>Ga0182015_10005964_pt1 | contig 12424 bp, 10 predicted proteins | sample 712P3MmetaG_FD_120478 | JGI IMG/M metagenome (GOLD analysis project Ga0182015, IMG submission 120478) | Permafrost microbial communities from Stordalen Mire, Sweden - 712P3M metaG | ecosystem: Environmental > Terrestrial > Soil > Wetlands > Permafrost | place: Sweden: Stordalen | collected...
CCGAGGACGATGCGCTCCCAGCGCCAGTAGCGCCCGCCGCTCAGCGTAAACACGACGAGCGCCAACCCGAGCCCGACGGCCACGCCCGCACCGAGGTGGAAGTAGGCGAGCCCGACACGAATCGCGACGAACTCCGCGACGAGCGTCACGAGGTTGGTGAGCGTGAGGTCGCCTGCGCCGAACCAGCCCCAGACCTTGCCGAGTCGCTGCAGCACCAGCTCGCCGTAGCCGCGGTGGGTGACCGCACCGATGCGCATGCACATCTCCTGGCAGACGTAGGCCATCGCGAACAGCACAGGGATGAACGGCACGAAGAAGCCGAGCCCATACTGCGCGCCGTCGGAGGCGTAGGCGATCATGCTCGGCCCGTCGTTCTCGCCGAGCATCGCGAGGATCCCAGGGCCGACGAGCAGCCACAGCAGCTGCCAGCGCTTGCTGTGCTTGCGCGCGCGATACACACGCGCGCGATCAGCCGAGCGTGCCGCGTCCTCATCGGTAAGCGGCGGCTGCTCGTCGCGGATCGGTGGCAGGGCGAGCTCCGGAGAGCTGCGCGTTCTAGTCGCTGCCATCGTCAGCCTCGTTGCTGCCAGGGCTGCGCGGCTTGCGCGAGGAGGGGTCCACTTCAACGCGCATCGCGGCGGCCAGCTGACCACCGATCGCGTGCTCGCGCCCGGCGAAGAGCACGAACAAGGGGCCTCCGAACGGTTGCCGCTCGCGGACCGTGAGGCGGTCGCCCGGTGAGATGCCGCAATCCGCGAGGTAGCGCAGCATCTCGGGGTCGGAGTCCGAAACGCGCACGAACACGCCCTCGTCGCCGGGCTCCAGATTCTCGAGGCTGTAAGTCGAGCGTTCGTCCATTTCGAGCTCGGCGCTCGGGATCGGGTCGCCGTGCGGGTCGACCGTCGGATTGCCGAGCTTCGCGGCGATCAACTGCTCGAGATCCTCCGACAGCACGTGCTCGAGGACCTCGGCCTCGGCGTGAACCTGATCCCAGGGCATACCCAGGGCGTCGGCGAGGAAGCTCTCGAGCAGACGGTGATGGCGGATCACCTCGAGCGCGAGCCGCCGACCATCGAGCGTGAGGCGTACTCCGCGATAGGGGACGTGGGTGGTCAATCCCAGCTCGTCGAGCCGCTTGAGCATCGCCGAAACGGAGCCTGGGGTGATGCCCAGTCGCTCAGCGAGGGCATTGGTCGAAACCGGCTCACCGCTGCGGGACTCGAGGGCGAAGATCGCCTTCGAGTAGTCCTCGATCGCCGTCGATCGCAAGGAAGCGTGTGCTGCCACTAAACGAGGTTATGGCATGCCAAGAGATTGGTCAAGGAGTGCAAGCAAATGAAACTTCCGTGGCGGCAAAGGCCCTTGGCGCAGGGCACGGCGAGGCCTACCCGGACCGCAACCTGCGCCAACTCGAACCAAATCAATGCGCTGCCACGGTCGCCGCCGGAGACAGTGGGGCGGTCGCGGTCCGGCGCTGAGGGTTGCAATCGATCCGATTTCGAGTCGTGGCCTGAGCACCCGCCATCGGTGTGTGGGACCGGGTGATCGCGCATCATTTGGTGATGCACGACACGCCCACCCATCGCCACGGCCGACACGCGCATAGACATCCCTATCGCCAGGCGCACCGGCACGTGCGACATCCGGCGCTCTCCCGGCCCGCTAGCGACACGCCCGAGGAGCGCCACGATCACACCAACGGCCACGAACACGGCGATGCCGGCCACAGCCACAGTCTGGTCGACGAATCGATCAAGCGCTCGCGCGAGGGCGTGCGGGCGGTCGCGCTCTCACTTGCCTTGCTCGGCGTGGCAGCCGTTCTCCAGGCGCTCGTGTTCGCAGCCTCGGGGAGCATCGCCCTGCTCGCCGATCTGATTCACAACGGCGGCGATGCACTGACGGCGGTGCCGCTCGGCGTAGCGTTCCTGCTGCGTTCGCGTCGGGCGGAAAGATATGCGGGACTCGCCGTTGTCGCGACGATCTTCAGCTCGGCTGTCGTTGCTGCCGTTGAAGCGGTCGATCGACTGATTCACCCAAGCACACCGACCGACCTGTGGTTCCTCGCTGCGGCTGGCGTGATCGGGTTTCTCGGCAACTGGGGGGCTGCGCAGGTGCGCACGCGAGCCGGTCGGCGCTTGCGCTCGGCCGCCCTGCTCGCCGACGGCAACCACGCTCGCGCGGACGCCTTTGTCTCGCTGGCCGTGATCCTCAGCTCCTGCGTCATCGCCCTGGGCGCACCCGTCGCCGACCCGCTCATCGGCCTCGCGATCACGCTCGTCATCCTGCGCATCACCTGGTCGTCGTGGCTGACCGTCCGCGCCGAGGTCAGCCCGTAGGTCTCGGTGGGGTGCACTCTACGGAGAGGGAGGGATTCGAACCCTCGGACGAAGTTTCCCCCGTCACGCGATTTCCAGTCGCGCCCGTTCAACCGCTCCGGCACCTCTCCAGGCGTGAGCGAAGCCCAAGGCTATGCCACGCGGTATCCTGCCGCGCAGGATGCTCGCATTCAGCGAAGCCGTCGACAAGACGTTCGGTTTGGTCGCCATCTTCGGCGGCATCGGCGTCGTCGCCAACGTCCTGATCGTCTACATCCTGATTCAGGTCCGCGGCGAGTATCAGCAGAACGAGCAGTACCGCGCTGAGCGCCAGCGTCGCTTCGGCAGCTAGCAGCCGTTCTGCGGCGCCGCGCGCCTGTTCAGGAAATCGTGATCGCGTAGATCTGCGCGCTCGCCTGACCGCTGGGTTCAACGCCTCCAGCCAGCAGGATCTTGCCTGCGAGTCCTACGGCGTCGGCGCCGGCGAGCTGTAGCGGCAGCGAGCCAATGCGCGTGACGCGGCCGCTGCTCGGGGCGATCGAGAAGATCGCGTCCGTCTCGCTGCCGCTCGAGTTGCCCTCGCCGCCGAGCACGATGATCTGGTGGTCGAGGCTCGCGGTTGCCGGCTGCGTCAACGCCACCGGCAAGGCGCCTAGTTTGCTGACCGCGTCGGTGCTCGGATCGAAGCGATAGATCGTTTTGCTCGCCGATCCATTGTCAGAACCGCCGACGATGTAGATCTCGCTGCCGATCGCCACAGCGGCGGCGTCGGTCAACGGTTGGGGCAGCGTCGCGACGCTGTTGGTGCCGTTGGCGGCGCTATAGGAAACGATCGAGTCGAGATCGGCGCTGCCGCTGTAGCCGCCGATCACATATGCGGTGTCGCCAATCACCGCGACCGCGGCATCGACCGTGGGCTGGGGAAGCTCGCCGACGTTCGTCGGGTTCGCGCCGTCGGTGCTCATCGCGAGGATCGAGGCGGTCGGGTTGCTGTCGGCTCCGCCGAAGAGGTAGACGCCCGAGCCGAGCCGCGCCGCGCCTGATCCGGCCAGCGGCACCGGGAGCTGGTCGGGCGAGGACGTGCTCGTGCCATCAAAGCTCTGGATCTCATCGAGCGGCGTTGCGGCGGAGTCGAGTCCGCCGAAGAACAGCGCGCCAGTCGAGTGGAGTGCCACCGCGGAGCCGGCGCTGATCGCGCTTGCGAGCGTGCCGATCGGCTTGACGGCCACGCTTGCGCGTGTGCCTCTGGCGGCGCGTTTGGAGGCCGCCGATCGCGTGGCCGTGCGCTTGAGGTGCGAGGCGCTGCTGGCCGCGGCGCCGCCGAAGTGCACCCCGAGCGTCAGGGCGGTGACCACAAGAACTGCAAGGGCCGCGCCGAGGAGTGCTCCGAAGGCGCGCGCGCGGCGGCGCTTGCGTGCCACCCGCGCCGTCGGCGAGCGTCGTCGCGGCGAGTGGACCTGAGGCTCGGCTTGTAGCTCGCTCACGCTCGCGTCAGCTCTCGTCGCGCGTTGGCGATCGGTCGTGCGGAGATGACCGCCGCCCGAAGATCACACCGATGGTCACTGTGCACCAAATCATGGGGAGTGCCCCACGTGCCTCGCTCGCGAGCGGCAATGTAACTGTAGAGGGGATCGGACCAGCCGCGTGGACCGTTGTCAAGCACAAACGTGGTCTCCTGGGCTAGACACATCGTCGAGGCGACAGTTGCGCGCGCCGTCGCGCCAAGAATTCATCCCAATCAGACGATCCGGGTAGCCTGCGTCAGATCTGCGGGCGCTACACAAACGTTGCCGATCCAGCCGCGCTCGAGCAGCGTTTCGGCGTCACGGTCCCGTTTAGCGAGGGCACGCGCCGCTACAACATCGCACCGACGCAGAGTGTCGTTGCGATCGTGCTCGGAGACGACGGCGTGCCCGAGGCGCGCGCGATGCGCTGGGGTCTGATCCCGCATTGGGCAAAGGATGCGCGAATCGCCTACAAGATGATCAACGCGCGCTCGGAGACCGCCGACGAGAAGCCGGTCTACAAACGACTCATTGAGACGGCAGCGCGGCGTGCGCTGCTGCCCGCCGACGGCTTTTATGAGTGGCTCGCGCCCGAGGATCGCAAGCAACAGCGTGTGCCGTTTCGCTTCACGCTGGCCGACGGATCGCTGTTTGCGTTTGCGGGCCTGTGGACGCCGTCGTTTCTCGAGCCCGAGTCGCCTGAGGGGGAGCGCGAGGAGATCGCGACCGTAACGATTCTCACGACCACTGCCAACGAGGTCGTCGCGCGTCTGCATGACCGGATGCCGGTGATCCTTCCCGACCGCGGGAGCGAGTTGGCATGGCTGTCGCCCGATCTCGACGCCGTTGGCGCAAAGGCGCTGTGCGTGCCGCTCGCGCCGCAGCTGTTGATCGCAACGCCCGCCAACCCGCTGCTCAACAAGGTGGCAAGCGGCGTAGCGGAGGGGCCCGAGTTGCTGGTCGGCGCCGCGGCTTAAGCTGGCGCGGTCGCCGGCAGGCGATCGGCGCGCGAGCGCTCGAGCCAGTGCGTCACGACTGCCCAGGCCGCACTGCCCGGGTCGACGTGGCGACGGTGGCCACCGGCCTCGCCGGCGAGCTCGGCGAGCTCCACGTCGGCGCCGGCGGCGCGTGCCGCGGCTGCGTAGTTACGGCTGCGGCGAACCGAGACCGTGCGGTCGTCGGTCCCGTGCACCAGCAATACCGGCAGCGACAGCGGCACGCGGCCGATCGGGTCGGCGATCGCATAGCGCTCGGGGAAACGCTCGGGCGAGCCACCCATCAGCCAGCCCACCGCGCCCCCCGGGGTCTCGCGGTAGCAGGTGGCGAGATCGTTGACGCCGGCCTGCGCAATGGCCGCGATCGGGTTGATCGTTGGGTTTGCACCGGGCGCACCGTTCGGCAGATCGGCGCGGCCGGCGGCCCACAGCGCTAGCTGGCCGCCCGCTGAATGGCCAAGCAGCGTCACCCGCTCAAGGTCGAGCGGGGCGTCGATCGTGCGCAGATGATCGATCGCCGCGGCGACGTCGACGAAGGTCAGTGGCCAGCCGCCGCCCTGGCCGCGGCCGATGCGGCGGTACTCGATGTTCCACACCGCCCAGCCGCGTCGCGTGAGGTCGCCGGCAATGCCGCGCATCACGACCTTGCCCCAGCCGGCGGCCCAGGAGCCTCCGTGGATCGTCACGACAACCGGATGCGGGCCGGGGCCGGCCGGAAGGAGCAGCTCAGCGCGCTGGCAGCGATGCGCATCGCCGTAGCGATGGGAGCGTCGCGGTGTGATGACGTCGAACAGCAGGCGTGTGCGTGACACCGCAGGGGATTGCGTTCAGGACCCGTCCCACGGATCATCCTCGGTGCTCGCGGCCCGCTCGATCCGCTCAAGAACCTCGTCGGCGCGGCGATCCTCGACCATTGCTGCCAAAGCGCTGGAGATCGTCGGCGCCCAGATCCGCCGCACCGTGGGCGGCTCGCTGAATGGGTCACCGAGCTCCGACCAATCCACCGACACCGCTGCCCGCTTGGGCCTGGAGGCGTCCTGCGGCTCACCGCCAGCCTCGAGGTTGATCTGCGCACGCCAGCCATTGGGGCACAGCTCGCCCATCACCACGCGCACCCGCGCTTCGTCGCTCAGCGGTGCCGGCTTGGCCCGACTGCGACGGATCTCGCGCGTTCCGAGCAGGCCGGCGAGCGCCAGCAGCACGGCACCAGCGAGCGCCAGCTCGACTTGCGTAACCACCAATCCGGCCCGCGTGACACTGCTCGAGAGTGACTCAGCGAGCGGTGTTGTCAGCGCAGCCAACAAGGAAGCGCAGACGCTACTAGCCTCGGCGCGAACGTCAAGTGCGAGGCGTCAACCCTCGTAACCAGGGCGATCACCGTGCGCGTGACCTAGGCTTGAAAAGCGCTAGCTCGCGCCTGGGAAAGCACTGAACTCGGTTGCGGTTCGTCAGCGTCCTCGCCCTGGTTCAACGCGTCTATCGATGCATCGTCCGCCGTTGGGATCCAGCGCAGCAGTGCCTCGCTGAGGTCGGCGTGGCGCACAGGCTTGGTGATGTAATCGTCCATCCCCGCCTCGAGGCAGCGCTCCCGATCCCCGGTCATGGCATGGGCAGTCATCGCGATTACCGGCGTGTGTCGATCGTCTTGCTCGCGGCGGCGCAGCTCCGTGGTCGCCGCGTAGCCGTCCATGGCGGGCATTTGGCAATCCATCAAGACAGCGTCGAAGCGCTGTGTGGCGAGGGCTTCCAGTGCTTGCAGGCCGTCGTTGACCACCAGGACACGACAGCCACAGCGTTCGAGTGCACGCGTGGCCACGATCTGGTTGACCGGGCTGTCCTCGGCGACCAGGACGAGCGGGGGCTGCAGCCAACGTGGTGCCAGCGCTGCGTTCGCGTTGGCGAGCGGTGCGGGTGCGTCTGATGCGGCCGCCTTCGCCAGCTCCACCTCGACCCAGAACGTGCTCCCACGTCCCGGTGTGCTTTCGCCGTTGATCGTCCCGCCCATCAGCTCGACGATCTCGCGGGCGATGGAAAGACCCAATCCGGTACCGCCGTAAAGACGCGTTGTTGAGACATCGGCCTGGGTGAATGGCTCGAACATTCGTTGCAGGCTCTCGGGCTCGATGCCGATGCCGGTGTCGGTGACCGCCATGCGGATTGTCGTGCTTTCGTCTCGTGTCGCGGCCGCGCTGACGTGCACGGTGACCGCACCGACCGACGTGAACTTGACTGCGTTGGCGAGAAGATTCGCGAGGACCTGGTTCAGCCGCCTGCCGTCCCCGTGGGCGCGGCGCGGAACGTCGCTCTCGATCTCGATCTCAAGGGCCAGGCCCTTCGCTTTGGCGAGCGCGCCTGCGACCGCGCAGGCCTGCGTGATCATGTCGACAAGCGCGAAGTTGGCGACGTCGAGTGCGAGGTGACCGGTCTCGATCTTCGAAAGGTCGAGGATGTCGTTTATCAGCGCCAGCATGTGTTCGCCCGATGACGCAAGCTGCTCGGCGCATGCGCGCTGCTCGTCCGTCAGACCCATATCGAGCAGTGCGTCGGTCATCCCGATCACAGCGTTCATCGGCGTGCGAACTTCGTGGCTCACGTTGGCCAGGAACGCTGACTTCATGTTCGACGCCTCGACCACCTGATCGTGTGCGAGCGCGGCCTCGGCGGCTATCTTGTTGCGCGCGGTCACGTCATTGAAGAGCGCAATCGCGCATTCGCGCGCGTCGATAGTCACGTTGTTGATGGTGACGTCGACGTCTATGATCGTTCCGTCCTTGCGTTGATGGCGGCTAGGCTCGCCAGCTTGGGCGGCAGGTCCGGTCCCTGGTCCGCTCGGATTGCTCACAAGATCGGCGAGCGGAAAAGCGACGTCCTCGGGCGCCCGGAGGTCCGCGGTAGTCATCGCGTAGAGCTCGTCAAGCGAATAGCCGTAGCCGGCGACCATCGCGTTGCTGGCAGCGACGATCTGCAGCGTATGGCGGTCGTAGGTCACCATCGGCAGTGGGTTTTGCTCGAATAGCAGCCGGTAGCGCTCCTCGCTCGAGCGCAGCTGAGCGCGGGCGAGCCGCAGAGCAGGCCGAAACGCCAGCCGCACGCCCGCGAGCGCCAGTGTCATGGCGGCCAGGATGATCGCGAGCGATCCAACGTGGTACCAGTTGTCGAGAACAAGGATGCCAAGACTCGAAGCGGCGATCAGGCCAGGTATGGCAAATCCTGAGATAGGTCGCAATGCCAATCGATGGGATCCCGGCTCGGCCACCCACATCGACATCGCGAACACCAGGATCGCGAACGGCCATGCGACGGCGTTGAGAACGTTGCTGAACTGTGACGCGCCGCTGGCGGGCTGCACGAAGTTGATCGTGTCCCCGGCGGCGGTGACCACGAACCCGAGCGCAATCAGCACAAGCGTCGCCCGTCTTGGGCTCGCTACGAACACGGTGCTTCCGGCGACGATGCCCAACAGCAACAGGTCTGAGACCGGAATGCCCAAGTTGGTAACGACGGCAAGCGAAGCGCCCCCAGCCAGATGGTCGATGCCGCGGAACGCAAAAAGCGAACACACCGCAGCCATTCCGAGACCCGCGATCGCGCCGTCCAGCCAGTTCACCGCATCTCCCCGTGTGATCTCCCTGCGCACAAACAGGACGACCGCGACCAATGCGAGCGGGAAGAAGCCAAAATAGAACGCATCCGCGAGGGCCGGTGTCGGGGGTGTCGCGCCTCCCAGCGACTCGAGTGTGAACAGCACGTCGCCGACCGTCCACGACACACAGGCAGCACACATCGCGAAAGCCACCCACCGATGCCGGCGCCGGCGAAGCCCGCTCGCTAAGCAAAGCGCACAGGCAGCGAACTGAAAGCCGATAACAATCCATCCATCCAGCCATGGCGAAAACTGCCACGAGCTACGAACGACCATGACGCCCAGATACGCGCCTAGCAGGACGCCCAACAGCGCAAAGGCGGTCCAGACTGCTTTCCCCGCGTGATCGCCTGACCACGGGCTTGCAGCTACCTGGACGCGCCCACTGGCCAAATCCGGGGCCGGTGGTGCAGACATGCCCACTGTAACGGCGCATTCGAGCGCTGCCTTGAGCCCGACCAACACACGGCCAACGCGAAGTCGTCAATGCAGATCGAGCGCTGACCCCATGTCAGCCAAGGACGGGTGTTCCGACCCGGCCGATCACCCGATTACAGACACGTCCAGCCAGTCGATCCCCCGGACAGCGCGGTAAGCGCTGCGGTCGGACCGTGATCCTCCCCCAGCGCAGCGCAGCGCAGCGCGGCGCCGCTAAGCGTCAGCGCATGTAGTTGCCTGAGCTCGACGAACTTGACCTTGTCGATTTCGTGATTTTCGATCAGCTCGCACCGGCTACTGCGGGCCTGCCTCGATCACTCGGCGCACCTCCGCCCTGAGGGAGCCCACCCCAAAACTGGTGAGGATCCAGGTCGCGCCTGCGCTTTCCCACGCCTTGATGTTGGCGCCCGGCGAGACTTCGACGACCAAGTCGAACACGCCGTGGCTACCGGCACGCAGCGCGCCCACCTCGTCGGCGAGGGTGACGAGCGCCGCCGGCCCCGGCAGGTCGATCGGAAAGAAGCCGTCCCACAGGGCTGCGCGGCGCAGCGGCAGTCTGCGCGTTCGCCAGCGTCCGGCGACCCAAACAGGGATCCGCGGCTCCTGCAGCGGGCGCGGCTCGAAACCGCCACCCCAGAACGCCGTCAGTGTCTCCAGGCCCTCGTCGAGCAGAACCGCCCGTTCACGCGCGTCGACCACCTCCCCGAAGGGCTCAAGCTCGCCGTTGTTATTACTGCCAAGCCCGACGCCTAGTGTGAGACGGCCGCGGCTGAGGTGGTCGAGGGTTGCCGTTTCGCGAGCCAGCTCTTGCACTCTCCGCCGCGAAACCGGTGTCACCATCGGTCCTAGTCGCAACACTTCGGTGGCGCAGGCGACAGCGGCGAGCGCGATCCACGGGTCCGCGATCGCGCTGACCGGCGGTCGGTAGTTGACGTGGTCCCAGAGGAAGAATCCGTCCCAGCCGTGAGCTTCAGCGCTACTGGCGAGCTCGCCCAGCAGACCCGGATCGGCCAACTCGTCGAACGGCGGCAAAAAGACTCCGCGCTTCGCGCCCACTGCGTGACCCTATCGATACGCGGCGCAGCAACCCTGGCCTCGCTACTTCGAGCGCGACGGCTTGGCGCCACGTCGAGGTGTCGGGTCAGCGCTTGACGTTCTTGCGATGACCCGCGAGCGTGATGGTGTGCGTGAACACCGTGCTGGATGTTCCGCCACTGCTCAACGACACCGTGAGCGTCGCCGGGAGCTTGTGCAGCGAAGCGAGCAGCTTGCGCGCCGTCGAGTCGAGCGCGACGGTCACGGTCGCGATCGCGCCGGCGGGGATTGTGGTTGTCGCCGACCCGTCGACGATCGCGTGCCGCTTTTGATGCGCTTTCGCGCCGGCTGCTGACAGCAATGCGGCGTCCGTACGGGTTTCGGTGCTTGTGAGCTTTCCGGTCACCTCACAGGCTGATCCCGTCTTCGCCGTGCATTTCAGCGTTACCGCAACCCCCTCCGACTCGGGTCGAAGGGCGCCGAGGAGCGAGATCGCGGGAGCAACAAGGACTGGCGAGATCGCCGGGGGAACCGTTACAGCTGGCGTGCTCGGAGCGGGTGATGGAGGCGCGGGCGACGGAGGTGCGGGCGCCGGTGGTGAAGGCGGGGGCGACTCGAGGGTGGCCGTCACAGCGTTGGCTGTGTAATTGATCTCGATCGGGTCGGCAACGCCGGTCGTGCATGGGTAGACAGGCTCGATGATCTCGCCGTTGGTGATCGGATTGCCGTCGGCGTCGGTGAATGTGCCGACGAGACCGCCCTGCGCTTGAACCAGTGTCGTTACCGTGCCTGGAGCTTCGCAGGGGTCGCTCAGGGCGAGCTCGGCTGACGCGAGGTTTACAACTCCGGCCGACTCCAGCTGTGGCGCGGCACCGGCGGGCTCGAGCTCGGCGCTGACTTCCGTGGAGGCGCTCAGGTTGACCGAATCAGCCGAGAGAGGCATTCCAAACCCAGCGACGTTCGTAAACCCACCGAGGCTCAACACACCGCCGTTCATCGTGAGCGGTCCAACCGTTGCGTAGGCGGAAAGAACGCTGTCGTCGAGCGTGACCGGCTGGCCATCGACCCCATTTAGATCGCCGGGCGTGACGGAGGGCCCAAACTGTCCGGCCAGGACATCGGTGTCGCTGATCGTCACCGGCCCGACCTCGACCGGCGCGGCCATGGCGATCAGCGGATCGTTATCACCGCTGACCACAAGGGGGTAGCTACCAGTTACGCCACTAACGGAAATTGAGACGTACGGTCCGAGTGACCAGGAATTGGCTCCACCCAGCACGATTGGGACTTCGATGCTAGTTCCGCCTTCGCCCATCTCGCCGTTCCCCGATCCCAGCTCGGTGGTCGGTACGTCAATGCCCCCGTCTATCGTCAACGGGTGGCTCCCCTGTATGTCGTAGCTGCCCCCGCCCGGGAATGCTGGCGATGGCGGCAACGGCCCGGTCGAGGTGGAGGCATCCGTGATGTCCGCGAGGCTCAAGGTGCCGACGGTCAGGTTCGGAATGTCGTCGGTGGTGATAGGGCACACGGTCTGCACGAACGCGTCGCTCATGCACGCTGATGCCGGAAACGTCAGATCAACCACACCGTCGCTCGCGCTAGGCGCTGTGCCGCCCCAGCTCGACGCGGTGCTCCAATCCGTCCACGGCGGCCCGCCTAACGTAAACGGACCGGCAAACGTCGCGCTCCACGTAAACGGCTCATCGGCCGCGACCGCGGGAGCGGCAACGGCCAACGCGAAGAGCGTTGCACCCGCCAGCGCGAAACCACCGAGACGATTCACGCGGGCAGAATAAACGGATCGTGCCCCCAAGCGGTGGTTAAAAACGCGACCTTCGACGTACTGGGGCGGGGACGCGGAAGGCCCGAACTCGGGCCCTCCCCAGCAGTAGCGAAAGGGGAGAGATTCGAACTCTCGGTTTGCCAATAAGACGTACAACGGTTTTTGGGACCGTCGCTGGGCTAGGTCGCGTCCCCCTTTCGCTGATGCTCCGGCGGCGATGCCAGGGTGTTGGCGCCGGCCCACCCATCACGCACGGACTTCGTGACGTGTCTGCCGCCTAGAGACGGCCTTCGGAGAGAAGCTCGACGGTGGGCATCGAGCCGATCTCTTTGATCGACTGGTATGCCTTGAGGTATGGGTCGGTGAACGCCTCTACTTCGGAGAGGTCGTCGAAAACGGATGAGACGCGGAGGAAGTCCAGCGGGTCACTCGAAGCGGCCGCTGAGGACAGTTCCGCACGGAGCTGGTCGATGACGTCGAGGGGGCGCCCGGAGTCAGAGAATCCGCGCGAATAGCGCGCCCACGCGGCGGTGACGGCCGCCGATAGCGGCACCGGCTCGTCGCGCCCGAGCCTTTCCCGCACGAACGGGAAGATGAACTTCGGGATGCGGTCCGATGTGTCTGCGGCGAGTCGCGCGACGGTATCCGCGATAGCCGCGTTGCTGAATCGCTTCAATCCGGTGTCGCGGTACTCGGCGAAGTCGATCCCG
>Ga0182015_10005965_pt1 | contig 12424 bp, 10 predicted proteins | sample 712P3MmetaG_FD_120478 | JGI IMG/M metagenome (GOLD analysis project Ga0182015, IMG submission 120478) | Permafrost microbial communities from Stordalen Mire, Sweden - 712P3M metaG | ecosystem: Environmental > Terrestrial > Soil > Wetlands > Permafrost | place: Sweden: Stordalen | collected...
ATGATGGGCCGATCGTTAGAGAGTGACAGCTTCGCATAATCTGCAATAGCCTGAACTTGACTTGACTGTCTGACCGATTGAATCGCTCTCGCGATGCGCGACAACCAGCTAGCAGGAACCCAACTTCCGTATTGCCGACAATTCGGGCGTTGATGACGAGAAGCGCGTTATCGGGACCGCCCACTTTTGCTGCCGACACGGCGTCTCTCAGGATTTATCCGGCACGGACTTCTCATGACTCTTCCGCGTACAATGCCGGTAATCGCGGAGCGAATAATGAACTCAATCGAGGCACAACGGTATGCGCGAGTGGCTGGTGTACTGGTTCTTATTTCCCTTTTCGCCGGAGGATTCGGTGAGGCGTTCGTCCCGGGAAAGCTCATCATGCCAGGCGATTTTCATGAAACCGGCTTGAAAGTCGCCGCTTCGCTCGGTTTGTTCCGAGCCGGCTTTGTTTCCTACATGGTTGAGGCCGCGTGCGACCTTTCTCTGACGGCCATCTTCTATCTACTACTCCGCCCGGTCAGCCGCCCGCTGTCCCTCATCGCAGCTTTCTTCGGCTTGTTTGGCACCGCCACATTTGCCGTTGGCGAAATCTTCTACTATTTCGCCGCTTTACCACAGTTGGACGTGCACTTCGCCGCGGCCCTCAGTCCGGACGCTCGTACTGCTTTTGCTTATGTTTGTCTCAAGCTCTACGGGACCGTCTTCAACATATTTGCCGGGTTTTACGGAGCCGAGACCATGCTGCGCGGATACCTGTTTTTGCGCTCCGGGTATCTTTCACGTGTGCTTGGAATCTTATTGCTGCTTGGCGGCGCAGGATTCGTTCTCAAGAACCTGTGCACTTTGCTCATTCCACAATACGATTCCATGTTCTTTGCGAGTCCCATGTTCCTGGCCATGCTCGGCATGGCTGTTTGGCTTCCGCTCAAAGGGATCAATCAACATCGCTGGGACCAGTGGCAGACCCATGATCAAGGAATTGAATAACGAGCGAAACGATCAAAAACTCCGGATTCATCCTAAATAAGTCGGCTTGTCGGAAACGATCTCCGCACTTGGCATCATTCTGGGCGGATTACGGGCAAACCGGAAATTGAGGTTCAGCCGAGTCCGACAGTTCCGTTTCGTCCTCACAACAGCGCGTGTAACGTCAAGTCTCGGCTATCACACATAATCATGATGCTCCCAAGGAGGGGGAACATCATGCTGGTTCGCTATTTCAGACGGCCATCACGTATCGAGCAACTGCGCAGTAGCACCGGTGGTCATCTGCTTGAAGGATTCGCCAAGGAAATGTCCCAAGGCCGCTATCAGTGGGTTGCAGCGCGCAAGCACATTCGGGCAGCGGAACACTTTCTCCATTGGATCGCCCATCGAAACCTGTCGATCGCGAGCGTGGAAGAACGATATGCACAGCAGTTCCTCGATCACTTGAAACAATGCCGTTGTCGCGGACATCATCCACCATTGGAACCTCACCGGCAGAAGTACAGTGTCGATCTTTGGTTCGTCTATTTGCGGCGCGCTGGCATTGTCCCGACTCCGACCTTTGTTGAACCAGCGGTCGAGGCACCGATGTTGGTGTCCTTCTGCGACTGGATGCGTCGACAGCGCGGGGCCTCCGATGCGACTCTTTCCATCTATAGGTTCGAACTGCGTGCGTTCATCAAGAAGCTCGGCGAAGAGCCGCGCATGTATGACGCGCGGAACCTGCGACAGTTCGTGTTGGATAAGAGTCAGCAGTCCGGATGGGCGTCTGCGAGAAAGAGCATCTGCGCCATCCGCATATTCCTTCGCTTTCTGATCTCGCAGGGCAGGTGCCCGGCCAGTCTCTATGCGTCGGTCCCTACTCTCGCTCATTGGCGGCTCTCCGCTTTGCCGCGCTACTTACAACCCGATCAGGTCGAAAAGGTCATCGCGTCACCCCCCTTCGTGATTTGTGGCGGAGTGGCAATTTGCACTCCGCCCTTTTGTTGAATTGGAAACCGGCCCGTTCTCTCGGGGCAAGACTCTCACTTGACAATACTTCCGGTTTACCCGTGACTCGCTCCCAATTTGCGCGCCTCGCGTTTGAGGCATTCCTGCCGATGTTCCGATCCGATAAGATCTCCCGCATGGAACTCAAGGTCCTGTTTAGTGAAGATCCCGCATTCGTCATAAGGAGGGCTGACAAGTTCTTTTCGTCGCAACCAGTTCTGCATAATCTGATTCTGTCGATTCTGCACTCCCGCGTCGCTCATGGCGACCCAGGTCGGTATTGGATCGCATTGCACGGAGAGGAAGCCGTCGGCGTGGTCGTTCAGTCACCTCTGGAATATCCAGCGACCCTGACGCCCATGGAACCGCGAACCGTGTTGGCAATAGTGGATGCAATTGCAGAAGCCGGAGTGACTCCAGCCGGTGTCAATGGGGACGCGGCGACGGCAGCCAGCTTCGCTGGGCAATGGAGTGAACGATGTAAGTCGGCGGCAACACCGTTCCAGGGAACGCGTCTCTACGAATTCTTGGAACTGGGAGAAGCTCCCCGCACCGCGGGTCATTTACGCCAAGCAGGTCCGAGAGATCGCAGTTTGATGATTCTCTGGACCCGTGCATTTCAGGATGAAATTGGGGAGTCTGCAAACGACATCGAGCGTCGCGTAGACCGGGCGTTGGCCACTGGACAGATCTGGCTGTGGGATCAAAACGGAGAGCCAACTTCGATGGCTGTTGGCCGCGAACCGGCGCAAGGCGTAGTTCGCTTGTCTGGGGTCTATACGCCACCCGAGAAGCGAAAGCACGGCTACGCGGCAGCCTGCGTTCATGCGCTGTCGAAACATCTTCGCGACTGTGGGTATCGGTGCATTCTCTACACGGACTTGGGCAACCCTACATCGAACTCCATTTACCGGCGAATCGGATATAAGGCCGTAGCCGAGGCTCTCCGTTATCGCTTTGACTGATCCAGCAAAAGCGGTAGTCCAACCCCGCAGGGTACCTGCTGTGTCGTCGGCTAACCGGACAAGCGCGGCACACCTGCCACAATATAAGTGGTGAAACGCGCTCCCATACCGAGCCTCACCGACGGCGTAATCCAACTACGTCCGCTAACGCAAGCGGATGCAGCTGCCCATTTAGCCGGCGAGGATGAGGAGATGGCGAAATGGCTCAGTGGTGGACGCAGCACGGCTGCCACGGTGCAGACCGCCATCGACAAGTTTGAGGAGCAATGGCGCACCGGCGGCCCGCGTCGCGCCTTCGGTGTCTTCGATTGCAGCAAAGGTCAGCTGATCGGTTTTGTCGAAGCGAACCTGGAGCTTCTTGGTAATCCTGCGGAGGTCAATGTCTCTTATGGGATTTTTTCCTCATGGCGAGGACGGGGACTCGCCGGGCGTGCCATCGACCTCGTGGCCGAATATCTTCGCAGCGCCACGGAGGCGAGAGGGATCGTCTTGCAGATCGCGCCGGAGAACGGTCGCTCGATTCGCGTCGCCGAAAAAGCAGGCTTCGCCCGAGTAGGGGTGAACGAAGTTGCGGAAGGTCAGCGGGTCCGGTACGTGCGTAAGCTCTAACCGGAGAAGCCCTCCGTTCTTTTCCAGCTCTGTACATCGTCTGATTTCAAGAATCGACTTACTTCCCGTTGCCCGCCGAGTGCCCGAGACCCTAATTGGGAAGTGGCCGGCGCAAGTCGTTGGCGAGTTCTCGCGCCCCCCTACCCAGTCGGGCTTTCGTCGCGCGATGATCGATTTCAATGTCGGGTGTTCTCGTTTGGGAAGGAATGGACGATGTCAAGGAGTCAAGGTCTTTCTGGTCGGCCTGATCCCTTCTGAAAGCGCATGTTTCTTACATGGTCCGCGTTTAAGACAAACCCGGAGACTTGGCGCTGTGCGTTCCGCTTAAAGCGGATTGTCCCCATGGACCCGGCAAAGAGATCGGGGCTGATTGGGCGCAGCGTGTCAGGCTTGTTCTTGAGGGTGTGTAGCACCAGCTTCCCATCGTCGATCTTCATAACATAGATTGGCTCGATCTCTTCGCTGTAGTAGAACCCGACGCAACTGCTCAACTCGCTGGTGGAAGGCGTGAAAGGAGACACGGCCTCAAAAACCTCGGGCTTATCTTCACCGTGCTTCACGATTAGCCGTAGCGGCCCACCCGGCTTCAGGGCTTCGAACTTAAAATCTATCGGCGCAGTCGCAAGACGGAAGTCATTCTCGCTCAGGGCATTCATCTCATAGCTATCCTCTCCGGCTCCCGGCGTGATGTGCAGCTTGTCGTCTTTCAGGGTAATGCTCAGGGTCTGGCCACCTTCGGCTTTTATGTATGTCCCCACCTTGGCGGCGAGTTTTTCTGGCGCAAGTTGTACGGTCTTTCCGGGACCAGCGTCCACTTTGTCGGCAGCCGTCATCTCTTTGGCCAAATAAATCTCCGCTACTTGAAGCGTCAGTTCACTCGGATTGCTGTCTGCTCGGTTGCAAAGGCACACGGCCGTAAAATGCTGGTCCGGGAAGCGAATCATGTCGGAGCGATACCCTGCGTCACCGCCAGCGTGGTCGACCGTCGCAAGGCCACGATGCTTGCCGATAACCAGTCCAAAGGCGTAATCAAGTTGCTCGCCATCGCTCAACTTTCCGCGCTCCAGCATTTGCCGGATCATCTCCGGGCCGCCCACGCGAGGATTGTAGAAATTCTCGTCCCATAACGCCAAGTCTTCGACCGTCGTCAGGAGGCTGGTAGCACCTACGGTGTCGAAATTCGTGATGCTGATTCGGAAGGTATCCTTCGCGGGCACGTAACCGTAAGCCATGTTCTTGACGATTTCGGCGTGGTCGTCGCGGAAGTGCGTATTCCTCATGCCGAGCGGCTGGAAGATGCGGGAGGTGGTAAACTCGCGGAACGACTGGCCGCTCACGCGCTTTACCACCTGAGCCAGCAGTGTGTAGCCCGTGTTGCTATACATGTGCTTGGAACCGGGCGGGAAGTTCAGGTCTTTCTGCCGGGACATGATCGAGAGCACGTCGTCATCGGTGATGAGGTCGAGGGAATAGCGCCAGCCTGCCAAGCCGAGCAGCTCCCACTGGTCGCGCAGGCCGCTGGTGTGATGGACAAGTTGGCGGAGGGTAACGGGGGCACCGAAATCAGGCAGTTCTGGGACGTACTTGCGCACCTCGTCGTCAAGGGAAAGCTTGCGCTCCTGGGCTAACATCACAATCGCCGCTGCCGTGAACTGCTTGGACATCGAGGCCACGTGAAAGACGGTGTCCGCCGTGATGGGGACGTTATGGTCCAGGTCCGCCATGCCATATCCCCGCTGGTAAAGGATTTTGCCGTCTCTCATAGCCGCCACCGCGCAGCCCGGCGAAATCGTCCTGTCCATTTTCTCGAAGAGCTTGTCAACCTGTTCTGAGGGCCTTTCCGCTTGTGTGGCGGCTGTCTGCGACCACACGGTCGGTTGGACCAGGGCCGACAGCAGGACCAAGGCAAAGAATCTGAATGGCGTCATCTATCCCTCCCAGACGAAAAGCGCAACATACAAAATTTCGCCGATGGTGGTGAAGGATCCTTCCACGTAGCGCCGCTTTGTGAATGAAGAGGCAATATGAAGGAAATCATCAAAGCAATGCCAGCGGGTAAGAATTGGGGTCGAAGCATGAGAGCGCTGGCCTCCATCACCAATCGGGTACGCGCGAAACCTTCGGAGAGTTCCCTGTTTTTTGTTTTATGGTCACAGAATCGACACTTGTGGGGCATCGGTGATATGCCGAGAGATCATTCGGCCTTGGGGTGAGTTGTCGGCAAACGGAACGTTATGCGTGGGTGTGGGCCGTATGGCTGTTTGCGAGCTTCATCTAGACGCCGGGTTGTTGGCGAAAATCGCTTTACACCAACTGCCCCCCATCGTAGCCGTTGACGCCTTCGTTTTCTGCCATATCTTCCAGCGATTGTGGCGTGAACTGCCCGGAAAATATCGACTTTCCAGACCTGTCACCGCCGGTTCCAGCAATTGGGTACCTATTCCGAAATCATCCCGATCGTCCCCAGCCATGTCTCCACCAATTGAGGCCATCCCGTTATCGGGACCTTCGTACGCCGCAGTCCAAATGCATGCCCGCCCTGAGCATACAGATGCATCTCCACAGCAACCCGGGCGTTCTTCAGCGCAATGTAGTAAGCCAGTGAGTCGTTCACATTGTCCACGTGGTCATCCTCTGCCTGAAGCAAAAACGTAGGCGGAGTCTGATGGGTGACAGGAATATCAGGATTTAACCCCAAATCTTTATCGGCAGTCGCCGGATAGTGAATCACAAACTTTCTGATGCCTTGCTTTGCATCCCACTCCGCCGCGGACCGCGACAGATGGCCCGGATAAATAGCCACTGCAAAATCGGGGCGGCAGCTCTCTTTGTCGGCGGCATCGACAGCCGGATACAAACGCTTCGCAAAGTGCGTGCTCATCGCTGCGACCAAATGACCGCCTGACGAAAACCCAAGCACACCAATCTTCAGCGGATCAATATGCCACTCCGCCGCGTGCAAGCGCACCAGCCCAACCGTCCTCTGCGCATCTTCCAACGCCATCGGTGATTCCGGATACGGCCCTGATTTCGGATACGCCCCCACATCCGTCACGCGGTATTTCAACAGCACACACGTGATTCCCTTGGGCGTCAGCCAATCACAGACCTCCGTGCCTTCAAGATCGATGGCCAGCTCCTGGTAGCCCCCACCAGGGAAGACGACGACCGCTGCGCCCGTATTCTTTCCTTGTGGCGAATAGACCGTCATCGTAGGTTGCGATACGTTGCGGACCCCCACCGCTGGCCTCCCGGCAACCAGCCACTCCTTCCCCGTGGTCCTGGCAACTTCCGGCCCCGCGACAGGCTGCGCATCAGGCACAGCTCCCGGCCATATCGGCACTTGCGTATGACCCGAAGATGGTTGCCAGCCAGTCTGCTGCGCGCTCAGACCGCCAAACGCAAACACAATACAGAAAGCAAGAAGCAAAGGCTTTATCACAATCCTCACAGCGAAACAGGCGTCGTCGTCCTTCTGCACAACCGGCGAGAATAGCCGATCAACTCCCAACGTCCCGCCATCGTGCATGTGGAGTCCCACAGGCCACCTTGAGAATGCACCATTTCCAGCGCTCAGATATTTATGAGACTAGAGTGGCCCGTCGCAACGCAGTAGCGAACAAAAGACGAATATGGTGCGCTCCTGCATGTGGTTCTTCGAACGTGCACGGTTGCGGTAAAGGATATCCGAGACGTTGAGCACTCCATAGAGGTCACTGCGGAGACTCTCTATCAAGCGATCGCCACGGCTCTCGCCGCCTTGCAGCAGGACAACTGTGGCGAAGGCATTATAGTTCTCGCCTGTCATTCTCCGCGAAGGACACTCATCGGATCTATCGACGTGGCGTCTCTGGCCGGAAGAAGCGACGCGAGCAAAGCAGCACCGACCAAGACTGCTCTGCTCAGCCCGATTGCCCAAGGATCGGCCGGACTAGTTTCATAGAGTAAGCTGCGCACCCAACGTGTGGCGAGAGCTACTCCCAACAAACCCAGTGCGATGCCTCCAGCCATGGGCCGGGATGCGTCGAGCAAAACGAGGCGTGTGAGCGCCTTCCTGCTGGAGCCAAGCGCGATACGAATGCCGAATTCCTGCGTTCGCAGCGATACGGAATAGGCAAGCACTCCGTAGATGCCCAGTACGGCGAGCAGCAACGCGGCGCCTCCAAAGCTGGAAAGTATTACGGTTTGAAACCTCTCTGTGGCCACGGATTCATCTACTTGTTCATCCAGCGAAATCACCGTTGGAATTGATATCTCGGGGTCAATACCCCAGATGGACTCACGCATCTCTAGACCGAGACTCTGTATCGGCTGGGAGCTCCGCGCCAGGAATACGGGACCTGTGGGCGGAAAATCCCAGTAAGGCAGGTAGAAGACGGCCACGTCCCGCTTCAAGTCGTTAATGCGGGCATCGGCGGCGATGCCGACGACGGTATAGATGCGTCCCCAATGTCTGATCGTACGGCCAAGCGGATTCTCGTCTGGCCATACCGAGTTGGCAGCCTTTTCGGACAGGATGACAACCCGCGGATTCCTGTGATCCGCGTCATCAAAGTCACGACCTGCAAGGAGCGGAATTCCCATGACGCCGAAGTAACCAGGACTGATGAACCGTCGGTTTGCCATCGGTTCTGGCCCTTGCGGTACGGGGCGATCTGTTCTTACCAAGCCATCCACGCTCATATCTCCGGTCAGCGGCATGACACTGGTAATCGCAGCGGACTGCACGCCTGGCAAGGAACGCAGCTTATCGAGGGTGCGATCGATCATCGCGTCGCGCGCAACGCTCCCTTTGTCAGCTCCCGGATCGGTGGGCATACCCTCCCCGCTTGAGTATCTGGGGTTACTCAAGTCCGCACGTGCTATGGCCACATGTTGCGAACTGAAGTCACGATCCTGTGTGAGCAAATGCGAAAAGCTGCGCGTGATCAACCCGGTCACGGCGAGCAGAGTGACGCTGCAAGCAACTTCAACGGCGACAAGCACCCTGCGGGTGCGCACTGCTTGCTTATTGATCGAGAGCCGTGTGGAATTCGACTGGAGGGCAGTATGCGGCGTAACGCGCAGAGACCGGAGCGCGGGAAGAATCCCAAATCCGAGTGAAGTGAGAACCGAGAGCCCAAGAGCGAAGGCAAGTATCGGCAGGCTCAGATGGACTTCGTTTAAACGCGGCAGAACCGCCGCTAACTGCACGAACAACTTTTCTCCGAGAACTGCAAAGACAATTCCTCCCAGACCACCGCCCAAGCCTAGAAGCACGTTTTCCGCCAGCACACTCTGGAAAAGGCGGCCTCGTCCTGCGCCAAGAGCAGACCGGAGAGCCGTCTCGTGATCGCGAGCCACGCCCCGCGCAAGCTGCAGGTTTGCGAGATTTGCGCACGCCATGAGGAGTACGCTCGCGACAGCAGCCAGCAGAAGCCAGAGAGGCTTGCTGACGCCTCCAGCAATCTCGTGCGAAAATGGCGCGACAATAACGCTGAGATGAATGGCGAGGTGATCGGCGGCAGCCGTGGCCTTCTCGATTCCGCCTAGTTCGCTTTGCGTCTGCCGAATTGAAACTCCGGGCTTCAGACGCGCGACGACAAGATAGTTAAACTCGGCGTCATTCGCAGTCAACTCATACGGTTGCGGCACCAGAGGTTTGAAGATTTCATAGCGTTCCGTCGATCCATGAGTTGCCTGTCCGGGCATGATTGATATGACCGGGAAGCGGAACGACTCCGGCATCACACCCACTACAGTCTGCGGTTCCCCTCCAACTAGCAGGGTGCTGCCAACGACGGATGAGCTGCCATGAAACAGACGCTTCCATGCGCCCCAGCTGAGGATGATCACTCTGTCTTTTCCGCTCTGTGCTTCCTCCTCGACAAAAGGCCGGCCTAAGAACGGCGGGACTCCGAGCACCGAGAAGAAATTCGGAGACACAGCCAGACCCTCCGTCATTTGCGGATGATCGATGCCGGTGGAGACGCTGAAAGGTGGGTTTGAGATGATGGCTGCGTCCTGAATTGAACTGGCGTGCGTTCTGAGATTCTGATAATGCCGATAATTGTCGGGCAGAAGCGGAGCGGTATTTTGGATTTCCCGAATGCTCTCGCGCCAGACAACAATCCGACCTGGATCACGGAATGGGTAAGGTCGCAAGAGGACGGTATTGACCACGCTGAAGACAGCCGTGACCGCTCCAACTGCCAACCCAATCGTGAGGAATGCCGTCAGTGCGAAGCCCCCCGACTTACGGAGTTGACGAAGGGCATATCGAAGATCCTGGATCATAGATTGCATTGGAGATCCCTCTGAGCAGCCCAACAGAGGATCGCATTTGGGCTACCAATTTTGATTTCGCCGAAGCCTCATCGTTTCAGATAGATGGCTCAGGTGAACCCGGTGGATTTCGATCAAAAATGTCCGCAACTGGACCCGAATGTTCAGAACCGAACAGCGTGACGGGGCAAACCCCGCAAGGGGTTAGCGAAATAACTACTATTGGCGAACAAAAGACGAATCTGCTACGCTCTTGCTTGTGGTCCTCCGAACTTGCAGAGTTGCGGTAAAGGATATTCGGGACGTTGAGGAAAGGTTTTCGGGGTTGGGGTTAGGGTTGGGGTTGGGGTTGGAATTGAGGGGACCAGCAAACCCCGCAATGGCCGGTTTTGCTGCCTCCGAGCCGGTGATCACCTCTATGGCCGCTTTTGCCTTACCTTCGCGCTTCCATCTTCCCGGCGGCCATATTTCCACACCCGCGACTTTCAGATAGGCGCTGATGGTCTCTCGACGCACTCGCGTGGCCTCCTGGATCTTTCGCAGAGACCATCCCAGTCGTCCCAAGGCTATGATTTGCTGTTTCTTCTCGTCCTTCAAGACATTCACCATATTGCGAGAGGCTACTTACCCTCCCGCTGCTGTCAAATGTCCTGGACGTTTCTTCTGAAAGTATGGCCGCTTTTCAGGTGTTCATGTATGGCCGCTTTTGGGTGTTCACTGAGGAGGAAAACGGTAACGAGAAGGTAGAGCACAATAACAGCGCCGAGAGCCATTGCTACGATTCGGACTGCCTTCATTCCAAAGAGAATACTCTTCAATGTTTGTCTGTGATGGTTGAAATCAGTCGATTTCACGTTTTGACTGCTGGGCGCTGTGGCGATGTTGGCAACCGCTAGCCTGTGTAGAGAGAAACGACCGTCAGCCTAAGCGCCTCGGCAATCTCAGGGTATTTCGCCATCAGGCGCAGACAGTTGCGTCGTGCACGTGCAGGGGAAAATTTTAGATCGAGCAATGGGCAACGAACGATTGGGTGCCATCTCTTCGATTTATCGACAACCGTGCCAGAACTTTCACGCTGAACATCGACGTTAGTAGTAAGTCAGCTTACGACGAATGACAGTTCCGGGTCGAAACGCTTCGTCCGGTTGAGAGCGGCTGACAATCGTCTGCTCGGTCCAATTGCCATACTGATCGTACTGGTATGCGTATTGTGTTTCGGAGCTTAAGGGTGGCTGAGGAGGATTCGGTTTTTCGGCTGGAACAAAAGCTCCAGCTTCCGTGAGGTTCCAAGGCCCAGTATCCGATCTCATGACCGCAGTTTGACGCTCCGAAGCCTTATCACCATGGTCGTTGTACGTTGTGACAGTCACCTGCTCGCCAAAGACTCCTCCATTCCTGTGCCGTTCCGTCACACGACCCTGAGCATCGTAAGAGTAGGAAATAACGCTGTTCTGCATCCCAGCGATCATTGTGCCGACAGACTTCATCTGTTCTGGATTGAGCTTTGACTGAAGTTCTTCGGGAAGGTTTACCTGAGGAGCATCCGCGGCCTGTTCCTCTGCGATGACGCGACCTTCTGCATCGAACTTGCGCACAATGTGGCCCGCGAGGTTGCCGTCAGCATTATGGAGTTCGGCACCCGTCGCCACCCCCTGCTCGTTGTACGACGTTGTGAGAGTGCCGCCGGGATACGGAGCAAACCCCAAGTCAGTTCCTTCCCAATCTGGTGCATAGGCCATGTTCCGAGGTAGAGGCTTTGAATCATAGCTTTCAATGACGGACTTCCGCCCCTTCTCGTCATACTGGTAGCTCATTTTTACGTTGTCGCCCGACTCTACTCCGACCAGCCTGCGTGCGTCATCGTACAGATAGGTCGTCTGGGAGTCGGCGGCAGACCCCACTTTACCGGAAACAGTCTTGAGGAGACGTCCATCGGCGTAATAGGTGTAGCTCGTTGCCCATATCGAGCCATCCGAGTTGCCAATTCGCTGTTCCAGAATTCTCCCATCGGGTGCGTACTCCGTCGTCGTAGACATGAGGAACTGCTGACCGTCGGCACCCGAAAAGGTCTGCTCATTCAGCACTGTCTTAACGGGACCTCGAAGCCCGGCTTTGTCGCGATCTGTCATGAAAGCACCTGTTTGGGATAATTGTTGTGCGCGAGCAAGCCATGCAGGCGAAGCGACTAACACCAGAACGCTGGCGAGGTATAGGCGAACGCTCATTTTGCGCAACTCCCGGAAACGAAACTAGATTCTACTCTGGAATGTCCGTTGACGTGATCAGTCGATTTCCCGTTTTGACCGCTGGTCGGTGGGCGATATGGCGATCTTGCAACAGTGATCGTCAGTTGGCGGTCGGGCGCTCAATGCGCACCACGGTGTATACCGGCAAGATGTCCTCTTGCCGATTCAGTTCGAGACCGAGTTTGCCGAGGACCGCGAAAATTGTAGGGAGGTCCGTGAAGTGGTTCACATCCGGGGGAGCGTTCTCTGCGACGAGCCTTGCAGCAATACAGCGCTCATTATCACGAGGAGCGCAACCATCAAGGAAGACAGAACCTGCTTCTATTTCCGCGGCCGAGCGCAGGCGCGTGTAAGGCA
>Ga0182015_10005966_pt1 | contig 12422 bp, 9 predicted proteins | sample 712P3MmetaG_FD_120478 | JGI IMG/M metagenome (GOLD analysis project Ga0182015, IMG submission 120478) | Permafrost microbial communities from Stordalen Mire, Sweden - 712P3M metaG | ecosystem: Environmental > Terrestrial > Soil > Wetlands > Permafrost | place: Sweden: Stordalen | collected...
ATGGCGCAGATTCGCGACGGCCTCCATATTCTCGGCCAGATGCCGCCGATGCCCGAGATGCTTCGCTCCCTTACCCGCCTTTCGAATGAAGGGGTGCCGAGTCTTCAGGCGAGTCTTGCGACGGCCTTCGGTTTCGATCTGACCTTGTTGTTAGTGAAGCCTGGCGAGCGTTTGCATGAGGACCGTCAACTCCTTGCGCAGGCCTGCCACACGCATGCGGACGTGCTCGAAATACTCGACCGCGCAGCGCTCGACCTTTACACCATGCTTGAGACGCTTGGCTTCCGGGCGGAAGTGATCGCCGGCGTCCAACGTGCCGTGCTTGGTCTGGAATCCGATGAGGTCACGAAGGTGCTTGCGTTTGCCTGCACAGAGCTTGTGCCAAAGCTTGAACAGGCGGGGGATGAGATCGAGCACCTGCTCGATGCGCTCGAAGGAAAGTATGTGCCTGCCGGACCGGCTGGCGCGCCGACACGGGGCATGGCTCACATTCTGCCCACCGGCCGAAACTTCTACGCCGTCGACCCGAGAGCACTTCCATCGCAGGCGGCTTGGCGCGTCGGCCAGCAGCTCGCTCGCGAGGCCATCGAGCGCTTCCGCAAAGAAGAGGGCGATTACCCGGAGATGATGGGCCTCAGCGTCTGGGGAACCTCCCAGATGCGCACTCATGGGGATGACATCGCCGAGGCGTTCGCGCTGCTCGGGGTTGAGCCGGTCTGGAACGCACAATCAAGACGGCTTGAAGGGGTCGCCCTACTTCCGCTCGAGAAACTTGGACGGCCGCGCATCGATGTCACACTGCGCATCAGCGGCTTCTTCCGCGATGCGTTCCCTCATCTCATCGATCTCTTCGATCAGGCGGTTTCGTTGGTCGTCGAGAAAGACGAGCCGCTGGACAAGAATTTTCCCCGCAAGCATTACCTGGCGGACTTGGAGAAGCACAAGGATCTTCCCGCGGAAGAGGCTGAGGCGCAAGCACGCTACCGTATGTTCGGCGCAAAGCCTGGCGCCTACGGTGCAGGCATCCTGCCACTCATAGAAACCGGCAACTGGAAAGGCGACCAGGACTTCGCGCGTGCGTTTCTTGCCTGGGGTGGCTACGCCTACAGCAAAGATGCGGATGGCGTGGATGCCAGGCCCGTCTTCGCCGAACGTCTCAAGTCGATTCAGGTCGCGTTGCACAATCAGGACAACCGCGAGCACGACATCTTCGATTCGGACGATTACTTCCAGTTCCACGGAGGCATGGTCGCTTCAATCCGCGCGCTCACGGGAGCACAACCTAAGGCCTACTTCGGCGACAGCTCGCGCCCGGATACTGTCCAGATCCGCGATCTCAAAGAAGAGGCTTTGCGCGTCTACCGTTCCCGCGTGATCAATCCAAAGTGGATTGAGAGCATCAAGCGGCATGGTTACAAAGGCGGACTGGAACTGGCAGCGACGGTCGATTACATTTTTGGTTTCGATGCGACAGCGCAAATTGCCCCGGACTTTGTCTACGAGGGGTTGGCAGAGCACTATGCGCTATCACAGGAGATGCGCGACTTTCTCGGCGCCGCGAACCCGTGGGCCTTGAACGCGATCGCGGAACGTCTACTCGAAGCGGCAAACCGCGAGCTTTGGGAAAACCCCGCACCCGAAACGCTTGCCGCCCTGCGCGGCGTCCTGCTCGAAAGCGAGACGTTGCTTGAAGCACAGGGCGAGCGTAAGCGGGGAGCTGTCTCATGAAGCCGGCCGTCTACCCGTTTTCCGCCATTGTTGGACAGAACGAGATGAAGCTGGCCTTACTGTTGGCGGCCGTGGACTGGCGCCTCGGTGTTCTGCTGCGCGGCGAAAAGGGTTCCGGCAAAACCACCGCCGCACGCGGTCTGGCCGCCCTTCTCCCGGAGCCTGCGCCGTTCATCAACCTGCCTATCGGCGCTACGGAGGATCGTCTTCTCGGCGGACTGCACCTGGAACGCACGTTGAAGGGCGATCCGGTGTTGAAGCCCGGTCTTCTTTCCGAAGCGCATCGCGGCGTCCTGTATGTCGATGAGATCAACCTTCTGCCGGCTCACCTTGGCGATGCGCTACTCGACACTGCCGCCAGTGGCGTGAACGTAATTGAGCGTGAGGGCCTCAGTGCGTCGCATGCCGCCGAGTTCGTCTTGCTGGGTAGCATGAACCCGGAGGAAGGTTTATTGCGGCCGCAATTGCTGGATCGTTTTGCGCTTTGCGTGGACATCGTGGCATCTCTCGACCCCTGCGAACGCCAGGTTGTGGTGGAACGAAGGACTGCTTTCGACCGGGATGCGGCTCAGTTTGCGAACGATTGGTCGCAGGACCAAAAGCTCCTGCATGATCAGGTTGCAGCCGCGAGGGAACGGCTCAGTGCCATCCTCTGTTCGAGCGAGATCCTTGGGCAGATCAGTGTAACCATCTGCGAAAAGGGAGTGCGATCCCTGCGCGCGGATCTCGCTACGATGCGTGCCAGCGTTGCATACGCGGCGCTAGTGGGTGACCCGTCTGTGGAGCCTGATCATGTGGCAACCGTGCTGCCGTTGGTGCTCGCCCATCGTGCCCGCGGGCGTTCTTCGCCACCGCTTCCTCCTACTCCGCAGCAGCCGCAGATGGCTCCGCCCTCCGATGGCACAGCGCAGGAGGCGATGGAGCGAATCTTCGCGCCAAGACAGATGGAAACTCCCGCGATCCAGCCGACGCGTGGTCAAGAAATCATGCGTGGCACCAGTGCTTCTGCCTCAGGAAATAACACCGGCTCGATCGTGGGCAATCGCCTTGCCGAGAACCCGGCGGAACTCGACCTTCGCGCGACCCTCAACCACGCAGTGCTTGAAACCGGAGTCATGCAACCGCGTGTGTCGGATCTGCATGAGCGCGTGCGAAAGCCCACAACAGGAATACGATATCTGTTCGTCATCGACTCCAGCGGCTCGCATGCCGCACAGGAACGGATGCGCCTGGTGAAGGGTGCAACTGCCGGCCTGCTCGCTCGTTCCTTCAAAAAAGACGATGAGGTTGCAATGATTGTCTTTCGCGGAACTGCGGCGCAAGTGGTACTGGAGCCGACCGGTATAGTGAATGACGCGATAACCGCGCTCGAATACCTTCCTACGGGCGGACGAACTCCCTTGGCACACGCACTTGATCTTGCGCGAAGCTATGTAACGCCCACGACGCTCTTGATCCTGCTGACGGATGGACGCGCAAACGTTCCATTGCGGATGAGCGACCCCTGGCAGGAAGCGATGGAAATTGCGAGCCAGCTACGGTGTCCTGCACTCGTGATCGATACCGAAAACGCCGCGCAGTCACTCGGGCGATCGCGCAAGCTGGCAGAGGCTTTACGGGCCGAGTATGTTGCCCTGGAAAATCTTCAGGACAGCGACGACCTGGTCATCGCCCTTCAGCGATTGCCGGGTGCGCCTCGGTAATTACGGTCCGCATAGTCATTGAAAATATTGGCGAGTTTTTCTACGCCATTGGGACACTGCCGAAAAAGCCTATGAGGCGGGACTCGTTGGCGTCGAAGGGTTCGGCCAGACAGGCGCCGGCCGGTCTTTTGCCCAGAGGATGTAGTCGCGTCGGCCCATGCCTGGTGACTAAAGAGAGAATGAAGTAGGTTGATCACGGTGCGATGATACTGCTAAAGAGATCGGGAAACCCGTCGCCGATTGACCGGGCACATGAGATCCGTTCCCCTTTTGCTTGCGTAGCTCAGTCGAGGGCCTCAATCGGTCTTGTGTTCCGTCTTTGCAGGATGACAGCTGGATTGATCCTTTCCTTCGAGCGAGTCCAAATATAACGTGGCTGCGCCGCCCGCTTCCCACCAGATATAGGCGCCCGATGCATAGCGCGCACCTGAGGCCGCCATCACATTCGCGAAGATCAGTGACTTGCCGCCGATCGGAACCACCGCAAGGCTATTCCCTGCACCGTGGAGGTACTGCACAGTAAACGGCCCTGATGGCAGACCTATTTTCGCGCCCTCCGCGTCGCATTGAAACTTGACCGGGTGCGGGGTAACTTTATCCGAACCCAATAAGTGGATGGTCAGATCGGTGGCCACAACTGTCGAGGCGTACAAAGCAAGTCCCATTCCCACGAGTATCTGCGTCAGGCACGATTTCATAACTTAGCCTCTCTCGAATGGAGTTTATACGGAAAAATTTGGGCAGTGCCGCCGGACTGCCCGCCGTTTGGCGATCGGGGCCGGTTGCGCCGCCAGTGTAGCTTAGGAACCGCTATGCCGGCTATCGGATTATCGACGTAGTGAGACGAAAATCTCGTGCCGGAAAAGGTCACCCTAAGCTTAGCCGGAGCGCATTGCTTGCGGCATCTGCGGGCGACCGGTCTCGAGAATCTTCGCAACCCAATCTGCGTGAGGCATTCCGCTATCGGAAAGAGTCCTAACCTCCCTATCCACGTCATACTCCACACGGCGGATCGATGGTTTGAACTCATCCAGCAATAGATATGCGGCACGGCGATCACCGTCATACGACAGACTGACGCTTCCTGTATTGGCGATGATCATTCCTGAAACGCTTCGAATGTAAGAGCGATGGATATGGCCATAAATGGCAATCGACTGGCCGAGCGGCCCATAAACCGACTCGAGCTCAGCATCGCTTGCTTCCGGATCGGGCGCGCGCCATGGACTCTCGGGGCTGGCATGCACAAGAGCCATCGGACCGTGAATCTGCATGCGTGGCAGGCCACGTAGCCAGCCAATCCTCCCCTCTCCCAACATTTCACGAGTCCCCGCCGCCATCTGCTCGATCATGGCGAAAAGGTGTTGCAGCTGGGGTAGCGGCTTGGCGAACTCCTGCAGCGACTCAGGCATAAAGAGCATTTCGTCCCCATTGCCCACTACGCCCGGCCAACCGAGATCGCGAATTTGATCCACAATCTCCACGGGACTTGCTCCGCCGTTAGCCAGATCGCCACCGTGGACGATCAGGTCGGGAGAGGTTTGTCTCAGATCCGCCAGGACCGCCTCAAACGCGGTGCGGTTGCCATGGATGTCGGATACGATTGCGATGCGCATCACCGTTCTCTCGGAGTAGCGCCACAATATCATCAACCTGCCATAGCCCGGTAGGGACCTCGGCCGTGATCAGATTGACTTGTGGATCCACCAACCTATCTAGACCGAATTTCTCACGAGGGTTGAGGAGAGGAGCTGCGATCTTGGGTTGGACACGGTAGGAAGCACAGCGACAAGATGGGTGCCCCATCCTTGAACCCGCTCGTTGGGTTCAAGGGTGGGATACGCGACTGTGTGTATCGAGATTTGCGGTATCCCACCCTTCGCAAAAAGCGCGAAGGATGGGGCACCCCCAGTTTTGTTCGCGTTGGTCTGCCGCAAGCGCGACACGAAAGCTCACGAAGGTATTTGGAACGGTCTTAGCGAGCAGAGTGCGTCAGATAAGCCTGCACCAGGTCCAGTTTCCCTTCGATTCCACCGGTGGTATCCAGCTCGAGCTTAGGCTGCAGAATAGGTTCGAAATCCTGCTTCACTTTGCGGTAGAGAGCCATATCGCGATTGCGCGCGGGATGATTTGGATCATCTCGACTGAGGCGCTCGGCAACCACTTCATCCGCACAGCTGAGTTGAAGAATCTTCCATGCCGCTCCGGCACGCTCCGCCGCGACGATGACCTCGCCAATCTGTTGCGCCCTGGAAAAAGTGCGGCCGTCAAAAAGAATGAAATCGACACGATCCCGCGCAGTCATATAAGCAGCGGCCTCCAGCATGGCCCGCATGCACAGATCATCCTGTTCTCCCGTGTAATCGGTCATTGAGCCCGGAAAGAGAACACTCCGAATTCGGTCTTTGCTCAAGGTCACCGATTTGAGGCGGCGCTCCAACGCGGTTGCGAGGGCGCTCTTGCCCGTTGCCGGAGGCCCGGCCAGCAAAACCCATGTGGTCATATGCTTTCCTATTTAATGCGCAGCGCCCAAGATGGGCTAGCTCAGACTGCTTTGCGGATCCACCAAACCAACATCGAAATGGCCAACCACGCCAATCCCGCCGCGGGAAGGACGATAAGACTGGAATGGCCGGGTAGGAACCGCCAGACCAGTATTGCGAATGCAATCAGGCCCAGAGTGCCCATCGCGGCGCCGGCCGCATCGATGCTCGCCGCGGCTCTGCCTCTTGCCGCTCCATTGAGCCCGGCCTTGCCCTTTTTCTCTTTCTCGTCCTTCTCAATTAACGTCGCCCCGGCGGGAAAGATGGCCGGAAATGCAAGGAAAAGTCCCGCAACACCTGGACCATATCGCTTCGCGATCAGTCCTGTAACCGCGGTCACGATGCCGCCAAAGACAAAACGTAGCGTGTGGTCGCTCCAGCGGCTGCGGTGCATGGAGGAAAGATCGAATTCGATTCTCATTAGGGGTCCTATCGCATCCAGACAAACCACAGCCCATAGGCGGCGCCGAGCCACACGGGCATGAGTGCTAACGTCGCAGCCAAAGCCGGCGGCTTGTAACGCATCATGACTTTGCTCACGATCGATGCATAAAGGAAGAACGCGATCGCTCCTGCGATCATCGAGCGAGCCTCCAGCGCAGCGTAGTCCTTGCCTTCCGTGGCAATCGTTAACGCGAGACTAGCCAGAGCAATCGAGGGCGCGGCGCCAAACAGACCGGCAAAACTTTTGGGACGAAGAATATCTCCTATCAAGGCGAAGACCGACACCAGCGTGCCGCCAATCAGAAATCGGAAAATGAGTTCTTTCATCTGGCTGCGCTTTTAGGACTTTCTATAGCGTTTCCAATCCTTCTCGACCCCTTGAGCCATTTGCGCGGCCGCATCCGAGAGCCAGTTCGACTTTCTCTTGCGCAGATCTTTTTGAATGTTGGCCACCTGCCGTTTGCTGCCCAGATGGACGTTCGCCGCTTCAGATCCCATCGCATGCAGGAGCATTTGTTCATCTCGATGCTTTGGCAGGGTTTGAATATCGATCGGATTCGAGTCCGGCGAGAGACGGCGAATCAACCAAGCTCCTTCAATTACCTGGAAAGGGTCACGGGACCGTACCGCGGAGCTGATCGCTGCCTCATAGAAGGATTGGCGATGTCCGATTTCGTCATTGAGCCAGGAGCAGGCAGAAGGTAACATCGCCTTTGCTTCGCGGGCGATAAAGCCACCTTGCCAGTCGCCAATCGCCACGAATCGTTCCTGTCCGAGACTTCCTAGCCCGGCTTGCCGGCGAACAACTTTGTAGGCCATCCGGGGATCGGGCAGCGCCTTTTCCAGCGCTCGCTTCGCGTCCCTGGCAAGCGAGTGCCGGATGGCCGGCAAATGATTCAGCTTGTCCCAAAAATCAGGCGGAGGCTTGAAACTATCCACTCCCAATTTGCCCAGCTTTTGTTCACGTTCCGCGAGGACGACAGGGTATCCCCCCTCCTTGAGCGATTCCCGATATCCCTCCAGAATGGCGTTGCATCCGTCTTTAAACCTGGTTGATAGAGTCTCGGCATCGATGACGATCCTCAGGCTGGCTGCCAAACGCACCAGGTCGTTGGTGTAGGCCAGCGGGTAAGACTCATCGAAATCGTCGACGCCCCAACATAGGCGCCCCTCGGCATCTCGCCAGGTCCCAAAACTATTGACATGCAGGTCGCCGACCGCGAGGACCTTTGGCGCGCCACACAAGTCGGCGCAGATTGACGGCCACATTTGCGCCCACCGATAGAAGGTGCCCCGCAAAAACAAGAACGGGCTCTCCTTCATCTGTTCATGTTTCGACCGAAGATCGGACGAAACGACCGCCGTACAACTGCGCATCCATCCTTCGTAACTGGCAGTAGCGCGTTCGAAGCTTACTTCTTCGCTCGCGAAAGAACTGCCATTCGCCCGCCCGTTGCTGTGCTGCTTCTTCTTCATATCCCGCCTGACAGTGTGTTCAAAGGGTGTGAATACCCCATGCATGGGACGCATTTCGAGACGCTTAAGTTGTTTTGGATAAAGGGGCCAAGCGCCATTGGAGTGTCGCCTGATCATATGTATCGAAATGCATCACTGCGATCTACTCCCGACTCCAACGCCACCGGGTTTTCTACAAACCATGAATCACCACCGTATTCCTGCCGATAGTTCAGTCAGGAGTCGGTGAAACGGCAGCTGTCATGAGAACCAGCGGACCGGTTACCACCTGGTTCCACTGCTGATTTGTGCTGGCGGCGGAACCGGCCGCCCGGTCACATCTGCGTTCGTGGGTCATGAAATATGCCGAGAAAGAACGAAATAGCGGGTGCTGTGCGCCGTCGCACAGCACCCACACACCTGGTCCTTTTGGCATCCCTAACGCTCACGGCGTGGCCCCAGCAAAAGGCAACGGATCTCACCAACGAAAGTATCGAAGACCTGATGAATATTCAGGTGACATCCGTCTCGAAAACGGAGCAAAAGCTTTCGCAGGCGGCGTCAGCAGTCTTTGTAATCACGCCGGACGACATTCGCCGCTCAGATGCAACCAATATTCCAGATCTGCTCAGAATGGTTCCCGGACTGGATGTGGCCCGGATCAACGCCAATACGTGGGCGGTCAGCGCGCGCGGATTCAATGCGCGGTTCAGCAACGAACTGTTGGTGCTGATGGACGGGCGCACCGTGTACACGCCAACTACTGGAGGCGTCTTCTGGGATGTTTTGGATCTTCCCTTGGGAAACGTCGAGAGAATCGAAGTCATCCGCGGCCCGGGCGGTTCGGTCTGGGGAGCGAACGCCGTAAACGGTGTCATCAACATCATCACCAAGAAAGCTTCCGAAACCCTCGGCGGGAGGCTGGTTGCAGGTGGCGGGAACGTTGAACAGGGATTTGGAAGCATCCAATATGGCGGCCGAGCAGGCAAGAGCACGGACTACCGCGTGTACGCGAAATATCTCAACCAGAATGAATTTCCCAGTCTCACCGGCGCGGACGGAGGAGATGGCTGGCGGATGCTTCGCGGGGGCTTTCGCAGCGATAGCGTGCTTTCTTCGAAAGACACGCTGATGTTCCAGGGAGACCTTTACAGCGCCCGTGAGGGCCTTCCTACGAGTGAGTTTGTGTTCACTCCCGCCCCGGTAACCCAGAACGTCGAGTTGCTGGTAAACCTGTCGGGCGGCTTTCTCCAAGGCGTCTGGAACCACACCTCGTCTCCCCACTCGAACACCAGCCTCCAGCTCTCCTACGATACGTACGAACGCAACGATCAACTCCGTGAGAGCCGCAGGACATTTGATCTCGATTTCCAGCACAACTTCAGCGGATGGACGCGGCAGAACATCGTCTGGGGATTGACGTATCGCTATTCGGCCTCGCGATCCGATGGGATTCTGGGTATCTCCCTAATCCCCGCCAACCTCAATACACAACTATTCAGTTCGTTCATCCAGGACGAGATCGTCGTCGTTCCGGACCACCTCTTCCTGACCATCGGCGTCAAGCTGGAGCACAACTATTACACGGGTTTCGGCACCATGCCAGGGGCTCGTGCGGCTTGGACACCCACCCAGCGCCACACGCTGTGGGCGGCCATCTCCAAAACAGAGCGGACCCCAGCTGAGACCGACGCCGCCCTCCGTGCAGGCGCGGGAGAATTTCCGGGTCCCGGGGGGATTCCCGTTTTATTAACTCTTTTCGGTAATCCGCAGGTCGACAACGAAGAGTCGGTCGATTACGAAATGGGCTATCGAACGATGGTCTCGCAAGAATTGTCGATCGACTTCACCGCTTACTACAACCACTACAGCCATCAGGAGACAAGCGAGCCGTCCACGCCGTTTCTAGTGAACACACCGTCGCCGCATCTTGTCCTGCCCCTGATTACCGAGAACCTGATGCACGGAGAGACACACGGCGTGGAGATCGCGGTGAACTGGAAAGCGACTAACCGCTGGACCCTGAATCCAGGATATGCCTTCGAGCAGATCCACATGCATCTGGCTCCCACCAGTCAGGACACGACTTCGGTGAGCGGAGCGCAGGGAAGCAGCCCGGTCAACGCGGTGCAGCTTCGCTCGCATCTTGCTCTGGCGCCTGGCCTGTCCTGGGATACATCTGGCTACTTCGTGGGCCGCCTCACCGATCCCAGAGTGCCTTCTTATACGCGGCTCGACACCGGGCTGTCGTGGGCGCTCGGTGAAAGGATAAGCCTGAGCCTGGTGGGCCAGAATCTCCTGCGGGACCGGCACGAAGAATTCGTCGACACGACTGGAAGCACGATGAGCACGCTCATCAAGCGTAGCGCCTACGCCAAGGTGGAATGGCGATTCTGATCTAAGGGCGGGAATGTAGGGCCCCCAGTTCCTGGGGTACACTGGCCTCGGCCTCAGGCCGGCCCCGCTCCAGGAAAACTCCGGCTTGGCCAAATCAATCCACATTCTACCGACAGCCTATTTTCAGGAGGGCCGTACCGTGATCAACCGGCGCACTTTTGTAAAGACAGGGGCGGCAGCGCTCCCTGCGGCCTATCTGGCTGCACACAGTAACGTGGCCTATGCTGGGCTTCCGCAAGCAGCGGGCGCCGCGGCGGATCTTGCGCCAGACATTCCATGGCAGCGGAAACTGCGCCGTATCGGCCAGGTGAACATGACCGAGCATGACCCAGTGGTCCTGGACGTCGAGGCGTGGGCCGACTACATGGCGCGCCTTCGGGTGGGCGCCACGTTTGTGAGTGTGACCGGCATCCTGGCCTTCTACCAGACGAAGGTTCCCTTTCACCGCAAGGGCAAATTCCTGGGCAACCGCGATTTCTTTGGGGAGCTGAATACCGCCGCGAAGAAGCGCGGCATTCGCACGGTGGCCCGCATGAGCCCAGACCTGAACTGGGGAGATGCCCTCCAAGCCCATCCCGAATGGTTTCAGCGCGACGCGCAAGGCAATCCACGGACCACCGCTGATGATCCGGATCTGTATCAGACGTGCATGTTTACCAGCTACATGACGGACTACATGCCCGCCATCATCCGCGAGATCAACTCCCTCTACGACGTGGATGCCCATTTTATGAATGGCTGGCCGCCGCTCGGCAGCCTGCCCTCCTGCTACTGCACACAATGCACTCAACTTCCTCCCTCGGGAACCCCCGCCTATTGGGATAAATTCAACCAACGAGTTCTCTATCTATGGAAGCTTTACGACGGCCTGGCGAAAGAGAAAAAAGCCAGTAGCTTCTACTTCGCCAACCTGGGTGGAGGCATTCACGGCGGGCCGAACCTGGTGACCCTGGGAGAAATATGCCAGTGGTTCCAGGCCGATAATCAGGGCCGCGGAGGCCAAGACGAACCGATCTGGGGGTGCACGCTGCAGGGCCGTGTGTGCAACGCGGTGCTGGATGGCAAGCTGGCTGCCAATGTGGTGGGGCTGTGGTCAACCGGCCCGATACGGTGGCGAGAGAGCACCAAGTCGCCGGCAGAGGCGCAGATATGGCTCGACGAGACCTCAGCGAGTGGCATGACGCCGTACGTGCACTCCATAGGCGGAGAGAACGGACTGGGCGAAGATCGCCGCTTCGAGAAAATCGGCTACGAGTACTTCGATTGGACGGCGAAGCACGATCCCCATTTCGTGAATAAGCATTCCATCGCCAATCTCGGTGTGGTCATTGGCCAGCGGACGCAGCTGTTCTATAAGCCGCCGCACGATGTGCTGATGCCCCAGTACATGAATGGCATGTACTACGCGCTGCTCGAAGGCCGCTTCCTGTTCGACTTCGTGCACGAAGACAGATTGCAGCCCGAGCGGCTGAAGAAATATTCTGCCCTGATCTTGCCGAACACTGCATTGTTGAGCGAGGAACAGTGCCGGCAGTTGCGCGACTACGTGCACCAGGGCGGCTCGCTGCTAGCCACTTTCGAGACCAGCATGTATACCGATCAGAACGAGCGGCGAGCTGACTTCGGCCTTGCGGATGTCTTCGGCATCCACGCCGCGGGGGCGGTGATCGGGAGACGCGGAAACAGCAATCCATATTACGCGCGGATAGAGAAGCAACATCCGATTCTGGATGGCTTCTCTGACACCAGCATATTGCCGGGCGCGGAGTACCGGGTGCCCCTGGCGCCGGTCGAAAGTCCGGTGCTCACCGTGGTGCCGGGCTTTCCAGCGTATCCGCCGGAGCTCTCATACCCGCCGCAACCGCACACCAACGAACCGGCGGTGGTGCTGAGGCAGACGGAAAAGGGACGGCTCGTCTATTTCCCAGGAGATATCGAACGCACCATGTGGCTTTCCGGACATACCGATCTCAGCCGCCTGCTGCAAAACTCGATCCGCTGGGTAGCCGGTTCGGGCGCGCCGGTATCGATTGAAGGCCGGGGTTTGATCGAGGTCTTCGCCTGGGAGACAGAAGCCGGCTTTGCCGTGCATGTACTGAATTACACCAACCCCAACGTGCACCGCGGCTGGGTGCGGGAGTTTTACCCGATC
>Ga0182015_10005969_pt1 | contig 12418 bp, 12 predicted proteins | sample 712P3MmetaG_FD_120478 | JGI IMG/M metagenome (GOLD analysis project Ga0182015, IMG submission 120478) | Permafrost microbial communities from Stordalen Mire, Sweden - 712P3M metaG | ecosystem: Environmental > Terrestrial > Soil > Wetlands > Permafrost | place: Sweden: Stordalen | collected...
CTCGGCGTGAACATGTCCCTTGGCCGACGTCAGGTGGATGTTTCCGCCTCCGGTTTCGAGTTCCGCCGGACCGCCAATGTCACTCAGGTCCAGGCTGCCGCCGCCGGTAGAAACCTTCACTTTACCGTTGCATTGTCGCACCTCCACACTGCCCCCGCCGGTCTCGATGATTGCGCCCTGGGCTCCGGATTGGATCTCTACTTTGCCGCCGCCGGTCTCTGCCACGACCTTGCCGTTGGCGTGCCGCACTTCGATGGACCCTCCGCCAGTGTGCAAGTTAAGCTCACCACCCACGGTGCCTACATCGATCGATCCGCCCCCGGTTTCGGCGTTCGCTCCTCCGCCAATGTCATCTAGCTTCATGCTGCCGCCGCCACTCTCCGCTTCCACCCGGCCAGCGACTCCAGAAGCGTCCACATTGCCGCCCTCGGTTTCGAGCTTGAGCAGCGCCATGTCGCGCGGAACCACCACCGAAAATTCTCCGGAGAAGCGGCGCGGCCGCCTTCCCCCCTGCCAGTCGCCAACGATCCAGGCGGTATCGCCCTTCACATATGCGGTAACCTTATACTGCTCGAACTGGCGGCGTGCATCCTGCTCGGAAGAATTGCCAAAATGAGTATGAACCACGTAATTGATGCCCTGCTGCTGCCCGCCGCGTACCACCACGGAACCCATGTCAACTTTGACTCTCAAGTTCTTGACCGCTGCCAGCGAACCCGTGATCTCCTGAGCCCAGGCTCCGCCTTCACGGGATACATGTGTTTCCTGCGCCTGACCCGCTGGAACAAGGGCCAACGGCACAAGCAGAGCCAGCCCACCTGCCAGCCCAACGATTTGTAGCGCGCGTTTCAAAATAGTTTCCTCGTTTCTTGCAGTAGCGCCGCCGTCGCGACGGCGCTGCTTCTCTAATCAATCTCCGGTAACTGCGCCAGCATGGTCCGCGCCTGTGACTTGATGTACGTACTCTGATCTTTCGCGGCCAGCGCCATCAGCACCCCGCGCACGCTGCCGTCGGCCTTCACCGGCTCGATCAAGCGCAGCGCTTCAATGCGTACTCCGGAATTCCCGTCATTCACGAGAGCGCGCAACACGGCGTCGCGCACATTGGTATCGTTCTTGACGTAATTGCCCAGCGCGCTCAACGACTTCAATCGCACTCCCGGATTCGTATCGTTCTGCAGGGCATACATCAGCGCTTCGCGCACTTGCATGTCGCCCGTTCTCTGCGCCAGCAAGTCGACCGAGTCCACGCGCACGCCGGTGTTGTAGTTGTTGCGGGCCGCGTAGAGCAGTAATTGCTGGATCTTATCTTCGTTCAGCGGGCCATGCGCCTCCTGAGTGGATACCGTGTTGTACTTGATGCTGATCTGATTCGTGCCCGGCTCCTGGACCACAGAACTGATTCCCGTGATTGAAGCTTCGGCAGGAACTGCGGTTGGATTCGCGATGTTCGTAACGCCAGCTGTAGGGATGGGCGGCGAGCCGTAAAGCTTGTAGGTGGCCGTAACTCCGCCGACAAAGCCGAGAATCAAAATAGCCGACGCCAGCGCCGGCGAGAATCGCACTTGCCGCAGCCAGTTTCCCGGATCAAACGCCAACCGACTCCAGGCGCTGCCCTGCTTGGCCGTCTCCAGCCCTTCCTGCAGCCTCATGCGCGACGCCGCAACTAGATTAGGCGTAGGGTCCGCCGCACGGTCCTGCGCCAGCAGCGCATGAAACTCCTGCTCCAGCTTCAGTTCGGCCGCGCAATCCGGGCAGCGGACCACGTGCTGCTCCAGTTCGTGACGGGCGTCATCCGCCAACTCGCCATAAACCTGAAGCACGATATTTTCTCGTACCCATTCACATTTCATCGTTGCACCTTCATCGTCCACGAACCATGTGGGATAGCCGCCTGGGCTGTCCCGGCATGGGCGAAGCCCAGCCGCCCCGTTCCGAACTTGCCTTCATCTCATATCCGCCAAGGCCCCGCGCAACTTCTGCGTAGCGCGAAACAAAGTATTCTTGGCAGTCTCTTCCGTAGTCTGCAAAATCTCACCCACGGTTCTCAGCTTCAATCCGTGGTAATGCTTCAACTCAAACACCATGCGCTCGCGCGGCGTCAGCTTCTCCAGCGCTCCAGCAATGCGCGCGCCCAATTGCCGGCGCAACAAGTCGCGCTCCGGATTCGCTCCCGCCCGCACGTCAGGCACCTGCTCGAGTAAGTTGTACTCGCCACCGGAGCCGTCTTGCGCCACCGGCGCATCTTCCTTGCGCACGTTCCGCTTGCGCAGGTGATCGAGACACAGATTGGTCACGATCCGATAAATCCAGGTGTAGAAGGAACACTCGAACCGGAAACTCCCGATGTTCTTGTAGGCCTTAAGGAAGGCGTCCTGGTAGACGTCCTGGGCATCCTGCTCGGTTCCGGTGAGATGCAGAGCTAGCCGCAACACCGACTGATCGTAGTGACGAACCAGCTCCTCGAAGGCGGCGCGGCTTCCGCGCTGGGCCTCCCGGATCAACATCGTGTCATCTATGCGGCGTTCTTGCCCAGCCATGCGGCCCCGCGCGGGGTCCTGGTCCCTGTCGCTTCTGTCTACTCTCTCACTCTTTTCCTTAGAGTGGGCCCGTCCGCCAACCGCAATTGGTATCGCCCATGCACCGGCCGGCATTTCTATTGTGTCCTCTACCTGCCCGGTATTTATGCCATATCCGGGCTTGCACAGGAATAGACGAGTTGTCAGCAGAACCGTGAGCAGAAATTATAGGCTGGAAGAGGATTTTTTTGGGGCCTAGGTGGTTCAGGGACAAAGATTTAGGGGGAAACAGAACAATCGTGCACAATGCCAGCTGGAAGATTGGCACGGGAAGTGCTTCAGCAGCTGTGCACTTCAGCCGCATTGAACGGATTATTGGACATTGAATTCCCAAGCCGTCTTGGCTTCCGAAGGCTTGCCCAGAATCAAGAAGGGGCGAAACTCCATCGTACGAACAGCCGCGAGGGCAGCCCTGCTCAACGCAGGCGGGCCGTCCAAGGACCTGGCATCGGTGACGCGACCGGTCTTTCCAATTACTAGACCCGCCGTGGCGGTATCTCGAACTCCCGGCGGAAGAGTGTTGGCAAGCGGATCCGAAGATAGGGCTGTTGCACCCTGAGTGAGGTTAACGTCACCTGCCACACAACGGCCTTCGAAGACTATCACTGTATAGTAAGTAGTTTCGTCCCAACCGCGGCCGCGAGTGTACCGAGCAGTGCGCGATCGGTCTCAAAGCAATATGTTGGCAAGCCGTTGTCAGAAACGATGTGGTCGGTCGTAGGATAACGCACGGGAACTTGATCGCTCCAAGGGGCCAGTCGATGCGGTCCAGCTTTGAGTCGTGGGCAATGAATTCGGTCCGATACAACGGGTCGATGATCTCGTCCCCGACCTGCGCCTCAAGCAAACCGGGCCATTTCGGGCTGCCGCTAATGTCGAGACCCTGTTGGGTAGCGAATTCGGTCCCAGTCAAGTTTTCCCTCTGATCGTTCCGTTTATATTTCGCCGGCCCTGCCCAAAAACTCCTCATTGATGCCGCTGCTGTCGTTGTCGCCGTTCGAGTCGAAACGGTCCTAGGGCAGCTTGAGATGCCAATCGTGGCATTCCGGGGGCATCCAGACCATTCATGCGAGCAGCTAAAGCTAGTGGCGCGGTGGGATCCTCAGGAAGCGGCGGATGGTCGGAGGTTTCATTGGGGGCGCCTTCGGCCCCGGGCAAAGACGCCGGCGGCGTGCTCGATTGCTGAGCTGAAAACAAGGAGCATCCCAGCCAGGAAATGAGCCGCAAGCAAAAACGAACAACCGAAAGTTGTCGGTGATTCGCCAACGTCGCCATAGCAGGGACCTACGTTTTGGATTCTTTACTCTGCGGTCGCTTCCTTCTCAATCACCACTTTCAAGTGCGCGGTCACGTCTCTATGCAGCTTTACCGGGACGCTGAACTCGCCCACGGTCTTCAGCGGCTCGTGCAACTGGATCAGGCGGCGATCCACGTTGAAACCCTTCTTGGTCAGCGCGTCGCCGATGTCGCTCGACGTGACCGAGCCAAAGAGCTGATCGCTCTCCCCGGAGCGCCGCTGGAACGACACCGAGACGGCCTCAAACTGCTTGGCCAGTTCCTCGGCCTGGGTTTTCTCCTTGGCGGAGCGCCGCACCGAAGCGGCCTTCATCTGCACGATGACGGCCTTGTTGCCCTCATTGGCCTGAATAGCCAGTTTTTGCGGCAACAGATAATTCCGTCCATACCCTTCCGCGACCTTCACCACGTCGCCGCGGGACCCCAGCTTTGCGACATCTTCTTTCAGAATGACTTCCATAGATAACTCCGATCTCAAAAAGCTTTTCTACGATGCTCTTCCGGCAAACGGCAGCAGCGCAATGTTGCGCGCCTTCTTGATGGCGGCCGACAGCCGGTGCTGGTGCGGCGCGCATACGCCGGTCAGACGCCGCGGCACAATCTTGCCGCTCTCGGCGACGAACTGCCCCAGCATGCGGTAATCCTTGTAATTGATGTCTTCAATTTTCTCGACGCAGAACTTGCAAACTTTCTTGCGCCGGAAAAACTTGCGTCCGCCACCGCCCTCCCGCGGAGGCCCACCGGGGCCGCGTCCGCCACCACCGCCGCCGAACCGCGGACGATCTCCACTGGGCCGGTCTCCGCTCGAACGCGGCCTTTCACTGGGTGCCGATTGTTCTGGTGCTTTCGTTTCTTCCGCCATAGTTCTCCTTCATCTCTCTGCCGGATTCTTCACCGGCTGGCGCGAGTCCAAGGACTCGTGTCGTAATCGCTTTGGACGAATCGCTTGGGATGACGCCGGGCTAAGCCGTCGCCGGACTTTCCGCTGCCGGAACAGCCGGTTCCGCCGCCGCCGCCGCTGAAGCTGGCGGCGCTGCCGGCTGCGCGCTGATTTTCTTCTTCGAATCGCGCAGCTGCTTGACTTTGTCCAGCCGCTTCTGCTCCTCGTCAACCCGCACGGTGAGGAACTTGATGACTGGCTCGGTCACGCGCAGGCGGCGCTCCAGTTCGTGAATGACCGCGCCTCCGCCTTCTACCACCATCAGCACGTAGATGCCTTCGTGGAACCGGCGGACGGCATAGGCCAGCCGGCGTTTGCCCATCTTGTCGACGCGCTGCACGTTGCCGCCCGAGGCCGGCACCACCGACTGCAGTGTGGAAATCAGTTTGTCCAGATCCTCGTCCGTCATATCCGGACGAACAATGAACATCAGCTCATAAATACGATTCATTCTCTTCTCCAAATCTTTGGCCACAAACCTGGCCACGGATCTTACGGACTTCCACGGATAAAAGATTCTCAAATTCTCATCCGTGAGAATCCGTGACTAATCTTCTTTGTCCGGCTCTTTCCGGTTGAAGCGATTCATCGCCGCGGCCGGACCTTCTTTCAAAATCACCTTGACTGCCTCTTCGGCGGTATCGAGAACTCCATCCACCACCTGCAACTCCGCCTTGCGCAGCGGCGCCAGCAGATAACTCTGGCCGTCGCTCACCTTAGGTTCCGGCGCCACCCCAATCCGAATCCGCAGAAAATCCTCGGTGCCCAGCGCCCCGATGATGGACTCGATCCCGTTATGCCCCGCCGAACTACGCCGCGTATGAATGCGCAGCGTACCCAGGGGAAAATCCAGTTCGTCCTGAATCACAATCAGGTCCGACTCTGGCTTCGCCTCGTACTCCTCGACCAGTTCCCGTACCGAAAGCCCACTCAAGTTCATGAACGTCTCCGGTTTGGCCAGCAACACCGCCTGACCGGCAATCACCGCTCGCGCCGTCAGCGCCCGACACTGCCGGTTTCTAACGTCCACCCCCAGGCTCGTCGCGATTCGATCAATCGCCAGAAAGCCCAGATTATGTGGCGTGAACTGATATTCGATACCAGGATTGCCAAGCCCGACGATCAGTTTCACGCCACCATCCCAATGTGGGGACAGCCGCCCCCGGCTGTCCGGCCGAGCGGAACCCGGCAGCTCTCACCACGAGTCTATTTCTTCTCCTTCTTCTCAGCCTTCTCGGCCTTGTCAGGCTTGGCCGCGGGAGCTTCCCCACCCTCTTCCTCGATCTCCTGCTTGCCCTTCTTGATAACTTCGGGCTCCGCCGGAGCTGCCGCTTCCACCGCTGCCGCATCCGGAGTGGCCACAACTTCTTCCTTCACCGAGGTAACGTGCGCCACGGGCTGATTCGGGTCGCTAATAAATTTAATCTTGTCCGAGTGCGGCAACTCCGAAACCCGCAAAACCTTGCCAAACGTGAGCTGGCTGACATCGGCATCGATGTGGCTGGGAATGTCTCCCGGCAGGCACTCGACCTCGACCTCGCGTAGCATCTGTTCCATGATGCCGCCCTCCTGCTTGACGCCCGCCGACTCGCCGACCAGGAAGATGGGCACGTTGACCTTAAGCACTTTGTCGAGCGCAATGCGCTTCAGATCAATGTGCAGCAGCTTGCCCTTGATGGGCTCGTACTGCCAGTCGACGATCATCGCTTTGCTGCGCTCGCCGCCGCTCAAGGCAAGGTCGAAAATCGTATTGTGACCGGTCTCCGAATTCAGAATCCGCTGCACGTGCCTCGGATCCACGCTGATCGAGAGCGAATCCTTGCCCGCTCCATAGATTACGGCCGGAATCTTTCCTTCACGGCGCACACGGCGGGCATGGTTCTTGGTGCCGGCTTCCCGCGGTTGCGCTTCCAGTGTGTTTTGTTCCAATGCAGTCGCCATAAATTTCAATTCCTCGATTGGATTGTCATCCCGAGGCGACATCTTTTCGTCGCCGAAGGATCCCGGCGAGCTGAGCGAAGCGTCGCGTACTTTGCGACGCAACAATCGCCCGTTTGGCTCGCTTCTTACTAAATTCCATTGCCTACGTGAACAGCTTGCTCACCGAAGTCTCTTCGTGATTAGCCTGAATCGCCCGGCCAATCAATCCCGCAATCGAGAGGACTGTAATCTTTCCTCCCTTTTCGGTTCGTGCTGCATCCGCCTCGGCAGTCAGTGGGATGGTGTTGGTCACGACGACTTCCTTGATAACCGAGTTCTTGATGTTCTCCACAGCCGGCCCCGAAAGCACCGCATGCGACGCGCAAGCGTAAACCGAAGTTGCCCCATTCTCCAGCAAAGCCTCCGCGGTCTTCACCAGCGTTCCCGCCGTATCGATCAGATCGTCGATGATCAAACACGTTCGGCCGTCGACGTCGCCGATCACGTGCATCACTTCGGCCACGTTTACCTCGACCCGGCGTTTGTCGACTATGGCCAGCGCCGCATCGACTTTCTTCGCGAAAAACCGCGCCCGCTCCACGCCGCCCGCGTCCGGCGAAACCACGGTCAAAGTCGGCAATGCCAGCTTGCGGAAGTGATCCACCAGCACCGGCGAGGCGAACAGGTGATCCACCGGAATATTAAAAAAACCCTGCAACTGTGGGGTATGCAAATCCACAATCAATGCCCGGTGCGCGCCTGCCGTGGTCAACAGATCGGCCACCAGTTTCGACGATATCGGACTGCGGGGCTTGTCCTTGCGGTCCTGCCGCGCATACCCAAAATATGGAATCACCGCCGTGATGCGCCGCGCCGAAGCGCGCTTGAGCGCATCGATCATCAGCAGCAACTCCATCAAGTGTTCGTCCACCGGACGGCAGGTCGGCTGCAACACAAACACATCGGCGCCACGCACGTTTTCCTGAATCTGAACGTAGCACTCGCCATCCCGGAAACGAATCACCTGAGCCTGCCCGCGCTGCATGCCCAGAAAGTTGCAGACTTCATCGGCCAATGGCTCGTTCGCCGTGCCGCTAAAGATCTTGAACTTCTCGTCCCCTCGCGGACGCGGCTTCCGCTCCAGCTTTTCGTCAGTCACGGGCGGACTCTTCTTTTCAACCGTCTTGTCGGCGGGCGTCACCAAAGTGGCCATGGTTGTTAGCTCTTCGCTCTTCGCTCTTCGCTCTTCGCTTTTCGCTTTTCGCTCTTAGCCTTTGGCTCTTGGCTAAGCCTTCGCTCCCTGCTCGTTTGCGCTAGGAGCCAAAAGCTAACAGCCAAAAGCGATTGTCTGGCTGGGCCGCTAGGATTCGAACCTAGACAAAGTGCTCCAAAGGCACTTGACCTACCATTAGTCGACGGCCCAGTGAACCTGTTGCTGATTGTCCAATTGCGGATTGTTGATTGAGCCCAAAAACGGGCTCGCCTAGATTCTCAATCAACAATCAAAAATCAACAATCAAAACTTTTCGTCGACCACCACTCACCCAGCGAGAGCCGCCTCGGCTGGAGCGCGGCGCGGCAAAGCAAAGCACAATCCAACGAACTGCAACGCTCAGCCCGCAACCATCCGCTTCCAGTAAGCCCGCCGCGGCAACGTCGCCGTCGCCAGCGCGGTCCACCCTTGTTTTCGGAGCTTGGCGGTCGCCAGCACTGCAGCTTCTCGCGAGGCAAACAGCCCATACAGCGCCGACCCGGAGCCCGACAACGACGCATATCTAGCGCCCGCGCGCAAAAGCGCACGCTTCCCATCACTCAGCTCGGGATATTCAGGAAAGACGACTTTTTCGAAGTCGTTTTCAATCCCGGCCCGGACAAGCTCGAGAAGCGGATTCTCGGCCCGGCCCCTTCTAAAAGGAGCACCGGAGTAAGGTTCACTCAGCCACGCCGACAAGCCGCAGCTAAGCTCATTCATTCTATCGGAGCCATCAGAAGCCGTCAATTTCGCAGCTTCACTGCCGCGCCCTTGTGGGGAAGCCGCTGCCGATGGTTTTGCTCGTGTGGGGACAGCCGACCGGCCCTCGGCAGGGTTTGGCTCGGCTTGTGTGGCGACGGGTCTCTGACCCGGCCGGGCCGAGCGCGACTCGGCTGGCAGTTGCCTGCTCCCTGCACCCATCCGGTCCCACTCGGCAAACGCCTTCGGAGTCGACACGCCAACCTCCGAAGTCAGCACCACACACGCCGCCGCCGGAAAATCCGGCAAGGGATACACCCGTTCCCCTCGTCCCACACCCAACACAGTCCCGCCCACCAAAAACAACGGCAGATCCGATCCTACCTCAGCAGCTATGCGCAGCTTTTCCGCAGCCGGCAAAACTCTGTTCAGCGACTCCTCCAGCCCCAGCAAAGCGGCCACGGCATTGGCCGAAGCTCCCCCCAGCCCGCCCTGAACCGGCAAGCGCTTTTCGATCTCGATAACCACGCGTCCCTTCACGCGCAGCGCGCGCATCGCCTTGTCAACAATGCGAAAACAAGTATTCGACTCATCCTTCGGTACGCGTGGGTCAGCACATCGAATCTCAATCCCATTACCGCGCCTGACGCCGACGCGGAGCACATCGTGCAGCTCAATCGTCTGATACACCGTCAGCAATTCATGGAATCCGTCCCGCGCCGCCCCAATGCGCAGCCCAAGATTGATCTTCGCGAATGATCGCACCCTGACAGACATGGAGGGAAGATTGTAAATTCTCGATGACAAATTTACGATGCCGACAGGCCGTCGGGATAGGCCGGGCAAATCATGCGACATTTTGATCCATGGGGAGTGCTGCCGTTCCTGAAGGATGTGGTCTTTGCGCTGGTCCCCGCGGCAGCTGGAGCGTGGGCTTGGTTCAAGACGCCGTCGCACCCATTCGTGGCCTTCCGGACAGGGAACGAAAATGAGCACTGAAGTGCTATCCCGCACAGATTCATATATTCAACTTCAACCTTGGGCGGGAGATCTGATCTACACCTATGTGGTGAATGGTGAGTACGACCCAGGTTTCTATCGGATCCGAGCCCGCAGCGAGCTTCCTGCCCAGGAAAAGATTCAGGGATGGAAGGGCAGAATGGTGGTCGTGCGGCATTCGCCAGACAAACATGACCTATCCGCCCGGCTCAAGAGCGACCAGCCAGGCAGGCAATTGGGCAACTGAAGGCTCCCTTGTAACCAGCAGTTTAAATCGCTGAGCGCAGCCCCACCCGTTCCGCCACCATAGTAATCTCGACACCGCTCAAGAGTTAAGGGCACTCTAAGTAGTGATTTCAATCACAAGACCGCCCGTCCCCAGGCGGTCTCCCTTGAAACCGTAGGTGAGGTCCGCAGATACAAATGCTGTCCCGGTTTTTTCAGGTCCCTGTGGAGCACTTTCCCGCAGTTTCATGTGAGGAACGGAAGGATTGCCGGTCGAGTCGCAGCTTTGCAGGAAACTAATATGCGTCGAGTTTTTTCACCCTATTTTTTATTGATCTTGTTCTCGTTCTTGGCCGCTGTTTCCGCGGCCTTTTCTCAGAGCGATTACAAAGTCGTTACCGTCGTCGACGGCGGAACCGTTTCCGGCACGGTGAAATGGTCGGGGCCAGTTCCGCATGCCCTCAATTTCCCCGTCACCAAAGATCCGCAGATTTGTGATCCTGAATCTAAGAAGACCGCCGACCTGGAGCGGCTGGTCATTGGACCGCAGGGCGGCATCGCCAACACAATCGTCTACCTCAAGGATGTTTCCCGCGGTAAAGCCATGGACTTGCCGGAGCAGCGGCGCCATCTTGACCAGAGACACTGCCGCTACATACCGCACATTCTTCTGGTTCCGGAAAACGGCAACCTGAGCATGGTGAGTTCCGACGCCACTTTGCACACCATTCATATGGATGGCGCAGCCAGCTTCAATCTTCCCTTTCCTTTCACCGACCGGCCCACTCTGCGAACCATGTCCGCGCCCGGGCTTGTCCATCTGCGCTGCAACGGAGGCCACGTTTGGATGAACGCCGAAATGATGGTGGTTCCGCATCCTTACTACGCCGTCACCGATGAGAGCGGCCGCTTCGAATTCACCGACGTCCCGCCGGGAACCTATCAGATCGTGGCCTGGCACGAAGGCTGGGGACTGGCCGGCAAAGAGCAGGCTTTCGATGTGCTGACCGAGCACAGCGTGCAACGGCCCATCTTCACCGAACCGAAGACGTGGGAAAAGTCCGTCACCGTGAGCGGGAATCAAGTCAGCGCAGTCAATTTCGTAATCTCCAACAATAAATAAATTGGGAAAGGGCGCGGCTTTAGCCGCGCCGCTAGATTCGAAAGAGCAACTAGGTCCGGCAATGAAGATCTCGAGCGGATAACGAGAAGGTCAATCCTTAAAGCTGGTGAACGCCAGAAGATGGCAATGAACTCAGGGCTAAGCGATCTGAGCACGTGGGCGCCCCGGCGGTAGGCGACTGATTCCAAGAGAGCTGTGGTTGGAGACTTTGTGCCGGGTTGATCCCTGCGAAATCGCGGCAAAAGAATTTACCTTACCCGCGGCGTTTGTAGAGAACCGCGAATTCGAATCCGGTGTTGGGTGGGAACAACTCCGCCACTTTTCGCAGGCGATCGGCTAGAGCGGAGGGCGCCAGCAGCGGATAATCCCGCTCCCGCAGATCGTAGTAGTCGACATCGAGATACAGCGACAGCATGTAGATCGAAATCGTGTCGGAGAAGGTTGCGTCGAGATATTCGTTCTTAAAACGCTCGCGGTCCGGACCGTCGGCAATGGCTTGCTTGCGCGCTTCCCAGGCGTCGAGAGACGTTTCGCCGCGAATCCCCGCTTCCACCTGACTCCATGCCAATTCGGTGAACTCGCGCGAAACTCCGGCGCGCTCGACCACGGCGTGGCCAACGTTGATATAAAACTCAAACGCGACGGAAAACTTATCGTCCATCAATCGCGTCGAGATGAAGACGCATTGCGAGTCGCCCAGGTTCAGGTTGCGATGGCATACGGCATTGTCGCTGAGTGCGACGTCGTAACGGTCGGCGATCACGGTCTCCTCGCCCTGGCTCACGGTCAAGGGGACAAAGTAGTACGCCTTGCGCTCGAGCGCGGCGGCTACTTTCTTAGGAACAGCCGCGACCATGCGCTCCAGGTCAAACGAGTTGATGGCGACCTCGCCGGCGACGGCATAGCAGATGCCGTTCTGCGCCTGGGAAACGGGCGTGAGCCGGACGACTTCGGCGGGGCTACGCGTGATGGCTGAGGCGGCCTGCGACATGCAGCCCTATTCTACACACAGGCCGCCTTACGGCTGGAGTTTGCTGAATCCATACCGCGGCCGCCTGACCGGACTTGGTTGTAGTAACAATCAGGCTTGCCAAGGCAAGGGGCGCACTCGGGAATGAATTTCCGGAATTCATGCAACCGGAGGCTAATCGGATCGCGGGCAGCGACAGGCGACTCCGGGTGTCGAAGAGTATGTGTTTGACGGGGCGGACGGGAGCCAGATGACATTCTGGACTTGCTCCGAGACGACGCCTTCGGCGGCTCCTATCCACGACTTCGACGAATATTATGATGGTGGTGCGGGGCTGCTATACGTGGATCCTCTATACGCCGAACCGGGACGAGAAGAGAATTCCCATCAAGGCTGAATCGGACTATTTTATTCC
>Ga0182015_10005970_pt1 | contig 12415 bp, 5 predicted proteins | sample 712P3MmetaG_FD_120478 | JGI IMG/M metagenome (GOLD analysis project Ga0182015, IMG submission 120478) | Permafrost microbial communities from Stordalen Mire, Sweden - 712P3M metaG | ecosystem: Environmental > Terrestrial > Soil > Wetlands > Permafrost | place: Sweden: Stordalen | collected...
CGCAGCTCGTGTACATGTCCAGCTGGGGCACTGCCTCCGTCGTCGATGTCTTAACGATGAAGGGGCGGCAGGTCGGCCAGATCACGAGTGGCTTAGTGGAGCCCCAGGGACTATTCGTCGACGCGAAAGGGAGCCTCTGGGTCGCAAACGCGAGCAACGTCCTGGTGTATCCACGCGGCAGTTTATCTCCGAGCAAAACGCTCACGGATTCGGTTGGTGCTCCGATCGACGTAACGGTCTGTCCAGACGGCACGGCCTATGTAGCTGACCTTTCCGATAATAGTGACGGGCACGCGAGCATCCAAGTCTACGCGTCTGGCAGCACTACGCCGACGGGCAACCTCGATTATGCGACAGACTTCCTAAACCCGTTCTTGACGTGCGACGCCGCCGGCAACGTCTTTGTGGCGCTCTTGACCGGCGACTACGTCGGTGATGGCCTCGTCGTCGAGTTTCCACACGGCAAGCAGAAGGGCGCGAAAAGTCTCGGTATCGTCCTGCAATCTCCCGGCGGCATCAAGCCGGACAACGCCGGCAACTTACTGGTCACCGACCTAATCGATCACACAATTACCGAATACGCTGAAAATGGCTCGCCGACCGGTCAGTCAATCGCGACCGGCACAGCGACGGAAGGCATCGCCGTTACCAGCGAGGGCGGGATCGTCCTCGGTGCGACGGACACCACGGCGGAAGGGCCCGAAGGCATTTCCTGGTCCTGGCCTAGCGGCAAGCAACTGCGAGTCTACACCTGCTGCTCGCGCATCGGTCCACCCCTCCAAGTCAACGAGGGCGTTGCATTCTACCCCGGTCAAAAAGGCATCTGATACCAGCCGGGCCGGTCACGAAGAGTCCTCGCCGGCGAGCGTATGTTGGAAACGCTCGCCGGCCCTTAGTAGACCGCATTCGGTCCGTCTGACGTTCCTGCTGGATCGGCTGATGTCGCCGTGGAAGTAATCCAACTTGCGGAGGAAATTACCGCTCGTGCTAAGTGCGGCGGATAGTGTTCCCACACGTGGGACACAAATGACCGAGGGTTGAATTGGAACCGCAACCTTCGGAAATGCTACGGGTTGTTTTGCGAGGGTTTGAGTTGCATCTCTCGGCTCTATGTGCCGTTTTTGACTCCGCTGCTCAGCGCGTTCCCAGCGGGCGTTGTATAGGGCGTTTGCGGCGGATCTGGCCACCGGCAAACCACGGAGCCACGCCGGTGCGGCCGGTTATACGCCTCACAACGGCAGGCATGTCGTTACGCTCATGCGTTGCCAGCTGCAGAGTCGCGCGCGACGCTTCGATCGCGGCGCCCGGCCAGGGGCCCTCGTTTTGAAGCCCTTAGCCCCTATCCCACGGTAACGATTACCGCGTCACCAGGATGACGCATTACTTCCGACTGCAGTGCGACGCCCTTTTCGTCGCTCGATGCATCGCGCATGGAGCATGCATGTCGGGGTCGCGGTAAAAGCGTTGTGGCATATGGTGTTTTCGACGTGCGGCGGTTTTTGCAAATGCGCGTTGCAAAACGCACGAAACGCCGAGGCTGGAGCGCGATGGCTAAAACGTCCTTATTTCACAGGTGTTTTGGAGCACGGCCGACGCGCGACGCCTCCGGGCCGAGGTGTCGCTTTTTTGACGCCTAGCGTATAACCCCTTACGCTGCAGCTCGGGTAAGGAGTTAGGCCCCTAAAATTGTGCGCCCCCCTCCCGGCTGCCCGGCTCTAAGCGTTCAAGCCGCCCGCGATCTAAGCGGCAACGCGTTAAGCGCGCTAAACTGCGAGGCTGCTGCGAGCTAAGCCTCCGCGCTGCGAGGCGCGCGCAGCTGCAATGCGAGCTAAGCTGCGTGCAAAGCTAAGGTGCCACGCGCGACGCGGCCTCGCTTGCGCGAAGCCGTTTAGTTTACTCGGTGGTAGTATCGCTAAAAGTACGTCACCCGTGGCTTTTCGGCGCTGCATTTGGCACGTAGTCTAGCGGCGCGCCAACGGGAATGAGCGGTTCGAGTTTCAAGCTCTCCTGATAGTCCCTTAGAAGTTTTCCGGTGTGTTCCAAAACCCAGCTGTGGAGGAAGGGAAAGTCGTAGGGGTTGCGTTCCTTCGGGTCGGTATCGAGGTTGACGAGGTGCGGAGTCGCGAGTTGTAAGGCTGGGTCGGTCGCTGTCTTCTGCAGCACTAAAACCATCTTAAAGTTATGCCACTTCACACCGTAAAGCGTGCTACCCATCCAGTAGAGAAACCCATCGCGGTTTGAATTTTCCTGTTTCCCTTCAAGAAAGACCCTTTGATCGGCGCCGTCGATCACGCGGTCTTTCGGAATGTCCAGCCCGGCCCAGTGGACGATCGTCGTGAACATGTCCGTGATATGAACGATTTCGTTGCTCACTTGTCCGGCCGGCACGCGCCCCGGGTAGCGCACGAGCGCGGGCGTTCGCAGCGAACCCTCCATGCCCGTGAAATACGAGCCTTCCCAAGGGCCTCCGCTTCCGCGCCAGGGCTCCAGCTCTTCCGGTCCGTTGTCACCAGCGAAAACGACTAGGGTGTTTTCTTCAACGCTGAGGTCGTGGAGATAGTCGAGCATTTCGCCGAAATCGCTATCGAGTTCGAGCATTGAATCGGCAAAATCACCTCGGCCGGTTCTGCCCTTGAATTCGAGGCGGGGGATTGTGGGCAGATGCATCATGGAGTGATTGAAATATAGGAAGAACGGCTTGTCCGCGTCGACACAGCGTTTCAGAAACGCTTTGGAGCGCTTCATGTACTCTACGTCGATATCGCGACGGACATCCAACGTCAACTGCTCAAGTTCACGTACCGGTTCTCCCTTACGGCTTTCCAGTACGCGCGTTATCGAATCACGCTTTGGATCGTACCAGGGGTCCTCCGGCCAGAAGCATTCGTCATAGGTGCGTGGGATACCGTACCACTCGTCGAATCCGTGGTCGGTTGGCCAGCGGCCGGCGGAGTCGCCGATATGCCATTTGCCAACGCAGGCCGTAGCATAGCCGGCCTCGGAAAATATATCTCCCATCGTTCGTTCCCACTTCACAAGGCCGCCGTAGGAACCGGGCAATGCTACCGTTTGATTGCCCGAACGAATCGAATACCGGCCAGTCATGAGCGCCGAGCGAGACGGTGTGCACTGCGTCTCCGGCGCAAAGTTGAGCAGTCTCATGCCTTCTCCCGCGAAGGCATCGATCCGTGGTGTGGAACCTCGCAGCGGACCGGCGTTGTAGACGCTCAGTTCGCCCATCCCGAGATTATCCACGAGAAAAAAGACGACGTTCACTCTTTTATCTTTTCTGTGCGGCGTCAGCCACCATAGCCCTTGAACTCCTCGCCACACTTGATATTGGGATACTTGCTGAGGCTGCTCTCGTATGCTCCGATGCATCCAAAAACTGGAGCCATCATCCACCCGCAAGTCAGGTCCGTGTACAAGAGGTTCGTGTCCTCGTGCGGATCGCTGCTCAGGTCATAAAACATGGGAAAAGCCGGTGTGATATAGCCGCTCTTGATGGCGGGGCTATCCGTATAACGAAAGATAACCTTGCAAATCTTCCACTTCACCGACATGAGCTCGCCGTCCGCGCCGAAGAACATATACGAATCGCGTCCCGTAGTGTCGCTGTTGCCCTGCATGAAAGCCGAGGCATCGACGCCGTCGATTGGCCGATCCTTGGGCACGAGGTTCGAAGCCCCGATCATCCCGGCCAATGTGGGAAGCCAATCCACAGCGGCGAGAATCTGCTGCGTAACGACACCAGCCGGGATCTTGCCTGGCCAGCGAATCATGGCGGGCACACGATGGCTGCCCTCGAACGGCGTGTTCGGGAAGTCACCGCGAAATGGTCCGTTCGAACCGGGACCAGTTTGCGGTATAAACCCACCATTAGCGTTGTCGCTGCTGACGATGAAGATGGTGTTGTCCTCAATGCCCGCTTCTGTAACCGCGTCAATGATCTCACCGATTCGATAGTCCATCTCGCCGATAATGTCGGCCCACAAGCCACCGCGCTCGGGCGATTTTCCGACGAAATTAGGGTTGCCGATCATCGGCGGATGCATCTCCGAGTACCCAACGTAAACAAAAAATGGTTGCTTCGCCGCCGCGTTCCGCTTAATGTATTCGACCGTTTTCGGGATAATGTACTTCTCATCGACGATCGGCCGCACGTTCAAGTCAAGGGGCATCACCGGCTTGGAAGCCTCCCCTTTCTTTCCCTCCCAGATCATGGGCGCGTCCATTCCGCTCTGCTTGAACAGGGGCCACGCAGTATAGCCAGCCTCATCCCAGCTGTTCTTGATACCCCACCACTCGTCGAAGCCTTGGTCATTCGGCAGCCGCCCTTCAGTTTCGCCCAGGTGCCACTTGCCGTACAACGCCGTGGCATAGCCGGCGTCGGAGAGAAGTTCTGCGATAGTGTACTCCCAAGGTGCCATCCCAGAGAGCCCTTGACCCGGGAGGGGCACCTTATATGTTCCGGAGCGAACCGGGTGCCGCCCGGTCATGATGGCCGAGCGTGACGGCGTGCATTGGACCTCCACGTTGTAGTTGTTGAAGCGGATCCCCTCACTTGCTAACTTGTCGATGCGCGGCGTCGGTGTCGTGCCGCCGTAAACGCCAAAGTCCCCCCAGCCAACGTTGTCAACTAGAATAAAGACGATGTTGGGTTTGGTAGCTGTCGCAGCTGTAGGGCTACTCATGAATCATGCGGTCCTTTCGTTGGCGCAATGGGGTTCCCAAGCAATTCATGGTTGGAGCGCGGCGGGCAAGTCGCTGCGCCCAATGAGATAATTCGCGCTCACATTAAACAGGCTTGGATACGCGCTGACTGTCGCGTTGACCAGGCCCTCAAACGGACCGGTCGCGGTCGCCGTACGTACGAAGCCGCCTTCGGAGATTGCAATTTCGAAGTGGCGCCCAACGAGTTGGCCGGCGCTAAACGCAATTGGTGTCGTATTTGGGCTAAAATTGTGTTGAACGAACAGGGCTAGTATCGTTCCGCCGCGCGACTGCCAATAGGGGACGAGCTGCGGCGATAGACTCCAGCCGCGTTGCGTACCGGCGCATTGAAAACAACTGACCGTGAAATTGTTCACGGGAAAGGCGAGCGTAAGACCAAAGTTGCGCGGGAGCGGCTGGGTGATGATCGGGTCGAGCGTATACTGTGGGCCGGGCCCGCGAAGCGCCTGCGATCCGGTTGGCGCTCTATAGGCGAGATCCAGTGCGAGCATTGTGAATTTTGTTAGATCGACGAATACGAGCTGTTTGTACTCGAAGCTCATGTCGCTCGCACCGGCAGCAAGCGTACCTAGGCGGCCTGAGTTAACTTGAACGAAGGACGGCGGCGTAATCACGATCTGCGCCCTCGGCGTAATACCGACGTAGACGACGGGAGCCGGATAGCCAAATGCGTGGGCATAACCCGATACGTTGAGCGTGCCGCCACCGGCGTTCAGCTGCGCGTTGACCGGGATATTCGCGCTGCTGTATTGCGCCGTAAGTGCAGCTTAGCCAAGCACGAAAACGCACGCGGTTCCATTACCGATCTTATTGAGCAGCTCCAGTGGTCCGCCGCACGGATCGAAATTCGGCGGTATTTGCGGGGCTGCGGCTGCGGGCCGCGTCGGTCCTGGCAACGGTGACGTAGATGGTTGCGGCGTCGCCTGCGCCCAACTCGTTAACGGTGATAAAGCTGCTAATAGAGGCAGCATCCCTCCATGGGTGATCCGCATAGCTCCTTAAAGACACGGAGAGGCGCCCGAACCCCTTCAGGACTATCACAACCAGCGCGCTTGGATTGTACCCGGAGCTTGTTTAGTTATCTTTCAATAGCGAGTCTAGGGCGTCCCAATGCCGCGGATGCGGAACTCGCGCTCCGGCCCGAATTCGCGAGCAGGCCGCGAGCGATAGCCCCGTTGCGTCCGCGATCTCCTTGAGTGAGAACGCATCGAGCCTCGGCGCGATCTCGCGCTTGAACCACGCCTCGTCGCGCTGCCCCAGATGCTCGCGCGCCCAGCTGCGATTGCGGCGATGGCCCTCGGCGATCGCCTCGCCTCGCGCGCTGTTCACGCCCAGGCTGCGACGTGGATCGTTGCCCGCGGCAGTCTGCAATGCGAGCACCTTGCGAGCCGCTTCGATCGCGCGGAGACCGTGCTCGCGTCGCGCTTTCGGCATGCACGCTTCGCAGTGTCGGCGCCTGCGCTTTAGCACCGGCTCGCCGCAGATCGCGCACGCGATCGGATTGGCTGGACGCGTTTTCAGAGTTGGCGCGCGCCATGCGCGCGTTGCGTATGGCCGCGGCTTTGAGTCCTTGCGAGGCGTTGCGAGCAGCGGCGATCGCTCCAGACCGGGAATGCTGCGGCGCTTATTCCCGGACTTAGCCGAGAGACTGCGAAGCGCTGCGCTCTTGTTGACAAGCGATTCGCGGAAGATTTGTGCGAGGCGCGCCACGATCGGCCGCAGGCATTCACGCCAATGCGGCAGCGTGAGTGCGAGTTCGTGCGTTAGCGGCGCGCCTCGCACAAACCTTCCGCGAATCCTTGGTAAGCAAAGGCGCGGCGCCTCGCACGCTCGTGGCTAAATCCGGCGATAAGCGTCGCAGCGTCCCGGGTCCGCAGCGATCGCCGCTGCTCGCAATGCCTCGCAAAGCCTCGCAGCCACGACCGTACGCGACGCGCGCATGGCGTGCGCCGACCGTCGAAGCGTGCCCGGCCAATCCTGTCGCGTGCGCGATGTGCGGCGAGCCGATCCTGAAGCGCAGGCGCCGTCATTGCGAGGCATGTATGCCGAAAGCGCGGCGCGAGCATGGACTGCGAGCGATGGAAGCGGCTCGCAAAGTGCTCGTAGCGCAGACCGAAGCTGGTAATGATCCACGACGCAGCGCCGACCTGAACCGAGCGCGAGGCGAGGCGATCAGCGACGGACACCGCCGCAATCGCAGTTGGGCGCGCGAGCATCCGGGACCCCGCGACGAGGCGTGGTTCAAGCGCGAGATCGCGCCAAGGCTCGACGGCTTTACGCTAAGCGAAATCGCGAGCGTGACGGGCTTATCGCTCGCAGCGTGCTCGCGTATCCGGGCCGGTGCTAAGGTGCCGCATCCGAGGCATTGGGAGGCCTTGGCTGCTTTGACCCATGCCTGAAAGGCCGGCGACCAGGCGGGTGCGGCTCGGTCTTTGAACTCTGCCGCATGGCCCTGGCAGCACCGCTTCCAACCGGCGCCGTGACATTTGCCTTCACGGATATTGAAGGCAGCACGGCTCGATGGGAGCGCGATCGCGCCGCGATGCAGGAGGCCGTGCGGCGTCACGACGCGATTCTGCGCGCAGCGATCACCGAGCACGCCGGCCACATCTTCAAGACGATGGGCGATGCCTTCTGTGCGGCCTTCACGCTCCCCGAAGACGCGATCGCTGCAATGCTCGCTGCGCAGCAGGCACTTACCGCCGAAGATTTCTCGGCCGTCGATGGGCTCCGCATCCGCTCGGCGATCCATAGCGGCACGTCCGACGAGCGCGACGGCGACTACTTTGGACCAGCGCTTAATCGGGTCGCGCGATTACTCGCCATCGGCCACGGCGGCCAAATCTTACTCTCAAGCGCCACCCGCGAACTCGCGCATAGTGATCTCCCGGCCGGCGCATCGCTGGTCGACCTGGGCTCACACTGCCTGCGGAATCTCACCGAGCCCGAACACGTCTGGCAGCTGACGATCGACGGTTTGTCCGCCGACTTTCCAGCGCTGCGGTCACTCGATACGATTCCCAACAACCTGCCTATTCAGCAGACGAGTTTTCGCGGTCGCGAACACGATCTCGAAGAAGTGAAGTCGCTGCTGAGTGAGCATAAGCTGCTGACGCTCTTTGGTTCGGGCGGCATCGGCAAGACGCGGCTCGCGCTGCAGGTGGCAGCCGAGGTGCTCGATCGCCATCCCGACGGCGTGTGGCTGATCGACCTTGCGCCGATCACCGATCCGGAGCTGGTATCGAGCGTGATCGCCAAAGAGATCGGCATGCCCCAAGTCGAGGGGCGCCGAATCGACGAGTCCATTCCGCAGTGGCTGCGCCGCAAGAGCATGCTGCTGATTCTCGATAACTGCGAGCACGTGCTGGAGCCGGTTGCCGCGATCGCGCACGCGGTCACCCGCAACTGTCCCGACGTGCGTCTGCTGGCCACCTCACGCCAGGCACTCGGCGTGAGCGGTGAGGAGGTACTGCGGCTTGCCTCACTCGATGTGCCGCATAAGATCACCGACCTCACGCCGGCAGCGATTGTCGAGTTTGGGGCGGTGGCGCTCTTTGTCGATCGAGCGCGCTCAGTGGACAAGTCGTTTGTCCTCACCGATGACACCGCACCGAACGTTGCCGACATCTGCCGCCGGCTCGACGGCATTCCGCTGGCGATCGAACTGGCGGCTGCGCGGGTGAAGATTCTGAGCATCCCCAGCCTCGCCCAACGGCTCAACGAACGCTTCAATATCCTCACCGGCGGTAGCCGCACGGCACTCCCGCGCCAGAAGACGCTGGGTGCGCTCATCGACTGGAGCTACGATCTGCTCACGCCCCAAGAGCAACTGCTGTTCAATCGGGTGGGGATCTTCGCGGGAGGCTTCAGTCTGGATGCGGTCACGGCCGTCTGCAGCGGCGAGGACCCCGATGAGATCGAGATCTTAGACCTGCTCGCATCGCTGATCGATAAGTCGTTGGTGGTGGCCGACACGTCAGGCGAGCACGAACGCTACTCGTTGCTGGAAAGCACGCGCGCCTATGCGCTGGAGAAGCTCACCGCAGCCGGCGCGCACGAACAGTTCGCGCGCCGTCACGCCGAGTATTTTCGCGACCACGCGCAGGCGGCCGACGAACGGCAGATGACCGGCTCGACGGCGGCGTGGCTGGCGTGTGTGGAACTCGAACTGGACAACTACCGCGCGGTGTTGGAGCGGGCGCTCAAAGATGGACACGATCTGGCGCTGGGTGGTGCGGTGGCCGGAGCGCTGGGCGTTCTTTGGTCCTCTGGCGGACTCGCAGTCGAGGGGCGCTACTGGATCGGCCTTGCGCAAGCGGGCCTCGATGAATCAGCGCACCCGCAGGTGGCGGCCCGTCTGTGGCGTGCGCTGATTGGGTTTTCCTCCGGCAAGAGTAAGCACGACGAAGCGCAACGCGCGCTGGCGCTCTACGAATCGGTGAGCGACGAGACGGGGCAGGCGTGGGCGCTCCGCAGCCTTGCGTTTAGTCTTCTTCAAATGGGCCGCCTCGAAGAAGCCGGTGACGCGAACGCACGCGCGCTTGCGGCAATGCGCGCGTCAGGAAATAAGCCGGGAGTAGTCAACAGCCTCAACGTACAGGCGTTGATTCAGAGGGCTCGGGGCGATGTCGCAACGGCGCGCGAGTCGTTCGCGCAGACGCTGGCGGCATACAAGGCCCTGGGAGACGAGTCCGCGACAGCTGTAGTGCTGTCAAATCTCGCGGAGCTGGAGTTCGGCGAGGGTCAGGTTGAGCAGGCACTACGCCTGGTGGGCGAGGCAATCGAGATCAATTTACGAGGGAAAAACGCGTCGTCGTTAGCCGGCAGCTACAACAACATTGCTGCCTATCGCGTTGCGGCGGGAGATCTGGATGGTGCGCGTGAGGCGGCTCGCGAGGGGCTGCGCTTGGCGCGGCAAGTACAAGCCGCGCTATTCATCGCGGGCGCATTGCAGCATCTTGCGCTGATCTTGGCGCTGCGTGGAGAAGTGGACGACGCCGCGCAACTCATCGGCTACGTCAACGTCCAACTCAAAGAACTCGGGAACGAGCGGGAGACTACGGAAAAGTGGGGCTACGACAAACTCCTGGCCGCACTGCACGAACATCTCAGCGACGCGCAGATCGAGAAGCTCGGGGCCGAAGGCGAGGCGTGGTCGGAAGATCAGGCCGTCGAGGAGGCGCTAAATGTTTAGCCACCGCCGCGCCCGCGAGGCCGCACCGCGCTAGCGAGCGTGGACGCCTAGCCGCCTAGACGGCTCGCAGCTGCGCAGCCCGGCGCCAATCGCGTGGCGCTTAGATGCTCGCAGCGCAGAGACTTGCGGCTCGCACCGTGCTCGCAGTCTCGCGGTTTAGATTCCGGATGCTTTGCGCGGGATCGTAGCTCGGCGGTCCCGGCAGCTTAGCCGGCCAGGGGAGGGGGGGGTCCGTTTTGAGTTGCTTAACTCCTATCCCCTTACGCTGCAGCTCCGTGGCAGCGTTTGAACTTCTTGCCGCTGCCGCACGGGCATAGTTCGTTTCTTCCAACTTTTGGTTGGTCGCGATGGATCGGCTTTGCCGGTTCCTCGTCGTCTTTGTTAGTGTGGAATTGTTGGACGCTGCGGCCCGTGCCGGGCATCGGACCGAGGAGCTGCTCCACTTGCTCGGCCGGAACGCGGCCGCCGGCGGCGACCGGTTGCGGAACGAGCTCGCCCGACGGAATCGGCTCGAACTGCGGGCCGCTTGGATACGGCACCATCTCCTGCTGCGGCGGCCCGTGCTCGATTACGACTCGGAAGACGCCCTTGATTGCTTCGTCCGAAATGTTGTTCTTGAGCGACTCGAAAATTTCGAACGCTTCCTTCTCATACTCCACGCGGGGATCTTTTTGGCCGTAGCCGCGCAAGCCGATTCCGGTCTTTAAATGATCCATCACATACAAGTGATCGACCCACTGGCGGTCGATGATCGGCAGCAAGAGATAGCGCTGCTCGACGACGCGCAGAATCTCCGGCGTAACTTCTTTCTCTTTGGTCTCGTAGGCCTCGACCGCTTTCGCTTGAAGCAGTCGCCGAATCTCTTCGCGATCCTTCGCTTCTAGGTCCCCAACGGTCAAGTTGCGCTTGACCGGAAAGACCAACTCGAGAGCGTTGAGGATCTCTTCGAGATCCCATTCGCTAGGATGCGCGTTCTCCGGTGCGTTTTCTTCGACGGCTTCGTCGACTTTCGCCTCGAGCGTCTGAAGCATGAAGGTTCGCGAATCGAATTTCCCTTCCAAATTCGCGCGGCGGTCGGCATAAATGACCGATCGCTGTTTGTTCATAACGTCATCGTACTCGAGCACGTGCTTGCGAATCTCGTAGTTGTGAGCCTCAACCTTACTTTGCGCCCGTTGGATCGACTTGCTCACCAATCCCGACTCGATCGGCTGTTCGTCGGTAAAACCGACGCGCTCCATAATCGACGTCATGCGATCGCCGCCGAAGAGCCGCATCACTTCATCTTCGAGCGAAACGTAGAAACGTGACGAGCCCGGATCGCCTTGGCGCCCCGAGCGTCCCCGCAGCTGGTTATCGATGCGCCGCGACTCGTGACGCTCGGTTCCGATGATGTGCAGCCCACCGTTGCGGGCGACGCCCTCTCCGAGCTTGATGTCGGTGCCACGACCCGCCATGTTCGTGGCGATCGTGACTTGGCCGTCTTGGCCGGCGTCTTTGATGATCTCGGCTTCTTGCTCGTGATACTTCGCGTTGAGAACATTGCACTCGACGCCCCGCCGGCGCAGCATCGCCGCCAGCGTCTCGCTCTTCTCGATCGAGCGCGTGCCAACCAGCACCGGGCGTCCTTTCTGGTGCTCGGCGATGATCTCGTCAACGACGGCTTCAAACTTCGCCCGCTCCGATTTATAAACGATGTCGGAGTTGTCTTTGCGGACCATCGGCATGTTCGTCGGTACGACGACGACGTCCAATCCGTAGATGTCGCGGAACTCGCGCTCCTCGGTCTTCGCGGTGCCCGTCATGCCGGCGAGGTGTTCGTAGAGCCGGAAAAGATTTTGGAAGGTAATCGTTGCGAGCGTCTGATCCTCACCCCGAACTTTGATGCCTTCCTTCGCTTCGATCGCTTGGTGGATGCCGTCGGAGTAGCGGCGGCCGTACATCAGTCGTCCGGTGAACTCGTCGACGATGACGATCTCGCCGTCTTTTTCGATGTACTGCTGGTCGCGATGAAAGAGATTCCAGGCCTTGAGCGCGGCATTGAGCTGGTGCGTCAGCTCGATATTGCGCTGCTCGTACAGATTCCCAACGCCCAGCATCTTCTCGACCCGAGCGACGCCGGCTTCGGTGATAGGCACGGCGTGCGCCTTCTCATCGACCGTGTAATCCTCGCCCTTCTTCAGTCGCGGAATGATCTGGGCGAACTTCTCGTAGAGCTCGGTCGCCTCTTGAGAGGGGCCGCTGATGATCAGCGGCGTCCGCGCTTCGTCAACGAGAATCGAGTCGACTTCGTCGACCAGCGCGAAGTACAGCTCGCGCTGGACCAAGTCTTCGACCTGCCACGCCATGTTGTCGCGCAGATAATCGAAGCCGACTTCGTTGTTGGTGACGTAGGTGACGTCGCAGTTGTAGGCGGCGCGGCGTTCGGCCGGATCGAGTCCGTGCTGGATGACGCCGACGCTTAGGCCGAGGTACTGATAGATCGGC
>Ga0182015_10005971_pt1 | contig 12414 bp, 12 predicted proteins | sample 712P3MmetaG_FD_120478 | JGI IMG/M metagenome (GOLD analysis project Ga0182015, IMG submission 120478) | Permafrost microbial communities from Stordalen Mire, Sweden - 712P3M metaG | ecosystem: Environmental > Terrestrial > Soil > Wetlands > Permafrost | place: Sweden: Stordalen | collected...
ACTCGCTACTTCCGAACTCTCACTTCTGGCGAGGCCCCGCATTGCCGCTTCGGCGGTGACGGCGCAGACCGGGAGTAGTCTGTTTTTCAAGGAAATAATATATGAATTGGTGCTATTTTTGTTCCCCGCATTAAAATTAGATAAATGTATCTGATTCACTGAAATACGAGGCCGAATTGCCCACCATATTGTTAGAAAAAGCAAGGCTCGGTAAATGAACGGTTTCTACAACACGGAGCTGCCAGATGCGGGATCGCAGTACGACTTTCGTTGGCTAAGAATCCTGAAACCAACCCTACTCGTGTTCTGTGGATCAAGGCACAGACGCTGCGTTTGGATCGACCATACGCGGTTCTCCAGGCCTTCTGGCGGACAATGCACTGTGTCGCCTGCATCTCGTCGCGATTGCGTGACAACGCGTGGCGAATGGTCAGCGCCTTCGTTGAGGAACAGAACACGAAACAGACCGCTCTGGGCACGTTCAACCGGCCGGCGCCGCTCGATTTCCAGGAAAGGACTACGATGATAATAGCGCTGTTTTCCGGGCTTCAACTTATTCTGATGGCAGCAACCACTGCTAGGCCTATTAAGATTCCGCCGCCACCACCACCGGCGTCTCAAGTATTGCAGCTGATCAGGAATTGAGGATTCCACACGCTGTTTTCTAGTCCATCAACGCGCGTAGACGCATCATCGGCAACTAATGCGCACATAACTGGTTGCTGCGCACCGTCGAGATCCTCTATCCCCCGCATGATCTCATTGTCCGCGCATAGGCTCAGTGCAGTGAGTCCGCAGTGCCGAGTGCCGGTAACAAAGAGGCCGTGGGCAGAAGCCAGGACGAGAACAGAGGCCGGCTCGCGCGGCAACTGTCACGCGACTAGGAGACCCGCTACGGTGAACGAAGATGTATTTGGGGGTGCCGATCCTTCTGGCGTTTCAGTACGCGGAGACTCTGTCCGAACAACGGATGCCATCGATAGTATGGGGTGATTCACTGATCTGGATTATTGTGACTGGTTCGCCCGGCGTGGGCAAAAACCATGCTGGCAAAATCGTCGGATGCCGCGGCTGCCAGACCAATCATCGCGTCCCGTTCAGCACGGCCCTGGACATGCCCAACCATATGCTGGCCTCTCAGGTCGATCACGCCCTGAAGGTGACAGGAAAGGGCACGTTGCTCGAAATACCAGCAGGAAGGAGTGGCATTGCGATGACCACATCAGCCCTTTAGAACTACCGGACCATTGGCACACTGCTCATGCTTGTGTCCGGGCGGTCATGGACGAGTTGTCGAGTCTGGCCGACCTGGTGAAAGTCACGGCCGCCGAGACTCCGCCGTTCGATTGCCGGACCAGGGTTCCGCCAGGCTACTTCGTCAGGATCTCGACGATGCGCGTGCCCAGAGACTCCGGGCGCTTGGTTTCGACGTCCGGCGGCAGCCCCGCACCGTTGTCGGACACCGTTATTATCACCATCTGTTCATCCGCGCAGGCGAGTGCGACCAGAATGTCGCCCTCGCGATCACCAGGGAAGGCGTATTTCAGAGCATTGGTGACGATCTCGTTCAAAATCAGACCGCAGGGTATCATTTGGTCCATCGCCAGGGATACCGGCTGTAGCGCGAAGCGCAGGCGCACGCGTCCGGCCGTGGCGCCGCACGACTTTAGCAGGTCGCGTGCAAGGCGCCGGGCATACTCACCGAAATCCACCTGGTCCATATCTTTGTCGCCGTACATTTGCTCGTGAATGAGCGCCATGGAATGTACCCGGCGGTGGGCGTCGCGCAAAGCCTGACGCGCGGCGACGTCAGGCAGCAAGTCGGCCTGCATATTGAGCAGACTGGAAATGGTCTGGAGATTGTTCTTGACGCGGTGGTGCACCTCTCGCAGCAGCACGTCCTTGCCGGCCAGCGCTTCCGATAAAGCTTTTTCGGCGGCCTTCTGCTCGGTGATATCGACAGAGACTCCCCCCAACAGGCGGCGACCGGCCACGTCGTTGAAGAGAAAACGGAAGGAAAGCATCTGGCGCGGCTGTCCGTCCGGAGCTGTAACTTCTTCGATCATGCGGGAGGAGTCGCTGCTGGCGAAGACCGCGGCGTCACCGGCATTGAGCCGGGCGGCGACCTCCGGCCCCTAGCCCGAGGCGTTGCTGACATACAATATTCTGCCGGACTCGTCCTTGATGACTGACAGTGCCGGGCTGTGCCGCATGAAGGCACGGAAGCGCAGTTCACTGGCGACGAGTTCCTCTTCGGTCCGCCTCTTCTCCAGGCGTAGGTTGGTCTCGCTCAGCGCGTGTTTGACGGCCGGACCGAGGCGTACCAGGCGATCCTTCAGAAGGTAGTCGGCAGCGCCTTGGTGTATCATGGCGACGGCCACTTCTTCGCCAATGGTTCCGGTCACCACCATGAATGGGATGTCCAGTCCGTGTTCCTGCAGCAATCGCAACGCCCGGCAGGCGTCCAGTTTCGGCATGGTGTAGTCGGCCAGGATTACATCAGGCGGCGGGCTGAGGTGTTTCAGGTAATCGCACTCGGCCTCCACGCGCTCCCGAATGGGGTCAAAGCCGCTGCGGCGCAGTTCGTGCACCATCAGTTCGGCATCCTGGGGCCAGTCTTCCAGGATCAAAACGTGCAGTTGAGCATTTTGATTCATGTTAAATCACCGCCGGAGTAGGGCCGTTCCATAGCCGCCTAAAAAGAGAGTTGAACACGACGCGTCGCAACACCCGCACATAAGATGAATGAGCCGCACGGCCATCTTCAGTCTCGTAGATTAAGTGCGCCGTAAGGCGGGACGCACTCACCTGCTTTGCGGGTAAGAGGAGGTAAAATCGCCATATCCTTCCGCGGCTTGCGAAAAGCGTCTGTTTCCCACGGTAGCCGACCTGTTTGCCGCGCTGCCGTTATAGGCCGGCGGCCCTCGTAAGCGGTGACCAGGACGCGCTTCTGGCCGTGCGCTAGTCGCTCCAATGGCAAGGACTGCCTCGTCGAGTCTTTGCTCGCTTCTTTTGCCCTGCAGTGTCGATGGTTACATCAAGGTGAAGTAGAAGGTCGCACCCCGTGTTCACTTGGGCCTCAGCCCATATGCGCCCCCCGTGGCGGTGAACGATGCGGTACGCGGTGGCCAAGCCGATGCCGCTGCCAGCGAATTCCGACTGCTTGTGCAGGCGCTGGAAAGGTTCAAACAACAAGCCGGCGTGGGCCATGTCGAAGCCTGCGCCGTTGTCGCGGACGTAGAACGCGGGCTGGCCATCGTCTTCCGTCCGGCCGAATTCGATGCGCGGCATCGTCTGTTTGCCCGTAAACTTGGCAGCGTTGCTCAGCAAGTCGGTCAACGCGACTCGCAGCAGCCTGGAATCGCCGGTGACAGTCAAGCCTGGCTGAATGGTGATTTTCGATCCGCCGGTCCGCATGGATTTCGTGCAGATTATGAGCGATCGAGCCTGCCAAGGCCGTCAGATCCACGCATTCACGCTGGAGAGGCACGCGCGTAACATGGGAAAGCTGCAGCAGGTCGTCAATCAATCGACCCATATTCTGCGCTTCGCAGCGCACGCGGTCGAGATGGCCCCGGGAGTTGTGGTCCAACTGCGCGCCGGAGTCTTCCACCACCGCCAGGCTCCAGCCGTCCATGGCGCGCAACGGCGCACGCAGGTTATGCGCAACCGAATAGGCGAAGGTTTCGAGTTCCTTGTTGGCTGCTTCGAGCTCGGCAGTGCGGTCGCGCACGCGCCGCTCCAGCTCGGCGTTCAGCCGCTGCAATTGGTCCTTAAGGCCGATGTGACGGCTGATTTTGCACGCGATGGGGGTGACCTAAATACCTTCCGTGGAAGCGACGCGTTCTGTGTCTTGGTGCCTCCGAGGGCCCGACCAGATCTGCCCGAAATCTTCAGCAAATTTGCCGAAATCATCAGGAGTCTTCCGAGATCATCAGCATATCGCTGGGCCGAATTGCTTCCGCATAACTGGAAGCCTCTCGACGCGGTTGTCAAGGCCTGATCGTGCGCGGCCGCCGCCGGCGCAAGTGGTTCACGAGACGCTTACAACGTCCGTTCGAGCGTCCACGCAAGCACGTGACGCAGGCGCTGTGCATAAGTATGGCCCGCCAACCGCGTCCGCCGAATCCGAAACGGTGGCGGCCAGACGGCGCGCCGTCGCGGTTGCCGTCGCGGGCTCGACCGGATGGAGGCCAATGCGCACCCAGACCTGCTGGCGGCCCGGGCTGGTTTCCAGCAACACACAGGGCGCATGTCCGGCGGCTCGCATGCGGAGAGTTCCCGTCTCAGCCGCAGGATGTGGCCCGCCATAGCGCCGAATAGCGTAGTGGCAATGGCGGGCAGAGTGCTGACGATGCCCTCCGGATCCCATGTCTTGGTCCCGCGTAATTGTGACGGCCCAAGACGAGGCTGTCAATGTAGTGTGCGAAGTTACGCTCCACATCCAGTTGACCGGCGCCGTAGCCGGGCACCGGTGTTAACTCCATACCAAGCCAGTAGGTGCTCAAGAGGGAAGCGATCTAGATGAGTTGCCCGCGGACTCCCGTGGTCAGGTAAATGGCGACCAGGTAGCAGATGGCGATGCGCTGCAGATGACCTTGTCGCTAAACAGTCGCCTGGCAGCGGGGGTCTCGCGTCTCAAGTTGTTCGCGCAAGTCATGCGGCGCGCGATCACTACGCCTGGCCTTTGGATCTCTCCACCCAGCGGTGGCTGGGTGTCGTCACGCCCACGATCCAAAGGAAAGCGGGGAAAACGGTGTCCGTGAGGGTCCAACCGTTCCACTCGGCGTGTTGCAAGGGGCCGCAGGTGTGCGAGCCATCGCCGGAAATGATTTCGGGCAGATCTGGTCGGCCGTCGGAGAGCGCAAAAAACACAGAACGCGTCGCTTCCACGGGAAGACCCCCATCGCGTGCAAAATCGGCCGTCACATGCGCGGCAGGGCCTTAAATAAAGGCGCTGAGAGCGCATGGGACACCCCCCGCGGGGGGCGGTCTAAGGCGACCTCGACCAGCGCTGCGGAGCTGGGCACCAACGAGATCACCATCGGCGTTCATCGCGGGCAAATCATGCGCAAAATGGGTGCGCGATCGCTCGCCGAACTGGTCCGCATGGCAGACAAGCTCGCGCTCACGCGCGGCGCAGGACAGGCCTAAATAAACATATAATGGTGCCCCGGTGCCCTTCCGGTTATGATCGAATCGTGGTTGGAGATTCCAGTTCGAACGAAAGCGCTCAAAGTCACGTCGTCGCGGCGGTCGACGACGATTTTAGAGTCCGCGAGTCGATAGAGAGCCTAGTGGCTTCGGCCGGACACACACCCTTGGTCTTCGCTTCCGCGGAAGAGTTTTTACAATCAGGGGCGCCCGAGTTGGCGATCTGCCTGATCACAGATGTGAGGATGCCGGGAATCGACGGACTCGAGTTGCAGCGCCGCCTCAAGCTCCAATATCCAAGGTTACCGGTGATCTTTGTTACCGCCCATTATGACGACGAGATTCGACGCCGCGCCCTCAATCAAGGCGCCGCCGCCTTCCTGTATAAGCCGTTCGATGCGGCGGATTTGTTGGGCGCAATCGATCTCGCCCTGGGTACACCACCAGAGGATTGACCTGGGTTCCGAAACTGTCAGCAAGGAGAGGAGACGATGGCTATATCCGATTTGATTGGTTCCAGCTCTAAATTGCGGGCTCTACTTGATGAAATCGAAATGGTGGCGCCGGTAGATAGCGCCGTTCTCGTGTGCGGCGAGACAGGCACCGGCAAGGAGGTGGTGGCAAAAGCCATCCACGCCGCCAGCCCGCGGCGGCAGCAACCGTTCGTGGCCATAAATTGCGCCGCGATTCCCGCCGCGCTGCTTGAGAGTGAACTCTTCGGATACGAGCGAGGCGCCTTTACGGGCGCCGTTACCCACCGCGAGGGGCGCTTTCAGGCCGCGGATCACGGCACGTTGTTTCTTGACGAAATCGGCGACCTTCCCTTGGAACTCCAACCGAAACTTCTGCGCGTTCTCCAGGAACAGCAGGTCGAGCGTCTCGGCGGCAGCCGCGTTATTCCGGTCAACGTCCGCGTGATCGCCGCTACCAATCAGGATCTGTGGGGCATGGTCCAGGAGAAGAAGTTTCGCGCCGATCTCTACTACCGCCTGAATGTTTTTCCCATCAGCCTGCCTCCCTTGAGGGAACGCGACGGCGATATTCCGCTTCTGGTAAGACACTTCGTTCGAAAGTTCGCCGAGCGGCAAGGCAAAATGATCGACTGCATACCCGAAGAGGTGATGGAAGCGCTCGAAAGCTATCATTGGCCGGGCAACATCCGGGAGCTGCAGAATTTCATTGAGCGCGCCGTAATCATGACGATGGGTGCGGTTCTGCGACCGCGTCGGGCAGAACTTTTTAGGCAACCGGTCTCGCCTGAGGTCCGCACTCTGGCAGATGCGGAGCGCGCACACATCGTGGCGACGCTGCGTCAAACCAACTGGGTGGTCGGTGGACCGAGTGGCGCGGCGGCCAGACTCGGGGTGCCCAGAACATCCCTGATCGCACGGATGCAGAGACTCGGCCTTTCGAAGTACCCGGCTGCACAGGACGAGAAGCCTTGGACAAGTGCCAACGCTGAAGCCCATCTGGTCAAAGCCGCAGGTGCTGGTTATGGCGGTTCCGGTAGGGAACAGGTTTACGCGCGTTAGCGTTATCCAAACTCCTGGCCAAATTCTTGGACAACGGCCAGCGCGCGGCGGCCCGACATTCTTCGGGCGAGGGTCACCCCACGTAGTGCCCGGGCGATAAACCGGTACGCCAATCGCAACTGTGGAACGCGCTGGCCACCGCGTGGGCCAAGCGCCAGGGGCCGAATTCCGCGCCTCGTTGGCGACGCGGTTTTGCGGGTGGAATGCCGCGTATTCTGATCGAAGACAACTCCGTGAACCAGCGGGTCAACATGGGATTGTTAAACGGGTTGGGCATTCGGGCGAACGCACCAGGGAATGGGGAAGAAGGCATCGAGATGCTGGCGATGGCGCCGTACGAGCTGATTTTCATGGACTGCCAGATGCCGGAAATGGGCGGTCACGCGGGCACTAATTGCAATCCGCCCCAGCGACACAGCCGCGCGGCGGGTGGCAATCGTGGCAAGGACGGCGGGCGCCGCGGGAATGCCGTCTCGCCTTCGGCATGGACGACCATATCGCCAAGCCGGTCCGGGTTGCATTTTTTTGGCAGCGCTCTGTACGGCGGACGTTCACTTTGCGTTCATCTGCAGTAGCGGAAAGCGGTAGGGACTTAAATCGCCAACCGCTGGACTCAGCTTTCCACCCTCCGCCTTTCGCGCTATCTTCTTGCCGACAGCATCGCCCGAGGACAACGGTGTTGGCGCGGCCAATACCGGGTCATGCCCCACTACCCTCAGAAGCCACGGCTCGCCCCAGAGTCCTAGAATTGTATTGAGGGCGCGAAGGTCCAATGACTGGTTCGTACGACTATCGCTTGGTTACTCTTTCGGTAGTGATGGCGGTGTGTGCTGCTTACGCCGCCCTCGACCTTGCGGGGCGGACATCGGCCTCAAGCGGGCGAACACGTTTGGTCTGGCTGGCAGGTGGGGCGGCCGCAATGGGACTCGGCATACCAGCTATGTGCCGCTATGACTCGCTGCTCGTGGTTTTGTCCGTTGTTCTCGCGATTGTGATGTCACTTGTAGCTCTTTGGCTCTCGTTTCATCTTCGGGAGCACGCCAAAACGACCTGGCCGAAGAAATGTGCAAGTGCCGTGGTGATGGGGACCGCCGTCGCTGCCATGCATTACACCGGCATGGCTGCCGCCAGGTTCACTCCCTCGATGGTGTCACCAGATCTGTCACATGCTGTGCATGTCTCGCCACTCGGCATCGCAGGAATCAGTTCCGTAACCCTGTTGGTACTCAGCCTCGTCTCTATCAGCTAGTTGGTAGATCGGCGTTTCTCCGCTCAGACTACTGCGCTGAAGGAAAGCGAAGTCCTCCGCCGAGAATTGGAGAAGGTGGTCGACGAACTCAAGAAATCCGAAGATCGGCTGCGGGTTTTGATTGAAACCATTCCGGCACTGGCCTGGACCAGTCTGGCAGATGGGTCCAATGATTTTGTCAATCGACGCTGGCTGGAATACACGGGCATCTCTCTGGAACAGATGCAGTGCGCGGGGACGACGACGCAGTTTCACCCGGCGGATATTGACGAGCATCTGCGCAAGTGGCGCTCAGCCCTCACTACTGGCGAGACGTTTGAAAACGAAGCGCGCGTGCGGCGAGCAGCCGATGGGGAATATCGCTGGTTTTTGATCCGCGGCCTACCGCTGCGCGATGAGAGAGGCAACATCGTCAAGTGGTACGGAACCATGACGGATATCGAGGATCGAAAGCGAACCGAAGAAGCACTGCGTAAGGCAAACGCAGACCTGGCGCGCATCACACGGGTGACGACCATGGGCGAATTCGCAGCCTCTATCGCCCATGAGGTCAGCCAGCCGCTCGCAGCAGTGGTCACCAATGCGGAAGCCTGCCTGCGTTGGCTCGCGGGTAGTGCACCCAACATCGAGAAAGCTTGCGAATCTGTCGTGCGCGTCGTTCGGGATGGCAAACGGGCGGGCGAGGTGATTGCACAAATTCGCGCTCTCTGCAGGAAAAGCGGCATTAACAGGCAGAGCCTGGACATGAATGAGACCATCGAAGAGGTCCTCGCTCTCGCACAGGGTGAAGTGCGGGCAAGAGGCGTCGCCCTCCGCACAGATTTAGCAACTCGACTCCCACCTGTGTTGGGTGACCGAGTGCAACTGCAGCAGGTAGTGCTTAACCTGATCATGAACGGGATTGAAGCCATGGGTTCCGTTCAGGATCGGCCACGAGAGCTGGTCATCAGAACGCAAGAAGGGGAGGACGATCAGGTAGTCGTCACCGTGCAGGACTCGGGCACAGGGCTTGACCCAAAGATTAGGGAGCAAATTTTTGACGCCTTTTACACCACCAGGCGTGAGGGTATGGGCATGGGGCTCTCGATCAGCCGCTCCATTGTGCGAGATCACGGCGGGCGGCTGTGGGCAACCACGAACGAGGGTCCGGAGGCAACTTTTCAGTTCACGCTTTCGAAGCACCACTAAGTACTAGTCTGTAGCGAGATAGCCTCATACCGGGTGTGAGCAAGCTCAAGGAAATCCCGGTGACTGGCCATCAGGGCCTCATCCGGCGCCAGGGCGCACGCTGCCAGCGGCGGTGAAGCGAGGTCTGCCCGCTCGCCGCGCCGACGGCGCCGTATCCGCGCCCGGCCTACAGGGCACCGTTCCACCAACGGCGGCTCAACGAACCCGCGACGTTAGGCTTTTTTTTTGAAAAACTCCTATTGCAAGATATATAAGAGGCGATCGAGCGACGCTGAGCCGCCCCGCACTACAATTGCGATCGCCGGGCGATGGCCAGCAGGTGATACTCCAAGCCGTGTCCTTTCCGATCGCCGAACCAGTTCATGAAAAGACCGTGACGCCAGTACACATCACAATCGCCGACAACATGGTGACGCAGACTCCCACTGCTGTTACACGGCTCAATAAGCCAACGATAAGACCCGCGCCGCCACGAAACTCCGAAGTCACAGCCAGGAAGGCGAGCGGAACGGGCACGACGAACACCACTCCCAGAATGACGCGGATGGCGCTGTGAGCGTCCAAATCCGGATCGGTCTAAAATAGATTCCACAACATTGATTTGCCCCTATGCGGCCGGCGGCAGAGAGCTTTCCGCTGTAACCTGCCCTTCCATCCGGCGTACCACCGCCGAGAAATCCCCTTTGGCGGCCTTAGCGGTTTCTGCGGCGTTAACTGCTGCCTCCGCCTCGGCGACAGGCAGTGAAACACCGGCGCGAGTGGCGGCGCTCAGAGCCAATCCGAAATCTTTGTGCATCAGGCGAATCGGGAATTGAGGCGTATAGTCATCCTGCTTGCATTCGCGCCCGAGCGGGGTCGCCTGACGGTCACGAGACGACGTATGGGCGACACGCCTTCCTCTCGTGCGCAAATACCCGGGAGTGCGAGCGCCTTTGAGATGACAACAGGATGACATGAGTGTCGTCACCAAAGCGGTCAAAGTCTAATCGGCCATGGGTCGGATCCACTGAAACGTAGTGATTAATCGAGTGGCTGTAAAAGTGCAAGGAAAGTGCGCACAATGTGGATCGTCCGGCTTGCACTCCGCCGCCCGTATACCTTCATGGTGATGGCTATCCTTATCGCCATCATGGGCGGGCTGTCGATGGTCACAACACCGACCGATATTTTGCCGTACATCAATATTCCGATGGTAGGCGTGATTTGGACCTATAGCGGTATGAGTCCGGACGATATGGCGAAACGTGTCCTCTTCGTTTCCGAGCGCGCGATGACAACCACCGTGAACGACATAGAGCGGATCGAGGCGACCGCGTACAACGGAGTCGGGCTGATACGCGTCTACATGCAGCCTGGGACAAACGTAGACCTGGCTGTCGCGCAAGTGACGGCCGTCAGCCAGACGTTGCTTCGGACGATGCCGCCCGGCATTTTCCCGCCGCTGATCGTCCAGACCGACGCCTCCAGCGTTCCCATACTTCAGTTGGGTCTTAGCAGCGGCACGCTTACCGAGCAGCAACTCTACGATTACGGCCAGAATTTCGTTCGTACGCGCCTGGCAACTATCCCGGGCATCTCGGTGCCTCTGCCCTACGGCGGGAAAGTCCGAACAGTGATGGTGGACCTCGATCCGGATGCGTTGTACGGAAAGGGACTCTCAGCCACCGACGTTTCGAACGCGCTGAATCTTCAAAATCTAATTCTTCCAACCGGCACCGTGAAGGTGGGGACGCGCGAATACCTGATCCGGCTCAACAGCAGTCCTGAACTGATATCCGCCATGAACGACATGCCCATCAAGACGGTTAATGGCAACCCGGTGTACTTCCATGACGTCGCAACAGTCCGGGACGGCTATCAGGTGCAGACGAACATAGTTCGCATTAATGGCGGCCTCTCTTCGCTGCTGACTGTCTTGCGTCATGGTGGCGCCTCAACGTTGGCCGTGGTGCAAGGCGTGAAGAACCTGCTGCCGAAGATACAAGCATCGCTTCCGCCGGCGCTGAATATCAGCCAACTGTTCGATCAGTCGTTGTTCGTGAAGGCTTCGGTTACGGGGGTGGTCCGTGAGGCGAGCATCGCCGCGTTGTTGACCGCGCTTATGATTCTGCTCTTCCTGGGAAGCTGGCGCAGCACATTGATCGTCTGTATTTCGATTCCTCTTTCGATTCTCACCTCCCTCACGGTCCTGGGTCTCCTCGGGCAGACGATCAACGTGATGACATTGGGAGGGCTGGCTCTTGCCGTTGGAATTCTGGTGGACGACGCCACGGTGGAGATCGAAAATGTACATCGCAACATGGGAATGAAGGGCAAGACACTGGTACGCGCGATTCTGGATGGCGCGCAAGAGATCGCGATACCGGCGTTCGTTTCGACGCTATGCATCTGCATTGTGTTCGTCCCCGTGCTCATGCTGTCCGGCGCGGCGAAGTACCTGTTCACACCGCTGGCCATGGGCGTGGTGTTCGCAATGCTGACGTCTTACTTGCTGACCCGCACCATTGTGCCTACGATGGTTCACTATCTGCTGCAATCGGAGATGGATCTTTACCAGGAGGGTGAGGGGGCTGACACGCCGGCCTCAAGGTCAGCGGGCGCTATCTGGCGCGTTCATCAGGCTTTCGATCGAAACTTCGAGAAATTTCGGGAAGGCTATCACCGCCTGCTCGAACAAGTGCTGGGCCGCCGTAACATCGTCGGTGGAGCGTTCCTGGCGTTCGCGCTGGCGTCGGTGGGGCTGCTCGTGGTCATCGGCCAGAACTTCTTCCCATACGTGGACGCCGGACAGATGCGGCTGCACGTCCGCGCTCCCACTGGAACTCGCATCGAGGAGGCCGCGGCCATCTTTGCGTCCATCGAGAATGAGATTCGCCGGGTGATCCCGGCCCAGGAACTCGATTCCATTCTCGACAATATCGGCCTGCCGAATTCCGGCATTAACCTGGCCTTCAGCGATAGCATCACGAACGGCAATGGCGACGGTGAGATCTTGATCTCGCTGAAGGAGGATCATCACCCGACGCTTGACTATACGAGGAAGCTTCGGGACACCCTGGCGGCAAAGTTTCCGGCCGAGACCTTCTTCTTCCAGGCTGCCGATATCACAAGTGAGATTCTCAACTTCGGTTTGCCGGCTCCCGTGGATGTTCAGGTGATCGGTAACAACCTCGATCGAAATGCACAAATCGCCACAAAACTACAGAACGACATCGCCGGCCTGCCCGGAGCTGTCGACGTTTTTGTCCGGCAGCGTCTGGATTACCCGACCGTGGACGTGAACGTCGACCG
>Ga0182015_10005975_pt1 | contig 12409 bp, 13 predicted proteins | sample 712P3MmetaG_FD_120478 | JGI IMG/M metagenome (GOLD analysis project Ga0182015, IMG submission 120478) | Permafrost microbial communities from Stordalen Mire, Sweden - 712P3M metaG | ecosystem: Environmental > Terrestrial > Soil > Wetlands > Permafrost | place: Sweden: Stordalen | collected...
AAGGCGACAGGTAGTATTCCTTTAAAGCTGCGGAAACGCTATAATTCTCAGACAGCGACTCCGCTGTCGCTGATTTCCCGTCCGAATTCAACCGAAATTAGGAACCCGTTCATGAGCGAGAAAGCCAGCACCACTTTGCCCGCAACCGTTGAGAAAGTCATCAAACCAGCATTCCCGAACGAACCCGAAAAAGCACAGATCTCAGTGGAAGGGGCCGACCATCTCTACCGAGAACTACGAATTGAGAACACACTCGTCGACGATCACGGAGATGCGGTCCGGCTGAAGCCCGGGGCCGAGGTGGAGGTCACGATCACCGCAGAGCCGAACAATTTTGCCGCAACCGATAGCGACAAGTCTGCCAGTTCATGAGGTCAAAAACGACAAGACCAGTCAGGCTGCGGTCACACTGCCGCGATGTTGTGGCTTGGTTTTATCACTGGGGTCGAGCCTGAGCTCGCAAAGTTCCGTGACCAGATTCGCGGCCCAGCGGTAAATGTTGTTTTCTCGGATGACTTTGCGCATGCGATGGACTCGCATTTGTTTTTCTTCAGGTTCCATCTCCAGGGCGATACGGATTGCCTCGGCGGTCTGGTCGATGTCGTAAGGATTTATCAGGAGCGCGTCGCGAAGCTCCCGGGCCGCACCGGTAAACTGACTCAGAATCAGGACGCCGCGCTCGTCCTTGCGAGCGGCTAAAAACTCTTTTGCTACCAGATTCATGCCATCGTGCAACGAGGTCACCAGGCAAAGATCGGCGGCGCGATAGTAAACTTCGATCTCTTCATGACTGTGTTGCCGCTTTAGAAATAAAATCGGTTTCCACTTGCCGGATTGAAAGCGCCAGTTAATTCGTTCGGCCTCCGCTTCCACTTCGGCCAAAAGGTCGTGATACCGCTTAATGTGAGTGCGGCTCGGTGCTCCGATCTGTACAAAGGTGAACCGTCCCTGATATTTCGGATATTTTTCCAGGAATCGTTCAATCGCGCGAAAACGTTCGTGGATTCCCTTGGTGTAATCAACCCGGTCGACGCCAATCCCTAGGAAGGCTGACTCCACGCCAAGGCTGTGCATCAACGCAGAGCGCTCCTGATAGTTCGTGTCGTATCGTGCCGGCACGAACACCGATTCATCATCCGCCAGCTCAACACTGATTGGGAAGGGCCGAACAATGGTCCGATGATTCTGGCGCAGGACGGCAAAATGATCGCCTTCAATCCGCGATTCGACGACACGATCCACAGTTTGCAGAAAGTTGTTGCAATGCGACTGTATGTGGAAACCAATTAAATCGGCTCCCAGCAGTCCGTCCACAAGTTGTCTCTGCCAGGGACATATACCAAATGACTCCGGATTTGGCCAGGGAATGTGCCAAAAGATGGCAACGCGAGCGTCAGGTCGCTTTTCCTTTATCATCCGCGGAAGGAGTGCGAAGTGATAATCCTGCACCAGCACAACGGGTTTAGGAGTGTTGGCGATCTCTTCTAAAACGGCGGCGGCGAATTTGCGGTTGACTTCCTGATAAATCTGGAAATCTCGCTCCCGAAAGATCGGCCGGGTGTGCGCGATGTGGCAGAGCGGCCACAGACCCTCGTTGGAGAACCCGTAGTAGTAACCTTCTTCTTCCTCTTTACTCAACCACACCCTGCGCAAAGTGTAACGAGGATCATGGGGAGGCACCCGCAGGCGATTGTGCGAGTCTACGACTTCGCTATCCGCATCGCCACTGCCATGAGCGATCCACGTACCGTCGCAAGCATTGAGCACCGGCTCAAGCGCGGTGACCAACCCGCTGGGTGGCACGCTTACTTCAATGGACTTGCCATTCCGCGAATGAATGTAAGGTTCGCGATTGGATACTACAAACAGACGGCTTCCGTCCAGGCGGCTTTGAATCTGGACGGCCAGGCGATCCGCGGTCCAGGAGGATTCTCCCGCTTCCCGCAGACGAGCTTCAGTTTCCGCCGCATTGCGTGCCTGATTCAAACTTTCCGCAAAAGTAACCACCTCCCACGCCAGCGGTTTGAACAAGTCCAGGTCCGGCATTTGCTGACGGGAGGAGATTCTGCCCATGCGCAGGGCACGCATCCACTGAGCGGCGCGAGCGATAGGCCCGGCAATGCTCCAGCGCACGATCAACAATGTGATGAGGACAATCAGAAAAACCTGGACGAGAATGCCGAGAAACGCTTGCCGCCAAGTCCGCAGGTTCTGTGCATGGATGTAATCCACCTCGTGCACCAACGCCACCGCGCCCACGACTGTATCTTGGCGATGAACAGGCGTGGCGAAAATATGAACTCGTGTTTGATCAAGAGTGAAAAACGAACTTTGTTGTTGATTGGCTGCCATCGCCTCAGTGACTTGGTGTGGAGGCACTCTCAGCATGAACGCGAGGGCTGGGGATATTGCAAGCACTGCTCCTTGCCGATCAAACACCGCTACCCCAAGCAAGTGTTCCCGATTACCGAAACTGTTTACCACTCTTTGTAGGCGGCCCGCCGTCGAGCCACTGTCCATATTCTTTTCAACGCTCTGCGCAAGACTCAGGCCGAGTACTTCAGATCGCCGCTCCAGTTCGCTCCGCAAGCTGCGCTTTTCAAGCAGGACCTGCTGGTAGGAGAACCCCAGCGAGACTAGCGTAATACCGACGATCAACGAAATGATAAGCCTGAGGCTTAGTAGGCGCATGAGTGAACTTTCCCCAACTTGCGCTCTTCGGCTGAATGAGAAGTGACGAAGCGGAAAATAGATAACGCGTGAGATTGCAAGCGGCTCACATCCGCAGCAGCAAGCTGCGGAACTGTAATCCCGAAAATTGGCAACTCCCGGATTTGCTGGCTTGCGGGCACTGTCTCACTCAGTTTCGCTTTAGTTTGCGTAAGATTCCGCTGCTGCGGACGGTTCCTTCGAGCAAACCTCTTCAAAATCGTAAAGATCACATCCCGGCTTCAACATAGGTAAATCCCTGTAAATCTATAGGGAGCAGAAGATTTTGCACGAGATCAACCCGGCATCCGACTCCTCGAACACCAAGTATTGCTGAGCCACCCACACTTCAGTCGCGCCGGCGCGCTAGTGGGGATGGGTATCCCCGAATATAAAGCCAAAAAATATCAAGGACGGCTTCAAAAGGGGGGAATTCTGGTCGCCGTCCACTGCGAGACCGATGAGGAAGTGAATCGTGCGCGGCAAGTCTTTCTGGCTCAAGGAGCTCAGGATATCGCCACGCGCGTGAAGATGTTTCAAGAAACCCAGGAAGCCGCTTAAATTATGAGGGAAAAGTCCTGCGGAGCGTCAGTTCAATCAGGTCCAAATTGTATCTGGCTTACGTACGAACCTTAGCCTCCTGTAGTTCGGTTCCGCCCATCCAGTCGGTCCGCTACGTCCATTTTGTGAAGTTACAGGGTGCACCGGATGGAAGGGACAAAATTCCATAGTTAGGGTAAAAGCGTAGGAAAATTCCATAAATAGTTGCTCGCTTCGAGCACGGAAGAGGTTGGCTTATGTCAAGAATCAGTTCTATTCTACCGAGATTTGTGCTGGTGCTCGGCGCTAGTATGCTGTTACTCGTCGGAATGGGATGGTCCCAGGACGACAACGATAATAAAAACGAATCCAACATCCAAAAACGAATCGACAATTCGGCGCACGTTCTTGACGAAATTATGGGGACGCCGGATAAGGCGATTCCAGACAAAGTCATGCATGATGCCAAGTGCATCGCCGTAATCCCATCGATGGTGAAGATCGCGGTTGGGTTCGGAGGAAGCCACGGCAAAGGCGTAGCGGTTTGTCGGCTCGAGAGCGGACGCTGGAGCGCTCCGGATCCCATATCGATCACGGGTGGTAGCTGGGGCTTGCAACTCGGCGGACAGGCGATTGATCTGGTATTGATTGCGATGAACGAGCAAGGCATGGAGCATTTACTGTCAGATAAGTTCAAGATTGGCGCGAGCGCATCCGCGGCAGCCGGTCCGGTAGGTCGAGATGCCGGCGCAGACACCGACTGGAAGATGAAAGCCGAAATGCTGACTTACTCCCGGGCGCGTGGTTTGTTTGCTGGAATCGATTTGAACGGCTCGGTTATCTCTCAGGACAAAGATGAAACTCACCTTCTGTACGGAAAGTTCGTACCGTCCTCAGCGATCCTGACCGGGAAAGTGGCTCCGCCCGCCGGCAGCGGCGCTTTTGAAACTGCGGTGCGGAAATATGCTGGTCAAGCACGTGATCACGGCCAACTAATAACGACCCCCAGCACCGAGACCGCCAGTCGCTAAAACAGCGGTAGGTCGGCAAACGGACACAATCGGTGCGACTGATTTCAGGTCAGGGTCCAGGCCCTGACCTGAATGCTTTATGGAGTAAGGTCGGAGGCGGAAATGCTGTGTCTTAGGCCCTACTTTACAGCTTGGACCGGATGGAAGGGAAAACGGGGTCGGTTTACAGTTCCCCCGTTGACCAAACAAAGTTTGGCTCAGACGAGCACAGAAAAGGTCCATTTATGACAAGGCAAACTCTCCCCAGGTCTATCTTGACGGTCGCAGTTAGTTTCTTTTTTTTGGCTGCAACGGCATGGTCCGCCGATCAATCCGACATCGACAAACGCATTGATGCGTCGGCGCGCGTTCTGAATGAGATTATGTCGACCCCCGATAAAGCAATTCCCGACAAGGTAATGAGGGATGCGAAGTGCATTGCGGTGATTCCCTCCATGGTGAAAGTTGCGGTTGGTTTCGGAGGCAGCCACGGTAAGGGTGTCGCTTCCTGTCGCACAGCAAACGGCGCGTGGAGCGCTCCAGCGCCTATCACGATGACCGGTGGAAGTTGGGGCTTTCAGCTGGGCGGCCAGGCAGTGGATGTAGTGATGATCGTTACAAATGATCAGGGCATGCAGCACCTGCTCTCTAGTAAGTTCAAGATCGGGGCAGACGCTTCAGCCGCCGCCGGCCCCGTAGGTCGGGACGCAGGGGCAGACACCGACTGGAAGCTGAAAGCCGAAGTTTTGACTTATTCGCGAGCTCGCGGCATATTTGCCGGCATCGATCTGAATGGAGCGGCCATTACGCAGGACAAGGATGAAACGCGCACTCTGTACGGGAAATTCATTCCTTTCGGAGACATTCTCGATGGAAAAGTTCAGCCAACCCAGGGATCCGATCCTTTCTTGGCAGCAGTTCAAAAATATGCGGGCGCGCCGGACCGTGGAGCGTTGCAAACACCCACAGTCGGAGAACCTACGGGTCACTGACGTTTTTGCTTTGAGCCGACGTCCGGCCTGAGAAGCGCCGGACCTACGTTGTGAACCGATCGTCAACCTTTTAGTGGAGGCTTCAATGTCAACAATACTACTGATCATCCTGGTGCTGTTGCTGGTCGGAGCACTGCCGAGTTGGCCCTATAGTCGCGGGTGGGGCTACTATCCGAGCGGCGGACTTGGGTTAGTTGTCGTAGTTCTATTGGTGCTGCTATTGGCCGGTCGTTTGTGATTTGATGTATCGTGGCACGAAGCAAAAACAATTTTTGGACTGACCCCATGCTGTTGTGCACGAACCGGCATGCGGGTAGTGGGCCCACTCAGTCCTTGCTGCGGTGTTGAGCTGTATCTGTTCCACATGCGGAGATTTTACCGACATCTACGCTAACGGAATCGCGTAAGGTCTCATCCGATGCAAATCCGGAAAAACCGCTCTCAAATACGACATTTACCGTATAGGAAAAGAGCCAGCCCTCGACTACGTTAGGGCTCTACTCGAAAGACGCCCCTATGGAGCTGGTGCCGAATATCTGAACAGGTAGTTGGCGCCCGCTCCTTCCTCATTTCTGCATCGTTACAGCGCCTACAGGCCCAACATACATACTGCAATGGATTGGTGTCCCCCGCACCCACGACTACAGTTGGGCAGGTACGAAGTTCTTTAGGAGGGATGATGCTTTACTGGACAATTGTTTTTCTAGTGGTGGCGATTATTGCCGGAGTTCTGGGCTTCACGGGAGTGGCGGTGGCAGCTGCGGGCGTAGCCAAGCTGCTGTTCTTCATTTTCCTAGTTTTGTTTGTGATTTCGCTCGTGACCCATCTGGCTCGGGGACGCAGCAGCGTCTAGCTTGCTTTAATGCTGTTGGTACGGAACGCGGGTGAGATCATGGCATCTGGCAGTCGTCAGAACGATCATGATCCACCTTGCGGACTGCCCTCCGTCTTTGAATCCGTCCCTCCGACTCTTTCTATTCCGCGATTTGTCGGTCACTAGCCTCAATTGTGTGCTTTATTGGACATACAAGCTGCTGTAAGAGGAGTACTTTGTGAATTGTCTCGTTCTAGCAAATTCCGCTAAGCTCGTTGGCTAAACCGGTTCGCGCGAAGTAAGACTACATTTCTTCGTACTATGTAGCAGCAAAGGAACCGTCTTAATGGCAAGCCAGGTGAGCCGAGGTTCGACAAATAGAGCGGCTAAGATAGGCAATGATAGAGAAGTTGGGAACATAATTCTCCGCTGTCTTCCCCGGGCCGAATGTACGCAAATCTTTTCTTCGCTGGAATTCGTGCGATTGAGGCTCCATCAGGTACTCCACGAGGTGGGTGAGGCCATCAAGTCAGTTTATTTCATGAATGATGGGATGTGCTCGGTCTTGACGGTGCAGCCCGACGGGCAAAGCGTGGAAGTCGGCTTGATTGGGAAAGAAGGTTTCGTCGGTCTCCCAGTCATCTTCGGTTTCAAAACAAGCGCGCTCAGAATCATTACCCAGGGGGATGGGTCCGCGTATCGCGCAGACGTGGCGATTCTTAGAAACTTTCTGCCCCAGTGTCCCGCTTTAGAGCGGGAACTTTACCGATATTCCATGATTCTGAGTATTCAATCGACCCAGCTCGCGGCCTGCAACAGCTTGCATGACGTGGAGGAGCGGTTGGCAAGATGGCTGCTAATGAGCTATGACCGCATCGGCAGCAAGACCATGCCACTTACTCAAGAATTTCTTGCGCAAATGTTGGGGACCCGCAGATCCACTGTTAGTGTAGCGGCCAGTGTTTTACAGAAGGCCGGAATGATTTCCTACACGCGAGGAAACGTTACGATCGTCGACAAGTCGAAGCTCGAAGCCGCCGCTTGCGATTGTTACGAAATTATCGAGCAGCAGAGAACTCGATGGCAGGCCGAAGGCCGCTGAGGGTCTATCCCCAGTAAGATTCGCAGTTGGACCATTAGCCCTGATGAGCTACCCGCCCCACGTCGATTGCCTTCTCCCTCTCTCCAAAACAATCGGCAACGCCGAGTCTGCCGCGCGAATCCTAATTGCGCGACTTCTCCGCACGGACGAGCAGAATGAAGCTCCCTTTCACCCTTGGTCGGTTGGTTTTTTGGCGGTTTCTTCCTCTATAACGGCATCGATTATAACGGCATCGATCACTTCCTGAGTAGGCTTGCTCCGAGATGCGAAGACTTGCGAGTTCCTCCATGTCGTCTGAACAATAGGGTAAACACTGTATGTCCTTTCAAGATATTGCTTATCAATAGCTTGGTGCCTGGTACGCCGTGCTTTCTCGGCCCTCCATGTAAACCGCTTCTTGGTTCTTGGCATCTATACCACAGTCGTTTTTCCGGGTAGTGCCAGGCGACGAGAATTAAAGGAGCGCCAATGTCGAACTCTCAGGGTCAAAATCAATCCGCTCAGACTCTGTCTCCAGTTGCTCCATTCAAAGGGCCTGAAACTTCCTACACTAGCCGCGAACCGGGGTCCGGTCGCCAGAGGGCTGTTCCAGTGGTCAGAGTGTCGTCTCGCGCGCACGAACCGAAACAACTTGCTCCGGATGCGATTTGGGGTCAATACAATAATTATCGGTCGAATGGTCTGGCTGGCTCGATCGCGATACACGTGGTCGTCGTCGGTTTGATCCTCTCGGCATCGATTTTCGGCCATCAGGTGGTGTCGCATGCCCCGGAACATGAAACAGTGACGCTGATTGCGCCTTCGCCGGATTCTTATGCGCTTCCGGTTGCAAAGAGAATAGTTAGCGGGGGCGGAGGTGGCGGCGACCATGACTTGCTTCCAGCGCCAAAGGGAAGGCTTCCAAAGCTGGCGATGCAGCAGATTACGCCTCCTAGCATTGTGCTTCACAACGAGCATCCAAAGTTGGCGGTAGCCCCCACAGTAGTAATTCCTCCGCAGGTCCGTGTGGCGCAGAATAGTATGCCCAACCTGGGGGTTCAGTCTTCTGCGCCGCTGCCCTCCGCGCCCCCCTCGAATGGGACAGGTTCGGGCGGCGGGATCGGTTCTGGTTCTGGCGGGGGAGTGGGTGTTGGCCATGGAGCGGGCGTGGGTGCCGGTAGCGGTGGTGGAATCGGAGGAGGAGTATTTAAGGTTGGGGGTGGAATTTCCGCTCCTGAGCCAGTATCGACGCCGGATCCCGAATACACCGAACAAGCTAGGCTGGCAAAAACTCAAGGAACCTGCATTCTTTGGATGATCGTCGATGATCAGGGCCATCCGCGGGACATTCGGGTGGTTCACGGATTGGGATTCGGCTTAGACGCCAAGGCTATCGAGGCGGTGAAACAGTGGAAGTTTCAGCCCGCAATGAAAGATGGTAGGCCAGTTAATGTGCAGATTAGCGTAGAAGTCGGGTTTAAGCTATATTGACGTTTTTTTCTGTTAGTCAGGAAGCGGCAGGCTGCGCATGAGTGCAGTCTGCCGTTTCTTTCTTCCCCGTGCGCAACACTGACCCTCCAAAAAAGTTTCGCGCTGAGCCGGATAAAAATTACTCGATTTGATAAAAAATTACCTACTCTGAGTACAGCAAATCTGCCATTCAATTACAGGTGCGCCCTTATGGGACTGTAGAGCTTGCTCCGTTAGGCTCGTTCTCGACGCTGATCCTGGAGTGATACGGAGACCAGCGCGGTTCAACGGAGGAGACTAAAAGTGGCTACTTGCGTAATTTCCGCTGCAGCAACAAACCTGCTTCCAGTCCGGATCGAACAAAAGGACGATTCAGAGCGCATTCTTGTACAACGCGCTCAGCAGGGCGATCAAGAAGCTTTTGCCATGCTCTTCCAGATGCACAAGAAGCGCGTGTACTCCGTTTGTCTGCAAATGACGAAAGACGTGGCAGACGCCGAAGATTTGACTCAGGAAGCGTTTCTGCAGGTTTTCCGGAACGTGAATTCATTCCGGGGCGATTCGGCCTTCTCCACTTGGCTCTATCGGATCGCGGTGAACACTGTGTTGATGAAGCTGCGACGCCGCAAAGCCCCCCCTCTTCTTTCCCTCGACGAGCCAGTTTCGGCGGATTCGCCATCTCTGAAGCGAGATGTGGGAAAGCATGACCCAAGTTTGTCTGGTGCCGTCGATCGCATTGCCCTTCGCAGGGCGATTGAGGAGCTTCCCGAAGGTTGCCGGCAAATCTTTGATCTGCATGAAGTACAGGGCTTCCAGCACCATGAGATCGCTCGTCAACTGCAATGCTCAATCGGGAATTCGAAATCGCAACTTCATAAAGCAAAGATGAAAATGCGCGATCTCCTCTTTCCGAAGACCGCGTGAGGCTGTCCGACAGGGGCGCAAGCGCGGAACGTACCGGCTGGGTCACTGCATAGCTCAGTCGCGCAACTAAAAACTGTTTGGCGAGTTTGAATGGGAAAGGGAATACGGCGTGGGGCAAGGGGCGATCTTAATTGTGGGGGCATCCGCGGGAAGCGCCGGGGATGGAAGCTCCGTTTGTCCAGGTCCTTTGGAGTGTGTCGAGATCGTCGGTCGCTCGTTGTTAGAGCGGATGGTCGATCGCTTCATTGCGGTTGAAGCCGATCCTATCTCAATTCTGCTGTTGGGGGGGGACGTCGCGCCATTCCGAACAGCCCGCACGAATGTCACAATTGAGAAAGTCAGCGATCTGTCGACCGCTGTAAGGGCGAAACTTAGTTCATTTGCCCGGCGCGGCATCCAGCACTCCTTTGTTAGTTGGGCTTCCGCCTATGTTGAAACAGATCTCCTCGATCTTTTTTGCTTTCACCGCGAGTCCCGACAGAGTGTGACACCCACCTTCAATGAGAACGGGCCGCTTCCTCTTTGGGTGGTCGATTGTTCATCAAAGGTGAGCCAGTCCGAGGCCTGTGGATTTCAAGAAACCGGACAATTGTCAAAGTCAAAGTATTTTGTCCGCGAATATGTAAACCGAGTGACCGCAGCTCAACACCTGCGCACATTCGCTGCGGATATCCTCAACCGACGCTGCGAAACCGATCCTGCGGGGAAGCAAGTGCGGCCGGGAGTTTGGATGGATGATGGTGCGGATGTTCATCGCCGCGCCCGGATCGTGGCTCCTGCTTATATCGGTTGCCAGGCTACCGTGCAGGCTGATGCGTTGATTACGCGTCTGAGCCATGTGGAACGGAACTGTCGCGTGGAATATGGAACCGTAGTGGAGGACAGCTCGATTCTTGAGAATACTACGGTTGGAATTTGCCTTGATGTCTGCCATTCCGTGGCCAGCGGAAACCGGATTTTGAGTCTGGAGCGGGGAGTGGTTGTTGAAATCACCGACCCGCGCGTGATGCGGTATAGTGCGCCACCGCGCAACAATTCTTTGCGCGCGAGCCAAGGTTTGCCACAAGCAGTCGATGTAACGGCAACCCAGCTTCTGCCCGCGTTTCAGTTCGAAAACATTTAACAAGGAGTGACTTTAATGCAAACACGATGCCCCGTTATTGTGATGGAATTACCAGAAACGCTGAACCACGTAGAATCAGAACATTTCTTGAATGAGTTACAGCCGCTTCTGGAGGATGACCGTCCGTGCGTCGTGCTGGACTGTTCTTCGGTGAAGTCGATGGACAGCGCCGGAGTTGAGATGCTTTTGCATTGCCTCCAGGAGGCGATGAAGCGGGACGGAGACTTGAAGCTTGCGGCGGTGCCGGCATCTTCCGCGGTTATCCTCGAGCTGATGCGGGTAGACCGGCTATTTGAAGTTTTTGATACGGCGGAAGAAGCTGTGCGCAGTTTTCAGATATTCGCGCCCGCCGGTATTGCTCAGAGTCAGCCGTGGTATGCGCCGGCTCAGGGTCTTACAGACTTGAAGGTCGCGTGAACGTTCGGGATGAGTCGAGGATCGTATGCAAGTAAATCAGGATCGAGCGGTACGAACGGGATTTATACTCTTCAGCATCCCGTTGTTAGCCGTTGTAGCGTCCGCGCAACAGGGCGGAGCAACGAACATTCCTCCTGCGACTGGATCAGTACGTTCTCCGGAGGTGGTAGTTGTCCTTCCGGACAGCCCTGGGAGTACCGTCGCCAAGCTGAGGTTCAACTCCGCTTTATCTGAACAAACTCCGAGCACATCAAATAGTTCGAGCGCACCAAGTACTTCGACCGCGCCTCCACCAGCGACGCCACAGTCATCGCAATCCGCGACACAAAGTTCTCAAAGACCTGTGGGTACCGCCGCCGCCGAACCTACGCACGCGAATGGGATCGCGGCGTCCGAGCCCGCTGGAGTGGCTATTGCACCTGGAAAACAACGGCGCGCGCGTACCATCGTAATCGGCATCGGAGCCATCCTGGGCGCTGGCGTTGCCATCGGCTCAGTCGCGGCGCTCACGGCCGGTACTTCCAGTCGCCCGCCCGGAGCGCACTGAACTGGTATGGCGTTAGGGAATGCGGGAGCGAATCCAGTGAAGATTGTGAGCTTTTCCGGAATCGATGGAGCTGGCAAGAGCACTCAGATCACCGCGTGTGAGAAGTGGCTGAGGGAATCTGGTTTTAGAACCACGCTCCTCACATTTTGGGATGATGTTGTACTCTTCTCGCGCTCTCGCGAGTTCATGAGTTATAAAGCCTTTAAGGGAGACCGAGGAATCGGCAGTCCAGAGAAACCGCTCCAGAGGCGCGACAAGAATGTGACTTCCTGGCCGGTGACGACGGCGCGCCTATTGTTCTACCTCGCGGATGCGCTCAATTTACGTAGAAGAGTGGCTGAAGCTAGGAGAAGCACAGCGGATGTCATCATCTTTGATCGCTACATTTACGACGAACTCGCCAACCTTCCATTGAAGCGGCGTGCAGCAAGATTTTTTGTAAGAGGCATTTTACGATTTGTTCCCACACCGGACCTTGCCTTCGTAATCGACGCCGATCCAAACGCTGCACACGCCAGAAAACCGGAGTATCCTCTGGAATTTGTCAGGCGTAACCGGGAAGCTTACATCGCCCTTGCAGGGCTGGCTGGCAACATAATGGTTGTGCCTCCAGCTTCAGTCGCCGCGATGAAAGGGATCATACAGCGGCAGATGCTTCAAATAGTGTCGCTAACGGAGTCCGCGCGAGACGATTACTCAGTTATTCACCCTCCAGCCAACATATCCTCCGGCGAACTCATCGAACCTTGATCAACGCGGCGAAGATCAACGCGGCGAAGATC
>Ga0182015_10005976_pt1 | contig 12409 bp, 15 predicted proteins | sample 712P3MmetaG_FD_120478 | JGI IMG/M metagenome (GOLD analysis project Ga0182015, IMG submission 120478) | Permafrost microbial communities from Stordalen Mire, Sweden - 712P3M metaG | ecosystem: Environmental > Terrestrial > Soil > Wetlands > Permafrost | place: Sweden: Stordalen | collected...
ATTTCTTGCCTGATGGAGTTCTCGGATCGGGTCCAAACTGATCGAGCGACTTCTCTTGGTGACAATGGCCACAGATCTTCATTCATCTAGTATACCACATATACCGGTGACCCGAAAGTTAGAGAGAAGCGGCGGTGACGAGGAAGGTGTTCGAGTCGATTGACTGTCCCACGGCACCCCTGCCGATCCATTCATAGGTCCAAAGTCCTGATAGGGCGGTTGTGTCGAGTAGGGCCGAGTAGATTCCCTCGGCTATCTTGGTGATGAAGTTGGCTCCTCCGGCGATGGTCCAGTCGGCCACATTGTTCGTCGGGTTGGACACGGAGGGATTGGTCACCAACTGGGCGCCCGAGCCGGTGGCCCACACGTAGATGACAGGTGGCGTGACACCCTCCTGCGAGAACTTGAGGATGACGTGGGTCGGGTCGATGAGGTCGTTGGTGTCGGTGTCCACGAAGTTGGACTGGACTTGGACGAGCGAGCCTGCGATGTACGTTGCCATTACACTCCTTAGGGCGTTGCCACGAGGGTTATCACAGTGCCGGACTGGTCTTCGATGTCTCCATCGGCGTAGAGGGTGGCACCTGTGCGGGCTTGGCTGGCGAGTTGGTCAGACACGGTGACCGAGTAGGCCAGACCGTGTGTCGGGTTGGGGGACGAGGCTTGTTCAGTGAGCGAGAGCAGGTACTCGGCGTCCTGTTGGATAGCTGCCCGGTCGGTGAGGTCGGCAATCTCGGTCTCCCAGGCGATGCGAGATGACACCTCGGCCAAGGTCGCCTGGGCGTCGGCCTGCTCGATGGTCGTCGCCGGACCGTCCATGAGTCGAGCGGCGTAACGGAGGGCGTCGGAGATCGAGAGGATGCCGGGGATCGTGATCCCTATGATGGTGCCGATAGCCGTACCGGTGAGTTCGATGCTGCCACGAGCGATGCCGTGGAGGATGATGGCGCCATTGGCGGTGCCGGAGAGGGCCACGCTGCCGTGAGCGCTGCCTGAGAGCCGTACAGTGCCCGTGGTCGTTCCTGATAGCTCCAAGTCTCCGTTGGCCGTCACTGAGGCGATCTGCGTACCCGTGGCCGTGCCTGATAGCTCGATGTCGCCTGTCGCTGATCCGCTGAGGATCACTACCCCGGTAGACGTGCCCGAGAGCGCTACGCTACCGTTTGCCGCTCCGTTGAGCACCACACTTCCGACGCTCGTGCCGGACAGACTGACAGAACCCGTGGCCGAGACCGAGAGCACCACGGTGCCGGTAGCGCTGGCGCTGAGTTCGAGGTCACCGTTGGCTGCTCCACTGAGACTGACGGCGCCGGTAGCCTCCGCACTGAGTTCGAGATCTCCCGTGGCGGCGGCGGAGAGGATGATCGCACCCATAGCGGTACCTGAGAGTTCGAGGTCTCCACTGGCCGACGCACTGAGCACGATGGCTCCTGTAGCCGTGCCGATGAGTTCGAGGTCTCCGTTAGCCGCACCGTTGAGATTGATCGTGCCAGTCGCCGTACCTGAGAGTTCGAGGTCGCCCGACGCTTCACCTCCGGCCACACCTCCACTACCTGTCGACGTACCACTGAGTTCGAGATCTCCGGCAGCGGAGGCAGAGAGGATGACGGAGCCAGTCGCAGTGCCACTGAGTTCAAGGTCTCCGTTAGCAGCGCCGGAGAGTACGATGGTACCGGTAGCGGTACCCGATAGCTCAAGGTCGCCGGTAGCTGCGCCCGAGAGGATGATGGTACCGGTAGAGGTACCGGCGAGTTCAAGGTCTCCTGTGGCCGCACCCGCCAGGACGGCGCCGCTACCTGTTGCTGTACCGGATAGTTCGAGGTCTCCCGCCGCCGAGCCGGACAGGATGATCGAGGCAGCGGACGTGCCCGACAGTTCGAGGTCGCCACTGGCGGCTGCACTGAGGACGACCGCCCCGGTAGCTGTGCCACTGAGTGCGAGATCACCTGTGGCTGCCGCACTGAGGACAACAGAACCGGTAGCCGTACCGGATAGCTCCAAGTCTCCGTTGGCTGCGCCCGCCAGCACTGCTCCACTACCAGTCGCCGTACCAGAGAGTTCGAGATCACCATTGGCGCTAGCGGAAAGGGTGATGGCGCCCGTCGAGGTACCGCTGAGTTCAAGGTCTCCTGCTGCACTGCCCGATAGTACGACTGCGCCGGTCGACGTGCCGGATAGCTCAAGGTCTCCCGTAGCTGCGGCTGAGAGTACGACAGCGCCGGTAGCCGTCCCTGTGAGTTCGAGGTCTCCGTTAGCCGCTCCGGCGAGTACCGCTCCACTACCAGTTGCGGTGCCGCTGAGTTCCAAGTCACCCGCTGCTGATCCGCTGAGGACGACCGCACCTGTCGATGTTCCCGATAGCGCAATGCTACCTGTAGCTGCGGCAGATAGGACGACGCTTCCTGTGGCCGTACCAGAGAGTTCGAGGTCGCCACTGGCAGCACCGGAGAGGACGACGCCACCGGTTGCCGTTCCCGAAAGTTCGAGATCTCCGGTAGCTGCGCCCGAGAGAACCACCGCACCCGTAGCCGTTCCGGCGAGTTCAAGATCACCATTGGCTGCTCCCGACAAGACGACGGCGCCAGTCGAGGTGCCACTGAGTGCAATCGAGCCGGTGGCAGCACCGCTGAGCACGACACCGCCCGTTGCAGTACCACTGAGTTCGAGGTCGCCCGTGGATGCACCTGACAAGACGACTGCACCCGTTGCAGTGCCGGACAGACTGATAGACCCTGTAGCTGCACCGCTGAGAATGATGGCACCCGTAGCAGTACCAGAGAGTTCGAGATCACCGTTGGCCTGAACAGAGGAGGCTGTAGCACTGCCAGATAGTTCGAGGTCTCCGGTGGCCCCTCCCGAGAGGGTGATCGCACCTGTCGCCGTTCCTGACAGTTCGAGATCGCCCGTTGCTGCGCCGTGGAGGATGATAGAGGCAGCCGACGTACCGCTGAGTTCGAGGTCGCCGGTCGCTGCACCGTGGAGGACCACGGTAGCCGTCGAGGTACCGCTGAGTTCGAGGTCTCCTGTGGCAGCGCCATGTAGGATGACGAGACCGGTTGCGGTTCCCGAGAGGGTGATGTTGGCGAGACCAACGTAGATCGAGCCACCACCGAAGCGACCCACACCGAAGGCTTGGTTGCCGAAGCCGCTATAGCGACTGAAGGGAGGCTGGAAAGGTTGGCCGATGCGGGCCGTCGCACCGCCGAAGGCTTGGTTGCCGACCGCTGCATTGCCCCACGCCGATTGGTACTGCTCACCGAAGTAGCTGCCCGATACGCTACCAGTGAGAGTGATAGATCCAGAGGCTAGATACCCACCGGAGCCGAGAATGCCTCCACCCAGCACCCACCAACCGACCTCAGTGCGAGAGACAGGCCACGTCATGACCTACGACCAATACTTGAAGACGACCTGGCCAGTGCCACCAGCGCCGCCAGACTTGCCTGTCGTCAAGAAGGCCGCTCCGCCGCCTCCACCGCCGCCTCTGTTAGCTGTGCCGTTACCGCCTGCTGCGGCTGCTGTAGCTGTGCCCCCGGAGGTACCAGCTTGAGATCCTGGTGTACCGCCTGAAGCTACGCTACCCGCTCCTCCACCAGAGTAGCCGAACCAAGGTTCGCCGCCTCCGTTGCCACCGCCAGGGGCAGTAGATAGACCGCCCTTGCCTCCGCCGCCATATTGACCGTGGCCCGGCTCTGTCTGTGTGGCGGCATTGAGATAGCCACCTCCCGAACCACCGCCGTAGTTGCCGCCGACGCCGCCGCCTGTTGTGTTGTTACCACCAGCGGCACCAGCACCGCCCGAGGCCGCAGAGATACTCACTGTCGGAGAAGACCCTGTGACTGTCGTAGCGGCAGCGGTTCCACCAGAACCGTTGGAGCCACCGGCTGATCCACCAGAGGTGGCAATCGTGATGGTGAGAACCTGACCAGGAGCGACCACGGTAGGAACCCATGGAGCGACTTGACCGCCTCCGCCGCCTCCGCCAGAACCATCGGCTACTGCGGTAGATCCACCTCCGCCTCCACCGCCCGGTCCTACTGCAAAGACCTCGACCACGTAGACCCCACCGGGGACAGTCCATGTGGTTGAAGCATTGAAGGTGGCGATGAGGGGACCAGCGGTTGCGCAGATCGTTGACTTGTCGATGATGTTGGCGTTGTAGATGGCAGCGGTAGCACCGCCAGCCGAGTTGGGGTCTCCGGTGCCAGCAACGTAGACCTCCGCCAGAAGGGCTGAGTTGGCCGGGATGGCTCCCTTGACAGGAGGTAGACCCGCTCCCGTTCTAGTCCACCCAGGGATGGTGTTGTAGGAGCCAGGGACCACCGAGACGACACCCGAAGAGTTGACGACTACGATGTCCTTGCGGTCGTAGGTGACCGGGGAACCAATAGCCAGAGAGGTGACGGCAGCGACCGCAACTACCCCGGTGCCGATGATGGTGACGTTACCGGCAGCAACCTGCACTGTCATGTTCGGTGAGGACTGAGCCGTTACTCCACAGCCGTTATCGACACCCGTACCGTTCAGACCCAGGGCTAGCGTCTGGAAGTCTGTCGCATCAGGAACCGACTGACCATCGAAGGTCGGGCTAGTCTCGATGTTGGGGATCGTAAAGGTCATGGCTTCTCACTCATTAGGTGGCTGAACCCTGGGTCACTACAGGGACGCATCAACCATGAAGATGACGGGACCTAGCTCGTCAGTGCCTCCCGAGACACCATCATCGCAGAACAACCCAGGGAAGGTAGCAGCAGCTAGTGCACCGGCTGTTAGGACATACCATCCGCACAAATCGTATTGATAGATGGTACCAGGTGTGAGACCGGTTACATAGAAGGGCACACTCACCCTGGCTCCAATCGCCGCATAGTCTGTGGCAGCCGTAGCAAGTGATTGTGTGACTCGCTGTCGAGGACCAACCTGAGTTGAAGATCCATGAATCTGAAGACCACAATAGACGATAGTTGTAGCGGTGGCCGATGTGGGTGACGGGCAGTACCAGTAGGCACTGACGGTGATGAGCACGTTGCCGCTCATGGGCGCCACGAACGTGAAGGTCAAGTTGGTGGTATCCAGTGCGTGCATCTGTGTGGTTGTCAAGTTGACAAGATCGGGAGAGGCCGGACCATACGTCGTGATACTGAGACCTGGACCTTGAGCATCGAAAGCAGTCGGTGCGCAGACCCATGAACCGTTGGGGTGAGCTACGGCGGGCCAGTTGGTGCTATCCTCTTGCGCACGTAGGATGGTGCCCGAGTAGCTACCCGCCGTGTAGGCGGTCATGTGGACGATCTCGAACGTGCCGGTACCGGGGTCGAGCATGATCGGGATGTACTGACCGGACGTGAGCGTGGCGAAGTCAGGGACGGCAGAGAATGTGATCGTGCTGCCGCCAGATCCGGGGTCGGCACCTAGTGGACCGCCTTGGTTGTCGTAAAGCATACGGGCTACGGCTGTGGCCATTTTAAGCTACCTCCATGAGGGTTACGTCGAGTCGAGTGAGGAAGGGTTGTCCTACAGCCAGTGCTGATGATGATCCTGAGTTGTTGTATCCGTAGAAGCCGATGTAGTCCACTCCGGCAACCATGTACACCAGCCCGCTGGCGGTCCAGATGTCGTTATTGTTTCCAGCGGCAGGACCAGTAGCATCCTCAGTGCCTCTATCATCCCCACGGAGCCATTCAGAACCGGAAACTTGTATGGAGGCGAAGTAGCGCTCGTCCAAAGCGTAAGCCTTGCTGATGCCGAAGGCTGCATTGACTTGGTACCATCCAGTCAAGTTGCATTCCAACCCCTGTGTAGCAGATATTGTGAGGGCGTAAGCACCCCCGGTTGTCCAGTTGGCTGTGTCCATGGGGATGAGAGTCGCCGTTCCATTCGCCAAGTTCAGGGCAGCATTACGGTAGCCACGCCATGACACCTGCGTCTTGTCGAGGATAGTCGGGACGTTGGCCCACGTGGACCCTGCGGCGTGCGGGGAGACAAGCCAGTTGCCAGAGTCCTCGGCTTGTCGCAGGACGGTACCCGTTAGGTTGCCAGCGGTGTAGGCCGTCAGGTAGACGATCTCGAATCCGTAGATGGTACCGAGACCCCCATAGACCATGAGAGGGATGTAGTCCGGGGACCCGACTGTGGCGAAGGGAGGCACCGTTGCAAACGTGATCGTGGTGTTACCGATACTCGACCCGAGGGTGGCGCCGAGTTGCCCGGATGCGTTGTTGTAGAAGAGGCGTGCCATTAGTTGTACGGCGCAATCTGAGCTATTCGGATGGTGCAGTTCACTTGAGGCGAGTTGACGTTGATCGGCACAACCTGAGTGGGGTACCCGTTGTACGCATAGAGTGAGAGGTAGTCCGCACTCCCACCCACAGGGATGTCAACCATGCCCGAGCATGTCAGTCCAAGGGGATCAGCGAGCTGACCCGTGTCGACCCCTCGCAGTACCTCTACGCCAGTCTGATAGACCGAGAGGAAGTAGCGGTATCCGTTGGCACTATGGCCGTCAGCGCTCTCGTGGATGCTGGCCGTTGCTTCCACCATGTAGAAGCCAGCCGTGCCGAAGACAATAGCACCCAGGAACTCGACTATTCCACCCGAGTAGCTCCATGTTGTGTCGATAGGGATGTTGGTCATTGCTGATGATGTCAAGTTCATGGCTGTGGTGCGATAGCCCATGTACGACACCTGAGGGAAGTCCCATGTCGTTGCTGCACATGCCCATTTATTGCCGGTGGCCGAAGGCATCTGACCGTGGGGCACGACGGGCCAGTGGGCTGTATCCTCTGCTCCACGGGTGATGGTGCCCGTGAAGTTGCCTGCCGTGTAGGCCGTCAGCCACACGATCTCCATGAACTGAGTGCCAGCATCGAGCACGAGCGGAATGTAGTCGGTACCAGTGATGGTGGCGAAGTTGGGTGCATACGACCCTCCGAATGTGATGGTCGAAGTCGTATCGGTGCCGTTCAGCGGAGCGCCGAGGAAGCCACTCTCGTTGTTGTATTGAATGCGTGCCATTAGCCGGGCATCACTAGCGTTGCCGACATGCGAGTCAATGCGGGTGTGGTAGTGCTAACGGTGATCGGTCCGCTCCCCGTAGAGTATCCCTCTATCTCGAAGTAGTCGTTGCCGTCGAGGAAGACGATGCCCTGTACCGTGTAGCCCGTTGCGAAGCTAGCGAGCAGGTCAGTGCCACTCACCTCTTCGTTGCCGTTCTTCCAGATCGAGATGATGGTGCGGGGTGCCACGCTTGTTCCTACAGTCATGCGAGCGCAGATCATGTAGTAGCCCGGCGTGTACGGAGTGAAGGATGTACCGATATAGGCAGCAATCCCGTTTGCTCCACCCGTCGAGAAGTCGAGAGTGTCGTAGGTGAGCGGACCCCAGGTAGAGCCTCCGGGTATTGTCAATCCCGATGCTGCTCGGTAGACACTGAAGTTGACCTTCTGGAAGTCACTCTGCGTCGGACCCTGAAGCCAGCCCGCTCCGCCGTAGTGTGTGAACTGTGGGAGTTCGTTGCCTGAGGTGTGGTTGAAGAAGTCGGGTACCTCAGGCACCACCTCAACCTTACCTAGACTACGCCAGATGGTCCCCACGTTAGAGCCAGCGGTGTAGGCGACGAGCCAGACGACCTCTTCATTGATCGCACCGGGGTCGATGATGAGGGGGATGTAGTCGGAACCGGTGATGGTGGCGAAGTTAGGGATCTGTCCGAAGATGATCTCGGTGCTCGCAGGCCACATCGTTGCACCAAGGGTGCCGATCTGGTTGTTGTACGACAAGCGGGACTGTGACGCCATTAGGTCACCGGTCCGGTTAGCTTGCTACAGGAGCATCCGCCTCGGGGCCGCAGGCTTCGGTGCAGACGTGCTTGAACGGACTGCCGTCCACGTTGGTGAAGGTGCTTGCCTTCTCGTGCATCTTCTCGATGTGGTGGAGAATCTGACCAGAGTGGCCGGGGCCATGCTCGATGACATCCGGCGTGACGCTGTAGAGGGTGCCGTCCTTGAGACCGACCGTGCCGGAGATGGGACCGGTAAGCAGCAAGCCGCCCGTGCAAGCGCCGCCGTTGGCTTCGCAGCCATGGTCGCAGGCGTAGGTGTAGAGGAAGTGCGGTGAGCCGTCCGGGTTGGTGCCGACTTGTTCCTTGGTCATTGACATTGCAGATCTCCTAGCTGGCCGAGAAGGTGACGGCGCCGATGGCGAATGAGAGGGTGCCCGTGGTCGAGAAGGCCTGAGAAGAGGTCAGGGCTGCACCGATGTAGAAGGTACCAGAGGTCGAGGCTGACCACGTACCGGCGTAGGTGATGGTGGTCGAGGCCGGGATGGCGAGAGCCTGCGAGTTGGAGGTGGCCTGAGATCCACCGGACGCTGAGGCCCAGGTGATCGAAGCTCGGGCGCCGGACTGGTAGGTGACTTCAGAAGCGCCAGTTGTGCTGGTCGTGGCCGTGTGAGCGGAGAGATAGACAGCGAGGGTCGTGATGCCCACAAGGGCTGCGTCTTCGGCTGCGGCTGAGGCTAGCGACATGGGGAATCCTTCCGGGGACTACAAGAAACTCGGTTCACTTCTTAGGCGGGATATGTCCACGTCTTCACAGGGCCAGAGGGGTCTCCGGCTACTGTCTCCGTGGTGGCTACCCACTGAACGCTGTCGAGCAAGATGAACTCGCCGGTCGACGGATCGGAGGCGAACTCACCGATCACCTGAGAGGCCGTGGTGATCTCGTAGAGGATGTCGTCGCTTCCCCAGGGGGTGCCGGAGGTGGCTGACTTGCCTCGTTGGGAGATCGAGTCGAAGTCGACCTGGGTTCCGATCCACGGGTTGTTCTCGATGGTCTGGCGGTAGATGAAGTATTGAGGGTTCAACTGAGCGAAGGCGATCATCTTGACCACCTCATCGAAGATGCGGTCTCGTTCGAGGGAGGTCAGGGCCATGATGGTGTAGGTGGCGTACCCACGGAAGAGCCACTTCTTGTAGGCGTGGACGACATCGTTCTCGTCCGGCTCGGTGTACAGGTTGGTGCCACCGATTCCCGCCGTGATGAGGGGACCGGTCGGCTCGAAGTCGACCCAAATGGCCGGGTAGTCCTCACGCAGAATGGGGAACTCCGGCGAGACGTGGATGTTCTGAAACTCGGGGATCGGGAAGTTCGAGTCGAACGTGAGTCGCACTGCCTGGGTGAGTAGGGTCACCAACTCTTTCATGTAGATGTTAATCGCCCCCAGGAAAGTTGAGGTGAGCAAACTCACCGAAGTGCTCTAGCGCTGCGGCGTCGTAAGCACGAGCCGCATCAGTTAGATCTATGAAGTATCCAAGATGCCTCAGCTTCTTGTCGACCCTGATGTGAGCTTTCCACTTGTTCGTCCGACGATACCATGACACTCCCTTGTAGCCTGAGGTGTTGTCCTTACGTCTGCGAGCATTACCCTGGTTCTGTGTGGGACTCGCAATGCGCAGGTTCGAGCGTTGGTTGTTGAGACCATTGCCGTCCTCGTGGTCGACTTGCAGTCCCTCTGGCTCCCCCATGATGAGGCGATGCAAGAGCAAGCTAGTCCTACCATCTCGTGTGGTATCGGAAGGAATATGGCATTCTGCGTAGTAGGTATTCAGATCCTTGCGAGGATTCCACCTGAAGCTAGACACCAGATCATAATCTTCGTCGTCAATGAGGGTAACCATGCCGTTGCTCAAAACTATCTCATTCATAGTCATTACCATATCACACATTAGGCGATCAGTTCCTCTTGGCCGCTCGGATGCCGGGCGACGATGGTCGAGATGACGATGCCCTGACCGAGACCTGCCGTCGTGATGCCGTGCTGCATGAAGTGGAGACCGTTGAGGCCAGGGTTGCGCCAGCGGACGCCGACGTTCGTGGGGGCGATGGCTCCTCCGGCCTTACCGGGCGACGTGAACGGGTGGCGAGCCTCTCGAAGTCCGATGCGACCCGGAGCGCCAGGGAAGGACGCCGGGACGTTCTTCGTCTTGCCGCCCTTGGTCACCATCTTGCGGGCGCCCTTCTTGGCCACCTTGCGGAAGATCAGTACCTCGGTAACGCCGTCCGGGCGCACACGGGTCTCGGCCTTCGGATTCTGGATGCGCTCGGAGCCGGTCTGGTCCTTGATCCACATGGGGATCGTCTTGCCTGCAAGGCTCGACATCGTGAAGGGGCTGGCTCCGTGCTCTTGGAACCAAGCGTACTGGTCGACCCAGCGGATACCGTAGTAGCCGTGACCACTGTACGGTACGAGCCGACTGGCCATGCCCTTCTCGCCCACGGCGAGGTAGCCCTTCGGTGCGACGGTACGGGCCTGTTGGACGGCCAGGACGGCAAGCTGGTGGGCACGTGCGGCATCGAGTCCCTTGACCTTGGCGTACATGCACTCGGGGATGTCATACTTCGTTCCCATTACTCCCCCTCGATGGGGTCCGGCTGTGTGTACGGATCGGCGGGGTTGTCGTCCACGTCCTTGTTCGAAGAGTCGTCTCCGATCAACTGGCTCGGGAGACAGTTGAGGTACTCGTAGGACGTGAAGCTCACCGGGTAGTTCGGGATTACCGAGGTATCGAGGATCGCAACCTGCTGCGCCACGGTAGGCGGGATGAGGAAGCACGGCATCGCTTCGTCCTGTCGGACGACCTGGCCGTAGTTGTAGCCGATCATGGCACGGACATCGTTCGAGGCCTGGAAGCCCGAGATGATCGAGTCGGTGTTGTGGGTGGCCACTCGCCAGCGGGTGCCGTCAGCCTTCAGGATGATGTCGGCGGTGCGCATTCGGAAGTCGGAGATGGACTGCAAGGTCGAGGTCGAGGTGATGACCTCACCCGTGCCGGTGAGCTTCTGCGACTCGTCGGTGGGGTTCCACATGCACGGGCGCACGATGAGGGCCTTGAGGCCACCGAGGTTCTGAATGCCACCGAAGCCTGTCGACGGATCGTAGGGGAGGAAGAAGAGGGTGCCGTAGCAGACATTGCAGGCAGCGAAGCTCGGCTGGTTGTAGACCTCGGAGATGCCGTCGTTGGTCGAGAAGCACTGCGGACAGTGCTGCACGAGACCGTCAGCATAGTCGATGGCGTTCCACAGGAGAGCGAAGAAGGCGTACTCGCCATAGGCGTAGACAGCCTCGTCGTGGATCAACCGCTCCTGGCCGATGGCGTAGAAGTCGGGAGTCTTGAGGAAGTAGGGCTGAATGCGGACGTTGCCAAGGGACTTCTCCCCGACACCGCCGTCTGGAAGGTTGGGGCCGGTCATCTCACCTCTTAGTAGCAGATCTCTGGTACACTAGAGGGTCATGTCCTACGGAATGCCCTTCTACCCACAGCACCCGCTCCCGGCGAAGAAGGAGCCGGAGCCGGAGCCAGATCCCAATCCGCCCTGCACGGAGTGTCCTCACCCGGCGCTCGACCACAACGGCGACGGATGGGGAGTGGACGATCTCGGGCCGTTCGACTGGTTCGCCTGCCCGGATTGCGACTGCCGGGTGAAGGGCTATCTCCACATCAAGGAGATCCACCCGCTCGACTACACGACGACCGTGCTGCCGGACGGGACACCCAACGCCTACAGCTATTACGCTGGCCTGGTCTAGACTGCCCTGAGCGATCACAGGTGAGGGTACAGAGGGCCTAGAAGTCACGACATGGGGCTGTCCCTCGGGTCGCCCTTGTGGTTAGCCAGTCAGGAACCGTGTCCTCGGCACCGGCAACCCCATGCCTTTGTCCAGCGGGAGGGAGTTGAACCCTCTGTCTCTCGGGTATAAGCCGAGCGCCCTTACCGGTCGGGCCACCGCAGGCTACGCTGCCATACCGAGGTATGACTTCCACTCTTCTTGGACCGCACCGCCGAAGGCGATGATCGAGGCCTTGGCGCCGATGGGCTTCACCGGCTGAATGAGGAGGGTCCAGCCCATCTCTTCAAGCGAGCGGTAGCCCTTCTTGTTGTTGCACCTCTGGCAAGCAGCGACGACGTTCTCCCACAGGTGCGGCCCGAAGTTCTTCCTCGGGTCGATGTGGTCCATGGTCGTAGCCTTCTCGCCACAGTAGGCACACTTGTGTCGGTCCCGAGCAAGCACCGTGCGGGTGTTGAGCGGGATCGACCTGTTCCTCGGCACCTTGACGTAGCGCTTCAGGCGGATGACTGAGGGCACGTGGAAGTCGAGGTGCTGAGAGTGGAAGACCCGATCCTCCGGGCCGTCCTCGATGATCTCGATCTTGTCGTCCATGCAGAGAAGGATGGCACGACGTGCAGAGACGACGCACAGCGGCTCGTATGACGCATTAAGGATGAGCGTTCGCATGTCGTCTCCCTTCGGGTAATAGTCACAACTGAACTGTAGCAAATCTTTGGAGCCACCAGCCGGATTCGGACCGACCTCTGCTGTTTACGAGACAGCCGCTCTTCCTACTGAGCTA
>Ga0182015_10005977_pt1 | contig 12409 bp, 16 predicted proteins | sample 712P3MmetaG_FD_120478 | JGI IMG/M metagenome (GOLD analysis project Ga0182015, IMG submission 120478) | Permafrost microbial communities from Stordalen Mire, Sweden - 712P3M metaG | ecosystem: Environmental > Terrestrial > Soil > Wetlands > Permafrost | place: Sweden: Stordalen | collected...
ACGACAAAAAGATGATGGATTAGGGATCCCGAATTATGAAAGGTGATGTGGTCGATTGTGGGTCACAGGTCTTAGAATCCCAGCCGAATTTGGGCTTTGGGGGCTGAGCCTTTGTGGTACTTGGCCCAATGTACGGAAATCGCTCAACTTAAAAATAGGCTTAGTCTAGATCACAATGTGCTGGAAACCACCATTCGCTTACGTGACATGCCAAGCCCCGATTGGAGTTTCCACGTCAGATTGGCCCGCACCATGAAATCTTAAGCAGTACGCGGCATGAAGTGGGTCATGTCCAGCGCAACCATATCGCATAGGCTTTATCGCGCCGGGTGTGGTGGAATCTCTACACAGCTGCTCGAGAGTTTTAAAGGGAAAATAGTTCTTCTAAACATGGCATACTTCGAAATGTTCCCGGGAAACGTACGGCTCAGATGCTAGGGGAATCGGGATCGTTGGCGTGTAAGTAAACGAGAGGTCGTACACAGATATTGAATAAAGTTCATTCGAGGTAAATCCAGGACTCAGAGTGTCACTACAGAGCACCATTTCACATGCATGTTTTATTTCTACCACCAAAAAGTATGAAACTGCAGTCTGCAGGCCGCACCAGTCTAATCTGACTCTATAGTGAAATGATCACGTGGAAGCCTTGTGCTTTGAAGCCGCAAACCAATGTATATGTTACTTCACAGGACAAGCGGATAAGCTATGATTACTGGCAAGGACGAAGAATACATCGCCTGACCCCAAACCTTCAAAAAAAACTGGTTCGTCGGAATTACGTAGCGGGGCCGTCGTGGGGGGCATGTCACATTTACCCCCTGGCGATCACGAAATATTCCGCGTGACCCTACCCCACAACAAACATGCTCCACAAAACTTGACGATCATTTAACATCTCTTCACACCTCCCACAAAATCTTCAACCTCAAACACATCGTCCGTACTCGAAGTTCTTGCAGCCGACGGAACAAGTATGGCCTCTCGTGTCGTGCAGCAAGTTTTGCGAACAGGAAGGACTACATCCAAACAAAGCAAAGCGTTGGACAGAAAGTTTGCACACCCTTTCACCGATGATGGAGCTGGACCAGCTAATATGTACAATAGTATTACTACGAGACCTACACCAACCCCTCCCCGAGCTGCAAAAGCTTCCGCAACAGCGCCGACAGGGGGTGTGGGGAAAGCATATGCGACTGTTGCACCGACGGCGAGTGGGATGCCGTTGAAATCGGCAGCAGGGAAGTTTAGCATGGCATTCGATGAGGGTCCGTATTTGAAGCCGACGCTTGAGAATGCAGTTGAGCATGTTGAAATGCTTTCGAAGCTCTCTCACGGAATCAAGGCCAGTGCGGAGCAGATGCAGAAGATATTGGCGGTTGGAGCTATGAGGCTTTGACAGTAGCCGGTCAAATCTGTTTTGAAGAGGACGTTTGGGTTGGAGTTTGTTGACTAGCATTTATACATGTTCCGGCGTTGGATTGAAGGAATCGGTTTTTATCGAGATACAGGCTAATACAACACGGAAGACTTTCCAAAGCAAAAATAAAGTTAGCGCAGGGTAATCTAATTATTTACGGAAAATTTTCCAAAGTGAAATGAAATTGAAGACTTTGAACCAATGAGCGTCGATTTCTCTCCAACCCCCTTTTTCCTTCCTCCCACCTTCCCACACCAAACCAGTGTGGATCCACAAATTTTCCCTTCCCCCTTCATCGACCGTTGGACCGTGTCCCCAATTCCAAGTCTCCACTACATCTAATCACGCTCCCCATCTTCATATCATGCCGTCTGCTGAACTCGCCGTCGGCATTGCCAACCTCCCCAATCAAAGGTGCGTTTGCCCCCTTGCCTTACGCCGATATCATTGTCTCAGGGGTAATTTAACTAATCTCCATTTAGGCACAAAATCGTAGCCAAACGGGGGGCAGCCTTCACTGTTATGCTTGCAGGTACCTTCACACTTGAAACTTTTCACTAACATGCATGTAGGCGAATCTGGACTAGGTATTGTTTCCCCAACCGGTGAAACGTCGCGGTGTTGACCTGCTTAGGGAAAACAACTTTTTGTAACACACTCTTCTCCACCACCATCAAGAATTATCAGGATCACAGGAAGAGACATCAAAAACAACTCGATCGCACTGTACATACTCACTTACCACACTATGTCAGGCTAACTCGGGAATAGGTGGAAATTGAAATCACAAAGGCGGAATTAGAGGAGAAATTCTTTTCTGTGAGACTTACAATTGTCGACACCCCCGGCTTCGGAGACTATGTCAATTCAAACGAAGCATGGGCCCCAATTGTCGAGTTTCTTGATGACCAAGTATCAAGCCTCATATCACGTATCTAACCTCCAGCACGAATCGTACATGCGCCAAGAACAACAACCAAAACGTCACGATAAAATTGATCTTCGAGTCCATGCCTGTCTCTACTTTATCCGTCCCACAGGCCACACTCTCCGTCCTCTTGACATTGAAGTCATGAAACGTTTGGGTTCTCGCGTCAACTTGATCCCCGTCATCGCCAAAGCCGATACCCTCTCCCCATCCGATCTCTTGAAATTCAAGGAACGGATTCGTAAAGTTATCGCTGCGCAGTCGATTAAAGTCTTTACTCCACCTATCGATGAGGATGATCGTCAAGCCGCTGATCATGCGAGGGATTTGACTACTGCGATGCCGTTTGCTGTCATTGGCAGTGACAAGGATGTCCAAACTCCGGAGGGCAAGATTGTCAAGGGGAGACAATATCTTTGGGGAGTTGCGGAAGTTGAGAATGAGGAGCATTGCGATTTCAAAAAGTTGAGGAGTCTTTTGATTAGGACTCACATGTTGGATCTTATTCAGACTACCGAGGATCAACATTACGAAGGTACAACTCCATTTTGTGATATGGGATTCTGACGTTCAGCGTACCGTGCTCAACAGATGGAGACGCGTAAATTTGGCGAACCAAAGACAAGGAAATTGGACAATCCCAAGTTCAAGGAAGAGGAAGAAGCTCTCAGGAAGAGATTCACCGAACAAGTCAAACTCGAAGAAGCACGTTTCAGACAATGGGAACAAAGAGTACATTGTCCTCCACAATCTCAAGCTAATACTTTTAGCTTATCGCCGAACGAGACCGTCTCAACAAGGATTTGGAAGCTGCCCATTCGTCTATCAAATCACTCGAACAAGAATTGGAGACTATGGCTGGAAGTAGGAACAGGCGTTGATCGAATTATCTCAATTTTGGAGGGGGAATATCGGATGGAGCGTTGGTTTGTTATTTTAGTTTTATGTCCATTTTAATGGCGGAGGGTGGTTTGTAGTTTTCTTAGTTGGTGAGAATGAAGTTTTTGTCGCGATTCGTCTCATACCCAGGTGGATCTGAATTTTCGCTGATACTGGATGGAAATCTCAGGGGAAAGTGGGAGGACTATGACGCATATCAGCCGCAATTCAATCCATACAGAAGACCACAGTAATCCGAGCAAAAAAATTGCAATTGCATCAAAGCAAGTAAGCAAACTAGCCCGCTGACGCCAGTCCTAACGCTACATCTCAATTCTATAAAGCGACACCCATACGCCAAAACCATCGATCAATGACCAAGTTGCTAGTCCAGTAAAGGACACTTAGCCAGCTATCCATCCAGCCATCCTCCATTACTCCAAACGCCTCTTCCTCAAAACCCTCCCTCTCCCGGAACGTTTCTCGAAGGGATTATCGTCCTCGAGAACTCTTTGATCGCCAGGCTGATCACAATCTTTCTCTATAGATGAAATCCTCAGGGCTTTGTGGTGACGTGCCAGTGGTTTCAGGTATTGAGAATGGCAAGGATTGTTTTACAGATGAAGGTCTCTTACTTCTTGAATATATGTTAGATTTTATTTCCCTCTTCGGTCTCCTAACTACTCTCCCACCCAGATCCAGCAGCCTGACCTTCCAAGTCATAAAACGCTTCGACGTGCCGGATCAGTCCATTCTCAATCTTGAATTGTTCCATGATGACCGTTGCAGGGGTAGGAGGAGTGAACATCGCAACAGCCACAACAACTCCCCTCACTGGATCCATGACATAGAATCGACGATTCGTGACATTCCATCTTGCGCTGGGATTGATGAATTCTGTCCCGCAACCTCCTCCAAACAACAACCCATTAGTTGTCAGATCCGCGTCCTCCAATCGATTACATTCGGGATGGAAGGGCGCATCTTGCCACTGAATGGTGCCAGTAACAGTACTGAAGTAATCGTTGGCGACAGATTGTAATTGTTCGCGCGTGGCTTGCTCGTCCGATGGGATTAATGTGTCCCAAATTCGATCTGGCCAGAGAAGAGATGAGGCTGGAGGAGCTCCAGGGAATACTGTATCCCCAGCAAGCTCTTCGATCTCTGTGATGAGACTGTTGTTTACTTTGAGACGCAGAGAATAGAACCACCAGACGGTGTCGTTGGCAGTTGCGTTCGTTGGGACGCCGACTAAACTGTTCTCCGTGTAATTGGTGACCGTCGCCTGAATTGTTGCTGCGCCCGAGACCTCATCGACAACAGCATGGCGATAAGGCAGTCGCAGAGTCCCTGGGGTGTTCCAGACCATCCCATTTCCCAACGTCGTAACCGCACCGTTGTTGGTAATGCGTACGGAAGGATCGACCGGAATGGCGGTGGTGTTCTTTGCTTGCAATGCGTCAGTGTAGATGGTGAGTAATTGCAGCAGGCATTTTCGATCGCATGTTGAATTCCCCGCCTCGACAGAAACGAGGGACCCGAGTAAGGTGAGAACGACACTCACTAGTACAAAAAGCATGGTTGAGATGGGCTTTGAGGAGGAATCTGAGGGGAAGAAGTGGTCCTGTGGGCCATTTATGCATTGTGCCCCGCCAAAAGGACGGCAGCTGAGTTCGATCCGCGTGGTAATCCTTCCGTATTAAACAAGCGGCAAATAGGAGACCGTTGACATTATAGCGAAAGTGGGCACTTTCAAAGCCGAGATGCGGGGAAGTGACGTAATTTGGGAGTGTGGGGATCTCAGGGTCTGGGAAGCATACATCCGGATCTCGGTAGCGCCGGCTAACTCAATCAAAGATGAAGTTTGCGGGGCGGTGGGCAAAGTAGCATTCGACGAGCCGTAGTGGGTAAGGCTGCGCAAAATGCGGAGCCTCAGTTGTTGGTATTTGAAGGACCCGCCATCTAAAGCCGCTGATAGTCGTTCACGATCCAATCCGATCAAGCAATGGTTTTCTAGCAAGAACGTTACTTGTATGCGATCGGAGGAGTGAAAATACGTCAACCGAGCAACATCTTGTCTCTGGCCGCTGCTGAGATTGGTATGTACGTCCCATCGCAGGGGTTTTCTTCGCTGGCGCAAAAGCCGCTTGCCGATCGTCTGTTAATCTCCGACGGACTTAGCTTCTCCGAACGAGAGTCGAAGACTGACAAATCCTCCACTAGTTGACCCCACTCCTCGACATCACCATCGTCAACACTCGTTGCTCTTCTTCCACTTCTCAATTGACCGAAAATGTCTTCAGCGCAAATGAAATACGTCCGTCTTGGCAAATCTGGCCTCAAAGTCTCCCGCGTGAGTAACTGCCCCTCTTCCCTCCCCGCAGTGATCGTCGACTAAAGGTACAGTTTTGGGATGCATGTCATACGGCTCGGACACCTGGCAAAAGTGGGTCTTGAATGAAGACAAAGCTCTTCCTCTCCTTAAAGCAGCTTGGGATAACGGGATTACTACCTGGGACACTGCCAATGCGTACTCCAACGTACGTCTGGCTTGTGGAAAAGTTGACGATTGTTAGGGAATTTCTGAGCAGTTGATTGCGAAAGCGATCAAGAAGTATAACATCCCGAGGGAGAAGCTCGTTATTTTGACCAAATGCTTTTTCCCCATTACAGATGACCCTTTGGGAGAACGAATCATGCCTGATCAAGCGAATGGTCGTGACTACGTCATGAAAAAGGGTACATCTTGAGATTAAAAGAGAGGTCTAATTTTGCTAGGATTGAGTAGGAAACACATATTCGAGGCAGTTGAGGCAAGCCTTAAACGTCTTGAGATGGACTATGTTGACGTCCTTCAAATTCATCGATACGATCACGATACTCCTCGTGAGGAAACCATGAAAGCGCTTCACGGTTCCATCCAATCAATAGTCTCATTAACGGGAGTAGATTTGGTTCAGATGGGAAAGGTAAGATATATTGGTGCATCTTCCATGTACGCATACCAATTCCTTGGTATGCAACACGTTGCGGAAATCAACGGATGGACAAAATTCGTCAGCATGCAAAATTACTACAATCTCATCTATCGTGAGGAAGAACGTGAAATGCTCCCTGCCTGCAAGGAAACCGGAGTAGGGTGATCGCCCTATACAATCTGTGTTGACGTAGTGTTATTCCTTGGTCTCCTATTGCGAGAGGTGCACTTGCGAAACCTCGTAGCGGGACCTCATTGAGAGCAGAGACGGATCCGTTCTTGAAGATGCTTGTTACTGATCAACAACGTGATTCTGAGAAGGATATCATTGATCGTGTTGAAGCTCTGGCCAAGAAGAAGGGAGTTTCCATGGCTCAGGTAGCGACTGCTTGGCTTCTCAGTAAAGATGGTAACAATCCAACTGTACTTGGTTAAGTGTAGTTGTTTCCGCGCCAATTGTGGGGTTGAGTTCGGTGGAGCGGATAAAGGATATGGTTGAGGCGGTCAATCTTGAGCTTACGGAGGACGAGATTAAAAGCCTTGAGGAGCCGTACGTGACCAGAAGTATTGCTGGGCATCAGTAAATGACATATTAGATAGATCTGTGAAATATAGACAGATATCATGAGAAGGTATTTGATGCTGTCAATGCTATGCCAGACTATGCCACAAAAACATGTTCTCATACCTCAGCTCTCAAGCCTTAACTTTTTGTTTCTTCTTGCTCTTCTTGTTCTTCTTGCCCTTCTTTTTCTTCGCTTGTTCATCTCCCTCGTTTCTAGCGGTGACTTCATTGTTCGTATCGACCGCAGTCTCTGAAGCTCCATTCACTTTCTGTTTCTTCTTTGGATTCTTCGGCGATTTCTCCGCTTTTCTCTTCGCCACTACGGGATCGTCCACCTGCATTTCGTCCTCCTCAGGCACCCGCGCAAGCGATGGTTCTGTGCGGGTCGCTTCCTCGCCACCTTCATCTGCCGAAACGTTTTTAGGCTTACCGGACTTCAGGTCTGTATCTTTTTCCGCTCTCGTTAGCTTAGAAGCAAAACGGGACTTACACTTTCCAGTCTTCACTTTCTTTGCTTTCGGCACTCGACCTTCTTGAGGACCACTTTCGTCGCTGGAGATCTCCTGCACGACTCTCTTTTGCGCCGAACCAGAGGCCGGTGATTGTGTATTAGGATTCGGGACAATTTGATTCTTTGGAATAGAATGCATTATCATTCTTTGTGCAGCAGGCTTATCCACCACCAAGTTGCCTGAAATGAGAAGCTTTCGAGAAGGGAGTGTACGGTCTGTGGGGACTTGTTCTGCTGCATTGACCTTTCGAATGTAGACTTTTACTCTTTCGAGTTCCCGCATAACAGGATGGTCTTTGAAATTTGCTCCCTTTGTTCTGAGAAAGCCTACGATTAGTGAAGTCGTGGGATGATTGAACAGAAAATCAGGGAGTCAATAGCGTAGGTCAAGGTAACGTAGAATTTTGCCCGATCAAGGAGGGGTAGCGATTCCATTTGCTCGGCTAGAGCCATCGGGGACTCTAGGAGCAGGTTCAATGAGGATTCAGTCTCTGAAAGACGGGACGAGAGAGTTGTGAGGAGTTCAGGAAGAGAAGAAGTTGATGATGATGGAGGAAGTGGGACTTTCGAGGGTGACGCTGGCGGCTCGGGCTTTTGCATACTACTGGACTTCTCCTAAGCAGTTAGCCGAGTCCTGGAAAGCTTCCATCGGAAGTAGCTAGGAATGCCATACCTTTTCTTTTGTCATAACCGTCAGCGTTGTGTCGTCCAGTCGTCGATCTTGCAAATTTTCGGCGGCCCAAATTGTTTGTAAAGTTTACAAAAAATCCAATTTCGTGAATATTTTTGGACAAATAAAGCCGCTAAAGTTGTTTTTTTAAGCCACATTTCCTTTTTAACATTCTAATCCTTCGATCGCATCATCGCGGCACGGCGCCTTTCCCCTCGATTTCGAGCCATGAAGTCCGAGTTGCCGAGTTCCACCTGGAGCGAGTTTACTCGCAATTTAGACCGCGATCCTGTACGATCTAAGACATTTCAAGCCTTAAATCTACCAGCTTTGGAGTCGGTAGCCTCCGAGAAACGAAACAACACCCCATGCACTATCAACAAATCACAATATGCGTACGGCGGAGACAATCTCATCCTTGAACTGGTCTTCGAAGATAAAACTATTTGGATTGCACGTCTGAGGCTACACGAACCCAAGTTTCTCGAGGCCAGTGGAGATGTCGATAAAGTCACCGAGAGCGAGGTCGCCACAATGCAGTTCCTGAAACGCGAGACCAATATTCCTGTACCCAGCGTCTTCTGGTACGACGCCCGTTACAAAAACGAGGTTGGGCAGCCTTATATCCTGATGGAAGCGATGCCTGGGAAGAGATTGTGGGGCGGTCCCTTGACTAAGTATATCCCAGCGGAATACGAGGAGAAAGTGTATCAGCAATTCGCGGACATCATGTTACAGCTCTACTCGCACCCGTTCCCTGAGATTGGTATGCTGTATCCCGGTGAGAGGGACGGTGAAGAACGGATTGGCGAGATCGTTGACCAACACGCACGATTTCCGAATTACGGCCCCTTCTTCGATTCGTCCACCTTCTATCAGACCCGGTGTCGCCTCGTCGAACAATACTATTCATCCGACAAATTTCCTTCCACAGAATCTATGACTTCCAATCCAGTCGAAGAAGCAAAATACAAAGAGAGAGCTATACCGTACATTGTCGATTCAGCATACCAAAGAGGTCCCTTTTACCTCGCCCATCCAGATTTTCAGGTGTCGCCTTCTCCTTGACAGCCTAATGTTTAGATTACCAACTGTTTGTTCGATGACGAGTTTAACGTCACTGCCCTTCTAGATTGGACTGGGTGTCAAACCGTCCCTTTCGAATCTTTCGCCTTTCCCCCGTGGAAAGTCATTCAATTCCCGGACGAGTTTCTAGGGCACTACTTCGGAACGGAAGGATGTCAAATGATAACTCCAGACAGGAGGAAACAATACGTTGAATCTCGTCGACTCTTTTTGAAAGTTCTCGAGGAGAGGGAGCACTTGCACAATTCGACCGAAACGAATGGAGACAAGCCTCTCCACCCCGACGTAGTGGACACGTCAACTCCTATTTCGGCTACGATTCGCTCGCCTCGCTCGTACTTTGCACATCTTTTGAATTGGGAAGGAATCGTTGGTTTCCAAACCACCCTTCCCAAAGATCAGTTCGATGATTGGAAGCAATCTCAGATCTTTAGTCCGAAAGCTATTCGCGAAGCATATTCCCGCATCCAATCGGTCTTGCACAAAACCCCAGTTCTGACCTCATCATCATTCAATGCTCTCGTTACTCCTCGAATGTCAATATACTTCAAAGCCGAATTATTCCAAAAATGTGGTGTATTCAAGTTTCGCGGCGCCTCGAACGCAATTGCTCGTCTTCCCGAGACAGCTCTGAAGAAGGGAGTGGTCACGCATTCTAGTGGAAATCACAGTGCCGCATTAGCTTGTGCTGCTCGAGAACGCGGAATTAAATGTTATGTTGTCATGGTACTCACAGGATAAGGAAGAGCTAATAGCAGCCTGCAAACGCAAGTAAGCTGAAAATTGAAGCGACTAGAGCATATGGTGCTGAGATTACGTTTGTCGAGAATCCAGCCGATAGAGCGAAGGTTTGCGTCGAAGTCGCCGACAAGACTGGAGCAACCTTGATCCCGCCATATGATTTCGAGGATATCATTTTAGGACAGGGGACGGTGATGTATGAATTTCAGAATCAGATGAAGGATGATTATAAGGTGAAATTGGATGCTGCTATAATTCCGGTGGGAGGAGGCGGATTACTCGGAGGTTGCGCAGTCGCATGTATTGGATCGGGCACACGGGTGTTTGCGGCTGAACCTGCTATTGCAGATGATTGTGCGAGAGGATTTGCAGCGGGGAGTAAAGCGCGATTAGAATCGACGCCGACCACGATTGCTGATGGATTACGGACGGAGGTCGGAGAGCTGAATTTTGGGATTATCAAGAAGCATGTTGAGCGGGTGTTTACAGTGACGGAAGAACAGATCGCGGTTGCGATGAGGATTGTAATTGAGAGATTGAAGGTGGTGATAGAGCCAAGTGCTGCAGTCGCGGTCGCAGTGGTATTGTTCAACGAAGACTTTAAAACACTGGCACAGAAAGACGGCATCAAGAACGTTGGGATTGTGTTAGAGGGCGGAAACATCGATACAGGAAGTTACGAGAAAATGATGCCCTGGATTCATCTGACAGAATCAAGAAATTAAAGTACCTTATAGATCCCCATCTAACAAGTAAATTACTCAAATGACTTCCACCTCCGCCTCTTCCCGTTCCTCCTCCCTCCTCTGTCGTTCCTCACTCCATCTCTCCGCATCCGCCTTTCCCCTCACAACATCAATCCTCCCCATCAAAGGAATACTCCCCGCAATCATAATCCCCAAAAACAAAAACGCCCATCGAATCTCATGCGTCAAATCCGTAATCAACCCGACCACCGCAGGACCAACAGCACTACTCCCCTTGTCGGTCACCGCATACAGAGCAAACATGTTTGCCTCCATCCCCCGAGGGACGAGTTCTGCGAAAAACGAACGACAGTATCCCTGTACACCGCCGTACAGGAACCCGAATACGAAAGCGACGCCAAAGATTTCGTTTTTGTGAACAAGCCCGCCGAAACCGAGGTTTTGGAAGAGGGGGAGGAACCCTAGGAGGCCATAGAGGGGGATCATGAGGGAAAGGGAGAGGATAAAGATTATTGTTCGATGGGGGGAGTTGTGAAGGAATTTGAGGCGAGGTGTCAAGACTCGTGGCCATAGGATTGCGCCGATTATACCGGATGAGGTAGCGAGGATACCAATTACCGCAAGACCAGCTGGGCCGATTCCTAGTGTCGTCTTGGCGAAGAGGATTGCTGTTGATGTGATGGTCGTATATCCATCGGATAGAAGAAACCATGCAGCTAGGAAAAACATGACGTCTTTGAGTCGTCTTGCGTGTCCCAATGTCGCGAAAATGACTTTCCATCCATAAATGATGTACCCGAGTATTCTGCGGACATGACTGGTTGACTTGGAGGCTGGAAGAGGCGGACCTGGTCGTGGTCGCATCCAAAGTGCTGCTGGGATCGTGAATAAAGCCCACCAGAGACCCGACACCAGGACAGCGAGTTGGAGGCTCTTTGTCGTTGAGCCGGTTAAAATGACGAGGGGGATTGTGGTGCATTGTATAAGCACGCCAGAGGAGTATCCAATTGCTATTCCTTGCGTTGATATCCTTGTCGAGAGGAGGAGGGATTGTCTTGTTACCGATGGGGTTATTTCTGCTGGTGGAACTACTTCGTCTTGCGGTACTGCTGTGTAGACTTGTTCTTCCTCAGGAGGGATTTCTGCAGCTTCAGATTGTAGTGATGGATGATTCCGCACTATAAGTGGCAGAAAAGCATTCAGACACACCACACTTGCTCCAAAGGCAACCTTCCATTAACATCTGCAGTCAAATGAGAATACGTTTCCGAGTATTGCGAGGAGTCCAGCCCACATTGCACCTCCTTTTCCCACGGCAGCAAACAACATACACGCAACACTTCCAATCATCGCAAAAGTCACTAATAGATTCTTCCGATGACTCCCTATCATTAGACTTCCGCTTAATGTGAGGATGTACCATGATCCGCTGCTCCAGACATCGAAATGACCACCAACGCCTGCAAAAGAACACTCAGACTAAAAACATACAATGCAAAGCTTGCTGTATCCACCCACCATAATCCAAATAGCTTGAACACACATCTATCCCCCTCTGCAAACCGTCGCAGTAGGGACTGGTCTGTCGCTGGACGACAAGGAGTAGTCAAATCCGAAAACAAAACTCCCCTTTCCGAGGCAAGCTGTTCTAGTGTAACGGGTATATATGTCGCTACCATTAACCTCATTCCAGCAAGAGGGCTACTTAGAGAGACTACTGCATACACCTCTGAGGCGAAACAGTAGCTGTACCAGGCGAGGACTTCGCGCTTGGAGGTCAGCCGATTATCCTGTCCGGGATACGTTCGTGGGACGAACGAGGACATTGGGGCGGAGGAATTTGCGTTTGTGGAGGAGTAGTTTGGCGGTTGAGAGTCACTTCGAAGGAGGGATTCACTCATTAATGGTGGTTATCGAGTTCGGGG
>Ga0182015_10005978_pt1 | contig 12409 bp, 9 predicted proteins | sample 712P3MmetaG_FD_120478 | JGI IMG/M metagenome (GOLD analysis project Ga0182015, IMG submission 120478) | Permafrost microbial communities from Stordalen Mire, Sweden - 712P3M metaG | ecosystem: Environmental > Terrestrial > Soil > Wetlands > Permafrost | place: Sweden: Stordalen | collected...
GTCATCGGTGCGCGCTTCCCGCTTCAAAACGCTGCGGACGCCCATCTTCTGCTGAACCGGCGTGGAGTCACCGGGAAGATCGTGCTGGACTGCTGAGGCTTCTGATACTGGGCGCCCAGTCGACGAACGAAAAAACACAGCTTGGTGCCCCAGATCTAACCTGTTTCAAAACGGGTCCGTTAATGGCCATGGGGTCGAGAGTTCTCACTCGCATTTCAATGCAATAATGGGATCCACCTTCAGGGCGCGTCGGGCCGGAATATAGCAGGCGAGAACGGCTGTGGCGGAGAGAATGCCACCCACAGCTACGAGAGTTAATGGGTCGTGTTTCCCAACGCCAAACAGCATGGACGTGAGAAATTGGGATAACCCGAACGCTCCTACAATGCCGATCGCGAGCCCGATGCAGGTCAGCGTTATTCCGCTGCGCAAAACGAGGCCGACGATGTTCGCAGATGTCGCGCCGAGCGCAGTTCGTATGCCGATCTCCCGCGTACGTTGCATGACCGAATAGGACATCACGCCATAGAGTCCCATCCCTGCTAGCAATAGGGCCATCGCAGCGAAAATCGCGAAGAGTGACGAGCGGAGCCTGTCATCTCCCATCGAATCCGCTTTGATTTGTTCGAGAGTCTTCAGCTGATCCAACACCTGGTCGGGGTTGAGTCCGTGAACGGCGTCGCGGATCGAGTTTTGCAGAACGACAGGGTCTATCGTGCCGCGCACAATGAGAAACTGCTGTGTCTGGGGGCTCTGATCCTCAGACACGTACATTCCGGAATATTCATTTCTGTCGGCAAGCATCCAGACCTTTTCGTCCTTCACCACACCGACAACCTCCCAGGGGATTTCGCGCCCAAGCTGGGTTTTAGTGTATGGGACCTCCTGCGCCAAAATGTGTTTTCCCACCGGATTCTCATTGGGAAAGAATTTCTTGGCCAACGACTCATTTATAACGGTTACCGGCAGCGTTCCCATAAGGTCTCGGTCGCTCAGTGATCGGCCTCTAGAAAGCCTCATGCCCAAGGTGCGAAAATACGACGGGGTTACCTGCTTGAGAAAAACGTGCGGTCGGTTGGCCGCACCGACATCTGTCGCGCCATCAATTCGAATCCCCATGTCGTAGATCCACGCCTCCATCGGCAACGCCACGGTGAGCGCCGAGTCGCGTACTCCCGGCAGCGAGTCGACGCGTTCGACGATCTGATGAAGATAGAGATTGAATTCAGTGGCGGAGGGAAACAGTGTGTTGGAAATTGGCAGCCGGGCGGTAACTACATTTGTCGAGTCAAAGCCAGTATCGACCTTCCGTACCTGAAAAAAGCTTCGGGCGAGCAATCCGGCACCGCTTAAAAGCACAAAGGCCAACGCCATCTCGGTGACGACCAGTGCGCCGCGAATGCTCCAGGGAGAGCGCCCAGTGCTCGCACCGGGGCCGGCCTCTTTGAACACACGAACGAGGTCTGGCCGCGAGTCCTTGATGGCCGGGACCAAGCCAAAAATGACCCCGGTGAGGGCCGACAATCCTATCATGAACAAGAGCACCCATCCGTCCATCGAGACCGCGTTGAACGGAGGGAGATAATCAGCCGGCATCGCCAACTTCAGCGCAGCCAGGCCGCCAAAGGCCACAAGCAATCCGAGCGCTCCTCCGGCGGAGGATAGCAGCAGGCTCTCCGTGAGGAATTGTCGCACCAGCCTCCGGCGTCCGGCTCCGAGCGAGGCGCGGATCGCCACTTCCCGCTCTCTGGCTATACCCCTTGCCAGCATTAAATTAGCGAGATTTGCACAAACGATCAGAAGCACCATTACCACGGCTCCCATGAGCATGTATAAGGAACGCCTCAATCCCTCATCGATGTCGACTCCCAGCGCTCCAAAGCGCTCTATCATCACGCCCCAGCCTTTGTTCGATTCAGGGTAGTCGTGCGCGATGCGCTTGCTGATCGCGTCCATCTGGGCGCGCGCTTGCTCAATTGTCACGCCCGGCTTCATCCTAGCGAGGGCGCCTCCCATCCAACGGAAGTCGCGCGATAGGTTCTCGTGGGTGAACGCCAGCGGCAAAAATATCGCCTTCGAATTGAGCCGGTCGAAAAAGCCCTTCGGCAAAACGCCAATGACGGTGAACGGTTCCCCATCGAGGGTTATTGAGCGCCCGATTACGCCCGGGTCCGCTCCAAACTGCGACCTCCAAAGGTCGTTGGTCATGACAGCAACATGGTCCCGACCCATCTGGTCTTCTCCCTCGATAAACGTTCGACCTAGCGCTGCGCGGACCGGAAAGATGTCAAAATAATGGGCCGATACCGGCCAGGTGTTCAGCTCTAATGGGTTTTCGGTCCCGGTAAGGGCGACAGACTTCAAAGGCGCTATCGCTGAGATATTCTCGAATACCGTGCTCTGCTTAGCCCAATCGAGATAGGTGAGGGTCGCAGCGGCATATCTGCTCCCGTTTGGCTGCTTTTCACTGACCCACACTATTTGGCCCGCATCCGGAAACGGAGGGGGCTTCAGAAGCACACATTCGACAAAGCTGAAGATGGCGGTGTTCGCGCCGATGCCTATGCCTATCGTTGCGAGAACTGTGAATGTGAATCCACGCGATCTGCAAAGACCCCTAAAGCCATATTGGAGATCCTGTATTAATGCTTCCAGCCACAGCCCGCTTCTCACCTCGCGGCACTCCTCTTTAACTTGGTCTAAACCGCCAAATTCGATCGAAGCCTCTCTCCGCGCCTGCTCCCGGCTCATACCCGAGGCAACGTTATCCCTAATCTGTTGTTCAAAGTGAAAACGAAGCTCCGAATCGAGCTCTTGCTCGCGTCGCTTTCTAGTTAGAAAAGGCGGAAGCCAACCCATTGGTGGTCTATGTTTGGCCAGTCCGCATGACTGACCATATCGCGCCAGAAAGGCGCTCCCATCCCAGTTCCTCGACCCCAAGCTGCTTTCGGCCAGCTGGTGTTAGGCTATAGAACTTGGCCTCTCGACCGCTCTCGGCCTGCCGCCATTCGGCGCAAAGTAATTTACGGTTCTCGAGTCTGTGCAGGGCTGGGTAGAGGGAACCCTGTTGGACGCGTAACACATCTTTTGAAATCTGCTGAATTCGTTTTGCTAAAGCGTAACCGTGGATCGGTCCCATTGTGCCAACGACCTTGAGAATCAGCATGTCCAACATGCCTTGGAGAAGATCAGACCTTTTTGCGCTCATAGGATAGTTAGTCCTCCTACACGTATCATATGTAGAAGGTCAAGGTATCTTGACTCCTACGGGATCTAACTGATCCCAAACCAGTCCTTTTAAGAACAGCCCCAATTAAGATTGCGGGGCTTACGTCGAGCGTAGCGCTTCAGCCGGGGCTACTCGAGCAGCTCGCCGTGCGGGAATGAGACACGCAGCCATAGCTGCCGCCGCCAGCACGGCACTAGTTGTGGCGAGAACGCCAAAATGGGTAGGACCGACTCCGTAGAGGAAACCCGCCATCACCCTACCAATGAGCACGGCGCCGATGGCGCCCGCCGGCAAGCTGAATGCGAGCATGCGCAGGCCCGACCCAAGTATCATGCGGAGGACTTGGTCCGGTCGCGCCCCGAGCGCCATGCGAATGCCGATTTCCCGACGCCTTTGCGCCACCGTGTAGGCGAGCACCCCATAGATGCCGATGGTCGCGAGGAGTAGTGCCACTCCTGCGTAAAGTCCGGCGAGCGCCACGGCTACCCATCGTCCCGAGAGACTTCCATCAATCCGGGCCTCCATCAATCGGACATCATGTACGTCAAGGTAGGGATCGACCTGCTTTACCACCTTGTCCAAAGTGGTACCCAACGAAACGGGATCCTCTACCGTGCGAAGCGCGAGCATGACGTTCCTTTCCCCTCCATACGGAACGTACATAGTGCCGAAATCCTTTTCACTAGCTAAGTCGTTCTGTTTTATCGCCCCAACGATGCCGACGATCGTGTAGTACACGGGGTCGGGGCCCGAATCGGGAGTAATGGCCGACCCGAGAGCGTCGCCTTTCGGCCAATAGCGTTGAGCAAATTTAGTGTCGACGACGCACGCCTTCTGGACCGTGCTAACATCGCCGTCTCCAAGAAGACGGCCTCGCACCAGCGGTATGCCGAGAGTAGTAAAGAGATCCCCGGCCACAGATACGACCAAATGAGGTTCGGCCGCCTCCTCGGGCGTAGGCTTGCGGTTCTTAAAGACTATGGCTGCACCGCCTCCGTTCCAGGTGAAAGGGAGAAGTGTTGAGATTCCTGAGGACGACACTCCAGGAAGAGCTCGAATCCGTTCCGAGATTTGCAATGCGAGGGCCTTCCGTTTGGCCTCCGGATAGCGGAAGGCCGGGAGGTCGACCATACCGGTCAGCACGTGCGCGGGGCGGAACCCTGGGTTCACAGACAGAAGCTTGAATAGGCCAAGCGAAAGGAGGCCGGTTCCTGAGAGCAGGACAAAAGCTAAGGTGATTTGAGCGATGATCAGACCCTGTCGCACTCTTTGCATGGAGCGCGTCGTCGTACCGGTCCGCGACTCGGAAGAAAGGGACAAAGTGAGATTCTCATGGAGAGTCTGCCAAACTACCGGTATCGAGAGTAGGAGGCCGCTCAACATAGCGCCGGCCAACGTTACAACGCAGACGCTGAGGTCGGGCTGCGCGGACATGTCGAAAGGCAGCCGCTCGCTGAACGTGTGGAACGTCACCCGGAGCGCCGCTAGACCGGCCGCGATGCCGACCGCTCCGCCCGTCAGAGAAAGGACTAGCGTTTCCAAGATTATGGAGCGGCCAAGTCGGGCCGATCCGGCACCGAGGGCCCTACGTACGCTGTACTCCCGCGCTCGGCCCACCGCCCGGACCGTGATAAGATTCGCGAGATTCACTGCTCCGATCAGAAGGAGGAAGAGGGCGCCCGCCTGAAGAAAAACTAGGACGGATCGGATGCGCGCGACCATGGTAGCGTGAAGGCCGTTAATCGCCGGATGGTAACCGGCGCCTTCGACCACCATCTTGGCGTACGGGTCCCTCTTCAGCGTACGCGTATTCAGCGCATCCAATTGGATCCGGGCCTGCGCCTCTGTGACCCCTGGACGGAGCCGAACGCACATGCCGGCGAGCATTGCTCCGTGCCGATAAAGGTCGGTCTGCTCCACCTTTGTGAAAACGAGGGGGATCCACGCAACCGGGTGCGTGGTCGGAAAGCGGAACGACGCGGGCATTACTCCGATGACCGTGTACGGCTCGTCATCCATCATAAGAACTTTGCCTAGAGCCGCTGGATCGGCATTGAACCTGCTCCGCCACAATGTATCGCTCAGAATAACCACGTGGGGACTTCCCAATGCGGTCTCGCCTTCAGTGTAGGTCCGCCCCAGCACCGGAGCCGACCTTAGGAGGCTGAAAAAACCGGCCGAGGTGGCCATCGCCTCAATGCCTTGGGTGGATCCGCGATCGCCCGCGGCAACCCAGACGGTGCGATAGGCGGCGCTCTCGGCAAAGGCTGTAATTTCCCGACTACGCTCAAGATAGTGGGGTACGGAAATGCCCCCATCGAATCCGGCCTTTGGGTAGCTATCGTAAACCGTATAGATACCCTCCGCCTCGGGGAAAGGCAATCGCTTCAGCAGAACACCATCAACAACCGAAAAGATGGCAACATTGGCGGCCACACAAATAGCGAAGATCGTGAGCACCGTGGCCGTGAAGGCCCTCTCACGAAGAAGGACGCGAACAGAGTGACGCAAGTCACGAAAGCAGTCCTCCAACCATCTCGGGTGTCTTTCATCGCGGTAACGCTCTTTGATTTGGTCGACGCCGCCAAAATCCCTTCGCGCCGCATAGTGGGCCTCATTTGGAGTCATGCCGGCCGCAATATTCGCCTCAGTTTGCATCTCCAAGTGTGTCCGAATTTCCTCGGACATCTCAGCCTCAAACGCCTTTCTGCGAAACACCGACTGCAGGCGGAAGAGAGCCTGGCGAATCCTGCTCATTTCCTACGTAGCGCGAAGCATTGAATTGATCGTGGTAGAAAGTGTCTCCCACCGGTTTGTCTCCTCCCCCAACTGCTTCCTTCCGGAATGAGTCAACGAATAATACCGAGCCTTGCGATTGTTGTCCGAGATGCCCCATACGGCCTTGATCCACCCACGGGCCTCGATCCGGCAGAGGGCCGGATAAAGAGATCCCATCTCGACCTGAAACAGTTCCTTGGACATCCGGCGAAGGCGTACGGAAAGTCCGAATCCGTGCATAGGCTCAATCTGAAGAGCCTTAAGGATCAGCATGTCTAGTGTGCCCTGAAGCAGGTCTGCCTTTTCCTTGGTCATCGATGTTCCTTCAGAGATTCTGAATGAGACAAAGGAAGCGTTCCTATAGAACGTCAACAGGAAAGGAAGAATGCCACGGATTTCCCATCCTCTTTGGAGGCATCTCCATTGGCTTGGTGTTTTTTAAAGAGTCTCATTCCGAACACCGTAACCTGGCGCGAAGGCCCTACTTAGAGGTAAGTTGCCCTTTGGCGCCGGCGCCGGATAGGAGGCCCTCTTCGTCCACAATCCCATCGATAGCCAGTGCGCGATCGAAGCCTGCCGCACTCGGGTCGCTCCCAAGGAGTGCCGTGTCCCAGAACGCCAATCCCACGCGCTCTATGAAATCGTGCCACGGGGCGCCCTCGAGACCATCGTCCCCAAAGTCCGAGTGGTTGGCTCCAGTGACAGTTACGTGGAATTTACCTCCCGATGGCATGTGCCTCAGAATCTGTAACATTGGATCCTTGGGCGTCCCGCCGTTGGTCCTCTCCTTTGACCCTGCCATCGTCAGGATCGGACGCGTAACCGATGCCCAAGAATCCTCAAAGAATCCGCCCTCTCCAGGAGGCCAAGGTCCCATTGCAATGAATGCCTTGATGCGTGAGTCTCCGAATGCGCGAGTCTCCCATGCTGGAAACTGGAGGACTGCGCCAGCGACCGCCATGACAGTGCTGGCGCCCTCCGAATGGCCGGCGACGCCTATACGAGTGCGGTCCATGCGTCCCTCCAATTCGGGAACCGCAGCTGTAATCACGGGTAGCGAGTCGATGATTAAGGAGATGTCCAGCACACGGTTTTTCAACATCCCGTTCTCTCAGCCCCCGCTCATCTGTTCCTTTGCCGCCTCGGGTATCGGGACCCACGACCCTGAAACAAGCATTTTACCTGACTGGAACTTTATGCGACTGAACTCCAAATGGGTGACATGGATCACGACGTAACCATTTTCCGCCCAATATCGCCCTAGGTAGCCGTATCCATCCTTGGAGCCGCCCGATCCGTGCGAGAAGATCACGACGGGATACCCGCCCGAGCGTGCTTGCCGAGGATAATAGATCTTGAGGGGCAGATACCTGGCGCGCGTGGCGTCGGTCAGCCCATAATTGTCCACAACCCCAATCGGGGTCGTTAGGCCGGTCCCATACGCCAAGAGCAGCGCGAACATCCAGCGACACCCGTACCGGGTATAGGCACTATTTGCTGACGGATTCGGGGCGACCTTGGGAGCTGAGCCTCTGGTAATTGACTCCATCTAGAAACAGCGGGTTAACGGCCATTCAATCACGTCGAATGGCAACGATCGGATCGACCTTGGCCGCGCCGGCTTCCATCCCCGGATTCGACCGACTAAAAAGCATTTCCGCCTGCACTTATAGATTGGGCGAATCCCCAACCTGAATTAGATATCCTATCTCCGGCCATGCTCCGCTAGCGTCCTTCTTGTAGTAAAATGTTTCAAAGGCTGACTTCTTGTTGGGAAAGTAATTTTCGTAAACGATGGTAACAAAATCTCCATCGAGCTTTTTTTGATACTTCATTTCCAGAGAAGAACTATAGGTTGAAGAAATGAGTTTCCGACCAAGGCACTTCCCGTACTCGTCGCTTATCTCCTTCTCCTTCGCCAACATCATCTTCCATGCTTGAATCGAAAGGCCCCTCTTCAATTCAATAGGAACTTTCTCCCAGCTAGCGTCGGGGCCGCTGTCAATGTACTTATACCATAACTCCGTACTTGCTGCTGTCGCTGCCTGACCCTCAGACGCGACATCTGCGCGGACAGCTTTCGGAAAGGCGGTCACGGACAAGAGCAGAAGAGTCACAAATGCGAACGCCGAGCGGTGGGCAAATGAGGAAATGGTTTTTGTCATTGCGAGAATCAATTGTTGATCGTGGATCGGCTACTCAAGCAGTTTCTGCCAGGGCAACGCAGAGGGGTGGATGATCGTTTAGACTTGTTAATCAGACGACTCCTATTCGCACCGAAGCGCGACCATCGGATCAACTTTCGTAGCTCGGCGAACAGGAATCCAGGCGGCAACTAGGACAACAGCTAGAAGCAAGGCAACTGCCGTGCCGATAGTTTCCGGATCAAAGGGCGTCACACCGTAGAGGTTGGAGCGGATTACCCTGGTTAGGGCTAGCGTTAGCGGCAATCCCGCAGCCAAGCCTATGCCGGCGAGCATGATCGCGCCCTTCAAGATTGGTCGTATGATGTGAAGCGGTGTCGCGCCGAGTGCCATGCGGACTCCAAACTCCCCGGTACGGCGAGCTACATCATAGGCCATGAGACCGAAGAGCCCGATGCTCGAGAGTAGCATCACGAAGACGGCCAGCAGACTGCAACATGAGGCAAGCATGCGTTCGGGGGTGATGTTCCGGTCGCGCATCTGTTCCTCGGTGCTGATATCCCCGACAGGGACGTTGGGGTCGACAGCTGTCGCGACGCTCAACACCTCCTTTGAAATGGATGAGGGCGGTACCAAAGTCCTTATGACAATCGACGCGCGGCCAGTGGGATGCTGGCGAAGCGGGAAATACGTTGTTGGATCGATCCCCTTCTTTATATCAAAACATTTCGAGTCGCGGCATACACCGACAATCTGCCACACGGTGTCCCCAAACTTGATTGTCCTTCCGATGGGGATAACACTAGGCAGGAAAGTGCGAGCAAACGTCTCATTTATGATGATCACTTTGAGCGCGCCGTCTGCATCGCTGACGCGGAAATCCCTTCCAGCCACGATAGGAATTCCGATTGTCCCGAAGAAGGTCTCGCTGACGGTGAGCACGGTCGACCCCAGGTTCTCGCCGTTGGACGGGCGATCGGGGATCGTGAAACCCTCGGTCTGCAGCCAGGAACCCAATAGCGGATTGGAGACAAGCGCAGCGGACTTCACACCAGGAACCGTGAGGAGCACGCGCTGGACCTCATCAAAGTAGGCAACTGTGCGAGGCGTCTGGTAGCCGGAACCGCCAGGATTCAGTTCAAACGACAAGAGGTGATCCATGGCGAAGCCCGGATCGATGCTCACAAGGTTGATCAGCGTTCTGAAATAGAGCCCGGCTCCCGTCACTAGAACAAGGGACAGTGCGATTTGAGACGCGACTAGGAATTGGCCGGCGCGAAGCGGTGACGTTCCGCCTCCAGCCCCTATTCGCAATCCATCGTGGGGATTCACCCTTGTTGCTTTCAACGCGGGGAAGAGGCCTGCCAAAAGCACGGTCAATAACGTCACCGCCAAAGCGAAACCTAGAACCTTTAGGTCAAGCGTGGTGTCGTAATGCAACCCATCTGGTGACCCAGCCAAGAGTCGGGATACAACAAATCTCCCCCATAGAGCAATCAAGACACCGACACCGCCGCCAAGCAGCGAAATCAACGCGCTTTCCGCCAACAACTGCCTAACGATTCGCCAACGACCTGCGCCGAGAGCCTTTCTCATCGAAAGCTCGTGCTGGCGCGCCGATCCGCGCGCGAGCAAAAGGCCGCCAATATTGAAGCACGCCACTAGCAGAACAACGCCAACCACAGCCATGAGAAGCTGCAGCTGGCTTCGATAGGCTGAACGATTCCAGGCGGGACCGTCGCGGCCGTCGGCAATATACGCACTTGGTTTCGTAATGAACTTATCGGCCTGGGTCTTGAGGGTGACATCCATGACGGCCTGGAGTTGCGCAGTACTCACTCCGGGCTTCAGCCGCCCCATGACGGCCATCCACCAGAGGGCGGGCATATCCTTAGGCAAGCCTTGAAATGGCAATGACTTGGCCGACAGTGAAACGTAAAGATCAGGACTGTTGCCGGGGCAAACTCCAGTGAACTCCCGAGGAGTGACGCCTACAATTGTGAAACTGTCGCCATTGATGGTAACCTGCTGGCCGATTGCCCCCGGATCGAGGGCGAATTGCCGTTCCCACCAGCGGTAAGAGATGACGACCCTTGGAGCCGAGCCCACGCCCTCGTCCTCTGGACCGAGGAGACTCCCGATCAACGGATGCACGCCAAGCCCCGAGAAAAAGTTACCCGAAACCATCAGGCCATCGGCACTTACTGGCAGGCCTCGCGCCCGAGCTATTCCACCGAAAAAAGGCGAATAGCCAAAAATATACGCCTGAGAAGCGCACTGCTTACGCAAAGAGAGAAAGACGTCCTTCGAAAATGATCCGCCCGCTCGACGGCCGGGCACCACAGGATCGCCCGTCAGCGTGATGTACATCATCTTCGCATCGGAACCGGACCAACAAAGGACTCGGAGGTCTTGGGGGTTGGGCACCGGTAGCGAGCCAAGGAGTATGGCGTCGACCAATGAGAAGACTGAAGTTGCTGCGCCAATGCCCAGCGCCAGGGACAGGACAGCGATCGTTGTGAACAGCGGGTTCTTGCGCAGAATGCGCGAACCGAATCGGAAGTCCTGCGCAAGCTGACCTATCCAGACACCGCTTCGGCGATCGCGCGCCTTCTCCTTGATCTGGTCAACTCCGCCAAAAGTGCGTAACGCTGAAAAGCGTGCTTCTTCGGGAGACATCCCAGCTGCAACGTTCTTTTCGATGCGAAGTTCTAGGTGCATCTGCATCTCGGCATCCATGTCTGAGTTGAAGCGGCCCCCTCCGAATAGGCCCGCTATCTTTGATCTGACTCTCTTAAGCAGCCTCATGCGGAATCATGCGTTCCGCAGCACATCCGCAATCGCGACGGCAACGCGGTCCCAAATCTCCCGCTCTGAGACCAATTGCTTTCTACCATCTTTGGTCAGTGTGTAAAATTTCGCACGCCGACCCTTGTCCGACTGGCCCCACTCAGGCGCTATCCATCCCTTTTCCTCCATTCGGTAAAGCGACGGATAGAGAGAGCCTTCTTCAACTATCAACACATCCCGCGATAAGGCATGAATTCGCTCGGCAATGGCAAAGCCATGGAGCGGTCCACCGTTTAGCACCTGTAGTACCAGCAGATCGAGAGTTCCAGAAAGCAGTTCGGGTTTGGCCATAGTGAATATGCCCTAGATACTCTAGGTGAGCCAGCCATTACCTAGATAGTCAAGGGTAATTACCCCGATCGTCCATTAAACGGTCGTTAGCGACAGTGTTTCAACGAGCCTCATTCAGCCCTGAGGGCAATGGCTGGATCTACATTCGCCGCACGCCTGGCCGGCAAATAGCCCGCAATTGTAGCTACCAGCAATAGCAGTGTTGAAACCGCGAGATACGCCGTTGGATCTGCAGGCCGAACTTCGAACAGCAGGCTGGTCATGAAACGGGTCAGCAGAAATGCCCCTGCAAGTCCGACAAGCAATCCAATCAGGGTTCTCCAAATACCTTCGCGCAGAATCAGGGCCATTATCTGCCGCCGGGAGGCTCCAATGGCGCCACGGACCCCAATCTCATGCGTCCTTAACGCAACGTCGTAGGCAAGCATCCCGTAGATGCCAATTGCCGAGAGGAGCAGTGCGATCAGCGAGTAAGTGCCAAGGAGAAGCATGACACCCCGACGCGATGAGAGAAGAGTATCTATCTTCGACTGCAACGTGCCCACCGAGTACATCGGCAACGTGCTGTCAATTTCACGCAGCTTATCGCGCACAAGCGGCAGTATGTCTGTCGTATCCCGCGTGGTTCTCAATTCCACTGATATATCCGTGTGCCAATTGCCCCCCTGAGACAGAGGTCTGTAGACGAAGGGCATTCCACCGCGCGCCTCCAATCCATTCAGGGCCGCCGTTTCGGCGACGCCTACGATCACATGGTCATTCTTGTCCCCCCTCCCGAATCCCTGGCCGACCGCGCTGCGCCCCGGAAAGTACTTCTCGGCAAATGCCCGGTCGACGATAAACACTTTCGGTGACCGAGCATCGTCTGATCCGGTGAATTTGCGCCCTTCGATCAGTCGAATCCCCATTGTGTCGAAGAACTCGGGCGAAATACCCAGATCAAAGGCGTTCAGCAACTCGTCCGGTTTTCCCGCGGGCGACTCGCGCCGAGGATAACTATTCAAGGTAAACTGCGTTGAACTGTCGGTACTATATGTCTTGGCGTATCCGTTGACCGGAATGTTCGACGAAAGGCTGACCGATTCAACGCCAGGAATCTCAGCCATCTTTGCTAGTA
>Ga0182015_10005979_pt1 | contig 12407 bp, 12 predicted proteins | sample 712P3MmetaG_FD_120478 | JGI IMG/M metagenome (GOLD analysis project Ga0182015, IMG submission 120478) | Permafrost microbial communities from Stordalen Mire, Sweden - 712P3M metaG | ecosystem: Environmental > Terrestrial > Soil > Wetlands > Permafrost | place: Sweden: Stordalen | collected...
CGACAAGCCGGGCGTAAAGGTGCGCACGATCAACGGCTACTACGCGCAGCCGTAACGGCGGCCAGTGCTGGTAGCCGGTAGCGAGTAGCCTGTAGCTCGTGGCCGAGACCGGCAGCCGGTACGAAAAGGGCGTGATCGAAAGGCGGCGCAGGGTTACATGTTCGTGTGGCCGGCGCGCATTTCCTCGTTGAAGGTGGGACGGGTGACGGCGAGGGCCGCGGCGAGCCTGGCGTGATATTCCTCGGAGCGGCCGAGGAGCGAGGGCGTGGCAGAGGCGTATTCGCCGACGAGGGCGAGCAGACCCTGGCGCGAGAGGTCGGCAGCCATGCGGGAGAGCTCGTCCGCGGTGGTGTTGAGGTACTGCGCGTCGCGGGGGTCGGCGATCCAGACAGGCTGATTTGCGCCGAGAACGCCGGAGAGCCAGTAGACCTTGAGCCCGAGGAAATCCATGCGGCTCTGGTCGTTCGTGTCGGTGAAGAAGAACTTCTTCTGCCAACGGCTGTAGTAGCGCGTGGTGACGGGAACAGGCTGGCGGTTGCCGCTCTTGAGCAGCTCGAGCTGGCCGCGATCGAGGGTCTTGCGAACGGCATTGTAAATGAAGGTTTCGGCATAAGGCTGCTCGGGCGCCGGGACGATTTCCGCGAAAGTAACGGTCATGCTGGCGGAAACGAGGGTGTGGAGCGGCGATTGTGTGCCATCGTCGAGATGGAGGGTGCCGTGGACGATAAAGGTGTCGGCCCCGGAAGAGGAGCGATGAAATGGCCAGGCAAAGTCGCTGAAGCTCACAGGAAGACCGGCGAGGGTGACGTAAGCGTCAGGACGCGGGTTGCGGAGGCGATTGGCGGCCTCGCGCAGGTGGGTGGTCATCTCCGGCAGCAGTTCCGGCTTGTGAAAGTCGAAGGCCTCGCTGAGTTCGAGCATGAGGGTGCGCTCCGCAGGGGCTTCGGCAGTGGTGGCGAGGCGAAAGCGCGTGGTGGGATGGCCGTTGAAGTCAGATCCTGTATCGATGGAGAGGACGGTGAGACCCGCCTGCTGGGCGGCGGTCTGGAGATTGGCGACAAGGGTGGATTCGAGATGAGCGGTCATGTCTGTTTGCAAGTGTCAGGCCTGATTGTAGCGGCTGGGCGCGGGGAGCGAAACGGGGGTACGCCGGTAACGCTGAGAGTACGGTTTGCGCGATATGCCACCTGTGGGGGAGGGCACAATGGGTACCGGGTATGTATGCTCTTGGACGGTTGAGCACGGGGTGGGAGATAAGCCCAGACCGTGCCGCAACTTTTTGGGGCCTACCCCGTCTACATGGGATTACGCAGATTTGTAATAAGGGAGGCAGGGTTTTCTGTGCACATTGTTCGCCGCACCGCCCTCGTGGCACTCGCATCGGTTGAACTGGTTGTACTGCTCGCGGCATTGACCAAACCCGCATACGGCTATGTGGATCCGGGCTCAGGTCTGCTGGCAGTTCAGGTGGGAGGATCGATGCTGGCCGGAGGGCTGTTCATTCTGCGTTCCAAAATCCGGCGTCTGTTTGGGATGACCTCGAATGAAGGAAAGATCGAGGCAGAAAAGAGCGCACAACCCGAACCGAGTAAGTAACCGATGGCGACAGCCGAGCTCACGCTCGAAACCTTTCGCGATCCTGCTGGCTCCCTGCGCATCGCCGGGGATCGTGTCCTGCGCGAAGTCCATCCTGAGCATGCAAAGGCCGCGCTCCGATTCCTGCAATCGAAGACGGCGCAGGAGTGGGTCGCGCAGGGACGACTGATTGAAACCCGTTTCCTGCCCCATGAAAATGGCGATCTGACGCTCGAGCATCCGCGCGTTTTCTTTCCTTCCTATCCGTGGGAGTGGACACCGCGCGCGTGGATTGCGGCGGCGGATCTGACTCTGGATCTGTGCGAGGGATTGCTGGCAGAGGGGCTGATCCTGAAAGACGCAACACCGCTGAACGTGTTGTTCCGCGGAGTGCGACCTGTTTTTGTGGACGTGCTGTCGGTGGAGGAGCGCGATCCGGCGAGCCCGCTGTGGCTGGCATACGGACAATTCGTGCGGACATTCCTGCTGCCGCTGGCGGCGTATCAGTGTCTGGGATGGCCGCTGGCCGCGTCGATGCAGAAGCGTGACGGGTACGAGCCGGCCGATCTGGCTCCGCCCCTGAGCCGGTGGCAGCGTATGCGGGAGCCGTTCCGCTCGCTGGTGACGCTGCCGCTGATGCTGGAAAAGAACGGCGGAAAGAGCGCACAGGATATCCGGGTGCGGCAGAGCGAGGAAGTGGCGCTGGCGGTGCTGCGGCGCAATCTGGGCAGGCTGCGAGGACAACTGCGGCGCATCGAGCAAGGGCTGCAGTCCGGACATCGCGCTTCGCGGTGGAGCGGATATGCGCACTCGGCCGACCATTACAGCGCTGAGGATCAGAAGCTGAAGCGGCAGTTTGTGCGGGATGCCCTGACCGCTGCGCAGCCAAAGCATCTTCTCGACCTGGGAGCGAACAGCGGTGTGTATTCGCGCATCGCGGCAGAGTGCGGCGCGAACGTCGTGGCCTGGGATACGGATTTGCCGGCGACGGAGGAGAACTGGCGCGAAGCGCAGCGACGAGACCTGGACATTGCTCCGTTGATCGCGAATCCGGCACGGCCCACTCCGGCAGCGGGATGGCGTAATGCGGAGAACCCGGCGCTGCTGGATCGGTCGCGGGGACGCTTCGACTGCGTGATGATGCTGGGATTCATTCATCACCTGCTGCTCGCGGAGCAGATTCCGATGCAGGAGATTGCAGGGCTGCTGCGCGAGCTGACCACCAGCTGGGCGATAGTGGAGTGGGTGCCGGCGAGCGATCCGCGGTTTGTGGATCTGCTGCGCGGGCGCGAGGAGTTGTACGGGCATCTGGACGAAGCCGCGTTCCTGAACGCGGCGGAAAAGCACTTCACCGTTGTGCTGCGCAATGCGCTACCGAATGGCCGGGTTCTGTTTATTCTGCAGGCCAGGTAAGGGCGGGTGCGAGCGCATTCATGGAGTGCAGGGCGAAGTTCATGGGCGCGCTGCTGGCTGGAGGGCGCGGGAGCGGCCATTCTGCTGGCGCCGGGGCTACTGTGGACTGAACTTTCCCAAACGCACATCGATCAATACCACCGGCTGCTGCCGCTAACGACGGTGGCGCGGGCGCTGGCTGTGGACTTGGCCGCGCTCTCGCTGCTGGCGATGATGGTGGTGCGCGTGCTGGAGCGACTGAGCCGCGCGGGAGGCGGGACTGGGGCGAATGAGAATCGCAGACTCGTCGCGGGGCTGCTGTGGGCGTTGTGGTTTGGACTGCTCGCGGCGCGCGCGATTGCCGGGATGATCGTCTCGCAGGTGCTGTGGTGGCAGCAGATCACGACGGGGCGCGCATTTCTGGTGGTGGCGGGGCTGCTGGCCATTCTGTGGTTGGCATCGGAGCGAGGGTATTTCCGGACGGTGCGGGTGCTGCGCTTTGGCACCCTGCTGGTGGGGTTCTGTATCTTCTGGATGATTCCGGCGTTGGTCGCCGCGGGTTTCGTGCATCAGCCGCGGGATCAGGAGGGATTCAGGAGACCGCTGCCAGCGGCCGCGGTCCCGCACCCACGCGTGGTGTGGCTACTCTTCGACGAAATGTCGTACGACCAGGTATTCGTGCATCGCTTCCCGGGGCTGGAGCTGCCAAATCTGGATAAGCTGCGCGGGGAGAGCGTGACCTTCTCCGACGTGGAGCCGGACGGGTTCTTTACCGAGGACGTGATCCCGTCGATTTTTGTCGGCGAACCCATCAATCGAGTGCGGGCCACGATCTCAGGATGGATGCTGTACCGGACCGCGAAGCAGGCGCCGTGGCAACGATTCGACGGTAGCCGGACACTTTTCGCCGATGGGCGGCGCGCGGGATGGACGACGGGCGCGATCGGCGAATACAACCCCTATTGCCGCATTCTGGAGGACCAGCTGGATTTTTGCTGGATGGGCCTGCCGCCGCTGCCGGATCATTTTTCGCGAGACAAGAGCACGCTGGAGAACGTGACCGCACCGCTGGCGGCAGACTGGAATCGGGTGTTCGGACACAAGGATGCGGCAACGGTTGCGCCAGGCGGATCTGCTTCGCTGGACGAGCTGGGCGCAGTACGCGCGGGAGATGCGCTGATTGGCGACCAGGAAATCGACCTGTGCTTCGTACACCTGCCGCTGCCGCATCCTCCCGGCCGTTATAACCGGAAGACGGGGGGCATCGGACCGGGCGGGAGTTATATCGATAACCTCGCGCTGTCGGACCGGGTCCTGGGACAAATGCTGGCGGGGGTTGCCGCGAGCCCCGCAGCCGCGCAGACGACGGTGATCCTTTCCTCGGATCACAGCTGGCGGGTGGGTCTGTGGCGGGACAGTTACGGATGGACGCAGGAGGACGAGCTGGCGTCCGGGCATGGGCATTTCGATCCGCAGCCGATGCTGATGGTGCGATTCCCGGGAGAAACCGCAGGGGAGACGATTGGCCGGCCCATGGCGCTGCTGGCGATCCACGACCTGGTGGAGCGAATGGTGGCGGGGGAGATGGGCGACGCGCAACAGCTTGAGGCGTGGGCTGAGAAGCAGTAGCTAAGCGGGTGGTGCGAAGTACGCTCGGACGCGGGGCCGCTGCAGAAAGAAGAGGAAGCCAGCGGCGATCAGGACTCCCGATCCGCCGCGGAGCCAGTCGCGGACGACGAGGAGGGTGACCAGGTCGCCGAGCCCGTTGACAGTGAACGTTGCCAGAGCGAGGAGCCAGGCCCAGCGGCGACCGCGCAGCAGGCCGATGGCTGTGGCTGCCGCGACGAGGGCGACGACGAGAAGGAGCGCTCCGAAGGGTTTGGCGTGCGCGGAGAATACGACGCGAGCGCGGGGATTGAGGTTCCAGACGCGATTGGGGAGGGTTCCGGTAATCAACAGCGATGATCCGATCAGGAAGGCAAGGGCGGTCGCCATCCAGGAGAACGCTGCGACGACCGGGACGGTCACCGGCCGGCTGGCTGTGGGACTCCGTGCTGCTTGCCGTTTGCTCACGGGGCTATGGGTGAAGAATGGGTGCGGGGGCTCCAGCCGGGGGCTTCCAATGCGCCGAAGGGCGTGCGACGGCGTACATCTGCTCGGCGATCTCGTCCATCATCGCCATCCGGTCTCCGTTTTCTTCGTACAGATCGAAGTGGGTGCGGTTGTCGCGGTAGGTGAAGTGCGGATCGGCGCCAAGACGATTCAGAACGGCTTCGAATTTGTGGGCTGCGCCGTCGAGATAGAAGGTGTCCGCGGTGCCGACGATGAGGTGAATCTTGCCTTTGAGGTCGCGTCCACGCGTGGCCCAGTTGGCTTCGACAATTTGCGCCAGATCGTAGTGATCGTGCCAGTATGCGACGACTTCGGGATGAATCTCGCCGGTGCTGCGATCGAACATCACGAGCGGGCGGCCGTCGGCGCCGCGCGGCGAGAAGACCCACTCGAAGGAAGCAACTTGACCGCCATACGAGCCCAGCACATCCTCCTGGCGCGTGAGTTCTTCGAAGGTCGCGACAACCTGCTGGTGATCGCGCACGATGGGGTAAGGCGTGCCGTCAGGGCGGCGATAAGCGTTCCCGTTCGGAGCGTAGAGGTCGATGCCGGTGAAGTCGTGGAAGTCGCTGGGGTCGGGAGAGGTTGACCAGGTGCCTCCGAAAATCTTCGGATAGTTGACCTGGAGCTGCAGCGTGGCCCACCCGCCAGAAGAATGCCCGTTCAAAAACCGGCCGTTCACTTTCGCGTCCATACGATACTTGGCTTCGATCCACGGGATGAACTCCGCAGTGAGGGCCTGGCCCCAGGGCCCGTTGTTCACGGAGTCGGCGAACTCGTGCGTGCCGGTGGGAAGTGATTCGTCGAGAAATATCCAGATCATGGGCGGCATTTTGCCGGCGTTCATGCGGCTGGCGGCCATGAGTGCGGAGGGACGGATGGTCTCGAGCTTCGCGCCGAAGCCGTGGGTCCAGTAGACGGTGGGGTAGTGCTCGCGCGGATGCTCGGCATAGCCGGGCGGCAGGACTACCCAGCCGCGGATGTGCGTTTCGCGTCCAGAAAATGCGGTGAGGGCGGGGCTGACGAAGTCGACCGGCGCGGTGGCCTTCTCCGCCGCCGCCAGTTCTTCGGGTTTCAACGGCAGCGGGCGCGGAGCGGGCGCCTCGCGGACGTGGTTCAGCACGAAGGTGGGCTCGCTGCTGGAGCCAGGGGTCCAGCCGGCGAGAGGAACGACGGCGCTTTCAAGGTCGCCCGCTGCGGGACCGTCGTAGGCATAGGTGTGGCGGACATCCAGGATGGCCTGGGCCTGATACGTTCCAGGTTTGAGGGAGGAGAACGGCGCAGGAAACGCGACGTCGTCGACGTCGACGTCGATGGAAGAGCCAGGCTGGAGGCCGGAAATCTCTTTCGCGGCGATGGAAGTCGCGGAGGGTCGGAACTCGTTTGCGCTGACATGGGTTGCGCCGCTGCCGGGCTCAAGGAAGATGAGCAGACGGCCGGATGCGGGCTGCATGCCAGGGTCGAGCGTCACACGAAAAAAGAGATGAGATGGGGTCTGGGCGCAGGCGAGAGCAACAAAGAACGGTAGAACGAGAAGACGTGCGAATTTCCTGAGGATCATCCCCGTGAGTGTAGCAACCAGGGCGCGTAAAGCAAAAGAACGATGGGGGAGGGGGAGGGCTACGCCGATTACGGATGCAGAATGCGCGCCGGGCCGCCGTCGGGACCGAGAACCTTGATCTTTTTCGCCAAGCCTACCAGGCCGAGGAGGCGAATGCCCCAGTAATTGAAATCGAGCTCATACCACGCCATGCCGTGGCTGGCAGAAACGGGATGGGCGTGGTGGTTGTTGTGCCAGCCCTCGCCGCCGGTGATGAGCGCGACCCACCAGTTGTTGCGGGAATCGTCGCGCGTCTGGAAGCGGCGCGCGCCCCACATATGCGTGGCGGAGTTGACCAGCCACGTCGAGTGCAGGCCGAGCGTGATGCGCAGGAAGATGCCCCACAGCAGCCAGGACCATCCGCCGACGAGGAACAGCGCGATGCCGACGACGGTGATGGGTACCCAGTGCCAGCGACTGAGCCAAACATAGAAGCGGTCGTTGGCGAGGTCGGGGACGTAGCGCGTGAGCAGGGGGTTGCGATTGCGCAGGGAACCGTGGAGGATCCAGCCCATGTGCGACCACCATTTGCCGTCGCGGGGCGAGTGCGGATCGCCGGGGCGATCGGTGAGCTGGTGATGCATGCGATGAACGGCGACCCAGTAGATGGGGCCTCCCTGCAGGGCGAGCGTGGCGCAGAGGGCCATGGCGTACTCGACCCATTTGGGCGTGATGTAGCCGCGATGGGTGAGCAGGCGATGGTAGCTCATGGCGATGCCGACGTTCTGGCCGAGCACCCAGAGCACGGCGAAGACGGCGAGCGCGCTCCAGCTGAAGAAGAAGAGCGCTGCGATTGCGCCGATGTGAAAGATGATCAGGGTGACGGCGAAAATCACGTTGAGCTTCGCGGAGCGTGTTTGCTCGAGCGACTCGGAGTCGGTGCGAACGGTATCGGCAGGGATCTCAACGAGAGTTGACATGAGAAAGCTACTGCTCCACCTTTCACCTTAAAGGTATGAGGCCCCGTTGTAGTGTAAGAGTTGCGTAATCGTGCGCGGCGTCGGCCGGGTGCTTACGAATTGGAGACTTCCACCGAGGCGCGCACCGCTTCGGGACGCGAGTTGTCGTCGAGGCGGCCGAAAATCATCTTGCCGGAGGTGGTCTGGAGGACTGAAGTAACGGCGATCTCGACGGAGCGGCCGATAAGGCGGCGGGCGTGGTCGACAACGACCATGGTGCCGTCGTCAAGGTAGCCGACGCCCTGGTCGAACTCCTTGCCTTCTTTCATGATGACGACGCGCATCTTTTCGCCGGGGAGAACGACGGGGCGGAGCGAATTGGCGAGGTCGTTGATGTTGAGCACGGAGACGCCGCGGACCTGAGCGACTTTGTTCAGATTGAAATCGTTGGTGACGATTTTGGCCTCGATGTGTTTGGCCAGCTCGATCAGCTTGAGGTCGACTTCCTTCACGTGGGGGAAGTCTTGTTCGGTGATCTGCACGGTGATCTGCGCATTTTCGCGCATGCGCTGGAGGACATCGAGGCCGCGGCGGCCGCGCTGGCGTTTCGAGGAGTCGGAGGAGTCGGCGACCATCTGCAGTTCGCGCAGAACGAATTCGGGAATGACGAGGACGCCTTCGAGGAAGCCGGTCTCGGAGATGTCGGCGATGCGGCCATCGATGATGGCGCTGGTGTCGATCACTTTGATGTTGCGCTTGCCGGCGCGTTCGCCGGAGAAAAGGCCGCCGAGCGCCGCGAGGTTGAGAAGATCGCCCTTGCTGGCACCGACCACCAGTCCGATGTACGTCATGAGCAGCAGCACAATGAGCTGCAGGAGGCTGCGGGTGCGGCCATCGGGCAGGCTGTTGCGGAGAACCAGAGAGAAGAGGAAGGCCCCGACGATGCCGAGCAGGCTGCCGATGACGGCTCCGAAGAGACGTTTCAGGCTGAGGGCGCGCACGCGCAGCTCAAAGAGGATGATGAGCGCGGACAGGATGGCGCCGACGCCGGCGGCGGTCCACTGATCGATGCCGAAGGGGCGAAAGAACCAGCAAGCAGCCGAAAAAATAAGAATGAAGAGCAGACGCAGAGCGAATAAGTCCATAAGGGGTCCCCGACGGCTTACGCTGGCGATGCGGAGAAGCTTGCCCGGGGGGAATCACAAATCCATCAGCATTGCCAGGCAACCGGAGTATACGCAGCACCGAGGGGCAGGCCAAGGCCACGATATTCACAGGGCAGCGAACGAAAAGTGTATTGACAGACGCGCAAAAGCGGTGCAGAAATGCCTGAATTTCCGGGAGAAAAGCCGAAGAAGTACTAGTGGTCCACGGGTGAAAAGCGGGGCCTGTCCGAGCGGGCAGGCCCGCGCTGCGTCTCAGTACTTTGGTACTTTCGGGTCGATTTCATTCGACCAGGCGGTGATACCGCCGGCGAGGTTGTGCAGCTTTTTGAAGCCATTCTTCGCCAGGAATTCCGCGGCGCGTTGGCTGCGGCCGCCGGACTTGCACTGGACGACGATTTCCTGGGCGGTATTGAGCTCGTTCATGCGTTTCGGCAGATCGTTGAGCGGGATGAGACGCCCGCCGATCTGGGCGATCTGATATTCGAAGGGTTCGCGCACGTCGAGAATGAGGAGGTCGTCGCCGTCGTCGAGGCGCTGCTTCAGTTCCTTCACTGACATCTGGGGAATACCATTCTGCACGGCGGCCGCTTTCTGTTCCGGAATGATACCGCAGAACTGCTGGTAGTCGATCAGCTGGGTCACGGTGGGGTGCGTGCCGCAGACGGGGCAGTCGGGGTTCTTGCGCAGCTTGAGCTCGCGGAAGCGCATGTCGAGCGCGTTGACCAGAAGCAGGCGGCCGATGAGCGGCTCGCCTTTGCCGAGGATGAACTTGATGACCTCGGTGGCCTGGATGATGCCGACGAGACCAGGCAGGATGCCCAGCACGCCGCCTTCTGCGCAGGAGGGAACGAGGCCGGGCGGTGGAGGTTCGGGATAGAGGCAGCGGTAGCAGGGGCCCCGTTCGGTGGCAAAAACGCTGGCCTGGCCTTCGAAGCGGAAGATGGAACCGTAGGCGTTGGGCTTGCCGGTAAGCACGCAGGCGTCGTTGACGAGATAGCGCGTGGGGAAATTGTCAGTGCCGTCGGCGACGATGTCGTAGTCGCGGATGATCTCCAGCGCATTCTGGCTGGTGAGCATGGTTTCATGTTTGACGACGTTCAGAAACGGGTTGAGCGCGGTGAGTTTCTCGGCGGCGGAGTCGATCTTGGGGCGGCCGACGTCTTTCGTGCTGTGGATGATCTGGCGCTGCAGATTGCTCGCGTCGACGACGTCGAAGTCGACCAGACCGAGGGTGCCGATGCCAGCCGCGGCGAGGTAGAAGGCGAGCGGCGATCCGAGTCCGCCGGTGCCGACGCAGAGGACTTTGGCGGCCTTCAGCTTTTGCTGGCCTTCCATGCCTACTTCGGGCAGGATGAGGTGCCGCGAATAGCGGGCGATTTCGTCGTTCGAGAGCTGCGGCAGGGTGATGGGTTCGGTGGTGGTGGCCATGGTCTTCCTTAAGGATGCTGCTGCGGAGGGACTGGGTGCAAGGGAGGAGATAAACGGACGGTAGCAAGGATGGCCTGGAGCTGGTTCTGCACCGGGTGCAAATCGGCCGGGGTTGAAAAGTGCTTTTCGTCCTCGGGTGGGCAGACGGTATGGATGGCGAGATCGAACAGATAGCAAGAACCCTGGGCCTGGTGGAAATAGAGCGACTCGGAAACCTGGTGGCACAGCCCGGCGCTCCCTGTTTCGGTATGGCTGAACGGCACGCCGTCGATCGGCCGGGTATCGACCTGATCGAAACTGACGGCGGCGTGCATGCGTTCAAGGCATGCGGCTGGAGTCGCGCCGGGAAGAATATTGAAAATGAACTCGGCTCCGGAGAAGTCCGTGCGACCCTTCAGTTCCCCCCAGACCTCGCGGGAAGCGACGACGATAGCGCGCGCCGAGAATCGCTCGCCACTTTGCGGCGTGGGCTGCGTGAGAGGGGCGTCAATCGAGTAAAACTGCGGGACGGTGGTGAATTTCCAGGATGCGGGATAGCGGAAGGTCACGCCGTACTGGGGGTCGCTGAACTGCATCGTACCTGGACTCGCGAGGGTCACCGTCTGCGCTTCGAGAGGAGACGCGGCGCACAGCGCGAGTGCGCAAGCTGCGCTCCGGATCCCGGCCAAATGGTTCATCGTTTGTGCGCGAGGAGCGCCCGCCCATGCGGCAAGCAGCCACCGGCGATGGAGGGGATGATGGAGAGCGTGTCGGAGGGCCGGACCGAGCTATCTTCGCGCTGAGGCAGATAGCGGACGTCTTCGTCGTTGAGGTAAAGGTTGACGAAGGAGCGCAGTTTGCCGTCGGGGGTGTAGAGGTGCTTCTTAAACTCGGGGTAGCGGGTGAGGAGCGCGGAGACGGCCTCGGAGATGGTGGCCGCGTCGACCGCGACGGCGGACTGGTTGGCGGTATAGACACGCAAGGGCGTGGGAATCTCGATGGTCATGGGACGGCTCCTCAAAGCAAGCTGCAGGGGTTCGTTCAGGGGACGAAGAGCGCTAGCGGCACGAGCGACATCGTGCCACGGTACAGAGTGCTGTACACCGCGCGCATTGCAGGCAGGCTGGAGATGCGTGAACCATGCTCACCCTCTATTGTGCCGCAAAAGGTCAGGCTCTGTCTTGCCGGCGGTCGTCCGGTTCGGGTTCGAGGCCGGGATCGAGCTGCCCGGTGACGTCGATGGGCTCGTTCTGAAAGGCCTTGTCGTCGTCGGTGGTTCCCGTGAGCAGAAAAGAATTGGTCTGGCGGGCCGCGCCTTTTTCGAGGGCGGTGATGACATAGCTGCAGCCTATCCAGTGGGCTTCGGCGAAGTCGGTGGGCGACCACTGGGCGGGATGGTCGGGATGCGAGTGGTAGAAGCCGACGATGTCGATGCCGCGCTCGCGGCCGGTGCGCTGGATCTTCACCAGCTCATGAGGAGCGATGTGGTAGCGGTTGTGCGCGGAGTCGGTGCGGGTGTTGCCGGCGCGGACAGCGTCCTCGACTTCGTTCACGGAGTGGCCGCTTTCCGAGGTGAAGCGGCCGAGGAGCACGCCGCAGCACTCATGGGGGTAGGTTTGCTCGCCATGCTCGCGGATTGCGTCGTAAAGCTGCAGACTCAGGCGGAGCACATCACTCCTCCCAGAACCGCTCGCTGAGGTACTTGTCGGCGGCATCGGGCAAGATGGTAACAATGACGGCTTCTTTTCCCAGCGCGGCCTGTTCTTCCGCGATGCGCAGCGATGCGGCGGCAGCGGCGGCCGCGGAGATGCCGACGAGCAAGCCCTCGGTGCGCGCGAGACGCTTAGCCATGGCGTAGGCGGCTTCGGTTTCGACTTCGAGGTTGCGATCGGCGAGATGGGAATCGTAAATGGCCGGAACAATGGCCGTGGCCATGTGCTTCAGGCCTTCGAGGCCGTGGAAGGGCGAGTCGGGCTGCATGGAGATGCACTCGATCTTTGGGTTCACTTCTTTCAGGCGGCGGGTGACGCCCATAAAGGTGCCGGTGGTGCCGAGGCCGGCGACGAAGTGTGTGATGCGGCCGCCGGTCTGTTCGAGGACCTCGTTGGCGGTGCCGGTATAGTGGGCGCGCCAGTTGGCCGGATTGCTGTACTGGTCGGCGTAGAAATATTGCGGATCGGCAGCGAGCTCGCGGGCTTTGCGGATGGCGCCGTCGGAGCTTTCGGCGGGATCGGTCCACACAACTTCGGCTCCATA
>Ga0182015_10005980_pt1 | contig 12407 bp, 10 predicted proteins | sample 712P3MmetaG_FD_120478 | JGI IMG/M metagenome (GOLD analysis project Ga0182015, IMG submission 120478) | Permafrost microbial communities from Stordalen Mire, Sweden - 712P3M metaG | ecosystem: Environmental > Terrestrial > Soil > Wetlands > Permafrost | place: Sweden: Stordalen | collected...
GGCCTCCAGCAACGCTGCCAGCTCGTCGACCGAGCGCCCGAGCGTGCCGCCGGCGCCGGCGGTGTCCTCGAGGTGCAGCTCGCAGCCCTCGCTCTGCTGCAGCGCCTCGCGGATCGTCGCACCGGCGCGCTCGATCGCCTCGCCGACATGGCCGGTCTTGGCGGAGCCGGGATGCAGCACCACGCCCGCCGCTCCGATCGCCTGGCCGACGCGCAGCGAGTGAGTCAGAGACGCGAGCGATTTCGCGCGGATGTCGGGATCGTCGCTGGCGCAGTTGAGCAGGTACACCGCGTGGATCAGCACCGCGTCGATCGGGCCCGCGCGCATCGCCTCGCGAAATGCCGCCACATCCTCGTCGCGATAGACCGACGGGCGCCACATGCGCGGCGACTGGTTGAAGATCTGGATCGCGCGGCAGCCGCGCTCGACGCCCCGTTCGACCGCCCGGGGCAGGCCGCCCGCGGGCGATACGTGCGCGCCGATTAGCATGCGCGGATCCTATGGATCCGATGAGAGTCAGGTTTGCGCCCTCGCCCACCGGGGCGCTACACATCGGCGGCGCCCGCACGGCGCTGTTCAACTGGCTGCTCGCGCGCCACTGCGGCGGCGAGCTCGTGCTGCGCATCGAGGACACCGACCGCGAGCGCTCGACGCCGGAGAACGTCGAGCAGATCCTCGACGCGCTGCGCTGGCTCGAGCTCGACTGGGACGAGGGACCGATCCTGCAGACGGCGCGCTCAGAGCGCCACGGCGAGGCGCTCGGAGCACTGCTCGAGTCCGGGCACGCGTACCGCTCCAATGCGACCGCCGCCGACGTCAAGGCGTTCAAGGACCTATACGGCGCCGACCGCGGCTTCCGCGGCGAGGCGGAGAGCGAGGGCGCGGTGCGCCTGCGCGTGCCCGCCGACGGCGCGACGGTCGTGCACGACGTGATCCGCGGCGACACGCGCTTCGAGCACGTGCACCTCGACGACCCCGTGATCGCCCGCGCCGACGGCTCTGTCCTCTACAACTTCGCCGTCGCGATCGACGACCTCGACGCGGGCATCACGCACGTGGTGCGCGGCGAGGACCACCTCTCGAACACGCCCAAGCAGCTGCTCGTGCTCGAGGCCGCGCGCGCCGCAGGCTTCGGGCCCGACACGCCGATCCCCGCTTACGCGCACCTGCCGCTGCTGCACGGGCCGGATGGCAAGAAGCTCTCGAAGCGCCACGGCGCCGCTTCCGTACAGGAGCTGCGCGACGCGGGCTACCTGCCCGAGGCGGTACGCAACTACCTCGCGCTGCTCGGCTGGGGCGTACCCCAGAGCGGGGCACCCCCCATACCTGGGGGCAGGCAGGCGGGCGACGACGCCACGGTCCTCTCGACCGAGGAGCTGATCGAGCGCTTCACGCTGGAGCGCGTCAGCCGCAACCCGGCGCGCTTCGACGAGGTCAAGCTGCGCTGGCTGGACGGCCTGTACGTGCGCAAACTGAGCGTCGATGAGCTCAGCGAGCGCCTGCAGGCGTTCACCGCGCGCGAGGGCCTGCGAGACGCCGCGCGCATCAGCCAGGAGAAGATCCAGACGCTCGCCGACTTCATGCCGCTCGCGGGGGCGCTCCTGGACGGGCCGCGTGAGGATCCAAAGGCGCGCGAGCGTTGGCTCGACGAGAAAGGCCGCGAGGTTCTGGCCGAGGTCGCCGACGCGCTCGGCGCCACGTCCGCGCCGGAGGGGGAGCTCGACGAGGCCGCGGTCGAGCAGGCGCTCGCCGGGGTGATCGAGCGTCGCGGCGTCAAGCCACGCGAGGTCTACCAGCCGCTACGCGTCGCGCTCACGGGCACGACCGTGTCGCCGGGTATCTTCGAGAGCGTGGTGCTGCTCGGGCGCGACGAGACGCTGCGGCGCATCGCCGCTGCGCTGGGCGCGAACGGGACCTCGCCGCCGGCGCAAGCGCAGCGTCAGGCGCAGTCTCCTTCCTAAACATTTGCCGGTGGATGCCGATAGGAGGGCATCGTCGGAATCACCGGCCCGGATATGGCCGGCGAACCCAAGGAAGGGGTCGAGCAGGCATGCAGGCAACCGCCGCAGCAAAGAGGCTGACCGCAGCACAGAAGCCGCTCGCAGCCAAACGCGGCGCGGCGCAGGCGTCGCCGTCCGCCAAGAGCTTGACCGTCCCGGGCCGTGAGCGCACCGCCCCGGCGCGGCGCACCGGCGCAGCAGGTGGCGCGCCCTCCGGCGAGCGCCACCAGAATGAGGGTCACGGCCGCCGCCTGACGATGGCCTTCGAAGCGCTCGAGGCGTTTCCGGCGCTCGCGGAGTCACGCGACCGCCTGCTGTCGGTCGTCTCCAAGGACCACGTCGCGACCGCCGACGTCGTGGCCGCGGTCGAGTCCGACGTCGCGCTGATCATCGCCGTGCTGCGCCTGGCCAACCGCACGCTCGAGGGTCGCGCACGGGTGGACACGGCGGTCGCGGCGGTCGAGGTGCTGAGCACGAACACCGTGCAGGCGATCGCCAACCGCATGCGCACGTTCGACTTCTTCGAGCGCGCGAGCGTGTGGGACGCCGCCCCCGAGCGCTTCCGTCTGCACGCGCTGGCGACGCAGCACGCCGCCGATCGCATCGCGATCGAGGTCGGCTACGAGAACCGCGACCGCCTGACGGTCACGAGCCTGCTGCACGACGTCGGCAAGCTGGTGCTGCTGCACGCCTACCCCGGCTATCCCTCGCAGGTGCACCGCGGCGCGCGCACCCCCGAGGAGCGCATCCACCAGGAGCGCCGCGAGCTGGGCGTCGACCACGCGCTCGTCGGCGGCGTGCTGATCCGCCGCTGGGGGCTGCCCGCGTCGCTGGCGACTCCGATCGAGCGCCACCACAACCCCGACGTCGAAGGCGAGGCCGCGTTCATCCGCCTGGCGGACATGCTCGCCCACTACGAACAGGGCGGGCGCGTGTCCCCGAACGAGATGATCCACACGGCGCGCAGCGTCGGGCTCGGCCCCGACGAGCTCAGGCGTGTGATGTACGAACTGCCGAGCCCGAGCGCCACGCGCCAGCGCCACGTCGACCCGTGCCCGCTGTCGGGCAGGGAGCTGGGTGTGCTGCAGCGCCTGGCGGAGGGCAAGGTCTACAAGCAGATCGCTCACGAGCTGACGCTGTCGACGAGCACGGTGCGCACGCACCTGCACAACATCTACGGCAAGCTCGGCGCCGTCGACCGCGCCCAGGCTGTCTTGATTGCCACAGAGCGCGGCTGGCTGTAGGCGTTAGCATCGCGCGCACGGTGCCGGCGCGATGATCTCGATTACGAGCAAGTCTCCATACGCCGTGCTCGCCCTCGCGGAGCTTGCGCGTGCCTCCGGCGAGCAGCCCGTGCCGATCGGCGAGCTCGCGCGCAAGCGCGACGTGCCGGTGCAGTTCCTCGAGCAGCTGTTCGCGGTGCTGCGGCGCGGTGGCATCATCAGCTCCCAGCGCGGCGTCAAGGGCGGCTACCGCTTCGCGCGCGAGCCCTCGACGATCACCGTGCTCGAGGTCGTGGAGCTGCTCGACGGCCCGCTCGGACGCGACGCGCAGGGCGTGTTCGAGGACGCGGCGGATGCGGCGCGCAAGGTGCTCGCGCAGACGACGATCGCGGACGTGCTCGAGCGCGAGATGCGCGACGCGGGCGCGAGCATGTACCACATCTGAGCAGCCGCTCGAGGCTGGTGTGAGCGGCTGCACTATTGTCGTGACGTGATGTCGCGAATCCCGATCAACATTGCGGACTTGGTCGGCGAGACGCCGCTCGTGGCTCTGCCGCGCTTGCTCGAAGGCACGTCGGCGGCGGACAACGGCGTCGAGCTGTTCGCGAAGCTCGAGGCGTTCAACCCGGGCGGCAGCGTCAAGGACCGGATCGGCGTGGCGATGATCGAGGCGGCCGAGGCCGAGGGCAGGATCGAGCCGGGTCGCACGACGATCGTCGAGGCGACGAGCGGCAACACCGGCATCGCGCTCGCGTTCGTGTGCGCGGCCAAGGGCTACGAGCTGGTGCTGACGCTGCCGCAGGGCATGAGCCGCGAGCGCGAGAGCCTGCTGCGGCTGTACGGGGCGCGCGTGGAGATCACCGAGTCGTTGGGCGGGATGGGCGAGGCGGTGGCGGCGGCGCGCGCGATGGCGCGCGAGCCAGACGTGTTCCTGCCCGATCAGTTCTCCAACCCGGCCAACCCGGAGGCGCACCGGCGCACGACCGGCCCCGAGATCGGGCGGGCGCTGGACGGCCGCGTCGACGTGTTCGTGGCGGGCGTCGGCACGGGGGGGACGATCACGGGCGTGGGCGAGTATCTGCGCGAGCACGCCAACCAGGATCTGCGTGTGGTGGCGGTCGAGCCGCGCGGCTCCGCGGTCCTCTCCGGCGGCGCCCCCGGGCCGCACCGCATCCAGGGCATCGGCGCGGGCTTCGTACCCCCGGTGCTCAACCGCGAGCTGATCGACGAGGTGATTCCCGTGAGCGATGACGACGCGATCGAGACCGCATGGACATGCGCGAAACGCGTAGGGCTGCTCGCCGGGATCTCCTGCGGCGCGGCGCTGTGGGCTGGCCTGCAGGTCGCCGCGCGCCCCGAGTCCAAGGGGCAGCGGATTGTCGTGATGATGCCCGACTCGGGCGAGCGCTATATATCGCAGGCATTTTTCGATCCGAGCTAGCGATCCGCCGACGGTTGCGTGGGCAACTATTCGCCTCCTCGAGCGCTACGCTGTTGGCATGGCCGGTTTCGGCAAGCTCGCAGGAGTGGCCAAGGAGGTGCGGCGCGACATGCTGGCGGCGCGCGATCGCGACCCGGCGGCGCGAGGCGTCTCGCCGGTGGAGATCCTCGCGACGTGGCCGGGCATCCACGCGCTTCTCGCCTACCGCGTCGCGCACGCGCTGCAGCTCGCGGGCGTGCCCGTGGTGCCGCGGCTGGTCTCGATGATCACGCGCACGCTCACGGGCATCGAGATCCACCCGTCCGCGCGCATCGGCCGCGGGCTGTTCATCGATCATGGCACCGGGGTCGTGATCGGCGAGACGGCCGATATCGGCAACGACGTGACGCTCTACCAGGGCGTGACGCTCGGAGGCACCGGCTTCGCCACCGGCAAGCGCCACCCGACAGTGCAGGACAACGTCACGATCGGCTCCGGCGCGAAGCTGCTCGGGCCGATCACGATCGGCCACGGCGCCAAGATCGGCGCCAACAGCGTCGTGATCACCGACGTGCCGCCGAACTCGACGGTCGTCGGCAACCCGGGGCACCCGGTGCGCGTCGACGGGCGCCGCGTCGAGGGACCGGACGCCGACTGGATTCACCTGCCGGACCCGATCGCCGAGGCGATGCAGGCGCTCTCCAGCCGCGTCGCGTCGCTGGAACGCCAGCTCGCTGAGGTCTCGAACGGCGAGCCCGAGCAGGTCGCCGAGGTCAGGCCGCTGCGGACCGTTAGGGGCCCCAACCCGGCCGGGGGGTAGGAGCCCGCGGAGCCGGGCCTCTGCCGTACGAGCGCGCATCTATGCTGGGCATTAGATGCCCGAGAACCCGCATGCCGCGCACATCGAGGAGCTGCTGGAGGGCCTGAACGAGCCCCAGCGCGAGGCCGTCACGCACGGCGAGGGGCCGCTGTTGATCCTCGCGGGGGCGGGCAGCGGCAAGACGCGCGTGCTCACGCACCGGATCGCGTTCCTGATCTACACCGACCAGGCGCAGGCGGGGGAGATCCTCGCGATCACGTTCACGAACAAGGCCGCCAACGAGATGCGCGAGCGCGTCGAGCGCCTGCTGGGCCGCAGCACACGCGGGATGTGGGTGATGACGTTCCACTCCGCGTGCGCGCGGATCCTGCGCGCGGAGGCGGACCGCCTCGGCTACACGCGCCAGTTCACGATCTATGACCAGGCAGACTCGCGGCGGCTGGCGAAGCGCTCGGCCGACACCGTCGGCGTGGACCCCAAGCGCTTCACCCCGTCCGCGATCCACAACCAGATCTCGGCGGCCAAGAACCGCCTGATCGACGCCGACTCCTACCGCCAGCAGGTGGGCTCGCAGTTCGAGGAGATGATCGCCGACGTCTACGCGATCTACGAGCGTGACCTCTTGCGCATGAACGCGATGGACTTCGACGACCTGCTGTTCCGCGTCGTGAACCTGCTGGAGCTGTTCGAGGACGTGCGCGAGCGCTACCGCAACACGTTCCGCCATGTGCTCGTCGATGAGTACCAGGACACCAACCACGCGCAGTACCGGATGCTGCAGCTGCTCGTGGGTGGGGGGCGGCCGCCGCAGCGCGGTGGCGAGCAGCGCGACGACCGCCCGACGTACAGCGGCCCGGTCGGGCATCGCAACCTGGCGGTTGTCGGGGATGACTCCCAGTCGGTGTACAGCTTCCGAGGGGCCGACATTAGGAACATCTTGGATTTTCAAGAGGACTTCCCCGACGCGCGCGTGGTCAAGCTCGAGCAGAACTACCGCTCGACCGAGACGATCCTGCGCGCGGCCAACGCGGTGATCGCGAACAACCGCGGCGGCATCGCCAAGCGGCTGTGGAGCGAGCTGGGACAGGGCGATCAGATCCAGCTGCGGGTCCTCGACGACGAGTACGCGGAGGCGCGCTTCGTCGTCGGCGAGATGCAGCGCCTGCTCGACAACGGCGCCTCGCGCGCGGAGATCGCGGTGCTGTACCGCACGAACGCGCTCTCGCGTGTGCTCGAGGAAACGCTGACGCGCCAGGACATGGCCTACCAGGTGATCGGCGGCACGAAGTTCTTCGAACGCGCCGAGGTCAAGGACGCGATCGCGTACCTGTCGCTGATCGCCAACCCGGCGGACGTCGTGAGCTTCACGCGCGTGGTCAACTCGCCGCGGCGCGGCATCGGCCAGACGTCGCTGGCGCGGGTCCTCGCGAACGCGGACGCGCTCGGCGTTCCCGTGTGGCAGGCGGCTGCGCAGCCCGGGCAGGTTCCCGGCCTGGGCGCGGCGGCGGTGAAGGCGCTCGGCCGGTTCATGGACACGATGGAGGAGCTGCGCGAGCTCGCGGCGATGCCAGCGGTCGGGGCGGCGATGGCCGCAGGCGCTGACGCGGCGCCTGCCGCCGGCACTGACGCGGCGCCCGCCGACGGCGAGGGTGGCGGCACACAGCAGGGCGTGCCGGTGGGTGACCTGCTGGACGCGGTGCTATCGCAGACCGGCTACATCGAGGCGCTAGAGGCCGAGCGCACGATCGAGGCGCAGGGGCGCATCGAGAACCTCGAGCAGCTGGTCGAGGGCGCGCGCACGTTCGACGCGCAGGCCGCTGAGGGTCAGGACACGCTCGCGGCTTACCTACAGGAGATTGCGCTCGTCGCCGACGCGGACAGCCGCAGCGACGAAGGGCTCGTGACGCTGATGACGCTGCACAACGCCAAGGGGCTCGAGTACCCGACGGTGTTCATCGCGGGCTTGGAGGACGGCGTGTTCCCGCACTCGCGCGCGATCGAGGAGGGCAGCCTCGAGGAGGAGCGCCGCCTGTTCTACGTCGGCGTCACGCGCGCGATGCGCCAGCTCTATCTCACGCACGCGCGCCGGCGCGCGGTGTTCGGCGCGCAGAGCTACGGCATGCGCAGCCGTTTCCTGGACGAGATCCCGACCGACCTGCTGGAGGAGCCGATGGCGGGCTCGTTCCGTCCCGGATCAGGGTGGTCGGCCAGCAGCTGGTCCGGCGCGGGATCGACGCCGACGGTGACGGCGCGCCGCGGCAACGGTCAGGGCCGCTGGGGCACCTCATCGAGCGGTGCGCGCGCCGCGGCGGGGGAGACGCAGGAGACGGTGGCGCCCGCCGGCCAGCCTGCGCCCCATGGGGTGTTCCGCCTCGGCGAGGACGTCGTACACGCCGCGTTCGGCGACGGCGTGATCACTGGCGTCGAGCCCGGCGGCGTGATCGTCGTGCGCTTCGCCGACGATGGCTCAGAGCGCAAGCTGATGGCCGAGTACGCGCCGGTCAGCCGGCGGTGAGCAAAACGGCTCATATCGAGCGCGAACGCATAGCATCACGGACATGAGCGCGACGATCATCGACGGCAAAGCGATCGCGGCGCGAGTACGCGCCGGGGTCGCGAGCGAGGTCGAGGCGTTCACGCCCGAGCACGGCCACCCGCCGGGCCTCGCGACGGTGCTCGTCGGCGACGACCCGGCATCGGCGGTGTACGTCGGCGGCAAGCAGCGCGCCTGCGTGGAGGTGGGCATGGTGCCGTTCGACCGGCGCCTGCCGGCGGACGCGTCCTTCGAGCAGGTCGCCGACGAGCTCGACCGACTCAACGCTGACCGCGCGGTCAGCGGCGTGCTGCTGCAGCTGCCCGTGCCCGAGCATCTCGACGGACCGGCGCTGACCGCGTTGATCAGCCCCGACAAGGACGTCGACGGCCTGACGCCCGTGAACGCGGGGCTGCTGTCGCTCGGCAAGCCCGGGCTGCGCCCGGCGACGCCGCTCGGCGTGATGGAGATGCTTATGGAGGTCGATGTCGAGCTGGAAGGGGCGGAAGCGGTCGTCGTCGGACGCTCGAACCTGTTCGGCAAGCCGATGGCGCAGCTGCTGCTCGCGCAGAACGCCACCGTGACCGTGTGCCACTCGCGCACGCGCGACCTGCGCGAGGTGTGCTCGCGCGCGGAGGTGCTGATCGTCGCGGTCGGGCGCGCGCGCATGGTGCAGCGCGACTTCGTGCGCCCCGGCGCGGTCGTGATCGACGTCGGCATGAACCGCCTGACGCCCGAGGAGGCCGGCAACAAGAGCGGCCTCGTCGGTGACGTCGACTTCGCCGCCGCCGTCGAGGTCGCCTCCGCGATCACGCCGGTGCCGGGCGGTGTCGGCCCGATGACGATCGCGCTGCTGCTGCGCAACACGTTGCAGGCCGCCCGCTACCAGGCGCACCTCGACGCGCAGCTAGCGGACATCGACGAGGATCTGCTTTGATGCCGCCGTCGCGGGATGGTGTGGCCGTGGGAGGAGCGTGAGATGACGCCAAAGCAGTTTCGCATCGGAGAGCTGACGGCCCTCGTCGGCGCGGTCTGCTTGATCGTGTCGCTGTTCGTGCGCTCCTACGACGGCCCGATCGGCACTCTCGACGCGTGGAACACGTTCGGGCCCGGCGTCGTGCTCGAGCTCGCCGGCGCGTGCGCCGCGCTCGCGATGCTCGCCAGCGCGCTGACCGAGCGCTCGACCGCGCTGCCTGTCTCGACGGCGATATGGAGTGTGCTGCTCGGGCTGATCGCCGTGATCGCCGCGCTCGTCAGGGCGATCGAGCGGCCCGACCACGCCACCGAAGCGTGCTTCGGCGTGTGGCTCGCGCTCGCCGGCGCGGCGCTGATCTTGGCCGGGGCGTGGCTCGCTCTGCGCGACGAACGCCCGTCGCTGTACCCGCCCGCGCGGCCCGCGCCGCGGCCGCGGCCGTAAGTAGCGCGTCCGTCTCGTAGCTCCCGTCCGCGTCGCAGCCTCGCCCACGTCGAGCTCCGCCGGCGTCATAGCTTGCCGGCGTCGTCGCTGTGGGCGCGCTGGCGTAAATCGCGCCAAAGTAGTAGAACTTGTCACGTAATCTGAATCTGCGTTGGCGAGGATCAAACGTGGCCGAACCCCCACCCGTGCAGTCCCCGGCTGCTCCGCCGGTCAAGCCGAGCCTGTGGAACCGAATCGTGCACGGTGGCTGGAAGACAGTTCTCGCCGTGCCGCCCACGCTCGCCGTGCTGGCGGGCGTCGTCACGAACTGGGACACGATCAAAGCCGCGATCTTCTCCAGCTCGCCGCCCGCCGAAGCGACGATCGTCGCCGCTGTGGAACCGGACATCAGCCGCCAGGAGTTCAACCTGCAAGATCACCCACCAGTTCTGCTGCCGGGGTCTAGCGCCGCCGTGCCTGGGAGCTCAGCACAGCGCTCCGGATACCGGTTCGCTGTCTACAGCCCGCCGGCGGACGCCTCGCAAGGCGCCAGGCTGCTCTCCATCTCCGCTGAAGAACCGCCGAAGGCTCCCGAACAGACCAACACGAGCGCCTCCGAACAGAAGATCAAGGAAGAAGGCGAAAAGATCACCGAAGAAGCCAAGCACGACGAAGAACTCGCCGCGCAGGAGAAGACACAGGCGGCCTCCGAAGCGAAGCAGGCCGAAATGCGGGCCCAGGAAGAACAGAAGAAGGAACAGGAAGCGCAGAAGCGTGCCGAGGAAACCCAGACGCACGACCACGCGAAGGCGACCGCTCAGGCGAAGACCGAAGTAGCCAAAGCGAGAACGGCCGCGGAAGCGGCGAAGGAAACCGTGCGCGCGAAGCGGCTGGAGGCAGCGCGCCCGCCATCGCAGCGGCGCGCGGAAGTTGGGACCCCAGTGGGAAGGGTCGAAGAAGTGCTGCATGCCGCCCACTTGGACGAAGGCTGCCAGCCGACGTGCGCGATGAAGCCGCTCGTCGAAAAGGCGCTCAAAGCGTCATCCGGCAACGCTGCGGTGGCAGCAAGGCAGGTGCGCGTGGTGGCTTCGAGCAGCACGGGCGCGAGGGTCCACTACGACGTCACCGTCAAAGGTCTCGAGCACAAAGAGGTCGTCCTCACCTACTCGCTCGTGCAGACCAATGGCCCGCCCCCGCCCGCTACGTATCTGGACACCGTGACGATCAAGACCTTCACACCCTCGCGCCAGCGCGAACAGGTAGTCGGCAGCTGCTGGGTGGGGTTGCCGTCGAGCGCCAGGTCCTACTACGTCGAGCTGACCGTGTACGACGGCGAGACCGAAGTCAAGTACACGGACACGCCAACGTTCCGCTAGCGCCGCAGCGATTGCGCGAGCGGTCGATCGGCGCTCGGCGCTCGGCGCTCCCTAGAATGGGCCACCGTGATCGCCCGCGATGAGGTTCTGCATGTAGCCCGGCTGGCCCGCTTGGCGCTCGCTGAGGAGGAGATCGAGCCGATGGCGCGCGAGCTCTCCGCGGTGCTCGACCACGTCGCACGGATCGGCGAGCTCGACCTCGAGGGTGTCGCGCCGACATCGCACGTCGTCGACGTCACCGGCGCGCTGCGCGCGGACGAGCCGCGCCCATGCCTACCGCGCGAGGTCGCGCTCGCGCAGGCGCCCGCTGTCAGCGACGACGGTTTTCTAGTCCCCAGCCCGCAGGCATGACCTTGGCTGCGCACGCCGGCCCGCCGAGGCCGCGATGAACGACGTCCTCGAGCTGACCGCCGCAGCCGCGGCGGAGCAGATCGCCGCGGGCGCGCTGTCCGCGGGCGAGCTGTTCGAGGCGTATCGCGCTCGCGCCGCGGCCGATCGCGCCGCCGGCGAGGACGGGCTCAACTGCTTCACGTGGGTTGCCGCGGAGTGCCCCGAACGGGGTAAGGACGCGTCGGCGCCGGACGCCTCGGCGGGGGTCGATGCGCCGCTGGCCGGCGTGCCGCTCGCCGTCAAGGACCTGTTCTGCACTCAGGGCGTGCCCAGCCAGTCCGGGTCGCGGATCCTCGAGGGGTATCTGCCGCCGTACACCGCGAGCGTCGTGCGCCGGCTCGAGAGCGCCGGCGCGAGCCTGCTCGCGAAGACCAACCAGGACGAGTTCGCGATGGGCTCCTCGAACGAGAACTCGGCCTACGGGCCGGTGCGCAACCCCTGGGATCGCGAGCGCGTGCCGGGCGGCTCCTCCGGCGGCAGCGCCGCGGCGGTCGCCGCGGGCCTCGCGCCGTGGGCGCTCGGCACCGACACCGGCGGCTCGATCCGCCAGCCCGCCGCGCTGTGCGGGATCGTCGGCATGAAACCCACGTACGGCTCGGTCTCGCGCTACGGCATGATCGCGTTCGCCTCCTCGCTCGACCAGGCCGGGCCGCTCACGCGCGACGTGCGCGACGCTGCGCTCTTGCTGCGCCACATGGTCGGCCGCGACGAGTGCGACGCGACCTCGCTCGCGTTCCCCGGAGAGATCTCGCTGCCGAGCGGCGAGCGCCTCGACGGCGTGCGCCTCGGCGTGCCTGAGGAGCTCAGCGGCGAGGGCATCGAAGCCGGCGTGCTCGACGCCTTCCGCGCCGCGCTCGCCCAGGCCGAAAGCCTCGGCGCGCACATCAGCGAGGTGCGCCTGGCGCACGCGCCGCACGCGCTGTCCGCCTACTACGTGATCGCGCCCGCCGAGGCCTCCTCCAACCTCGCGCGCTTCGACGGCGTGCGCTACGGGCTGCGCGCCGAGGACCCCTCAGACCTGCTCGACATGTACACGCGCACACGCCACGACGGCTTCGGCGCCGAGGTCAAGCGTCGCATCATGCTCGGTACCTACGCGCTCTCCTCCGGCTACTACGACGCCTACTACGGCCGCGCGCAGCGCGTGCGCACGAAGATCTCAGAGGACTTCAAGAGCGCCTTCGAGCACGTCGATCTGATCGTCACGCCGACCGCGCCCTCGGTCGCGTTCAAGCTCGGCGAGAAGACC
>Ga0182015_10005982_pt1 | contig 12406 bp, 9 predicted proteins | sample 712P3MmetaG_FD_120478 | JGI IMG/M metagenome (GOLD analysis project Ga0182015, IMG submission 120478) | Permafrost microbial communities from Stordalen Mire, Sweden - 712P3M metaG | ecosystem: Environmental > Terrestrial > Soil > Wetlands > Permafrost | place: Sweden: Stordalen | collected...
AGTGGTGTATAAACTCAATGGTTCCGGTCTCTGGTTCCTTCCCGCCGGGCGCGCCCCCGAGAACCCGCTCGACCTGATGCAGAGCGGACGCCTTTCGGAACTACTTGACCGGCTGGGAAGATTCTTCGACTGGATCGTCATTGACACTCCTCCGGTCGTTCCCGTGGCGGATACCACGTTCTGGATGAAACTGGCGGACGGAGTTCTCCTCGTGATCCGCGAAGGCGTCAGTGAGAAAAAAGTGGTAGAGCGGGCTTTGGATTCATTTGATCGCGCCGCCTTACTGGGCGTGGTCGTCAACAGTTGCAGCCGCAGCGATCACAAAGACTATTATTCGCGTTACAGTCAGGCAAACCTTCAAAACGGCGAAGCCCCCCCTCCGCCGAAAACGAGTAACGAGTAGTCCGAGTCGGATAAGTCAAGTTAGAAGCCTAGTTTCCCCAGCTAGGATCATCCTTTCTCCCCCCGATCGATCACCATGCAGGTCTGGCCACATTTGTCTCCGGGTGGTTCAGGAAGGAGCTATACGTGGTATCCCGTACCATAGATTCGATATTGCGCCCTCCAGATCCTTCTCGATCGCAGGGCACGGTTGTGCCCGGCGATGTCCTAAGCGAAGAAACCTTTCACCGGATGATCTCGCTGGAGCGCAAGCGCAGCGAGCGTTCGCAGCGGCCGTTCGTGCTTTTGCTGATCGACACCGGGCGAGGTTATCCGGACGACAAGCAAGGCCGCGTCTTGCTGGACATGCTTTCCGCGCTACAGGCGGCGACCCGTGAAACGGACGTTACGGGCTGGTATACGACGAGCTCGGTGGTCGGAATCATGTTCACGGAGATCGTTCTGGACAACAATGCGGTGCTCAGTACGATCCTTTCCCGGATCGGCGCGGTGCTGCGCGACCGGCTCGACACCGATCAGTTCAGCCGGATCAAGTTTTCCTTCCACGTGTTTCCGGATGATTGGGATTCGCAGGATCTGGATCGACCCGGCAATCCCACCCTTTACCCGGATCTCGAAAAGCGGCAAAAGTCGAACCGGGTAGGCCGTGCCACAAAACGGCTGGTCGATGTTCTGGGAAGCTTGTTGTTGCTGGCGTTATTGTCGCCTGTGTTTCTGATCGCCGCGGCGGCGATCAAGCTGACTTCGCGCGGGCCGGTTTTATTTCGGCAGAAACGCATTGGCGAGCTGGGCACTCCATTCACATTCCTCAAGTTCCGGTCGATGTATACGAATAACGATTCCAGCGAGCACCGGGAATATGTCCGTCAGCTGATTGCCGGCCAGGCAGAAAAGAAGTCCGCCGGCGGCAACAGAAAGGGCGTCTTCAAGCTGACCAACGATCCGCGGATTACGCCAGTGGGTAGGATTCTGCGCCGCTCCAGCCTCGACGAACTGCCGCAGTTGATCAACGTGCTGCGCGGCGAAATGTCGCTGGTCGGGCCTCGTCCGCCGGTTCCGTATGAAGTGGAAGCGTACGCCACGTGGCATCGCCGCCGTCTGCTGGAAGCGAAGCCGGGTATCACGGGACTCTGGCAAGTGCACGGCCGCAGCCGCGTGGAATTCGACGACATGGTGCGGCTGGATTTGCGCTATGCGCGCGATTGCTCTCCCTTGCTGGACCTGAAGATTCTCCTGCAGACTCCAAAGGCGGTGATGAGCGGAGACGGCGCGTGTTAGTTCCCATTTGTAGATGACCCTAGATGACCCTGATGGATGACTCTCGTCGATGACCTGGGTCGATGATCTATTCTGCAAACGTCCCGGTGAACTTCTGTGCGTAGGACATGGAGCGTCACACGGTGAAATCCTATGCTTAGGTTTGGCGTCATCGGTTACGGCTATTGGGGACCAAACATCGTGCGCAATCTGCGCGCGTTAGAAGGCTGCCAGGTGGTCGGGATCTGCGATCAGACTCCGGCGGCCCGCAAGCGCATACAGGCGGCCCATCCCGGGATCCCGGTGCATAGCGACTCGAACGAACTGGTGAACTCGACCGCCGTGGATGCCATCGCGGTGATCACGCCGGTATGGACGCACTATGAACTGGCCAAGGCAGCGCTCGAGAACGGCAAGCATGTGTTCGTGGAGAAGCCGTTTACCAGCAACGCGGCGCAGGCGGAAGAACTGATCAACCTGGCGGAGCGGGAAAGCCTCCAGATCATGGTTGACCATACGTTCCTGTTTACCGGCGCGGTCCGCAGAATACAGAAGCTGCTCGCCGAAGGGACGCTCGGCAAACTCTTTTACTACGATTCCACGCGAGTGAACCTGGGCCTGTTTCAGCATGATTGCAACGTGATTTGGGATCTCGCTCCCCACGACCTCTCGATCATGAACCACCTGCTGCACAAGGACGCGGAGGCCATCTCGGCCACCGGGCAGGCGCACCTCAACGGGCACGAGGATATTGCGTTCATCACCGCGTATTTTCCGGACAAGATGATTGCGCATGTCAACGTGAACTGGATTTCGCCGGTCAAGGTTCGAACCACGCTGATCGGCGGCGAAAAGAAAATGCTGGTCTGGAACGATCTGGAGGCCGACGAGAAGCTCAAGATCTACGACAAGGGCGTGGATGTGAAGAGCCAGGAAGGTATGTACAACCTGCTGGTAAGTTACCGTTCGGGCGACATGTGGGCGCCGCAGGTTGAACAGGTGGAGGCGCTCAAGCTCGAACTCGGATACTTCGTGGAATGCATCAAGAAGAACGAAGCGCCCTTCAACGACGGCCACGCGGGTCTGAAGGTGGTCCGAATGTTGGAGGCTGCGAGCCGATCGCTCGCCAAGCGCGGCGAGCTGGTCTACGTGTATCGGGCTTCGGAAAAAGCGCACACCTCAGGGGCTAAGCTCTAGCACATCTTCAGCGGCACGGCTGACGTGGGGCGCTTGCTTCCCGGCACTGAGGAAAAAGGCAACGATGAGAAATGAGCCTTCAATGATGGCAAATGATCCTTCAAAAATGACGCGGGAATGGCAGTCTGATGCGCGCTGGAGCGACGTCGTTCGTCCCTACCTCGCTCCGGATGTGGTGCGTCTGCAGGGTTCCATCCGGATCGAACACACGCTGGCGCGTCTCGGTGCGGAACGGCTCTGGAAGCTGCTGCACTCCGAGCCCTATGTGCCGGCGCTTGGGGCGATGACCGGCAACCAGGCGTTGCAGCAGGTGAAGGCGGGATTGCAAGCCATCTATGTGAGCGGTTGGCAGGCGGCGGCCGATGCGAACGAAGCGGGCCAGATGTATCCCGACCTGAATCTGTACCCGTCGGATTCGGTTCCAAAACTGGCGGCGCGGCTCAACCAGGCGCTGGTTCGCGCCGACCAGATCGACCACGAGCAGGGAAAGAATCAGACCCACTGGTTTGCGCCGCTGGTCGCCGACGGCGACACCGGATTCGGCGGGACTCTGAACTCCTTTGAACTGATGAAGGCCATGATCGAGGCGGGCGTTGCCTGCGTACATTTTGAGGACCAGTCCTCGTCGGCAAAGAAATGCGGCCACCTGGGTGGAAAGGTTCTGGTTCCGACCAGGGAAGCGGTGCAGAGACTGGTCGCGGCCCGGTTGGCGGCGGATGTTATGGGAGTTCCGACCCTGATCATGGCTCGTACCGATGCCGAAAGTGCGGGTCTGCTGACCAGCGACGCCGATGCTTACGACCGCGAATTCATGACCGGAGAACGCAGCGAAGAAGGACTGTTTGTGATCCGCAAGGGCCTGGAGTCGGCTATCGCGCGGTCCCTGGCTTACGCTCCTTATGCGGATCTGTTGTGGTGTGAGACGTCGACTCCCGACATTGGAGACGCTCGCAGGTTTGCCGAAGCCGTGCTGGCCCGTTATCCCAAAAAGATGCTGGCCTACAACTGCTCACCTTCTTTTAACTGGAGAAAACATCTGGATGAGAGCGCGGTTGCGAAGTTCCAGAACGAACTGGGTGCGATGGGATACAAGTTCCAGTTTGTTACCCTTGCGGGTTTTCACGCCCTGAACCTCTCCATGTTCGATCTGGCGCGCGGCTACAAAGTGCACGGCATGGCTGCTTACTCGCGGCTGCAGGAAAAAGAATTCGGACGGGAGCGGGATTTCGGCTACGAAGCGGTCAAGCATCAGCGCTTCGCAGGCACGGGATACTTCGACGCGGTACACCAGACCATTGCCGGCGGGGTAGATTCGACGCTCGCCTTACGGGGATCGACCGAAGCCGCGCAGTTTACCGAAGACAGCAAGCGCTGTCCAACTGCTACTCATAGAATGAATCTCAAAGTGAACGGCAAGATGAACGTCAAAGGTAGCGGCAGAGCTAACGGCAAGGCGAACGGAAAGTCGAACGGAAATGGCAATCGCCACTTAAAGTCTGAGCTGGCCTTGTCGGATGCCGGCACCCCTGATTAACCGCAGTCAACCGCGTTTCGAATTCCGCGTAGCGAATTGCTTGCTTGGTAATTCCACTCTCAGCGCCAGTCCACAGTTATCGAAAGGGAAGAGGAGTCTGTTGACCATGGATCAATTTCTAAGTATCGCCCCGGATGTGAAGCTCGGGGAAGCAGTCAAGCTGTCGAAGTTCATCAATCTCTATGGTTGTGAGATTGGCGACGAAACAAAAATCGGCGCGTTCGTGGAAATTCAGAAGAACGCCTCGGTGGGCAAGCGCTGCAAGATTTCGAGCCACACCTTCATTTGCGAAGGGGTAACGATTGAAGACAACGTATTCATCGGCCATGGCGTGATGTTCATCAACGACTTGTATCCACGCGCCACCACTTCCACGGGAGGCTTGCAGACCGAAGCCGACTGGCATGTGGAACGGACAGTGGTGAAAAAAGGCGCCTCAATTGGTTCCGGTGCGACCATCCTCGCCAATACCTGCATTGGAGAGAACGCCATTGTGGGAGCGGGCGCCGTAGTCACCAAAGATGTTCCGGCCAATACGATCGTGGCCGGGAATCCCGCAAAGTTCTTCCGCCATATTGAAACGGGGGTAGCGCAGTGAATCATTCGCAAAATATTCCTTTTCTCGATCTGGTCACGCCCCATGTCGAACTGGAGCAGGAGCTGACCGCGGTTTTTCAGCAGGTCATCCGCAGCGCCGGGTTCATCGGTGGCCCGATGGTGGAGAATTTTGAAAAAGAGTTTGCCGCGTTCTGCCACACCGAACGCGCGGTCGCGGTCAACAGCGGTACGGACGCTCTGCGTTTCGCGCTGATGGCCGCCGGTGTAAAGCCCGGCGACGTGGCGATCACGGTTCCGAACACGTTTATTGCCACGACCGAAGCCATCTCGCAGGCGGGAGCGCTGCCGGAGTTCGTCGACATCGACGAGCGCACCTACAACATGGATGCCAAAAAGCTGCGGGAGTATCTGGAGTCGCAATGCTCGGTGTCCGAGGAAGGCAATCTCGTCAGCAAGCGGAGCCAGCGGCCGGTAACGGCGATTGTCCCGGTTCATCTTTATGGGCAGATGGCGGATATGGACGCGATTCTGGAACTGGCAGAGCAGTACCGGCTGCTGGTGGTGGAAGACGCGTGCCAGGCGCATGGGGCGGAATACTTTTCTCGCAAACAGAACTGCTGGGTGCAGGCGGGTTCGATGGGGCGCGCGGGCGCCTTCAGCTTTTATCCCGGGAAGAATCTGGGAGCTTGCGGCGAAGGGGGCGCGGTCACTACCAATGACTCGAAGCTGGCGGACGCCTGCAAAATGATCCGGGATCATGGCCAGGCGAAAAAGTATTACCACGATATCGAGGGCTACAACGGCCGTCTCGATGCGATCCAGACGGGAATCCTAAGTGTGAAATTGAAACGCCTGGCCGGGTGGAATGCAAAACGGCGCGAACGGGCGGCGGAGTACAACCGGCTTTTTGCGGCTTCCGACGGAGGAGTCCAGACGCCTTATGAACCCTCCTGGTCGCGCGCCGTGTATCACCTGTATGTGGTGCGGACCGAGGATCGCGAAGGCATGATGGCGCACCTGGGGAAGGCCGGCATCGGCACTGGCATTCATTATCCGATTCCGTTGCACCTTCAGCGGGCGTATGAATCCCTGGAATACAAAGCGGGAGATTTCCCCATCACGGAAAAACTCGCGAACCAAATTATCTCTTTACCAATGTTCCCGCACCTAAAGTCAGAGCACCAGGAGCGGGTTGCCGAAGAGATGCTGCGCTTTGAGCAAGGCCGGCTTAGCGACGCGAAGATATCGATAGCGTTGCATCTGCAGAAAAAATCGCCCGGGCAAATCCATGCAGAGTCGAAAACTGAAAAAAGGCAAACTAAATGAAAATCTCAGTCATTGGCGCCGGTTATGTCGGACTTACGACAGCCGCATGCCTGTCACAAATCGGCCATGATGTCTTCTGCGGCGAGAGCGATAGCGATAAGCTTGCCAAGCTGCGGAGTGGTGTCATGCCACTTTTCGAGCCATATCTCGAGAAAGTAATCGGAATCGCTCGAAATGCAGGCCGCCTCCATTTTGGCACCACGGAAGAAGCCATCGATTGGGGTCGCGCCATTTTTATTTGCGTCGGGACGCCTCCGCTCGCCAACGGCGACGCGGACTTATCTGCCATTGAGGGAGTAGCGCGGGCGATTGCCAAGCGCGCCTCGGATTACCGCCTAGTGATCGAAAAGAGCACGGTACCCGTCCAGACCGGATCGCAGTTGGGCAGACATCTATCGGTACACAATACGAATGGTTTGGACTATGACGTTGCCTCCAACCCTGAGTTTCTGCGCGAAGGTTCGGCGGTCGAGGATTTTCTGCATCCTGACAGGATCGTGGTAGGGGTCGACTCCTTGCGTGCCGCACAACTGCTGCGCGAAATCTACGAACCGATTATCACGCAAGGATTCGTATGTCCGGTGCATTCGGATTGCCCAAAGCATAAGGACCCGATTTTCCTGGTGACCGACACCAGTTCCTCCGAACTGATTAAACATGCGTCCAATTCATTCCTGGCCATGAAAATATCGTTCATCAACATGGTTGCCGATCTGTGCGAGGCAGTCGGAGCGGATGTGACCAAGGTAGCCCAGGGTATGGGATTGGATCCACGTATCGGGTCGGCGTTCCTAAGTCCGGGTATCGGTTTTGGAGGGTTTTGTTTTCCGAAGGACGTGCAGGCATTCATCAGGATCGCGGAGAAGTCACGCTGTGATTTCTCCTTGCTAAAAGAGGTGGATAAGATCAATCAGAACCGAATCACGCAATTCGTGGAGAAGATTCGCAAGGAATTGTGGGTTATCCGTGGAAAGAAGGTTGCGGTTTGGGGTCTTGCCTTCAAACCCAATACCGACGACGTACGTTTCGCACCATCTATCGCGCTGGCAAAGGCACTGCTCGATGAAGGTGCAACCGTGAGCGCTTATGATCCGCAAGCGGCCGAAAAGGCGAGGGCGGTACTCCCCGGCATTTCCTACTGTGCCGATCCCTATCTGGCAGCGCAGGGCGCGGACGCCATTTTGATCGTCACCGAATGGGACGAGTTCCGCCGCTTGGATTGGAAAAAGTTGCTGTCGATGGTCGAACAGCCCCTGGTCATCGATGGACGCAACATGTTCAGTCCCGAGGAAATCAGTCGCCACGGCTTTCGCTATATCAGCGTCGGTCGCTCCAGTGCTCCGCCTTCTCAGCCGGTCATTGCCGACCGAAAAGATTGCGGGCCGTCTCAGGCTGACAAAGACGTGCAGGAAAGTCTGGTCTGATCAAGAGCGTCATAAGAATATTGCTCTGCCTCTGCGCCTAGTTATCCAACGATTAAGACAGATCGACAATGTCAAACCCAACTCAATCCATGTTCGAGCCATCCGAAGTCCAGCACGCCTTGCTGCGCAAGAAGGTCTGGATCGATTTGGATAATTCTCCGCATGTACCTTTTTTCCGTCCGATCATCGATGAACTTAGGGCAAGAGGTTATGACCTGTTTGTCACCGCCCGGGACGCCTACCAAGTACGCGAACTTTTGGAATACTACGAGGTGGATGGAAAGGTCGTCGGAAAGCATTACGGCAAGCACAAAATCCTGAAAGCGCTTGGGACTTGCTGGCGAGCCGCCGTTCTGACGGCGATGGTCCGGAAGGAGAAGCCCGACATCTCGGTCTGCCATGGTTCGCGTGGGTGTTTAATCACGTCCAAGCTGTTAAAGATACCGAACCTCACGCTGGCGGATTATGAATTCACAGCCGCCGTGCCCTCGATGAGGCCTACCTGGCTGATTTTCCCCAGCATTGTTCCAGACGGGCATTTTAAGGAAGGCGGGCCGCAAATCTTGAAGTATCCGGGCATAAAAGAGGATGTGTATCTCGCAAGATTTAAGCCTGACCCGAAATTGAAGAGCCGTCTCGGAATTCTTCCAGAATCATTGGTAGTTACGGTTCGTCCTCCGGCTACCGAAGCGCATTATCACAATCCCGAGGCTGAAGTTCTGTTGAAAGCGGCACTCCAGCGGTTCGTCGCCAACCCGGAGACGACGATCATTCTTCTTCCGAGAAACAAACGCCAGGGTTCCGAGTTGAGCGCGGAGTGGCGGGAAGCAATTGCGTCGCACAAGATCCTGATCCCCGATCATGTGGAAGATGGCATGAATCTGATCTGGAACTCGGACCTGGTCATTAGTGGCGGCGGTACCATGAACCGCGAAGCGGCGGCGCTACGGGTTCCAGTCTATAGCATCTTCCGGGGAAAAATCGGAGCCGTCGATCGGTATCTCGCGGACACCGGTCGCCTGGTGCTGCTGACCAGTGTCGAAGATGTCAGAAATAAGATAGTCGCCGCGCGCCGGCAAAAATCAACCGAGGGACCGGGCCAACCGCACGTGCCCGCACTCGAGACGATCGTTCAACATATTGAAATGGCGGTTTCCCAAGCGCGTTCGCAACAGCCAACCGTGACCTTACCTCAGGGGCCCGCTGCATTAGAGCGGCCAGAGTCTGCGGACGACGTGAGCTGCCGTGTTGAAGCGACTGCGCGGGAGCTGCTGGCATACTGTCGGGAGAATGATTGGGCGGGCTACGATCCCTACGATGCCCTAAACAGCAGACTGTTCAGCGCGCTACCGTTGCTCGATTCCAGACTGCCTCGTCTCGTTTTCACCCAGGTGTTGAAGCGCAGCCCGATCAACGTACGCAGCTTGGCGCTGGTTCCGAAGACCCAGAACCCGAAAGCGATCGCACTGTTTCTCTCCGCGCTGCTCAAACTCCGGAACCCGGTCGTGGACGACCGCGAAGATCTCATCGACTACATGATCGATCGCCTGATCGCGCTCCGCTCATCGGGAACTTCTTACTGGTCGTGGGGATACAGCTTTCCGTGGCAGGGACGCAGCATTCTGGTGCCTGCCGGCGCCCCGAATCTGGTCTGTACAACCTTCGTTGCCGGTGCGCTGCTTGATGCGTATGAACAACAACACGACGAGCGCTGTCTCACTATGGCGCTGGGCGCGGCGGATTACATTCTGAATGAACTCTACTGGACGGACGGCGCCCAGGCCGGCTTCAGTTATCCAATGCCCGGACTCGGTGGCGAAACTTACAACGCCAACCTGCTGGCTGCGGCGTTGTTCTGCCGCGTGTACCGGCACACGGGCGACAATAAATTTCTCGATCCCGCGTTGCGAGTAGCGCGCCAGGCTGTACGGAAGCAGCGGCCCGATGGCTCGTGGTTCTACGGCGATCACCCTTCGCAGCGCTGGATCGATAACTTTCACACCGGATATAACCTGGAAGCGTTGCAGTCCATCGGCCGCAATTTGAAGACGGACGAATTCGATGGCAGCATGCGACGCGGGTTTGAGTTCTTCCGTGCCCACTTCTTTCGCGAGGATGCGGCGCCGAAGTACTTCCACGACCGGCTTTATCCCGTGGATATTCACTGCGTAGCGCAAAGCATTATCACACTGTGTGAATTCAGGGATCTCGATCCGACTAACAGTGAGTTAGCGCACAGCGTTTACGCTTGGGCGATGAAGCACATGTGGGATGATCGCGGTTTTTTCTATTATCGGCGGCTTCGCCTGGGAACGATCCGAACCTCCTATATGAGGTGGTCTCAGGCATGGATGCTTCGGGCACTGTCCGAGCTCCTGTCCGAAACGGATACGACGGGAGAACCTTCACAGGTTCAGGACCCAAAGGCTGTCGTTCAATTATGCTGAGTCTGCCTACCTTTGTTCTTGTCACGCCGGCGCGAAATGAGGCGGCCTACATTGAACTCACCCTCAAATCCGTGATGTCGCAGACCGTTCGACCCATCAAATGGGTGATTGTCAGCGACGGGTCGACCGATGGTACGGACGAGATCGTGAGCAAATATGCGGCCGACAACCCATGGATTGAACTAATCAGAATGCCCGAGCGCCAAGAGCGACACTTCGCCGGCAAGGTGCTGGCGTTCAACGCCGGATTCGCCAGGGTGAAGGAGATGCAATTCGATGCGATCGGCAGCGTGGACGCCGATGCATCGTTTGATGAGGATTACTTTGCCTTCCTACTTCAAAAGCTCGCCGCTGATCCCTCGCTAGGGCTGATCGGAACAGCTTTCAGAGAAACGTCAGGGGGACCGTACGATTATCGGTTCGTTAGCATCGAGCACGTAACCGGTATCTGTCAACTATTTCGCCGCCAGTGCTTCGAGGAGATCGGGGGATATGTTCCCGCCAAGGGCGGGGCCATCGACCGCATCGCGAACATTGCCGTCAGGATGAAGGGATGGAAGACGAAAACATTCACGGAAAAAATGTATTTCCACCATCGAAGGATGAGCACAGCTCAGCAAGGGATTATAAAGGCGAGGTTCAAGGACGGCGCCAAGGATTACGCCGTCGGCAGCCATCCTATCTGGGAGCTGTTCAGAACGGTGTATCAGATGACCAAAGCACCATTCATCGTAGGAGGCTTAGCCTTGCTGTTGGGCTATACATGGTCGTTCGTGCGGCACGTACAACGGCCCGTTTCCGAAGAAATGGTGAGGTTCCACCGACGAGAGCAGATGGAGCGGTTGAAGGAATTTCTAGCCGGCAAAACTCTTCGGACCCCGCGCTTGAGTCAACCCTCAAAATCTCAGCCGGAGCAATGGACGAAAATCTAAGCAATAACCAGCCCAGCGCTATGGGGCAGGAACGTCAACGGAGATAAAACATCTATATGGCACAAAGCACACTAACCGTTATGCGCGGCCTTCTCAAGAGGTACGGCCCGTCAAAGATCAAGATGGTACTTTGGGATCAGGAATTCTCCGGGACCCATTGGGATTTCATCGATAACACCGCGGGCGATTGCGTGTACCCGCACTTGGAAAAGCACCTTAATGGCGGGAGCATCCTGGATCTCGGATGCGGCCCGGGCAATACTGCGAACGAACTGGCCGCAGACGCATACACGACTTACGTTGGCGTGGACATATCCGAGGCAGCTCTTGCCAAGGCGGTGAAGCGAACCGAAAAAGACGGTCGCGCCGGCAAGAACAGTTTTGCGTGCTCGGATTTCCTCAGTTACCAGCCGACCCAAAAGTTCGACGTGATCCTGTTTCGGGAGTCTATGTATCATGTGCCGCTCAGTAAGGTGAGGCCGATATTGAATCATTTCTCCGAGCATTTGAAAGATGACGGGGTCTTCATCGTGAGGATGAATACTTCGGACGGCAAGGGCGGTCATAAACATAGGTTGACATCGATGGTCGATATCATCGCGGCCGAATTTAATGTCGTCGAGAATACCCAATACGGTGAATCTGGACCGACGGTAATCGTGTTTCAGCCAAAGTAAACAATAGTCTCCTCATTCTCGTTAGGCTAACCACCATTTCGAAATTCAAGGCAGAGCTTTTCGCACAATCGTGCGCTGCCTGAGGTAAATAAATTTGAGAATCTGCGGTAACGACATCAAGGTCCAGGGACGAATGCTCCGCATCGCCCGTCTTGAGCTGGACAAATATGAGTTCCTGGATGATCCAGGAGATGTGCTCGATGGTCTGCGAAAGTCCGGAAGCCGGATCGACCTTTTCACATTTTTGCAGAAACTTCCAGAAGCGCCGCCGAAATTCGATTACCCGATGGAGTGGGACAATCTGGCTGTTCTTCCGGTTTCCACATTTGACCATTGGTGGAACCATCAGATCCGCTCTTTTCCCCGCAACCGGGCGCGGCAAGCCGAGAAAAGGGGCGTAGTGTTACGCGAGTTGCCATTCGATGACGAACTGGTTCGGGGAATCTGGGAAATCTACAACGAGTGTCCGGTCCGCCAGGGAAAGCCGTTTGTCCATTACGGCAAGGACATTGAGACAGTACGCAGGGTATCGGCGACGTTCCTCGACCAGAGCATATTCATTGGAGCGTTTCTTGGCGATCGTCTGATTGGCTTCATTAAGTTGGTCACCGACCGGATCCGCACCCAGGCGTGCATGATGCACATTGTCTCC
>Ga0182015_10005985_pt1 | contig 12400 bp, 9 predicted proteins | sample 712P3MmetaG_FD_120478 | JGI IMG/M metagenome (GOLD analysis project Ga0182015, IMG submission 120478) | Permafrost microbial communities from Stordalen Mire, Sweden - 712P3M metaG | ecosystem: Environmental > Terrestrial > Soil > Wetlands > Permafrost | place: Sweden: Stordalen | collected...
GGGTCCTGGAGGGCCCGCGCAGGACTGGAGTCCTGCCCCACAATGCAATTGGGTCAGCATTGGCAGACCTCCGCCAGTTTGTCCATTTCATCGCGCCTGGACATTTCGGTGGCGCACAACAGCATCGCATCGGACAATTCGGGGTAGAAGCGGCCTAGCGGCAGGCCGCCGATGATTTTGTTGGCGAGCAGGGCGGCGTTAATCTCATCCGGGGAGCGGCCTCCGGTTGAAACCACGAATTCGTTGAAGAATGGCCCATTGAATCGCGGCTTCAATTTACCTGCAAGGTAATGCGCCTTCGCCAGGTTCTGTTCCGCCAGCTCGCGCAGCCCCTGCTTGCCGTAGACGCTCATGAAAACGGTAGCCATCAAGGCGATCAGCGCCTGGTTGGTGCAGATATTCGAAGTGGCTTTCTCGCGCCGGATGTGCTGCTCCCGCGTGGCCAGTGTCAAACAAAACGCGCGATTGCCATGCGTATCCGTGGTCTCTCCGACCAGCCGGCCCGGCATCTGGCGGGCGAACTTTTCGCGTGTGGCGATAATGCCCGCATATGGTCCGCCATAGCTCGGCGAAATGGCGAACGATTGTAGCTCGCCGGCAACAATATCGGCGGCAGGCGGCTCCAGAATGCCCAGCGAAACGGCTTCGGTGAATCCCATCACCAGCAGGGCACCCTGGCGATGGGCAATTTCGGCCGCACGCGCGACATCCTCAACCACGCCGAAGAAGTTGGGCGATTGCACAATCACAGCCGCGGTCAGAGCGTTAAGCTTCCGCTCCAGATCTTCGAGATCGGCCATGCCAGTCTCGGCATCGTAATCGAAAACCGTGATGGGCATTCCCTGGTTCTTCGCATAAGTCTGCAGCACTTCCTGATACTCTGGGTGCACGCTGCGCGCTACCAGCAGCCCGCCTTTGCTGGTGAGGCGCGCGGACATCAGGGCCGCCTCGGCCAGCGCGGTCGAGCCATCGTACATAGACGCGTTGGCCAGGTCCATGCCGGTGAGCTGGCAGATCATGGTCTGGAATTCAAAGATGGTAGTGAGAGTGCCCTGGGAGATCTCCGCCTGATACGGCGTGTACGAAGTGAGAAACTCGCCGCGCGCAACCACCGTATCCACCAGCACCGGGCGGTAATGCCGGTACACTCCCGCGCCCAGAAAGCTAGCGTAGGCGTTAGCGTTTTCGTCGCCGCGTCGGCGGAAGTAATCGACAATTTCGTATTCGGAAATTCCCGGTGCGAGATCCAGCGGCCGCTTTAGCCGCGCCTCCTGCGGAAGATGGGCGAACAGATCTTCGGGGTTTTCCACGCCGCAGGCATCCAGCATCTCGCGGCGTTCGGAGTCAGACTTCGGAAGATAGCGCAAAACCTTATTTTTCGGCTCCTATATAGGTTTGATACTCGACGGCGGATAGTAGATTCGCCAACTCGCCGGGATTGCTCAGCCGGACTTTCACCAGCCACGCGGCGCCGTGCGGATCTTCGTTGAGCTTCTCCGGCGCATCGGCCAGCGCCTGGTTGGTCTCGACCACATCGCCCGAGACCGGCGCATAGATATCCGACACGGCTTTCACCGACTCGACCGAACCGATGGTTTTTCCCTGATCCACGTGTTGCCCGGACTTCAAAGTCTCTCTGCCGTACTTGAAATCCACGTAGACGATGTCGCCGAGTTCATGCTGGGCGTGATCGGTAATGCCGATGGTGCCCGTATCGCCTTCCACGTGCACCCACTCGTGTTCCTTCGTGTAGCGGTAGTCTTCGGGATACATTATTTGGCTCGTTTGTAGAATGGCGTCTCCACGGTGATGGCGGCCACCGGCTGGCTGCGAATCACCACTTCGATGGCGCGTCCGATTTGGGCCTGCGCCACGGGCAAATAACAAAGACCGATGTTTTTGTTCAGAGCGGGAGCGGGCGAACCGCTGGTCACCCAGCCGGCCGGCGCGCCATCCACCCGCACTTCGTAGCCATCGCGGCCGATGCCGCGGCCACACATTTCGAATCCGATGAGCTTGCGCCGGATACCTTGTTCCTTCTGCTTCACCAGCACGCCGCGGCCCACAAAATCGCCTTTATCGAGCTTTACGATCCAGCCCAGATCGGCTTCCCAGGGCGTTATGGAGGCGTGGATTTCGTGGCCGTAAAGAGCCATTTTAGCCTCCAGGCGCAGCGTGTTGCGCGCGCCCAGTCCGCAAGGTTTGATGCCGAATTCCTGGCCGGCGTCCATGATTTCGTGCCACAGGCGCGGGCCTTCCGCGGGGGAGACATAGATCTCGTAACCGTCTTCGCCGGTGTAACCCGTGCGCGCGATGCGGGCCGGCGTGCCGGAGACTGCGCCATCGATGAACCAGTAGTAACGAATGGCGGCGAGATCCGCTGCGGTTAGCTTCTGCAAGGTCGCGCGCGCGTTAGGACCTTGAATGGCGATTTGCGCGTAATCGTCGCTCGACAGGCGCACCGTGGCGCCGAAGCGATTGTGCGCGCAGATGTGCTCGTAATCTTTTTCCTGGTTAGACGCGTTCACGCACAGGAAATAATGATCGTCGGCGACCTTGTGGACCAGCACGTCGTCGACGAATCCGCCGTGTTCGTAGAGCAGGCCAGCGTACTGGATTTGGCCCGTCTTAAGCCGCGCGGCGGCGTTGGTGGTGACGGAATCGGTCAGTTGCAGCGCGGCCGGACCGGTGATATCGATCTCGCCCATATGGCTGACATCGAAGGCGCCCACGCTGCGGCGCACGGCCAAGTGTTCTTCCACCAGCGAAGAGTATTGGACGGGCATGTCCCAGCCGCCGAAATCCACCATTTTGGCGTTCATCGCGCGATGCACGTTGTTGAGGCAGGTGGCTTTCAGGGTGGCGGCGGCGGGCATCAAATTGGTACTGTAGCACGGGTTTCAAATCGGGGGGATAAGCTGCTTCACTAAACGGCAATCGATACCGGCGGTCCAGGCCCTTACCGCCAGTGTTCGCTCGTCCTGCGTGATAAGGACGCAACCGTTTTGGGCGGCGAGTTCGATCAAGCCCGTGTCGACGATTCCAATGTCAGGCAGTCGATTTCTCAATTCCTGGCGGCTCGCCATATCCAGTAGGCGAACAAGCTGCTCGTCAAGCCTCCACTGGATCAGCAGGTCGATGCTCGCGTGCCAAAATTCGAAGCGGTCGCCTCCGGTCAGCCCCAACCGGGCGTTCGCCAGCCCCTGCATTTCCGCGATGACGTGGGATGTTGTGATCTTCTCCCTGATCGATGCGAACAAATTCAGAAACTGTTCCTGGTGCTCTTCAACAAGCAGGGGGGCTTCGAGAAATGAGTCGAAGGAAGGCCGCCGCCGAGGCCCCCTCTGGTAGTGCAGTACGAGAGCGCTAAGAAGCGGACCTGTGTCGATGACGGCTTTGAGGATCACGATCGCGAAACGGCACTGGCCGGACTGCCAGCCACATACGGGACGTCATGATCCAGCGAGAGAACGCGGCGAAGGTCCCCCAGCCGCCGCGACAGGCCTTCGGTTACCTCCCCAAGATGCTGGCCCGCTTGGAGCAGGCGCTCGTAGTGCGGGTTGATCTCGGGATGGTGGAGAGTCTCCATAAGGGCAGTGCGGTGTCGGTTCCAGAATTTCGAGGTCGAGTAGTAACCTGGGAGATCTGCTGTATTGTTCACTATGTATTGCGCCATTAGATCGTATCGCTCTTCGGGTACATAGCCGCCAAATATCTCTTGTACGCCCTGAATCCCAGCGGCCGACAGAGCGCTCGGCTCCCAGAGGGTATCACAAAGGACGATGAATGTCCGCGCGGTTGTGAGTGCGTTGTGAAGATTCGCGGCACATTTGAACAGTTTGTCGACACAATTGTCATGGGACTGAATCACCTCCTGCGTTTCTGGCACCAGACGACAGATCTGTTCGAGGCTCGCGACCGCAGTAGGTTCCAGGTACCGTCGTACGGGCCGAACCAACTCCAGACTCGGAGGCCGGAATCGCCAGGTCCAGTTCCCTTTGCGAACAAGCGCGAGTTCGGTTTCCAGCGACTCAATCAACGGATTGAAGACGATGTCAAACCACGAGCGAACAATCATCGGACGTTTCAGGCGTACGGACGCGTGACCCTCCCTGTCCACTTCCTGCAGGAGGCCGTCGATCTCGGGACGCGGAATACCCTCCAAAGCAAGCCAGCGGCCTGCTTCTTGACGGGTCAATTGCGGAACCGGCTGGGCGAAACCTGATTCTTCATTTCCGACGGGATCTGCATCATAAATGGCATACTTCTGTTCAGCATTGGAGACCGAGTTGCTTTTCACGATGTGGGCAAAACTGGGGGACACGACCACATCGTAGCAGACTCGGATCGAGGGTATTGGTCGCAGAGTACGTTCACTGCCCCGCTACCAGATATACTCCTTCGCCGCCTTCCGGTTGTCATACCCATCAGCACCTGCACCGCATGACGCCCAACGCCGGTTGCGCACGCGCCTGCAGCAGTGACCGGTAAGCCTGTCTCTTTTCACCCGGCCGCTATTGCCTGAGGCTGAGGCGGCGACCGATGGTATCGACAGAGAAGCGATCGAGCAGCAGCGGGATTCTTGGACGAACTCGATCGGGCGATCGAGGGGATCTCGTCAGCTCCAAATCGCTTTGCTCCGGCGCTTTCCGTAAATGGTTGTCTTCCGTGAGACGGCCGTATGCGGCGGATTAACCTACCGGCCAAGACAGAATGTCTCGGCGCCCAGCAGGTAACTGAACTCGTCGTGAACGGTGCGAACTGGGATCGGCAGAACAGGCACGAAAGCCGCGCCAGTTAAACGCCGACGCACGCGCTGCGGCGTGTAAGTCACAGGCGTCTTACTTAGAGTAGCTGCTTGAGCAGATCCGCCAGCTCTACCGCGCTCTTGGATTCCGTGCCGCGTCCCAGCGACGGCGCAATCGCCACTGCTTCATTGCCGTCCTCGTGCCAGGCCAGAAACGAGGCTCGCTCCGCCCCAGGCAGGCGCTGCTGATTCAGCCAGGTGTAGTAAGTACCCATGTCCGCGTCCACCAGCGAGCCCTGCGGGTCCAGTTGCGGTTTGCGCTGCGCCTCCGCCAGCAATTCGTTCATGGGACGAAATCGTTGGCGGGGTGCGAAGCGCAGCACCAAAGTCAGCGGCTCGGCACGGCGCCATACCTCCCGCGCCGACCATTGTGCGAAGGTCGTACTGAAAACCTGCGTCCCCGCGCCCTCGGTCAGCAGGCTCACCTGGAAGCGGCTCAGGACCGCGTCGCCAGCCGTGCCGTACCCCAGTTCCTCCGGCCGCAGCTTGGCCAGCATGGTGCGAAATGCCTCCGGTCCCATGCCGGAAGCGTAGGCCTGCTGCATCCTCTCGTCGATCGTGGCTCTCACCGCCGCCAGAGAAGAGTACGAGATCGAGGTCAGGCCGGCCGCCGCCGTTTCCCCGTTTCCTCCGTCGATATACCAGTGCCCGTATGGAACGGAATGCGCCTGGGCCCTGGCGGACGCGAAGTCCAGCAACAGGCGGACGCCGTTATTCTGTCTCACATTGCTGAAATAGACCCCGTGCGGCCGCAGCTTGCGAAACAGCGGGTATTTCGTTTGAGCTACTCCCTGCCCCATCACCACCAGCCCTAACCGCTCGGTGGGAAGCGGCGCATGGGGAGCGGCCGCATGGACAGTGTGCATGTAATCCGTGGCCGCCGTGCGAAACGCATCAATCTGATGAGTGGCCCAAAGCTGGGTAGCCAGGTCCTCGGAAAACTGAACCGGTGTGTTCACCCAGTCCGATTTCTCGAGCTCCGGTGTGACGCGCAGCTTGGCGAAACCTTCCATGGATTGGCGGCGCCCCGGCACGGATTGCGATTCCAGATAAGCGAATTGCAGATCCAGTTCCTTGCGTTCGGCGGGAAATTTCCAATCGTAGGCGATCAGCTCGCGCAGCAGCAGCGGCACGAAGCTGATGGGCAACTCGCGCAATAGCGCCACCCGGTCCGCGGCGATTTGGCGGGCCTGCGGCGGATAGCCGCGAAACGAATCGGCAGTCAAATCGGCCGGAAGCATGGCGGCTAGGTGACCTCCGGCGCCGGCTTGCCTGCGACCAGCGGCGTTTCGAATCCAAGCCGCGCCCCCAGTGTGGGCACCAGGTCGGTCGACTCGAGTTGCCTGTCCACCACCACGTTCTCGCGGATGCCCGGCCCCATGGCGATCATCCAAGTGGTGCGCGACAGCGGATCGCCGGTGCGGTGGTGCTGGAATCCGTTTCCGCCCGCGTCGGTGTCGGAGTCCCGCCCGAAATCCGGCAAAATGAACATCGCGGTTTTGCCGCTGTACTCCGGTTCGCTTTCGATGGCGTGCCAGAGTTCCGCGCACAGCCGATCCGTGCGTCGGATCGCTTCCAGGTAGAGCGAGTAAGTGCCCGAGTGCGCTACATCGATGTCGTGCAGCGTGATCCAAAGTAAGCTGGGCGCGAGTTGGCGCATCAAATGCCGCGCGATGTAGACGGATAGTTCATCCGGGCTGGCCAAGGTGCGCGCGTGCGCGGCAAAGTCGGTGACCGAGAGGCGCATGACTTCCGCCATCTCGTGCAACTGCATCTCGTTGCCGCCCAATTGCGGCGCATACATGGGAGTCTCGTAATTGTCCCGCAAGAGATGGTCGTAAGCCTGGCCGTTGCCGGAAAGAGCCGCTGCTAAAAGGCGCTTAGGCAGTATTACGCCCGCGCCCGATCCGCGCGCATAACCGCGGTGGCCGCTTTCGCCGATCCGGTTAAAGCCGTTGCTGGGCGCGACCACCCACGCATCCGATGCCGGCCGCTTCAGATCCCTGCGGAAATATTCAAAAACGGTCGGATGGTCGGGAGGGACCGCCGCAAAGTTGTTGAAGGTTTCGTATACTCCGGTCGCCAGGCTGGCGGTCGCCACGTAATGCCCCAGAATGCCGCGATTCACAACCTGGCTAAAGAACGTGGCCCGCGGAATTAACTCGGTCAGCAGATGCGGAATATTCTCCTGGCCTTCGGGCATGAAGGTTTCCTCGTCCCGTGCGCCGCCGCCGAATGTCACCACGATGGCTTTCCGGCCGGGCGTGGCCGCACGCAAACGCCGTGGCAGCAGGCCGGCGGCGGTGGCCCCGGTAACGATGCGCAGGAAGTCGCGGCGGCTCCACGAAACAGCTCGAGCTACCTCTCGCGGACTGGCGCCGGTGACTATGCGGCGAGGAATAATTCCACCTCTCTCGATCTGGTAAGGCATTCTACCACGATGCGTAGGGCAGGACTCCAGAGGGACTTGCAATATTAGCCGACTTACGCAGGAACGGGCCCGAAATGCCTGGAAAGTGCAGTATCGAATTTTGCAAGTCCAGGAAAACATGGAAACGGTATTTCTGCCGATGGCAGCCGCCGCTCAATTCGGTTATTTTTGCAAGTCCCTCTCCAGACCCGCCATGTAGCCGGACGTAGACCTCTCAGCCGCGTGCCGCCGCGTCGCGAACCCGGCAGGTACTCTCCCGGACCACCAGGTGCGTCTCCATCTTGCGATCGGACTTACCGCTGGATGGTTCCCCACTGTCGGGCAGCAGTGCGTGAAAGGCATGTTCGGCCAGTTCGCTTCTGGATAAGCGCACGGTAGTCAGGGGCGGTTCCGTAAATTCGGCCAGGCGAATATCGTCGAATCCCACCACCGAAATGTCCTGCGGGACGGAGAGGCCGGCGCGCCGCACTGCCCGCATCATCCCAATGGCGGTCAGATCGTTCGAAGCCAGCACGGCGGTCGGCGAGCACTTGGATTCGAGCATGCGTGCCATCGCCTCAAAGCCTCCGTCCACCGTGTGATTGGCTTCTTCCACCAGGCGCTTGTCTTCGTCGATGCCATAGCGGCTGAGTGACCGAAGAAATGCAGATCGCCGGATGCGCGCGGATTTCAAGTCGAGCGGGCCGCTGATAAAACCGATTCGCCGGTGTCCCAGCGACAACAGATGTTCCACGGCCTCGTTTACGCCCATCGCATAATCCACCACCACGTGGCTGATACCTTTCCCGGTGGGTCCCACGTCCAGAAACACCATGGGTACATTGCGGTGCGCAAGCTGCTCCACCAGGTGATTGTCCATCTCCGAAGTCATGATCGCTACACCTTCCACTTTGCGCTCCAGCATGCGGCGCACACATAAGGCCATGCGCCCCGAGTCGTAGTTGGTGGAGCTGACGAGTATCTCGTAACTATGGTGAATGGCAACGTCCTCGAAGCCTTTAATCAATTCCGGGAAGAATGGATTTGTAATATCCGATACGATCAGGCCCAGAATCCGGCTGCGCCCGGATACCAGCGAACGCGCCAGGGAGTTCGGATAGTATCCCAGATCTTCCACAGCCTTCCAGACGCGCTTCGCCGTTTTTGGATCAACCATCGAAGGGTTGTTGATTGTGCGGGATACGGTGGCCGTAGAGACCCCGGCGCGGCGCGCAACCTCCTGGATCTTCATGGCTGGCTCGCTTCCCCCCATGCGTAGCTATACCGCGTTGCGACGTTCCAAGACAAGACGTTACTCGAAAAGAATTAGAAAATTTTTCATCAGACCTCTTGACTTGGATTCCGTACCTCGCGTACCATCGATTGCAAACGTTTGCATTTCGGTCCAAGAGGGGGCTGGAGTGCCGTTGGGGTTCCAAGTTAGACCTATAAGCACTAAGAGCGCCGTGCCAATTGCTGCGGCGAAACAGGGGGTTAGTTATGCGCCTAGTTGCGTGCAAACGAGCAGTGTTTCTCGGCCTGCTCCTGGCAACCATCGTTTTTGCCCAAAGAGATTTGGGCACCATCACCGGCATTGTCAGCGACCCAACCGGGGCTGCCGTGCCCAATGCCAAGATCATCATCACCGAAGTGGCCACGAACGAGAGTACTACGGTGTTCACCAATAACGCCGGTGAGTATGTTCGTCCGGCGTTGAAAGCCGGCACTTATACAGTCACTGCCGAGGCGCAAGGCTTCCGCCGCGTCGCGCAGGAAAATGTGGAAGTCACCGCCGGCGATCGTATCGGCGTGAATCTGACTCTGTCCGTGGGCCAAATCAGCGAGTCCATCGAAGTCTCCGCGTCCGCGCCCTTATTGCAGACGGAAAACACGTCCCAAGGCGCCGATCTGAACACTGCCGAGGTGAGTCAATTGCCGCTGGGCGGCCAGCGCGTATTCGCCTATCTGGCGCGGCTCTCGCCCGGTGTGCTGGTGGCGGAACCGGGCGCCCGCGACGCGCAGAACGGCGGTTTTTCGGCTAACGGCGTGCGATCCACCGGTGAAAACAATTTCCTCCTGAATGGCGTCGACAACAACGTCAATGACATCGACTTCATCAATCAGACATCCTACGTGATCGGTCCGTCAGTGGATGCCATTGGCGAAATGCGTATCCTCACCAACGGCTATAACGCTGAATACGGCCGGGCCGCGGGCGGCGTGATCGATGTCACGCTGAAAGCGGGTACCAACCAACTCCACGGCGACCTGTTTGAGTACCTGCAGAATACCAAGCTGGACGCCAACCGCTGGGAAAACAACGTGGCCGGTGTGGGGCGCCCGTCTTTGCAGCAGAACCAATTCGGCGCCACGGCCGGCGGACCGATTATCAAGAACAGGTTGTTTATGTTCGGCGATTATCAGGGCACTAAGATCGCTACGGCAGGTGGTGTAATTCAGAACCTCGGTTACGGCGGATTCTACACCATTCCTACACCGGCGGAAATCGCGGGCAACTTTAACAATGTGGCCACCATTTACGACCCGACGACCACATCGTGCAATGCCGCCGGCAATTGCACGCGCACGCCCTACCCCGGTAATCAGATCCCGGTGGGTCAGTTGGATCCCGCAGCGGCCAAAATCGCCTCTCTTTATCCAGCGCCGAATCAGGCCATTGTCCCCGGAAATTATCCCCAGAACGACTACTACGCAGTCACCCCTGGCGGGTTGCGCACGGACCAGGGCGACGGGCGCGTGGATTACAAGATTAGCGATAAGGACAGCCTCTTCGGCAGTATCAGTTGGTCGGATAGCTCCAAATACAACACGCCGCCATTTCAGGGCGCGCTCGATGGCGGCAATTTCTACGGTGCCAGCGAAATCGACCTCGGCCGTAATGCGCAGATCGGCTATACGCGCATCTGGAGTCCGTCGATCATTTCAGAAACGCGCATCGCTTACAGCCGCCTGGTTACTGCGCGCACTCAGGCCAACGCCGAGACCGACGAGTTCAAGGCGTACGGTATCGGCGGTTACGACCCTACTACCAGTCTGAACGGCGGCCTTCCGCAGTTTGGAATGGGCCAATACAGCCAGGTCGGCGCCAACGACTGGCTGCCGACCAAGGAATACAGCAACGTCTATGACTTTATCCAGAACGTTGCCATCAACAGGGGCACCCATGCGTTCAAGTTTGGCGCTGAAGTCAAGCCCATCGGATTTCCCTTCTTCCAGGTGCCCTTCCCGCACGGCGAGATGAACTTCTCCCGCGTCGAAACCGCCGAGCCAATACCTGGGACGCCATCTGCCACTACGGGCGACTCCTTTGCGTCGTTCCTGCTGGGCGCACTCGATAATGGGCAAATTTCAACGACCAACTTCGTGTCGTCGACGCGGCAGTCCTACGACTTCTATGCCCAGGACGACTGGAAGGTCACACCCAAGTTAACCGTCAACTATGGCTTGCGCTACGAACTGTGGTCGCCCATTGGCGAGCAGTGGGGACGCCAGTCCAATTTCGACATCAATACCCTGACTCTGCAAATTCCGAACGGACCCAGTTCCAACGCGCCGCTGCCTCCGAATTTCAACACATCCTACACGTTCGGCGGCGTCACTTACCCGGCCGATTTCCCGAACGTCAAGGTATGCCGCGGCTGTGTTTCGCAGTACCTGATCCCGTGGGACAAGCACGATTTTGGCCCGCGCCTCGGCTTCGCCTATAACCTGCGGCAGAAGACCGTGATCCGCGCCGCCTACGGCATCTTCTACGGCGGCGAGGAACAGCAGGGTGGAAATCCCAGTCGCGGCGAGTCCGCGCCATTCAACGAGTCGCCGCAATTGAACCGGCCCTCGGGCGTCAGCCAGTTCTTGCCCGATCCGCTGTTCGCTAATGGCGCCGCCGTCGGCGGAATCAGCATTGGTTATCCGGCCACGGTGTTCACCACCTATCCCGTCAGTTCTCTCCAGTTCCGCGAAGTGGCCGAGAACTTCCGGAACCCCATGGTGCAGAAGTGGAACATTGCTGTTCAGCAGGAATTAGGGCACCAGATGGCTTTTGAGCTCGGTTACCAGGGCAATCACTCGTCGCACCAACTTCTTCAACCCGACGACAATCCGTGCCCCAACCTCGCGACCACAGATACAAACATCAACTGTAATTCCCTCCGCCCCTATCCCGATATCGGGGGTATTTCCGGAACGGCTTCGTTCGGTTTCGGCAATTACGACGCCTTGACCGCCAAACTGGAGAAACACTTATCAGCCGGGCTGCAGTTCATCAGTTCCTACACTTATGGCCATGCCTTGGCCACCTCGGGCACCACGCTCAGTGGTTCGCAGAATTTTCAGACCATAAACAACACCAACTTAAGCCTGAGTTATGCCAACGCGGCCTGGGACATCCAACAGAACTTCACCACTGGGTTTACCTACGATATCCCCTTTGGCCGCGGCAGGCAGTTTGGTGGCAATATCAATAGGGCTGCGGACTTCGTGCTGGGCGGCTGGCAGGTCAATGGCATTCTCGCGCTGCACAGCGGCCAGCCGTACACCGTCAGCGCCAACGGTTCCTATTGCGTGGGCGTGTGGGCGGGTTGCTTCCCCGATATAGTATCCGGCAGTGCCAATGCCGCACCTCCCGGTGGCCGCACCCCCTCGGAATGGTTCAATACGGCGAACTTTGCGGCGCCCGCGTCCCTGACCGAGGGCAATGTCGGAGACAACACGAACTTTGGACCGCCCCTCCGCAATCTGGATGCGTCCGTATTCAAGGGCTTCGCATTCACGGAGCGGTATAGCCTGCAATTCCGGGCTGAGGTGTTCAACCTTGCCAATACACCGCAGTTCAATTTCCCGGACAGCACTTTCGGCGATGCGACTTTCGGCAGGGTATCCAGCACGTTGCCAGGCACCGAACGGCACTTCCAGTTCTCGCTGAAGTTCCTGTTCTGACAATTCGCGACCGTCTGGGATTCCAATCGAGCGCCGCGAGTTTTCTCGCGGCGTTCGCTGCTTGAGACCTATCTCTTCCGAAACAAGCGCCTAGCCTAAGTCCCCTGAATGGAATAACTTGCGCTCTGTTCGTAAATTTTTGCCACTGCACCTGTCTCCTGCCATGCGCGCTAATGTCCAGCCCACCTGCCATGTGAAGCGGCCTGCTGCGCGGCCAGCAGCAGGAA
>Ga0182015_10005986_pt1 | contig 12398 bp, 10 predicted proteins | sample 712P3MmetaG_FD_120478 | JGI IMG/M metagenome (GOLD analysis project Ga0182015, IMG submission 120478) | Permafrost microbial communities from Stordalen Mire, Sweden - 712P3M metaG | ecosystem: Environmental > Terrestrial > Soil > Wetlands > Permafrost | place: Sweden: Stordalen | collected...
GCGGCCAGCGGATCAGTTCCGCCAGCCGGGCATGCAGGCTAGGGCGGCGAGCGCGGTCAGCCGGTCAGCGCGGCGAGCCCGGTGAGCTGGTCAGCGCGGCGAGCGTGGTCAGCTGGTCAGCGCGGCGAGCCCGCGCTTCGGGTTGTAGGCGGCAAGCTTCTGCCGCAGCTTGCCGCGGCCGCGATGCAGCCGTGACATCACCGTGCCGATGGGCGTCCCCATGATCTCGGCAATCTCGCGGTACGGGTAGCCCTCGATGTCCGCCAGGTAGACAGCCACCTTGAACTCGTCGGGCAGATCGCGCAGCGCCCGGAGGATCTCCGAGTCGGCCAGCCGGTCGAGCGCCTCGGATTCGGCCGAGCGGGCCGGGGCCGCCAGCGGATCGCTGCTGATCTGCCAGTCCTCATGAAAGTCGGTGCCGAGCGCTTGCATGGGCTCGCGCCGCTTCTTCCGGTACGAGTTGATGAAGGTGTTCGCCAGGATCCTGTGCAACCAGGCGCGCAGGTTGGTACCCGGCATGAACTGGTGGAACGCCGCATACGCCTTAGCGGAAGTCTCCTGGACGAGATCTTCGGCATCGGAGGGGTTCCTGGTCATGCGGAGCGCCGCGGGATACAGCTGGCCCAGGAAGGGCACGACGTCCTGCTCGAACCGGGTATCCTGATCCGGCGCCTGCTCGATCGGGCTCATCGCCGCTCCGCTCATCGTTAACCTCTTACCCACTAGACGTCGCGGATGCCCGTCTGGACGTGTTCTATGCGCAACAATTTGCGTACGGAACGATGTCGCTCTCGGCAACAGGTTAGTTCTTGCTGTCTTCGTCACCATCGGCGCCCCGGCTTGGCCGGACTCCGGCCCGTGGCCGGCCAGCTTCCGGACCGGCGAGCGCGCTGAGCCGGCCGGCCTGATTCCCGGCTCAGATCCAGCCGTGATACCACATCCGGGACAGCCAGGAGCTGTAGGGGATGATCTTGGCGGCCAGCACCGGATACAGGTAGTAGAAGTTCGCCAGGACGGCGATCAGGTAGACGCCGGTGACGGCCGCGCCGGCTGTCCTGCGCGGCGTGCTCGCCCGCGCGGAACCGATGAGCAGCCCCAGGCAGAGCGTGATCGCGATCACCAGGAACGGCTCGAACGCCACCGCGTAGAAGTAGAACATGGTGCGGTGGTCGTCCCAGGCATACCAGAACCAGGGCAGCCAGCCGGCCGCGATCCCCAGCAGTACAGCCCCCGCCCGCCAGTCCCGGCGGCCAAGCCACCAGAGCAGGCAGAAGGCGATCGCGGGGATGGACGCCCACCAGATCGCCGGGGTGCCGATCGCCAGAACCTCCTGCGAGCAGCTCCTGGAGCCGCAGGTAGTGGACGCGGAGTTGTAGAAGAACGAGACCGGCCTGGTCATCACCAGCCAGGTCCATGGCCAGGACTGATACGGGTGATGCGTGGTCAGGTTGACGCCGAACTGCCACATCGCCTTGTTGTACTGGTACAGCGAGTCCAGCGCGGACAGCACCGGGGTGTGATTGCCGTGCTGCGCGGCCCAGTTCCTGTCGTAACCCACGCTGGAGGCGAACCAGCCACTCCAGGAAGCCAGGTAGGCGGCGGCCGGGACCAGCCCGAAGGAGACCGGCAGCCAGCTGGCGTCCCGGAGCAGCGCGCCGCGGACGTAACCGCTGAATCCGGCGGCCCGGCGGGCGCCGACATCCCAGGCGAAGGCCAGGCAGCCGAACGCGGGGATGTACCAGATGCCGTTCCACTTGGACGCGCAGGCAAGGCCGAGGCACAGCCCGGCCAGCACGCGCCACCAGCGGATGCCGAGCCGCGGCCCGCGATCGCCGGTCATTCCCGCGGCCACCGCCGCGGCGATCCGGGCCCGGCCGCGATCCCGGTCGACCAGCAGCGCGCCGAACGCGGCCAGCACCCAGAACATGACGAAGATGTCGAGCAGCGCCGTGCGGCTCATCACGAACTCGAGCCCGTCCAGCGCGAGCAGCAGCCCCGCCACGCAGCCGAGCAAGGTGGATCTTGTCATCCTGCGTGCAATGCGCGCGGTGAGCAGGATGGCGAGTGAGCCGACGACGGCGGCGGAGAACCGCCACCCGAACGGCGTCAGGCCGAACAGCCACTCACCGCCGGCGATGAGGACCTTCCCGAGCGGGGGATGCACCACGAACTCGCCGCCCGAGGCGAGGATGTGCGTCGAACGGCCGCTGGCGAGGATCGCGTTGGCATTCTTGACATGATTGATCTCGACGCCATGGCGCAGGATCCCGTAGGCGTCGCCGACGTAGTACGTCTCGTCGAAGACGACCGCGCGGGGATCGCCGAGCCGGCTGAAGCGCAGGAACGTGCCGAGCGCCGTGACAAGCAGCGGCCCGAGCCAGCCCCAGAGCGCGCTGCCGCCGATAGCGGGCGCGAGCCGGTCAGCCAGCTCGGATGCCTGATCACCGTGCTCGTCAGCCAGCGGCACGTCTTCGTCTGCCCTCATCGGATGTCATCGTAGGGGCGCCGGGCATTAGCGTGTGCGGCGGAGGCAAAGGCGGCATGGATAACGGCATGGACAACGGCGGAAATGACGAAGTAAAAGATGACAGGCCGGCAACGCTGCTGATCGCCGCCGTCCCTATCGGGCGGCCCGAGGATGCCTCGCCCAGGCTCGCGGCCGCGCTCAGCGAAGCCGGGACCATCGCGGCCGAGGACACCCGCCGGGTCCGCAGGCTGGCGGCCGCGCTCGGTGCCGCGCTGAGCGCCAGGCTCGTGTCGTACTACGACGAGGTCGAGACCAGGCGGGCAGCGGGGCTGCTGGCCGAGCTGCGGGCGGGCCATGACGTGCTGCTCGTCTCGGACGCCGGCATGCCCGGCGTCAGCGACCCCGGATACCGGATCGTGGCGGCCGCTGCCGCCGAGGGCATCCGGGTGAGCGTGCTGCCGGGGCCGTCCGCGGTGACGGCCGCGCTCGCGATCTCCGGGCTGCCTACCGACCGGTTCTGCTTCGAGGGCTTCCCGCCGCGGAAGGCCGGCGAGCGGGGACGGAGATTCGCCGAACTGGCCGGTGAGCCGCGGACGATGGTCTTCTTCGAGTCGCCGCGCAGGCTCGCGGTCACCCTGGCTGAGCTGGCCGGGGCCTTCGGCGCCGGCCGGCGGGCGGCCGTCTGCCGCGAGCTGACCAAGACGCACGAGGAAGTCCGCCGCGGCACCCTGGCCGAGCTGGCCGAATGGGCCAGCCCCGGCGTGCTCGGCGAGATTACCCTGGTGATCCAGGGCGCTCCGGCCCGGCCGGTGGTGGGCTCGGCCGCGGATGCCGCGGCCGAAGTCGCCGTCCGGGAGCAGTCGGGCATGGCGCGCAATGCCGCGATCGCGGCCGTCGCCAGGGAACGCGGGCTGCCGAGAGGCGACGTATACGACGCTGTCGTGCAGGCGAGGTCAGCCGCCCGCGGCGGCCAGCGGTCACCGTAGCGGACCGTGCGCCGATCCCGGTGGCCCTAGGCTGGTGGCCATGTCGCCGACGACCCGCCACATCCTGGCCGCGCCAGCCTGGCCGTACGCTAACGGCCCCCGCCACATCGGGCATGTCTCCGGTTTCGGGCTGCCCTGCGACATGTTCAGCAGGTACCAGCGGATGGCCGGCAACAAGGTGCTGATGGTCAGCGGCACCGATGAGCACGGCACCCCGATCCAGGTCCAGGCCGACGCCGAGGGGGTGACCGCCAGGGAGCTTGCCGACCGTTACAACCGGGTCATCGTCGATGACCTGGCCGGCCTGCACATGTCCTACGACCTGTTCACCAGGACGACCACCAGCAACCATTACGCGGTGACCCAGGAGATCTTCACCGGGCTCTACCGGAACGGCTACATCTTCGCCAGGAACGCGATGGGCGCGATCTCGCCGTCCACCGGCCGGACGCTGCCGGACCGCTATATCGAGGGCACCTGCCCGATCTGCGGATACGACAGCGCCCGGGGTGACCAGTGCGACAACTGCGGCAACCAGCTTGACCCGGTCGATCTCATCAACCCGCGCTCGAAGATCAACGGGGAGACGCCGGTCTTCGCGGAGACCGAGCACTTCTTCCTCGACCTGCCGGCGTTCGCCGAGGTGCTCGGGACCTGGCTGCAGAGCAAGAGCGGCCAGTGGCGCCCGAACGTGCTGAAGTTCTCCCTGAACCTGCTCGCCGACCTGCAGCCCAGGGCGATCACCAGGGATCTCGACTGGGGCGTGCCGGTCCCGCTGGACGGCTGGCGGGACCGGCCGGACAAGCGGATCTACGTCTGGTTCGACGCGGTCATCGGCTACCTGTCGGCGTCGGTGGAGTGGGCGCGGCGTTCCGGCGACCCGGATGCCTGGCGGGCCTGGTGGCAGTCGCCGGACGCCGAGTCGTATTACTTCATGGGCAAGGACAACATCGTCTTCCACTCGGAAATCTGGCCGGCCATGCTGCTCGGCTACAGCGGCAAGGGCAGTAAGGGCGGCGAGCCAGGCTCGCTCGGCGCGCTGAACCTGCCCACCGAGGTGGTGTCGAGTGAGTACCTGACGATGGAGGGGCGGAAGTTCTCCTCGTCCCGGTCCGTGGTCATCTACGTGCGGGATTTCCTGGCCAGGTACGACGTGGACGCCCTGCGCTATTACGTCGCCGTGGCGGGCCCGGAGAACCAGGACACCGATTTCACCTGGAGCGAGTTCATCCGGCGGAACAACGACGAGCTGCTGGCGAACTGGGGCAACCTGGTCAACCGCTGCGTCTCGTTCGCGGCCAGGAACATCGGGGCGATCCCGGCGGCCGGCCAGCTGACGGATGCGGATCAGGACATACTCCAGCACTCCAGGGCTGCGTATAAAACCGTCGGCGATTCGCTGGCCCGGTCGAGATTCAAGGCGGCCATCAACGAGACCATGCGGACGCTCGCGGAGGCGAACAAGTACCTCTCCGACCAGGCGCCCTGGAAGCTCCGCGAGTCCGATCCCGAGCGCATGCGGACGATCTGCCATGTCGCACTGCAGCTCGTCGACGACGGCAAGACACTGCTGACCCCGTTCCTGCCGGAATCGTCCCAGCGGGTCTACGAGATGCTCGGCGGAACCGGGGACTGGTCCGGGATGCCGCGGATCGACGAGGTGACCGAGGACGGCGGCCAGCCCTATCCGGTGATCACCGGCGACTACCAGACCGCTGCCCGGTGGGAGCACGCGCCGATCCGGCCCGGTACCCCGCTCGGGCCGCCGACGCCGCTGTTCACCAAGCTCGACCCGTCGGTCGCGGACGAGGAGCTGGCGAGGCTGGAGCAGGCATGACCGAGGCCGGGGCCAGCATCGCGGCGGAGTCAGGGGCGTCCGGGTCCGGGGCGTCCCCGCGGAGTGCCGGATCTCCCCGGGCCGGCCCCGTGCCGCTGCCGGAGCCGCTGCCGGCCGAGGCATTCGACAGTCACTGCCACCTGGACATGATCGAGCGCCCGCCGGAGCAGGTCGTGGCGGACGCCGTCGCCGTCGGCATTACCCGGATGATCACGGTCGGCTGCGACCTGCCCTCGTCGCGCTGGGCGGCCGCCTGCGCGGCCGGGCATGAGCGCATCTTCGCTGCGGTCGCCATCCACCCGAACGAGACGGCGGCCGCCGCTGCGCTCCCCGGCGGCGCGGCGGCCGTGCTAGCCGAGATCGCCGAGCTGGCCGCGCTGCCGCAGGTGCGCGCCGTCGGCGAGACCGGGCTCGACTACTACCGGGACACCGCTGATCCCGCGCTGCAGCGGGACTGGTTCCGCGCGCATATCGCGATCGCCAAGCAGGCCGGCAAGCCGCTGATGATTCACGACCGCCAGGCGCATGCGGACGTGCTGCGGCTGCTGGACGAGGAGGGGGCGCCGGAGCAGGTCGTGTTCCACTGCTTTTCCGGCGATGAGGTGATGGCGAAGCGGTGCGCGGAGGCCGGCTACGTGATGAGCTTCGCCGGCAACGTCACGTTCACCAGCGCGCAGCAGCTCAGGGACGCCGCCGCGGTAGCGCCAGCCGGCCTGATCCTGGTGGAGACCGATGCTCCGTATCTCACCCCGGTGCCGCACCGGGGAAAGCCCAACTCGCCCGCCATGGTCGCGCACACGCTGCGTTGCATCGCCGAGGTGAAGCAGCTGGACGTGGCGGAGCTGTGCGCGGCCATCGCCGCGACCGGCGAGCGCGTCTTCGGGCCGTGGCAGGCATAGCCGTGCCTGGCACGGCCGGCGGCGACGCGGCCGGCGCGGAGCCTGCCGGTACGGGCGCGGCCCTGCTCGGGCCCGCCGACATCAGGGCGCTGGCCGCCCGGCTAGGGATCCGGCCCGCCAAGCGGCTCGGCCAGAACTTCGTGACCGACGCCGGAACGATCCGGCGGATCACCGCGATGGCGCAGCTGACGCCCGACGACGTGGTGCTCGAGGTCGGCCCGGGATTCGGCTCGCTGACGCTGATGCTGCTGGCCGCGGCCCGCCGGGTGATCGCGGTCGAGCTCGATCCGGTGCTCGCCGCCGAACTGCCGCGCACCATCGCCGCGCGCGCCCCCAGCCTGGCCGGCCGGCTGGACGTGGTGACCGCCGATGCGGCGCGGGTGCGGGAACTGCCCGGCGACCCGCCCACCGTGCTCGTCGCCAACCTGCCCTACAACGCGTCCGTTCCGGTCGTGCTGCACCTGCTCGCGACCATGCCGTCGGTGCGGCGCGGCCTGGTCATGGTCCAGGCCGAGGTGGCCGACCGGATGAGCGCCCCGCCCGGCAGCAGGACCTACGGCGTTCCCTCGGTCAAGCTCGCCTGGTACGGCGAAGTGCGCCGGGCGGGATCGGTGCCGAGGAGCGTGTTCTGGCCGGTGCCGAGAGTGGATTCCGGGCTGGTGGCCTTCGCCAGGCATCCCGGTGCCCGGCCCGCCGCCCCGAGCCGGGAGGACGTCTTCGCGGTCGTGGACGCGGCGTTCGCGCAGCGGCGCAAGACGCTCCGCGCGGCACTCGCGGCGTGGGCGGGCTCGGCGGCCAGCGCGGAACGGGCGATCAGGGCAGCCGGAGTCGACCCCGGGCTGCGCGGCGAGGCGCTCGGCGTGGCCGAATTCTCGCGCATCGCGGCGGCGGGCCGTCCGGCGGCCGGCCCCGCGCCCGGATCCACGTCCGGCCCGGCAGCCGGCCCGGCACCCGGATCCACGTCCGGCCCGGCAGCCGGCCCGGCAGCCGGCCCGGCACCCGGGCTACCCGGCTGACCAGCCGCACGGCAGCGTTCGCCGGGCAGCCCGCGGGCCGCGTAAGATCGTCTGATCGTGACCCCTGTGACTGTCCGGGTGCCCGCGAAGGTGAACCTCCAGCTCGCCGTCGGGCCGCTGCGTGCCGACGGATACCACGACCTGGTGACGGTCTTCCACGCCGTGTCGCTCTTCGATGAGGTGACGGTCCGGCCGGCCGGACAGACCAGCGTGCAGGTGACCGGCGAGGACGCGGCAGCCGTCCCGGCCGGGCGGACGAATCTGGCCGTGCGGGCAGCAGCGGCGCTGGCCAGGGCCGCAGGCCCGAAGCGGGTGCCGAAGCCAGCGGTGGCGATCGAGATCCGCAAGCGCATTCCGGTGGCGGCCGGGCTGGCTGGCGGCAGCGCGGACGCCGCGGCCGCGCTGGTCGCCTGCAATGAGCTCTGGCAGGCCGGCCTGTCCGGGCCCGAACTCAGCCAGGTGGCGGCCGGCGTCGGCAGCGATGTCGCGTTCGCGCTGCTGGGCGGGACCGCCGTCGGAGTGGGCCGCGGGGAGCAGCTCACCGTAGCCCTGGCAGCCGGGACGTACCACTGGGTACTCGCATTCTCCGCGGGCGGACTACCGACACCGGAGGTCTACGCGACCTGCGACCGGCTCCGGGCAGCCCGGGCCGGCAGCTCCGACGGCCCGTCCCGGATCCAGCGCCCGGGGCCGCCGCAGCTCAGCACCGCGCTGATGGCCGCGCTGCGGTCGGCCAGCCCGTCGGCCGTCGGCCCGCTGCTCGTCAACGACCTGCAGCCCGCGGCGATCTCGCTGCGCCCCGGGCTTCGCCGGACCCTTGCCGCAGGCCGCGAACTCGGCGCGGCCGGCGCCATGGTCTCCGGCTCCGGGCCCACCTGCGCCTTCCTCGCCGCCGACGCCGGGCACGCGCGGGACCTCGCCGTCTCGCTCACCGGCGCCGGGGTCTGCCGGGCCGTCGTCCGGGTGCACGGGCCGGTCCCCGGAGCGGCCGTGGTCGCCAGCACGGAGCAGGCGTGAACCTGGTCAACCTGGAAGCCGCCGCCAAGGCATTCGGGCCGCGGGTACTGCTGGACGGCGTATCGCTCGGCGTGGCGACGGGAGACCGGATCGGCGTCGTCGGGCGCAACGGCGCGGGCAAGAGCACGCTGCTCGCCGCGCTGGCCGGCACCGCCGTGCTGGACTCCGGCCGGGTCACCCGCACCCGCGGCCTGCGGCTCGGGCATCTGCCGCAGAGCGAGAGCCTGACCGGGCGGGTCAGGGAACTTGTCTTCGGCGACCTGCCCGAGCATGCCTGGGCGGCCAGTCCGCGGACGCGCGGGGTCAAGGAGGCGCTGCTCGGCGGCGTGAGCCTGGACAGCCTGGCCGAGCAGCTATCGGGCGGCGAGCGCCGCCGCGTCGGGCTGGCCGCGGTGCTGTGCGGGACGCACGACCTGCTGCTGCTCGACGAGCCAACCAACCACCTGGACATCGAGGCGATCGGCTGGCTGGCGGGCTACCTGGGCGGGCAGGGCCGGACGTTCGTCGTGGTAACGCACGACCGCTGGTTCCTCGACGCTGTCTGCGAGCGGACCTGGGAAGTGGCGGACGGGAAGGTCCGGTCCTACGAGGGGAGCTACTCGGCCTACGTGCTCGCCAGGGCCGAGCGAGCGCGTATCTCCGACGCGGTGGACCGGCGGCGGCGCGGCCTGCTGCGCAAGGAACTGGCCTGGCTGCGGCGCGGCCCGCCGGCCCGGACGAGCAAGCCCAAGTTCCGGGTCGAGGCAGCCACCGCGCTGATCGAGGGAGAGCCGGCCCCGCGGGACCGGGTAGAGCTCACCAGGCTCGCTGCCGCCCGGCTGGGCAAGACCGTCCTTGAGGTCGCCGATGCCACCGTGCGGGCCGGGCAGCGGGTGCTGCTGGACGACGTCAGCTGGCAGCTCGGCCCCGGTGACCGGGTTGGCGTGGTCGGAGTCAACGGCAGCGGGAAGACGACGCTGCTGCGGCTGCTTGCCGGGATGGTGCCGCTCGCCGGGACCAGGCGGGCCGGGGACCCGCCCCCCGGACCGGCACCGGCGGGGGATCCGGCGGCGGATCCGGGCGGGGACCAGCCGGCCGGCGGCGGCCTTCGCGCCGAGGGCACGGTGGTGCGCGGCAAGACCGTGCGGCTCGGCTACCTCACTCAGGAGGCCGCCAGGATCGATCCGGCACTGCGCGTCCTGGAGGCCGTCGAGCAGGTGGCCAGCACCGTCGAGGCCGGCCAGCGCGAGCTGTCCGCCAGCCAGCTGCTGGAACGGCTCGGCCTGGGCGGGGAGACGCAGTGGACGCCGGTCGGCGAGCTGTCCGGCGGCGAGCGCAGGCGGCTGCAGCTGCTGATGCTGCTGATGGCCGAGCCGAACGTGCTTTTCCTCGACGAGCCGACCAACGACCTGGACATCGAGACGCTGACCGAACTGGAGGACTTGCTGGACGGCTGGCCGGGCTCGCTCGTCGTGGTTAGCCATGACCGGTATTTCCTGGAGCGGGTGACCGATCATGTCGTGGCGCTGACCGGCGGGAAAGTGGCCTACCTGGCCGGCGGCATCGGCGAGTACCTGGACCGCCGCGAGCGCGAGCGGACCGCGGAGCCGGCCACCGCGCGGCCGGGCGCCGGGCGGGCGCCGTCGCCCGCCGCCAGGCAGCGGACCGGCCAGAAGGAGCTCAGCAGGCTGGAGCGCCAGCTCGCCGCGGTCACCGAGCAGGAGGCGAAGCTGGCCGGCCAGCTGGCCGCCAGCGCCAGCGACTACGCCGCCCTGATCGAGCTCGGCGCGCTGCTCCGCTCGGTTCAGGCGGACAAGGCCAGCCTGGAGGAGCGCTGGCTCGAGCTGGCCGAGGAGCTTGCCGACTGACCGAAGCTGGCCGAGGGCGCGGGCGCCAGCCGGTCAGCGGAGGTCGGCGCGGCGGAACGCGCCGGCGATCACCCGGTAGCCTGCCGCGTTCGCGTGCTCGTTCGGGCCGCGCGGCGGCGGCGCGCATTCCCAGGTCCATGAGCAGATCAGGGCGACATTGCGCGGCACCGTGCCGACCGCGGAGCCGGTGGCCTGGCTGGTGAAATCCCCGTTGCGGAACGCGCCGGCCACGTCCGCGACGCGCGCTCCGAAAGCCATGTAGGTGCTGGCCAGCAGTTCATTGAGGCCGGTGGCCAGGCTTTCGCTGAGCCGTGCGAGGAACTGGCCAGCGAGGCCGTCCCGCCAGGTGACGAGCTCGGGCACGTAGTAGCTCATGCCGATGATGCGCAGCCTGCTGCCGCCGGCCGCCCGCAGCGACTGCAGGATCCTGGCCAGGTTTCCCGCGGTGTCCGGGACGGCCGACCCGATGCAGCTAGCGATCTTGCTCAGGCTCGGATGAGTGACGCACGCGTCCGGGTCGTTGGCGCCGATGTCGATGGTGACCAGGGACACCCGGCCGGGATGCGCCCGCAGGAACCTGACGGCGGCGGCAAGCTGCGAGCCGCCAGGGTAGGAGCAGATACCGCCATGGATCATGGTGGTGGTGGTCTCGCCGGCGCAGCCGAGCTTGACCAGCCGCAGGCCCGGGTCGCCCGGATGCAGCATCGCGTAGAGCTGGTCGGGGTAGCCCTGGTCCGTCGGCACGCTCGCGCCTGCCTTGTCCGGCTGGACCCCGCGGGCCAGCGAGTCGCCCAGGGACAGGTAGTAGCTGGTCACCGGGCTGCTCCGGCGGTGAGGCGGGGCCGGGGTGGCAGCGGGCCCGGCCGTCGCCACCGTCACGGCGACCGCGACCGCCGCGATCAGGGCAGTGCCGGTTAGCACGGCAGTGGCGCGGCGCATCCGTTCCCTATAGCTGGCATGGTCATAGGTGGCATGGTCATCCGAGGTCAGGTCCGGTATCGGAGTCGAAGGGCGCGAGAATGACCCGCAGCAGCCCGGCCAGCTCCCGCTGCTGGGCGCTATCCAGCCCGGTGAGCAGCCTGCGCTCGCGTTGCAGCAGGTCGGCGAGGGCCGCGTCGGCTACCGACCGGCCGCTCGCGGTCAGCGTGACCAGCACGCCGCGCTTGTCCAGCGGGTCCGGGTGCCGCCGGACAAGTCCCGCGCTGGCCAGCCGGTCGATCCTGTTCGTCATGGTGCCCGAGGTGACGAGCGTGGCCCGGAGCAGCGCGCCAGGACTCAGCTGATAGGGCGCGCCCTGGCGGCGCAGCGCGGACAGCACGTCGAATTCCCAGGTCTCCAGCTGATGCGCGGCGAACGCGGCCCTGCGGGCCCGGTCGAGATGCCTGGCCAGGCGTGATACCCGGCTCAGCACGTGCAGCGGCTCCACGTCGAGATCCGGCCGCTCGACCTGCCACCTGGCCACCAGGTAGTCGACCTCGTCGTGCGCCGGCGGGCTGACGGCGGTGCCGTGCTGGTCGTTCATGGCCTGAAGCATATCTCTTGACATCAAGAATTCAGGCTAGTAGAACCGGAAGGAGGTATCTTGACGTCAAGAAATAAGGGGCGGCCATGTGGGACCCGGATCAGTATCAGCGGTTCGCCGGCCAGCGCGCCCGGCCGTTCTTCGAGCTGCTGGCACGAGTCGGTGCCACCGATCCCCGGCTGGTCGCTGACCTTGGCTGCGGCCCCGGCGAGCTGACCGCGGCGCTGGCCGGCCGCTGGCCGGGCGCGGACGTCGTCGGCGTGGACAGCTCGCCGGAGATGATCCGCGCGGCCGGCGCGCTGCCAGCCGCCGCCTTGCTAGCCGCGGATGGCGCGGATGGCGCGGAGGGCCGCCAGGCGCCAGCCGGGCGGCTCAGCTTCGTGCTGGCGGACCTGCGGGAATGGCGGCCGGCGCACGCGGCCGACGTCATCATCTCGAACGCCGCGCTGCAATGGGTGCCCGATCACCTGGCCGTGCTGGCCCGCTGGCCGGGGATGCTCGCGGCGGGCGGCTGGCTGGCGTTCCAGGTGCCGGGCAATTTCGATCAGCCGAGCCATCAGATCATCACCGAACTCGCCAGCTCGCGGCGGTGGCGCCCGCTGCTGCGCGACGTCCGGCTCAACCGCCAGGCGGCGCAGCCCGCCGAGTACCTGGACCTGCTGGCCAGCGCCGGCTGCGAGGTTGACGCATGGGAGACCACCTACCTGCATGTCCTGTCCGGCGGCGATCCTGTCCTTGACTGGTACAAGGGCACCGGCCTGCGGCCGGTGCTCGCGGCGCTCGGGCCCGGGCTGGCCGGGGAGTTCA
>Ga0182015_10005987_pt1 | contig 12395 bp, 14 predicted proteins | sample 712P3MmetaG_FD_120478 | JGI IMG/M metagenome (GOLD analysis project Ga0182015, IMG submission 120478) | Permafrost microbial communities from Stordalen Mire, Sweden - 712P3M metaG | ecosystem: Environmental > Terrestrial > Soil > Wetlands > Permafrost | place: Sweden: Stordalen | collected...
GCGCGGAGATCATCTTCCCGCTGGTCTCGGTCGGCGCCACCGAAAGCGCGATGATGGCGGCGGCACTCGCCGAGGGCGAGAGCGAGCTCGTCAATCCCGCGCGCGAGCCCGAGATCGTCGATCTCGCCGCTTGCCTGAATTCGATGGGTGCCAAGGTCACCGGCGCCGGCAGCGAGCGCATCCGCATCGAGGGCGTCCGCCTCCTCCACGGCGCCACGCACAGCGTCATTCCCGACCGCATCGAGACCGGCACCTACATGATGGCGGCGGCGATCACCGGCGGCGAGATCGAGCTGGTCGGCGCCAGCTATGACATGGTCGCCTCGGCGGTGGCGGCGCTTGAATCCGCCGGCGTCGCCATTGCCAAGTCCAATGCCGGCATCAAGGTGTCGCGCCGCAACGGCCGTCTCTCCGGCATCGACGTGACGACGGCGCCGTTCCCGGGATTCCCGACCGATCTGCAGGCGCAACTGATGGCGCTGATGACCACCGCCGAGGGTGCCGCCACCATCACCGAGACGATTTTCGAGAACCGCTTCATGCATGTGCCCGAGCTCTGCCGCATGGGCGCAGACATCCAGATCGAGGGTTCGGCGGCGCGCGTGCGCGGCGTGGCGAAGCTGACCGGAGCACCCGTGATGGCGACCGATCTGCGCGCCTCGGTGTCGCTGGTGTTGGCGGGATTGGCGGCCGAGGGCGAGACCGTAGTCAACCGCATCTATCATCTCGATCGCGGTTACGAGCGGCTCGAGGACAAGCTCGCCGCCTGCGGTGCCGCGATCGAGCGGCTTGGCGGCGAGGGCTAAGGGCGCCGCATGGCCAAGGCGAAGACACCGCCGGCGAGTAAGAAACCGCGCGCCGAACCGATTGCCAAGACCAAGCTGCGCCTCAAAGCCGCGGATGTTGAGGATCTGGCGGTGATCTCGGCGATCCTGCAGGACGCGCTGGTCGCGGTCGGTGATCTCTTGTTCGAGCCGGCGCAAAAGCGCTTCGTGCTGGTCGCCAACCGTTTCCGCCACGAAAGCGCCGCGGAGGAGGGTGGCGGCAGCGAGCGGGTGCTCACCGGATTGCGCGTCGACGGCGTCACCTCCGTGCAGCGGCGCGGCTTCAACCCGCGCGAGGCCGACCGGCTGATGGTTTTGCTGGCGATCCGTCGCGGCGGAGACGGCATTTACCTCGATTTCGCCGGCGGTACTAGCATCCGGCTCGACGCCGGCGATATCCTGTGCCATTTAGATGATCTCGGCGAGCCTTGGCCCACGCGTTTTCGTCCCCATCATCCCGAGGCGGATCCGGGCTGAGGCCCGGATTTTTTAGTCTTTGTGGATTTTGGAGATTGTCGTGTCGGCGAACGAGATTCTGCGATTGGCGCTCCCGAAGGGCCGCATCCTCGACGAGGTTGTGCCGGTGGTGCGCCGCGCCGGCATCGAGATCGAGCCCGATTTCGCCGATCCCGATACCCGGAAGTTGCGCTTCGCCACCAACCAGCCCAATCTCGAGGTCATCCGCGTGCGCAATTTCGACGTAGCGACCTTCGTCGCCTTCGGCGCGGCGCATTTCGGCGTCGCCGGCAGCGACGTGCTGATGGAATTCGATTATCCCGAGGTCTATGCGCCGCTCGATCTGCGCGTCGGCAAGTGCCGCCTCGTCGTCGCCGCCCCCAAGGAAGATCAGGGCCGCGACGATCCGACGCGCTGGAGCCATGTCAGCATCGCCACCAAATATCCCGAGATCACCCGCCGCCACTTCGCCGGCCGTGGTGTGCAGGCCGAATGCATCAAGCTCAACGGCGCGATGGAACTGGCGCCGACGTTGGGGCTGGCGCGTCGCATCGTCGATCTGGTCGCCACCGGCACGACGCTGCGCGAGAACGGCCTCGTGGAGATCGAGCACATCACCGACGTGACCTCGCGGCTCATCGTCAACCGCGCTGCGCTGAAGACGCGCAGCGCCGAGATGACCTGCTGGATCGAGCGCTTTCGCGAGGCGGCCGATGCCGCTTAGGCTGGCGAGCGCCGCTGCCGGTTTCGCGCGCGATTTTGCCAGGCTGCTCGAGCTGAAGCGCGCGATGGCGGAAGACGTCGATGCCGCCGTGACGTCGATCGTCGCCGATGTGCGCAAGCGCGGCGATGAGGCGCTGATCGACTATACCAAGCGCTTCGACCGGGTGACGCTGAGCGCGGCCGAGCTTCGCGTCGCCGTCAAGGACATCGCCACCGCGGAATCATCCTGCCCGCCGGCGGTGATGGACGCGCTGCGCTTTGCTGCGGCGCGGATCGAGGATTATCACCGCCGCCAGATTCCGCAGGATCTCGATTACAAGGATTCAGTCGGGGTGGAGTTGGGCTCGCGCTGGCGGCCGGTGGAAGCTTGCGGGATTTACGTGCCTGGCGGCAAGGCTGCTTATCCCTCCTCGGTGCTGATGAATGCGATCCCGGCCAAGGTGGCGGGGGTTCCGCGCATCGTCATGGTGGTGCCGGCGCCCGATGGCGTCATTAATCCGCTGGTGCTGGCGGCGGCCAAGCTTGTCGGAATCAGCGAGATCTATCGCGTCGGCGGCGCCCAGGCGGTGGCGGCCTTGGCCTATGGCACCGCGACGATGTCCCCGGTCGACAAGGTGGTCGGCCCCGGTAACACCTATGTCGCGGCGGCAAAGCGCCGCGTCTTCGGCGATGTCGGCATCGACATGATCGCCGGCCCCTCGGAAATCCTGGTGCTGGCCGATGCGCAGAACGATCCGCAATGGATCGCCGCCGATCTGCTGTCGCAGGCCGAGCATGACGAGGCGGCGCAGTCGATCCTGATCACCGACGATGCGGGATTTGCCGACCGCGTAGCCGATGCCGTCGAGCGCATGCTGGCGGGGCTGTCGCGCAAAGCCATCGCCGGCGAGAGCTGGCGGCGCTTCGGCGCCATCATCGTGGTGAAAAGCTTGGACGAGGCACCGGCGCTGGTCGACCGCCTGGCGCCGGAGCATCTCGAAATCGCTACCGACAGGCCGGAGATTCTGGCCGGCAAGATCCGCAATGTCGGTGCGATTTTCCTTGGCCGCCATACGCCGGAGGCGGTCGGCGATTACGTTGCGGGCCCCAACCACGTGCTGCCGACCTCGCGCAGCGCGCGCTTCTCATCGGGCCTCGGCGTGCTCGACTTTATGAAAAGGACCTCGCTGGTGCGCTGCGATGCCGCGAGCCTGGCATCCATCGGCCCCGCCGCCATCGAGCTTGCCAAGGCCGAGGGGTTGGAGGCGCATGCGCTGTCGGTCTCCATCCGGCTCAACGTGAAGCGCTGAATGGGCGAGGGGAGCCAGCGCGTCGCCCGCATCACCCTCGACGAGGGCAGCGTCGTGCGCCGCAAGCCCGACATCGAGCACGAGCGCGCGGTAGCGATTGCCGATTTGCTCGACGAGAACAGCTTCGCGCCGGTTTCGGGCGTCGCGGGCCCGTTCCATCTCCATCTCGCCATCGAAGAGAACCGGCTGCTGCTCGACATCCGCGACACGGCGGAGAAGCCGCTGGAGCGGCTGACGCTGCCGCTTGCCCCGTTCCGCGGCATCGTCAAAGACTATTTCCTGGTCTGCGAGAGCTATTTCAGCGCGGTCAAGACTGCCGGCCCGTCGCAGATCGAAGCCATCGACATGGGGCGGCGCGGCTTGCACGACGAGGGCTCGCATCTGCTGCGCGACCGCCTGGCCGAGCAGGTGGCGATCGATTTTCCCACCTCGCGGCGCCTGTTTACCCTGCTCTGCGTTCTTCATATCCGCTGATGCGGGGCGACGAAAGGCTTGACCAAGGCGGGCGTGCCAAGGATGTTGATGCGGTTTTTGCGAGCTCTGCTGCCCATTCAACCGACGGAAAGGGAATGCCGAAAGAAGATCTGATCGAATTCGCCGGAACGGTGACCGAGCTGCTTCCCAATGCCATGTTCAGGGTGAAGCTCGACAACGACCACGTGGTGTTGGCGCATACCTCGGGCAAGATGCGGAAGAACCGCATCCGCGTCCTCGCCGGCGACAAGGTCAATGTCGAGATGACGCCCTACGACCTGACCAAGGGCCGCATCACCTTCCGCTTCAAATAGCCGGGCATCCGGTGGCGCCTCGCCTCGTGCTGGCCTCGGCCTCGCCGCGCCGCCGCGACCTTCTCGCTCAGATCGGCATCGCGCCCGACCTCGTCCTGCCCGCCGGGGTGGACGAGACGCCGCACCCGCGCGAGTTGCCAGCGCCGCTGGCGTTGCGCCTGGCATCGGCCAAGGCCCGCGCCGTCGGGCTGCTGCAGCCCGGCTGCTTTATCCTTGCCGCCGATACGGTGGTCGCCGTCGGCAGGCGCGTGTTGCCGAAGCCGGCGAATGCCGGCGAGGCGCGCGCCTGCCTCGAATTGCTGTCCGGTCGGCGGCATCATGTTTATGGCGGCGTCGCCCTGCTGACCCCTGCGGGTCATCTCGTCAGCCGCCGGGTCGATACCGCGGTGCTGTGGAAGCGCCTGACCTCCGAGGAGATCGCCGATTACCTCGCCAGCTGCGAATGGCGGGATCGCGCCGGCGGCTATGCCATCCAGGGGCTCGCCGCGCGCTTCGTGCGCGGTATCGTCGGCTCCTATTCCAATGTCGTCGGCTTTCCGCTGTACGAGACGGTGGCGCTGCTGGTCGGGCAAGGCTATCCGGCGCAGCGGTTGACGCGGTGACGCGGGACATCCTGCTGGCATTCCAGCCGGGCGCGGCCTGGGCGGCGCTGGCCGAAGACGACGCCATCGTCGAATTGCGCCGCGGTGGCGGGGACGCCTCGGGCCAGCGCGGCGCGATCTATCTCGGCCGTGTCGCCAGCCTGCGGCCCGAGCTGCCGGCGGCGCTGGTCGATATCGGCCTCGCGCGTCCGGGTTTCCTCAGCGCGGAGGATGTGCGCCCGAAGGGTGGCTTCGCCGCTTTGCATGAGGGCCAAGCGGTGATCGTCCAGCTGGCGAAGGAGGCGCGCGCCGACAAGGCGGCCGGCCTCACCATGCGATTGAACAATCCGGCACCGGTACCGCCTACCGGCGCCAAGCCGCCGCTCAGGCTCGACCAGGCGGCGCCTGATCCGGCCAATCTCATCGCGCCCTGGCTCGACCCGCCGCCGGATCGAATCCTGATCGACGACCGCGCCGCCTTTGCCGTCTTGCGCGGCTGGCTGGCACAGCATCGTCAGGATATTGCTGGCCGCCTCGGCTTTGAACTCGAGCCGATCTTCGAGCGCCGCAGGCTCGGCGAGGCGCTCGACGAGGCGCTGTCCCGCCGCGTCGCGCTGGTCGGCGGCGGCGCGCTGATCCTGGACGAGACTGCGCTCGGCATCGCCATCGACGTCGACAGCGGAAGATCTGCCCCCCTTGCCGCCAACCTGGCGGCGGCGCAGGGCATCGCGCGCCAGATCCGGTTGCGCAACCTCGCCGGTCCGATGATGGTGGGTTTCGCCGGCATGACCGGGAAAGCCGAGCGCGAAAAGGTGCTGGAATCGCTGCGCCGGGCGCTGGCCCAGGCCGCGCCCGATTGCCACGTGCTGGGCTGGACTCGGCTCGGCCATGTTGAGCTGGTGCGCCGGCGCGAGGTGCCGTCGCTATTGGAGCAGATGAATCTGGCGGGCGCGACGGCCGGCTAGTTGGTCAGCGTCATCGCGCTGGTGCTGGTGCCGTTGCCGGAACCGCTGCCGCTTGAGCCTCCCGCGCACGAGAATTGATAGACCATGTCGTTATAGTCCTTGTCGTCAGTCGTGCCGCCCATGTCGTTCCAGGCGTATTCATAAGTCGCGCCGTTGAGCTGCGAGCAACTCGGCGCCGCATCGGTAAGCGCCGTGGTCTCCTGCGATCCCGTATAGCATTGCTGACCCGGGCTAGCGAAGGTCGTCGTGGTGACGCCCCGCGATGTGGTGGTGGTGCCCTTGAGGACCTGCAGGCTGCAATCCGTTGTTACCGTGGGATAGGCGGTCGAGCTCGGCGGCGTGCTTTGCGAATAGAAATAATGCGTACTGCCGTTAGCGCCGCCGTATTGGTTGCTGCCATAGCTGCACTGGCCGCCGGTGACGTTCTTCAGCGCGAAGCCGATCTTCTGGCTCGCCGCGATCGGCACGGTGATCGAGGCTGTCGGCGTCGGCGTGTTATTCGCCCACATCAGGTTCAAATTCGAGGTCGTCGGCAGGCTGCCGTCCGACGGCAGCACGTACCAATAGATCGTGTTGAGGTCGCAGGCGCTGCTGGTGAAGCCATTGAAGTTGAAGGTCGCCTGCACGACCGGATTGTTCGCCGTCGCCGTGGTGGTGATCGGGATCGAACTCATGTAAAGTGACATCAGCGTCGTTGGCATCGACGTGGTTGCCGTGACCGTCATGATGAAGGTGCTGGTCGAGCTGCTGCAGGAGCTTGGCCCCGGCGTCACCGTTGGGCCCGAACCGAATCCGCTATTGGGCGTCAGTGCGGTCTTGGCGTTGTTGAAATAATTGGTCGCCGCAGTGGTGCCACTGCTCTGGCTGGCGCAACTGACGAAGGCGGCGGCTCCGGCCAGCGCCGCGGAATCAGTTATACCCTGCAGTTGCGCGCGGAATTGCGCGGCACGCGCGTAATCAACGCCGGCGCCAATCGCCAGGATCAGCGGAATGATCATCAACCCAAACAACAGGGCGACTGTGCCGTCGCGCTCGCGAGCGAGGCGGGTGATGAAAGTCGTTACTGTGCGGCGGAGGATCATGGCGGCTCTCTTCTGCAGCTAGCTGTGATTGATGGTGGCGTTGGCGCGTGGGCGCGCATAGCCGTATTGGGTCAGGGTGTAGGCCGACGACAGGATATGGGCGATCGGCGAGGTATAGGCGAAGGTCGCCTCGACGATGATGACGCTGTCGGAGACGTTGGGCACGTCGCTCGTGGCGAGCGTGGTGGCGTTGGAGATCGCCGTGGCGCTGTTGCAGGTGGTATCGTTCCAATCGACTTTGACCGTGCCGCTGCTGTTGGTGACGCTGGCGATCGCCGCCTTGAAGGACGACGACGACAGCGGATACATCGACAAGCCGCCGCCGGCGCAGAAATTCGCCGTCATGGTGTTGTTGACGGTGTTGTTCTGCGCCACCATGTCGGCCATCTCCTGCGCCGCATTGGCGAGCCGCATGCTCGCCGCCACCAGGCGGGTCGTCTCGAAGGCGCCGAGGAACAGGGTTACCATGATGGGCAGCACCAGCGCGAATTCGACCAGCGCGGTGCCGCGGTCAGTTCGCAGGATGTCGATCAGGCGGCGCAGCGATCGCATCAATAGGGCTCGTTCTGGAAGGCGACGGTGGAGGTGATTTGCTGGCTGCCGCCGAGATAGACCGCCGCCCAGGGGATGATCGAGGTGCGGCTGTAGCCGACCTGCACCAGCATGTCCTGTCCGGCGCTGCCGGTGATGAAGGTCGTGCCGAGCGCGCCGGTATGGGCGCTGAGCGAGCTGAAGGCGCTGCTCGCCTGGATGTAATACTGAATGTGGCTCGTGCAGGACGGGATCAGCGTACCGAGATCGCCGCAGACCGCGTTGGTGAATTCGGTGCTGGTGGTGATTTTGTTGGTGCGCAAGCCGCGCGCGCCGTCGCGCGCCGCGTTATCGAGCGCCGATTGGGTGAAAAGCACCAGCCCGAGCTCGAGCAGCATGCAGACGAAGAGCATGAAGATCGGCGCCAGCAGTGCGAATTCAGTCGCGGCGACGGCGCGCTCGCTGCGGTACAGCCGGCGCGCCAGCGTGGCGATCCGCTGCCATCTTGTGATTGGGTTATCGAGGCTCATGCTCACGGTTCCGTCGATGATCCGTTAAATCTTATTGCCGCCGAATTAACGAGACGTGAATTCGCCGGGAATTGGCGCAAATATTCCGCGTCGGCGCCGGGCTCAGCGCCGCGTCGTAAGGCTTTGAACGGCTTTGCGTTTACGGGCTGGCCGGATGGTGAACGGCGTCTTAAGCTTGCGCCATGGATGAAGTTCCGCAGCATCGCTCGGCGCGGCCTTGCCCGATCTGCGGCAAACCGGCGCCGGCCAAATTCAAGCCGTTCTGCTCCGAGCGCTGTGCCATGGTCGATCTCGGCCGCTGGCTCGGCGGCGGCTATCGCGTGCCGACCGACGAGAAGCCAGACGAGGCCGGGAACCCGCCGCGCGACGACGATGGCGACGACGCGCCCGATGGTGGGAGAGGCGCCTAGACACTATGGTTTATTTCTGCGATAAGCCCGCGCGCCCGCCGGGTATGCCCAGGTAGCTCAGTTGGTAGAGCATGCGACTGAAAATCGCAGTGTCGGTGGTTCGATTCCGCCCCTGGGCACCACCCTCAAACCAGTCGGTTGAAATTCCTCGCTATTTTTTCGGGTGGGACGCCTTTCTCTTTGAAGGTGAGACACTTTTGTCCAACAATGCCAAATAGCTCGGCGGCCTTTCCGCTGAGGATCATGCGCTTTTCCGCATTGCCGATATCGGAGCAACGGGTGACGAAGCCGACTGGATCGGCTTCGCCGACAGGATAATCCGATCCGAGTGTCAAACGTGAGCGAGACCCAGGGATGATCCGCCCCTTCCTGCTCAATCGTTGAGGAGTCGGACTGAACGATAACTGCTAATTACTGGCTTCATGGTCCTTTGAGACTTGTTTGCGCCCCTGTGTCTGGATCGGTATGATTTTTTTGCGCGTTCTGCCTCCTGACGGGTTTTCAGAAGCCCGAGAAATATCTCGGATGTTTGGTAGCGACATGCAGATCCGGTTTGATTCAATTCCGACGGACCGGAAGAATACCGACCGAATGATGGGCGGTCTGATCGGCTCGTCGGCGCTGCATTTCCTTGTGCTGCTGCTTGTCTTCGGCCTGCCATGGCTGATGCAAGGGCATTCCCAGACCGTGCAGATTGTGCCGGTCAATCTAGTTCAACTCAGCAAGAAAACGGCGTCGCCGTCATCGCCGGAAATGGCGCCATTGCCGCAGGAGAAAGCGAAGGAAGTCTCGAACTCAGAGACTGCGGAGGCGGTTCCGGTCGCACAAACGCCGCCGCCTCCAGCCACCCAGCAGCGGGCCGTGGAGAAATCCTCACCGGAATTACTGACTACGGTGAAGCCGGACCAGAAGCCTGAGACTCCCAAACCCGTGAAGGCGCCGAAGCCTGACGTCTCGCCCGCTGCCGAGGCGCGTCGGAAGCCGCTGCCAACCGACGATCTCAATGTCCGGCTCAAACTGCTGGCGCAGTTGCGCCAGCCGCCGCCGCCGATACCGTCCAAGCTGCGACCACAGGAAGGGTCAGGCTCCTCCAATTTGACAGCGACCAGCGCCGATGTTGCCCAGGCGCGGGATGCGACATACGGCGTGAAGGACTTCATCCGGGCTCAGGTCGAGCGCCGTTGGAACTTAGACGGTAACGTGCCGAAAGGCGGAGGCTGGTTGGTCGCCATCCATATCGTGCTGAGCCCCGATGGCAAAGTCCGTCAGGCCGACATCGTCGACAGTCCGCGCTACCACACCGATAGTGCCTATCGCGAATTCGCGCTTAGCGCGCGCAACGCGGTGCTGCTGTCTTCTCCGCTCACCGTGCCGCCTGGTGAATACGACATCGCCAAGGACATCGTCATCGATTTCAATTCGAAGCAAGTTTTGCAGTAATCGGCGTCATGGCAATGCGGCATGCATTGAGGCGGCGTCATGGAAGTGTTCGGACGACTCGAATGCCGGCATAGTTGGAATAATCGAAATCCCGTCCCGTCGCGTCGGCTCTGCTCCGGGTTGCGGAGCGAATGAAGACCGGCACGTTGATCCACGAACCTCCGCGCAGCACACGCTTGCTACAATCCCCGTTGGTCCAAGTGCTGCCATTGTTGGGCGCGCCGACGTAGCTTTCGTTCCAGCAATCACCCATCCATTGCCAGACATTTCCAAACATGTCGTAGAGTCCGAAGGGATTAGGCCCGAAACTGCCGACTGGAGCGATCAGCCTGCCGTCCCATTTGCTGCCACAGCCATTGCAGTTGGCGTTACCGACGCCGATGTCGTCGCCCCACCAGCGCGCCATTGTCGTACCCGCGCGTGCCGCGTACTCCCACTCCGCTTCGCTCGGTAGGCGATAGGGTCCGTCGCGCGACTTGGATGACGAGTTCGGCGTTTGCACCTTGCGGTTCAACCATGCGAGATAGGCTTGGGCATCGTTCCAGTTCAAACAGACGGCTGGCAGGCGAGGCGAATCCATCTGGCCCGGCGGATAGGCAAGACCACGGCCCTGCGATTGCCAGCTCAGGCCCAGGATCGGGTCGCATTGAGCGGGCTGATAGCCGGTCTGCCGCAGAAAATCGAGGAACTCCTCATTCGTCACCTCGTACTTGCCGATCGCAAAGGCGCGCACGGAGACGACATGCTGCGGGCCTTCGGCATCGAAGCGTCCATGCTCTGTCGCCGGACTGCCCATCATGAATTTTCCGGCCGGAATCGCCACCATCTCGGGACAATCGGCGCATTCGCGGAATTCACGGTCTAGCCGCTCCGCAGCGCATGCCGCGCTCAGAATAGGAAAAACGCCTCCGAGTAGGAAGAACACCAGAAGACCGCGTGGGGACCACCACATTTGGTTTGTATCCGCTGACTAAGATCAGTATGGGACCAACCAGATTGTATCGAGCGCGACTACCGACTGATAATTTTTAGTTATCCGCGGCAATGTGTGCCTCCGAAGGCTGATAACTGCGAATTATCAGTCCTAAAAATCGACATGCATATCTTTCGCTGATACGCCCATAAATTCCCTGTTCTGAGATACAAAGACCCTGTTACCACGCGAAAATTCCCGCCGATTTGGCCCCATTGCAACTCTCTACCTGATAACGAGACTGTACTGCCGACCACGCGCTCTATCTTCAGCTGTGATATCGCGTCCTACCGCTTCAGCACCTTGGCGATGGCGCCGCTGCGCAGGCGAGCGGGCTGTGGCAGGTCGCTGCCCAGCAACGGCCGCAGATACTCTTGGAAGAGGGGAGTGACGTCGCTGCCCGAGGGCGCGATGAACGCATCCGCCATCACTTTGGTCTTGCCGCCAACCTTGGCCAGCTTCACGATGGCGTAATCAACGGCGTAATCGCCGATTCGCCGGATCGCCACCGAGCCGTCGCACGCCCCCCAGATCGCATGCTTGACGGCGAATTCGCCGACTTCGCGCGCTTCCCTCCGATCCACGTCCGAGACGCAGCCGGCGAAGGAGCGCTGGAGATAGCCGAATGTATCGCCGCGCACGCGCTTGATGCCGAGCTTGGATTTGATCTCCTCGCACAGAAGATCGGCGAGCGCGCGGGTGCCGGACAGCTGGATATTGCCGTGCGCATCTTTCTCCACCGTCTTGGCGAGCTTGACCGAGAGCGGCGTGCCGTCCGCGTCGTGGATTCCTTCGGACAGCGCGATGACGCAGCGTCCAAGCCTTTCATGGACTAACTTGACCTCGGACAGGAATTTGGCTTCGTCGAAGATGCGCTCGGGCAGATAGATCAGATGCGGACCATCGCCCTCGATCGTCCGTGCGGCGGCCGATGCGGCGGTCAGGAACCCGGCATGGCGGCCCATCACTACGGCGACGTAAACGCCCGGCAGCGAGCGATTATCGAGGTCGGCCCCCATGAACGCCTGGGCCACGAATCGCGCCGCCGAGGGAAAGCCTGGCGTGTGGTCATTTTCCATCAGATCGTTGTCGATGGTCTTGGGAATATGGATGGAGCGCAGGTCGAAGCCTTCCTTCGCCGCTTCCTCGCTGACGATGCGCACGGTATCGGCCGTATCGTTTCCGCCGATATACAGGAACCAGGACGCGCCAGTGGCCTTCAGCGATGCTAAGATGTTCCGGCAATAGGCTAGATCTGGCTTGTCCCGCGTCGAGCCCAGGGCCGAGGACGGCGTGGCGGCGATCGCTTCGAGATTGGCACGACTTTCGGCCGAAAGGTCGACGAAATCCTCATCCACGATGCCGCGCACCCCGTGGCGCGCACCGTAAATCCGCTCGATCTGAGGAAAGAGTCGCGCTTCGAGCACGGCACCGGCCAGGGATTGATTGATCACCGCCGTCGGGCCGCCGCCCTGGGCGATCACTAGCTTGCCGCTTCGCATTGCCTTTGGCTCCCTGTTGGCCATTCGAGTGAAGCGGTTTAAGCCGGAATTCTCTCGGTGTCACGTAGCCCGTCGAGGGCGAGTGGCCCAGAAACCTAGCCATCGATCGTGTCGATTGATGCGCCGCAATACCTCTTGATATCTCCTCGCGCTCCGAGAGCGTCAATGCCAACCTCGAGCGGCGCCGTGGCGAAGGACGAATCCCCCGTGCGGTGCCAACTGGAAATAAATAGACGATGACGGCTTACCAAACGCTCGCCCAATCGCATTCAGCGACTCCCCTCGCTGCCAGCGATCCCAC
>Ga0182015_10005988_pt1 | contig 12394 bp, 9 predicted proteins | sample 712P3MmetaG_FD_120478 | JGI IMG/M metagenome (GOLD analysis project Ga0182015, IMG submission 120478) | Permafrost microbial communities from Stordalen Mire, Sweden - 712P3M metaG | ecosystem: Environmental > Terrestrial > Soil > Wetlands > Permafrost | place: Sweden: Stordalen | collected...
ATCTCCTTGTTGTCGCGCAGATTGCCATGTCCGTCGTCCTTCTATGCGCCACAGGTCTCTTTCTCCGAAGTCTGCAGAGCGCGTCCACAATCGACATCGGCTTTCGCTCGGACAACATGCTGACGATGTCGTTCGATCCCAGCGTGCACGGCTACTCGCCGGAGCGCAGCGTGAACTTCATGAATCAGTTGCAAGACAGCGTCTCCGCATTGCCTGGCGTTGTCTCCGCGGTCGTCACTGACACCGCTCCACTCTCCGGTGGCAGCCGCGCCGACGGATTCCGCATTGCGGGCTCACCCGATGTTGCCAGTTCCTGGATCACAGCGGACCTGTTTATGGCCAGCCCCGGCTACTTTGACACGCTCGGCATTCCGCGCATCGCCGGCCCCGATTTTGGTTCTGAAACCGCCAACAGTGCCAGAGTCGCTATCGTCAACCAGGCCTTTGTCCAGCAGGTCCTTGGCGGCAACAATCCAATCGGCGTACAGGTCTCCGGCGCCGGAACCCTCTACCGCATCATCGGCGTCGTCGGCAACGTCAAGGCCCGCACTCTGGGTGAAGAGACCCGTCCCGCCCTCTACCGATCACTTCGGCAAACCATTGCAAGCGATCCCTCTTCCATGGGCTACACCCTCGTGGCTCGCACCGCCGCCAATCCAAGCACCTTCGCGCAGGCCGTCCGCGGTCAGATCTACGCGCTCGATCGTTCCATGGCCATCTATAACGAGGAAACAATGGCAGAGCACATCCAGGCTGCCTACTTCCTGCCGCATCTTGCCGCCGCGCTCTTCGGCACCTTCGGCTTCATCGGCCTTGTGCTCGCGGCCATCGGCCTCTACGGCGTCATGAGCTACTCAGTCAGCCGCCGCACTCGCGAAATCGGCATTCGCATGGCCCTGGGCGCAAAGCCCGGCACCGTCGAGCGCTTGATTCTTCGCCAGGGAATGGTCCTTACTCTCATCGCCCTCGTTCTCGGTTGGCCCACGGCATGGTTCTTGTCAAAGCTCGCGTCCAGCTTCCTCTACGGAATCCAACCACACGACGCACTCACCTTCACGCTGGTCCCACCATTTCTCGCGGCCATCGCTCTTGTGGCCTGCTACATCCCCGCCCGCCGCGCCGCCGCCGTCGAACCCATGAAGGCCCTGCGCGCCGAATAGGAGACCCGACATGCGAAAGCTCGGAGCATTCTTCCGAAGAATCCTCGGACTCGCCAACGCAAACGCTGCGGACTCCGATTTCGCCGCCGAACTGGAGTCGCACATCGCCCTCCACACAGACGATGGCGTCCGTTCCGGCCTCACGCCAGCAGAAGCCCGCCGCCAGGCCCTCATCCGCCTCGGCGGCGCGGAGCAAACCCGCCAGGTACATCGCGAGCGCCGCGGCTTTCCATGGTTTGAGAATTTTCTTCAGGACATTCGTTACGGCCTGCGCACGCTGCGCCGCACACCAGGCTTTACCGCGACCGCTGTCCTCATTCTCGGTATTGGAATTGGAGCCTGCACAGCAGTCTTCAGTCTCGTCAATGCTGTTCTCATCCGCTCATTGCCGTATGGAGATCCCCAGCGGCTGGTCTATCTCTTCACGCCCAGTTCAAGGCTCAAGATTCCCGATGAAGTAATCTGCCCTGGCTACGGCGATTTCTACGACATGAAGCGCGACAACAAATCCTTTGCCGATATGACTGCCTACGAGCAAGCGATGTTCAGCCTTGCGGCGCAAGGGTCGGTGCAGCAAATTGGCGGCGCTCGCGTCGACGAGGACTTCTTCTCAACCCTGCAGTCCGAGCCGGAACTCGGCCGCGCGATCGGAGTCGATGACAATCAGCCCGCTCAACCCAAAGTCACCGTCATCAGCCATTCTCTATGGGTGTCGATGTTCGCGCGGAACGCCGACGTTCTTAAGCATGCTCTCCAACTCGATGGCGTCGATTATCAAATCGTCGGCGTGATGCCGCCCGAGTTTGAATACCCGCTCAAGACCGATCTTCCTTATGGCGACCCACATATTGAGTCGACAAAAATCTGGGTCCCGCTTGCCCTCACTCCTAGGCAGAAGTCAGATCGTGACATAGGAAGCAATGTAGCCCTTGCACGTTTGCGTCCCAGCGTCACCATCCCGCAAGCGCAAGCGGAGATGAGTACCATGATGGCTCGCTTTGACCGGCTCTATCCCACCGAGATGGGAGACTGGGGCGCGCTCGTCGAGAGCTTCACCGGCGTCTCCATCGGCCCGGTTCGGCCGCTGATGGAATTACTGATTGCAGCGGTCCTGCTGGTTCTTTTGATCGCATGTGGGAATACGGCAAATTTGCTGCTCGCACGCGCCACCGGGCGCGTGCGGGAACTCGGTGTGCGGGCAGCCCTGGGCGCCGGCCGCGGCCGCATCATCCGCCAGTTGCTTACCGAGTCTTTGCTGATTGCGTTCGCGGGCGGAGCCGTTGGCCTCGTCCTGACCTCTCTTTTCCTGCGGCTCTTGCCACATCTCGATCCCGGAAACATTCCACGGCTCAACGAATCCACGCTCGATGTGCGCGTCCTGCTTGTTGCTCTAGCAGCATCCTTCCTCACCAGCGTGGTCAGCGGGGTTCTCCCGGCAGTTGCAGTCTCGCGCATGCACCTTACCGATTTTCTAAGGACCCATGAGGTCACAGGTAGAGGCGTCGCGCATAGCAGGCTGCAAAGCATCCTCATCATCGCGCAAACAGCCATGGTTGTGGTGTTGCTGGCAGGCGCAGGATTGCTGATACGCAGCTATATCAACGTCGTGACTGTCGACACGGGATTCTCGCAATCCACACTGAGCCTGAACGTATCGCTCGGCGACCGCTATCGCCAGCCCCAGGCTGGCCGCGCAGCACACTTCAAAGATCTCATCGGTAAAATCCGCATGCTTCCCGGTGTCAACACGGTTGGAGCAGTTAGCAATCTGCCTCTCAGCCATACCGAGAGCCTGGGCACGGTTTGGATCGATGGATTCGCAAATCAGGAGTATCAGACAACCGAAGCACGGACGGTCACTCCTCAGTACTTCGCCGCCATGAATACTCCGCTCATCGCAGGCCGCGACTTTACCGATGACGATGCCGCCAGCGTGGCGCTGCCCGCCATTGTGAACCAAAAGTTCGCGAAAACGTATTTCGCGAATCGCAATCCCATCGGCGCTCGGGTCACCGGAGACAACACCCACCCTGATTGGCATACCATCGTGGGCGTCGTTGCCGACGTGCGGCATACCAGTCTTGAAGAAGATCCGCAACCGCAGATGTACTCGCCGAGCTACGATTTTGGCCACGCCTTCATCGCAGTTCGTTCAGCGATGCTCCCCGCAACCGTTGCCAATGAAATTCGCACGACATTCAAGTCGATCGACCCGAAGCTCGCCGTCACGGATATTCACACCATGGGCGACCTGGTCTCCATCGCAAGTGGCCGCCGCAGATTCCAGGTTTCGCTTCTCACCACTTTCGCAGCGATTGCGCTGCTGCTGGCCCTTGTCGGCCTCTACGGGCTCATGGCCTACTCCGTCAACCGACGCACGCGCGAGGTCGGCATCCGCATGGCACTCGGCGCGCAACGCACCGACATTCTGTTGCTCATCCTGAGGAATGCCGCAGTCCTTGTCGCCGCAGGTCTCGTTATTGGCCTTGCATGTACGTGGGTTGCAACGCAGGCCCTCAAATCATTTCTCTTCGGAGTCAGCGAGCATGACCCCGTCACGGTGGTCCTGGCTTGCGCATTGCTGATTGCGTGCGGCCTGGTCGCGGCGCTCATTCCCGCCCGCCGCGCTGCTTCCATCGATCCCATGCAGGCCCTACGCTCTGAATAGACCGAACCACCTGATCAGCCAATCCTCCAGCAGCCAGTTTCCGCGCCCCCACCGGCCGGATGCTAAACTCCGGCTGCGGGGAGTAACAATTGAAGGCAACCGCCATCGAATTTCGCCTGCGCATGCTGATCAATATGGTCATCATCGTTTTTGGTTTCAATGCACCGGGAAGCCCGGCCTGGAATGCAATCACCGGCGCCCCCCTCCAAGTCTCGCTCCTCGAATGGCTGCCCCTGCAGCTCAGCCGCGCCAGCCTCGTCTCCTTCGCTGCCGCCACACCCGCAGTGATTGTGCTTGCGTCCGCCCTAGCCGGCCTTGCCGCGATTCTGCGCGTCTGGGGATCGGCCTGGCTGGGCCCCGGCACAGTCCTCAACGCACAAATGAAAGCCAACGGTGTCATGGCCGGCGGACCATATCGCTACGTCCGAAACCCGCTTTATCTTGGTGTCTGGTGCATGGTCGCGTCCCTGGCGTTTCTCATGACGCCCATCGGCGCACTCGTCACCATGGTCCTGATCACGTTCTTTCAGTTCCGCCTCATTCTCGGCGAAGAAGCCTTCCTTGCCCGTCAGCTCGGGGCCTCCTATCAGGACTATCTGCGCGCCGTCCCGCGCCTCATCCCCCGCCTGCGCACCACTCTGCCACCGTCGACGGCAAAGCCGCAATTGATTCGCGCAGTCCTCACCGAACTTACGCCGATTGGCATTTTTTTAGCCATGGCCGTTGTCTCCTGGAGGTTCGACTACATGCTTATGGCCCGAACTATCTTGGTCGTGTTCGGCATTTCCCTGGTGGTCCGCGCGATCATTCCCAAGGCCGCGCAACCGGCCGCCCCGCCCCCCGCCTAACTTGCCGGAATGGTCTCTGCTCGTCGTTTGCCCAGCCGTCCCAGGTGTGTCCACCCAAAACCCTGCGGATATTTCAGCCCATAACCCATCAGCCGGTCCACGCCAATGTGGTTGATCCAAATAAAGGCATACGGTAACAATCCGGGGCTCTTCAGCAACATCGACATCGCTGCCAGAGTTGCGGGCGTCACGTAGCTGTGAATCGCATTGTAGATTCGCGCTCCCAGCGTCGGACCGCCCAGGTAACCCAGCATGCTCAGGTCCGGCACCAGAAACAAAGCCGCAAACAGCCACCAGCTCGCTCCCGTATGCGCGTAGAACAACGCTGAAACCACCGCAGCCGACAATCCCTCCAGCCGCAGAAGAATCTGAACGTGCGACCCTGCCATCGGGTCTGTCGCTGCGAGTTCGCTTCCCATAACCATCCGATGCGTCTCATCGAAAGAACGATCAGAATTCTCGCCCGGATTCGTTGTCGAATAAGTGACTACCGCAAGAATAGCCCTCACGCAAAAAAGCCCCGCAAAAAAAGGAAAAGGGGGAAGAGCTCTCGGCTCTCCCCCCTCCTCAGTCCAAAATGCTACTTCTTTGGCGGAGCGATGACGTCCTTGGCGGCCTTGGCCACGCGGAACTTCACCACGGTCTTTGCCTTGATCTTGATGGCTGCGCCGGTTTGCGGGTTGCGGCCGATGCGGGCCTTGCGCTCTGCCTTCACCAAACGGCCGATGCCGGGGATCACAAATACGCCGTTCTTCTTGGTTTCCTTGATGGCGGTTTCCGCCAGTAGGTCCAGGAAGGCTGCGCTCTGCTTGTTGGTCAGTTCCATCTTCTCGGCCAGGTGCCGCGTCAGAGCGGTCTTGGTCAGTCCAGTTGCCATTGTCTATTCTCCTTGTGAGCCTACCCTTGGGGAGGCTGGTGTTGCCTGGGTTTCCTTAGCGTTTCCGCTATCCGCATGGAGGGAGTGCGACGGAGGCAACGCTTGCACGTTTCCCCCTGTATTCATGCGGGTTTCAGAACACCCCGTCGTTGGTTACAATGCGACTTCAGGGTTGTTAAAGTCAACCACAAAAGCCCAATTTCCACAGTTTTCTTGGGATTTTGTGCCGAAATCACAGATTTTTGCCCAAAATAGCCCGGTTTTCGGCATTTTCAGGCCCAGTCAACCCCGCTCTGTGTCGTATCCCGATCCATCGCTAGGGAGGGAGCAGTGGGCTTCAGCCCACTGAAAAGAGCGCGCATGAACGTGGCCTTCAGGCCCGGGCAGTCGAATTTCCTGCCGCTCCGTCATGCGAAACTCGCCCGCTTTAATGCAGTCCGAACATTACCCTCTTCTTCGGTTGCAACGACCCCGCAATCGGCGTATTCAGCGCGTCCACCACCGGCGCAAGCAGCTTGAAGAGCTTCACCAGCGTTGCCGCAAAATTCGCCTCCAGCGCCGCTTCCGCAGGCAGCTCCGCACGCAGCCCCCACTGTTTGCACTTGATCAGGTCCATCGCCGGATGCTCGCACGGAAACCCCTTTGGCGGCCGCGACAAAGCTTCGCCTTCGAACTCCTTAAACGTCTTCTTCACCGCCGGCTTATTCAGAATCGCGCGAAACGCAACATGATTCTCCAGCAGCCACGTCCGGATCGCCGCCAACTGCTCCTTCTCCGGCATGTACGCCCCCGCCGCAATCACCACGCCCTTCGGGCTCACCTGGAAGTAGTATCCCGCGCCGCTGGTCTTCTCCATTCCTTGATGCGACCACCACGCCGCCATATGATTCTTGTAGGGCAGCTTGTTGTTGCTGAAGCGCGTGTCGCGATAGATGCGGAACAGGCTCTTCTCCGCCGGCCTCACATGATTCGGTGCAAACTCCAGCATCGCGTCCGTCACCTTGCGGATAATCGTCAGCATCGGCTCCTTCAGCTCCGCCTCGTACACCGCCTTCCGTTCGTTGAACCACTCGCGCTCGTTGTGGTTCTCAAGCCCGCGCAGAAACTTCAGCCCCTCAGGCCGAAGATGCGCAGGTGCGCTCGATTCTGGTTTCAGTTTGGTAGCCATACCAAGTCGAGTGTACAGCGAAGCCGGACGCAGCCAAGTCCGTCCTCACGGCTCAAACTTCACCGGCGCGTAAACCTCATACCCTGCCCGCTTGAGCTGCTCCTCGCTGCGAATCGCAACGCCGTTCATCTTCACGTTCTTGAACAGAATCGCAGTCACGTTCGTCCCCATCAGCTCGCCGGGCCGCGTGGCGTTGCCAAAGGTGCAGTTCTCAAAAGCAAAGTTGGTAAGCGGAGCCTTGCCGCCATCGATGTAGATGTGGCCGCCGTCGTTCTCAAACGTTGTGTTCACAAACCTGAAGTCGTCGAGCGCGATGTCGTCGCTGGGCCGTGCGCCCGAGGTGTAGCCCTTGCCTGTAAAGTATGCCTGCGTGAGCTGAATCCACACGGCAAACTTATTCTGGTTGGCGACGAAGTGAACATCCTCGAATCGGAGATGCTTGATGTTCGGCGCGCCGCCATAGCCGATGGCCAGCGCCGAAGTGTACGTGTAGTTCACAAAGCCCTTCACCACCACATCTTCAACAGTCGAGCGCTTGCCGCCATAGAAGGCAAACGTGTCGTCCATGGTCATGGCGAAGCTGTCTTCTACTCGCAGATGCTTGCTGTTACCCGTAAAGTCAAAGGCATCGTCGTGATATTGCTGCTTGCGGTTCACGATCTTGATGTTGCGCGCCGTAAATCCTTCGGTATCGCTCACGGTGACGGTCCAGTAGGCAGAGCGGAGCAGCATCAACCCTTCAAACGTGATATTGCGGCAGTGGTCCACGATGTAGCCCTTCACGCCTGTCCCGTGCGGATCGTTGACCAGCCCCTCTTCCGAGCGCGACTTTCCATCCCCGATGTCCGGCTGAAAGTCGTGCCACAGCCAGGGGTAACCCTCCATGTCGATTGCGCCCTGGCCGGTAATGCCGGCATTCTCAACGTTGCTGAACACAAAAAACGCGCGCAGCGGCCGTGCTCCGGCGGGCATGGGCGGCGACATGTAATCGGCATTCCTCCGCGAGCCGCAAATCACAGCTCCGGCCTCAAGATAGAGCCGAACATTGCTCTGCATCATCACAGTTCCAGAGAGATATGCCCCGGCTCGAAAGTAGAGCACGCCGCCGCCGGGCTTGGCAGATAAATCGCGTATGGCCTGGTTAATCTTCTCTGTCTCCAGAGTCTTCCCTGAGTTATCAACCTTGTAGTCAAGAATGTTAGTCACGTTGGGGTCGCCGAGCTTTGGCTCGCCTTTCTCTTCCGGCTCGGCGAACAGCAGCAGTCCCGGGCTCTGGAACGTAGGATCTTCGTTGAAGAAAATCACCAGATAGCGCGGCTGATCGAGATCAAAGCTGATTGCATTGCCCTTGACGACAGGATGAATGCCGTATGCCAACGGGCGAATGGAACATGTAACAATGTTCCGCTCGTTAACCAGCGAGGTAATAGTTACATGCACCTTGCCGCTCATCGAGAAACTGGCATGATCCATCCACTGAAACTGGTTGTAAGTCGGAAAGCGATGTACAAATAGGGGCTGCCCATCCACAGCAATCTTGTATGCTAGACTGGGGGCCGCACCCGGCCACGCGGGGTAGGGAGTTACCGACGCAAAAGCTCCGGGCATGAACGCGAGAAACAGAACGGCGCTACTGGCGATGGATCTAAACCGCATGGTGTAACACTCCACCGGGGAATGCAAGCGCCCAATGAGGCAAGGGTGCTCAGTGCGCTACCGTATCACCTTCAGCGCCCCCCGGAACAGTCCATCGAAATTTCCGGCCAGCGCCGGATCCTTCGCAACCGCCTGCTCAATCGCCTTCTCCGCCGCCGGCCGCTGATAGCCCAGATTCGTCAGCGCGCTCAGCACATCGTCCACCGCCGCGCCCCGCACATTGCTCTGCACCGGCGCCACGGCAAAGTCGTCCAGCTTGTCCTTCAGCTCGACAACAAGCCGCTCTGCCAGCTTCTTCCCCACACCAGGAATGTGCGTTAACTGCGCATGGTCCTGCCCGCGAATCGCCTGAACCGTCCGCTCGGGAGACAGTCCGCTCAGCATCTTGATGGCCAGCTTCGGTCCCACGCCGCTCACTGTAATCAGCCGCTCAAACAGCCGCTTCTCTTCTCGATCGAGAAACCCGAACAGCGCAATCTGGTCCTCGCTTACCTGCGTATGAATGTGCAGGCTCGCCTCCGCCCCCACGCTGGGCAGTGCTGTGAAAGTGGGCACAGAGATCACCACGTCGTACCCGACGCCCGCGGCCTCCACAATCGCCTGGCCCGGTTGCTTGTAGATCAGCTTTCCCCGCAAATGAGCAATCATGATGCCTCAATTCCCAAGAAAACCATGCACTTGACCATATCCGCCATGAAAGACACAAATCTCCTGTCCCGACTCAAAATCTAATTGAAGTCCTTTTCGCTTTTGCCACTATTGTCTACTATTCGCCAACCATCATCGAACTTCTGGAACAATATCGTCGCAGGGCTGCTTCCTGATGCCGAATGCGCGTTAAGGAAATGTTCCCATGAATAAAGCGCGGCATATGTATAGTAATCACGTTCTATGCCCAACTTGTCTTCATTCGTTTCGACAGTTTGAGCATACGGTTTGAGCTCCAAACCAATCCTTGTGAGTTTCCATGAGATCAGTATGTTGACCTTTGCATGCGTATCGTCTTGGACGATACCTGTAATCTGGTAGTCCTTGCCCACATCAATAAGCGTAGGCAGGGAGCACTGCGTAGGGCTTGGCTCTGGATAACAACTAAAACCGGAATCGTAATCAACTGAATATCCTGTTTTTGTCCCTGTTCCGACTTTCTGTGTCAAACGAACAGTTCGCGAATGGGAATAGGATAGGGTAGTCCCCGCTATCAATACTTTCTTCGGGCCTTCCTCTTGGACACTTACATATCCCAAGCCGCTAAGAGCATTCAGAATATAGTCTTCTGGAGAGGGAGCCTTTGGTTCAGGCTGGAAAGTCAGATTGCCATACTCTTTGTGCTCCACCAAGGAAAAGGAGTCAGACACCCCGGCATGATCCTCGATTTGGAAACCGGGTACACCCCCGGGTGACATCACTTTCTTATATCCAACCGGATGCGGCTTCATCATTGCATCGATCTGATGCGTCGCTTCGTGACGGCTCAGTTTTCCTGAGCAGCCAAGTGCTATGGCGAGCAGAGGCAGCATAAAAATGATAACGGCGATACGTTTCATGGTCTTTCCTTTCACATGACGCAATGGATGACGAGTTTCGCAAGAGATTGAGTATTTGATCTCCTACCCCAAAATCTCCAGCCGCCTTGCGACCCGCTCCAGCGTCTCCAGCGCCTGGTCAAGCTGCGCCTGCGTGTGCTCACTGGTCACAATCAGCCGAATCCGCGCCTTGCCCTCCGGCACCGTCGGGAACGCAATCCCCGTTCCCATCACGCCTTCGTCAAAAAGCGCCCGCGAAAACTCCATCGCCGTGCGCCCCTCGCCCACAATCACCGGCGTAATAGGCGTCTCAGTCGCCGGCGTCGTCACCCCGCCCACGTTGAACCCAGCGCGCCGCAGCTCACCCTGAAAATACCGCGTGTTGGCCCAAAGCCGCTCAATCCGCTCCGGCTCGTTCTCCAGCATGTCGAAGGCCGCAATGCATGTGGCCGCCACGCTCGGCGGATGCGACGTCGAAAACAGAAATGGCCGGGCGCGATGGTAGAGATAATCAATCAAATCGCGGCTCCCGCATACATAGCCTCCCAGCGCCCCAATCGCCTTGCTCAGCGTCCCCACCTGCACATCCACCTTGCCGTGTGTGCCAAAGTGATCCACACTCCCACGCCCGTTCCGCCCCAGCACTCCCGAAGCATGCGCGTCGTCCACCATCATGATCGCCCCATACTTCTCCGCCAGCGTCGCCAGCTTGTCCACTGGCCCAATGTCACCGTCCATGCTGAAGACGCCGTCCGTAATCACCAGCTTTCTTCCCGGCTCGCCGGAAACCTCCTGCAGCAACTGTTCACAATGGTCTGCGTCCTTGTGCCGAAATACCTTGATCTTTGCCCGCGACAAGCGCGCTCCATCGATGATGCTTGCGTGGTTCAGCTCGTCACTCAGAATGAAGTCCTCCTTGCTCAGAATCGCGCTCACCGTCCCCGCATTCGCCGCGAACCCGCTCTGGAAGACCACGCACGCCTCCACATTCTTAAAGCGCGCAATCTTCTCCTCGAGCTCCATGTGGATACGCATCGTCCCGGCGATCGTCCGCACCGCGCCCGAACCCACGCCGAACGCCTTGGTGGCTGCCAGCGCCGCCTCAATCAGCTTGGGGTGGTTTGCCAGTCCAAGGTAATTGTTGCTGGCCAGGTTGATCACCTCTTTGCCGTCGTAGTGGCACACCGCCGCCTGCTGGTCGTCCAGGACGCGCAGTTTGAAGTAGGTTCCTTTGGCCTTCAGCTCATCCAGAACGGCGGTCAGGTGCGCAAGTTGCGGGCGGGCAGAATTCTCGGTCATGGCGCTTCTCCTCAACCCCACAGCATAGCGCTCGACGCCGCGGCAAGCCCTTATTGTCTCCATCCACAGCTCCAGCCCGCGCCCAATTCCCGGCCCCTGCGTCCAAGTGGTATCCCGTTCGCCCAGCCCTTGTTGGCTCCTGCCGCCCCCCGCCGGATACAATAGAGGTCTACTCTGCGGCAACCGGGCGATATCCGAGTTCTGCAATTCTGGAGCAGGTGCAAGTGAGACGTTTTCTTCGCCGCGGCGTGCGGCTTGAGTTGGTTGCAGCACTCTGTGTTGCGCTGTCCTTTCCCGCGATGGGCGCGGCCGCTGAGTCGGCGACCGGCCTTGCCACTGAGACCAGCATCGTTGCGGTTACCCACGATCTGCACGGACGCACCCAGGCTGCCGTCACCGTTACTGTTCTCGGCGAAGACGGGCTGCCTGCTGCTGGTGCCGTTTCTCTTCGCGATGGAAGTCTTGATCTTGCCGGCGCGGCTCTCGATGCCAAAGGCGAGACCCACCTCACGGTAGATTTGACAGCCGGCTCTCACGCGCTTCAGGCTGTCTACGTCGGCGACTTTTCCCACCTCCCGTCTGCGTCTCACATCGCACAGGTTGAGGCACAGGCCAGCACCACGCCCACCTTCTCCATCGCCCTCGCCCCGACCACAATGACCCTTACCCCCGGACAATCTGGAGCCGTCACCGCGACCATCACGCCGGTCAACTCTTCCAACCTGACCGCCCCGATGTTCGTTACCCTCTCCTGTTCCGGGCTTCCCGATCAGGCCGCCTGTATCTTCGCTCCTGAGAACATCGAAATCCTCCCCAACGCGACCGCCGGAATTACCAGCACCATATCCATCACCACACAGGTTGGCTCGCAGTCGCAGGCATCCGTAGCCCGACCCGTCTCCACTCCTGTAGCCCTGGCCTTCCTGGTCCCCGGTGCCTTTGCGCTGGGCGGAATTGCCTGGTCGGCTCGCCGCCGTGCCTGGCTCCAGCGCCTGTCGCTACTTGCTCTTGTTGCCGTGGTCACTCTTCTCGGCACAACCGCCTGCAACCCGCGCTACAACTACTTCAATCATGGTCCTCTGCCCAATCTCGCTACTCCCGCCGGCAATTACACCGTGATCGTAGCTGCGCAATCCAGCAATGGCGTTACAGCCATCACCAACACCACCGATCTGGCCCTCACAGTAACTGC
>Ga0182015_10005990_pt1 | contig 12388 bp, 9 predicted proteins | sample 712P3MmetaG_FD_120478 | JGI IMG/M metagenome (GOLD analysis project Ga0182015, IMG submission 120478) | Permafrost microbial communities from Stordalen Mire, Sweden - 712P3M metaG | ecosystem: Environmental > Terrestrial > Soil > Wetlands > Permafrost | place: Sweden: Stordalen | collected...
CCTCGAGAAATATCCGGACGCGAGGTTCGCGTACGAGCGGGCGCGCCTCACCGACCCGCACCGTGCGCGCATCGAGGAGGCGACCGCGGCGCTGGTTGCCGAGGACCGCAAGACGGCCGAAGCGATCTTTCGGGAGATTCTGCAGGCAGACGCCAGTCATGTGGCCGCTTTGTGCGGTCTCGCGGCGGTCTCGCTCACGGTCAGCCGCGGCCGTGACGCGCTGCGCCTCCTGAAGCATGCATTGAAACAGTCGGTCCATCTTCCTCTTGCCTGGCGCGGCATGTGCCAGACCATGGTGGACCTCGGCCGCCTCCCCGAGGCGGAGGCGGCCGTTCGACGCCTGCTGAAGATCGAGCCCGAGAATTCCAAGAACTGGGTGCTGCTGGGAACGGTATGCACGCGGCTCATGCGCCAGCCGGACGCCCTCGTCGCATTCCACGAGGCGGCTCGCCTGAATCCCGGGGAGGTGCGGTTGCGCCTCTCCATCGGACACCTGCACAAGACCCTGGGGCATCGCAGCGAATGCGAGGAGGCCTACAAGGCCTGCTTCGCTCTGGATCCGCGTTTCGGCGAAGCTTATTGGAGCCTGGCGGACCTCAAGACCTACGTGTTCAGCGACGCTGAGATAACCGCGATGCAAGCCCTCTTGAAGGGCGACGGCGGCGAGGATGAGGACCAGGCGCAACTGCATTTCGCGCTCGGCAGGGCCTTCGAGCATCGGAAGGCCTATGCAGGGGCGTTCGAGCACTATGCCACCGGGAATAGGCGGCGCCGCAAAACCGCTCCGTTCGACAGCGAGGTGTTCGAGAACAAGACGAAGCGTGTCGCCGAGTGCTTCGATGCGGCGTTTTTCGCCGAGCGCGCCGGAACCGGGTGGACGGCACGGGCGCCGATCTTCATCGTCGGGCTGCCGCGATCGGGCTCGACGCTGGTGGAGCAGATACTCGCCAGTCACTCGCAGGTGGAAGGCACCTTCGAGCTGCCGAACGTCCTGACCATGGTCAGGGAGTTCGACCATGCCGATGCCGAGCACGACGCCTACCCCGAGATTCTGCGCGCCGTCCCGCGGGAACAATTTGCAGCCCTGGGCCGGCGCTACATCGAGGAAACCGCCCCCATCCGCGGCGGGAGGCCGCGCTTCATCGACAAAATGCCCAACAATTTCAGCCACGTCGGGCTGATTCACGCCATGCTTCCGAATGCGATCATCGTCGATGTGCGCCGCCACCCGATGGACTCCTGCTTCAGCACCTACAAGCAATATTTCGCGGAAGGTCAGTCCTTCAGCTACGACCTCACCGACCTCGGGCGCTATTACCGTTGCTATCTTCGCCTCATGGACCACTGGGACGAGGTGCTGCCGGGCAAGGTGCTGCATCTGGGCTACGAAGCGCTGGTGCGGGATCCGGAGGCGAATATCCGCCGATTGTTGACGCATTGCGGGTTGGATTTCGAGGCGGCCTGCGTTGCATTTCACGAGACCCGGAGGCCTGTGCGCACCGCCAGCTCGGAACAAGTGCGCCAGCCGCTCTACACTTCCGGCATCGGCTATTGGAGGCACTTCGAATCCGAGCTCGACCCCCTGCGCCGCGCCCTGGGCGATGCCCTCGGGCGCTTCACGGAGGCCGTCTAGCCCTCCCATGCCACGTTCGGCGCGCCACGGCCGCGGGCGGCTCTATTGAACGCTCGATAAACTCCAAATCGCCGGCTCGTTGACAGGCCACCGCTTCGCAAGACATGATCCCGGACACAGGGCATGGGCCATGCGCGGCATGGTCAACCGAAAAAAGGGGGTATGCAATGCGCACAATTGCAGCGCGTTCCGCGGGGAAACCGTCACGTCGGGAGCCGGCCGCCATGCTGCCCGTGTCCCGCTCGAAGCTCGCACTCGCCATCGCGGCGGCTCTGTCGGGCGCCGGCGGGATTCAAGGCATGCCGGCGCTGGCCGCGGATGCAACCGCCGACACGACTCTTCAGGAGGTCATCGTCACCGCCCGCAAGCGCACGGAAAATCTGCAGGACGTGCCGATCAGCCTCATGGTGTTCACCAGCAAGGACCTGCAGAATCAGAACATCTCGCAGTTCGAGGACTACGCCACCGTCAGTCCCTCGATTTCGTTCGTGAGCGCGGGTCCCGGCACCCAGACCTTCGTCATGCGCGGGGTGTCGGACGGCAGCAACCCGAATTACGCGAACACGGCGACGACCGCGTTCCTGGTCGACGACATGTCGATGAACTACTACGGCACGACACCCGATTTGCATCTCTACGATATTCAGCAGATCGAAGTGCTGAACGGCCCGCAGGGCACGACCTATGGCGCGAGCGCCATGGCCGGCGCGCTGCGCTTCATCACCAACAAGCCCGATCCCACGGCGTTCAGCGCCGGCGTGGACGTCGACGGCGGGAAAGTCGAGAGCGGATCCCACAACGGAGTCGTTGAGGGCTTCGTCAACATCCCGTTGATCGACGACTGGACGGCGTTGAGGATTTCCGCCTACGACGACTATCACGGCGGCTACATCAACAACCTGAACACCACACGCACGTGGGTCAACGGCGCGGTGTCGAACGATTCCGAGTGGGCGGGCAAGAACTACAATGTGGAGAAGGTGACCGGCGCGCGCATCGCGATCGGCCAGAAGATCGCGGACGGTTGGAAGGCGTCGCTCACGTGGAGCTACCAGAAGCAACTCACCCACGGCGCGTGGGACCAGAACAACAGCATCGGCGGTGCGGTTGATTATTACGGCAACCTTCCCGATGGTCCCGCCCGATCCTTGGGTAATTACAACGTGGATCGGTTCGGACCGGAATACAAGCAGTATTACGCGAAGACGCTCGACTTCCATCTCGACGGCGACGTCGGCATCGGCGACCTGGTGTACGCCAGCACCTACTGGGCGCAGGACGATCGTTGGGTGAACGAGTACTCCGAGTACATGCAGTACATCAACACGGGTCCGCCCGACAATCTCACCGCCGCCTCGCAACAGGGATACACCTGCCTGACCGACCCCATATCCTCGGGCGGTGCATCGCCCTACAGCGGCTGCAAGGCGTCAGTCCAGTACTACGACTACATCCAGCACATCGACCGCTGGTCCAACGAATTGCGGCTGCAGTCGAAGGAGGGAGGATGGTTTCACTGGCTGGTGGGCACCTACTGGGAAAAGACCCGCGACATCTACAGCGACTACTATCACATGCCCGGCCTGCAGACCGCGGGCCAGGCATGGCAGTCGGCGACGGCCTACTATAATATTACGGGTGCGGTGCCGCCGAAACCCGATGACTGGTATAGCTATGTGGCGCGTTCCGATTATCTTCAAGCCACGGAATTCCTCAATCTCACCTTCGACATCACGAAGCGGCTGCACTTCGAGGCCGGCACGGTCCACTTTCATTCGAGCTTCAACAACAGTTCCTATGGTGGCTTCTGGTATGCGCCGCAGGCGCCGAGCGTAGCGCCCGGCTCGTCCCACAAGTGGGACAGCAAGCTCGGGGTGAGCTACAACGCGTTCGACGGTGTGCTGGTGTATGCCGATGTGGCGCAGGGGTTCCGGGACGGCGGCGACAACAGCGGTTTGCCCGCGCAATGCGTCGCCAAGGGCATCCCGCTGCAGTTCCAGCCGGACACCTTGACCAACTATGAGCTCGGCTTGAAGACCACCATGCTCGACAAGCATATGACCTGGGACAGCGCCATTTACTACATGCCCTGGAAGAACCTTCAGACGCTGCTGTTCGACCCCGGCTACTGCCCGTCGAGCAGTTTCAATGCCAATGTGGGTGATGCCCGCATCTATGGCGCGGAATCCACGATCAAGTATCAGCCCAACGGCTTTCTCAGCATGGAGGCGTCGGCGAGCTATAACGACTCGCGCGTAACCACCGTATTGCCGGGACTCGAGGTGGAGCCCGGCGAACGTCTGCCCTACGTGCCTTACTTCAACTGGAGCGGGAACATCCGTTACGAGAAGCCGCTCGAGACTGCGCTGCGTGGCTTCGTGCAATACGAGGCCGCCCACAAGGGCGACATGTTCAACGACCTGCAGGCGAATGGTTCCAACGGCCTGCCGCGGGTGTTGCAACCCGGGTACACGCTCATGAACCTGCGCCTCGGAGTGAATCAGACTGCGGAGCATTGGACGGGCGAGTTCTACATCACCAACCTCACGAACAAGAACGCGGTGATCTACACCAACGAGGGCAACTTCGACCTGCGCCAGACGGTGAACGAGCCGCGAGTATTCGGAGTGCGGCTGTCGTACCGGTTCGGCAAGACTTCGCCCAGCGCCGAGGAATGACCGGCCGGGGGCATTCAAGGCAGAGCGTCCAAAATGGCGCGTCATGACAAGTCCACGACGCAAATCGATCAGCCACCCCCGTTCGCAGCGGCCATACTGGCGGGAATACCACATGGGGGAGAGCGATGATGGACGAGCCTCAAACGCAAACCAGCCATGCGCGGCGCCCCAGCGGCCGTGACGCGAAGCGGGCGGCTCGCGCCGCAAGGGCGGCATCATCGATTCCCTACATCACGCGCAAGATTCCCTACTACGAGGTCTTGAACGAAGAAGGACTGTCGCTGCTCGAACACAACGCCGACACCATTCTCGAGGAGATCGGCATCGATTTCCGCGACGACCCGGAGGCGCTCGAAATCTGGAAGGCTGCCGGCGCCGACGTGCAGGGCGAGCGGGTTCATTTTGCGCGGGGCATGTGCCGGGCCCTGGTCCAGCGAACCGCGCCGCGTGAATTCACCCAGCATGCGCGCAATCCCGCGCGCAGCGTGGTCATCGGCGGCAAGAACACGGTATTCGCTCCGGCCTACGGGCCGCCGTTCGTGCGCAGCCTCGATGAGGGCCGCCGTTATGCGCGCATCGAGGACTTCCGCAATTTCGTCAAGCTCGCGTACATGGCGGGGTCGCTGCACCATTCGGGGGGCACGATCTGCGAGCCGGTGGATTTGCCCGTCAACAAGCGGCATCTCGACATGGTGTACACGCATCTGAAGTTCTCCGACAAGGCGTTCATGGGTTCCGTGACGGCGCCGGAGCGCGCCGCCGACTCGGTCGCCATGGCCAATATCGTGTTCGGCGCCGATTTGAGCGATCCGGCCACGGGGCGCCCGAAGACGACGATCATCAACCTGATCAACGTCAATTCCCCCATGACCTACGACGCAACCATGCTGGGCGCCGCGAAGGTCTACGCGCGCGCCAATCAGGCAACCATAATCACCCCGTTCATCTTGGCAGGCGCCATGTCGCCGGTGACCGTCGCGGGCACCGTAGCGCAAACCCTGGCGGAGGCGCTGGCCGGTCTCGCATTCGTGCAGTTGGTGAACCCCGGCGCCCCGGTGGTGCTCGGCAGTTTCGCCTCCTCAATATCGATGCAATCGGGCGCCCCGACCTTTGGCACGCCGGAACCGGCCCTGGTCCTCTACACCATGGCCGCGCTCGCGCGGCGCCTCGGCATACCGTTTCGTTCCGGCGGCAGCCTCTGCGCCTCGAAGATCCCCGACGCGCAGGCGGCCTTCGAGTCGGCCAATACGCTGCTTCCGACCTGCCTCGCGGGCGTCAACTTCGTGCTGCACACGGCGGGGTGGCTGGAGGGCGGGCTCGCGATGGGCTACGAGAAGTTCGTCATGGATGTCGACCAGGCGGGCATGATGCACACGCTGCTCGCGGGCGTGGACTTGTCGCCCAACGGTCAGGCGCTCGATGCCATGCACGAGGTGGGACCGGGCAAGCATTTCCTGGGCTGCGCCCATACGCAGGCCAACTTCGAGAATGCGTTCTACCGCTCGCCGTTGGCGGACAACAACAGCTACGAACAATGGGAGGCGGAGGGTTCGCCGGACATGACGAAACGCGCGAACGCGTTGTGGAAGAAGCAACTCGCAGAATATGTGGAGCCGCCGATGGATCCGGCCATCGACGAGGCGCTGCTCGACTATGTGGCGCGGCGCAAGGCGGCATTCCCCGATTCGAACGTCTGATCGGTCCGCGCCCGCGGGGCATTAATCCGTGCGCGCCGGATCGGCGCGGCGCGGCCGGCGGCCCCGCGTCCCGGCCTGACTCGTGGATTCCTTCGGCGCCGGCAGCTCGACGACCTTGCGCAGATTCGGATAGGCCGCGTTCTTGTGCGGGATCGCCATGGCCTCGACGAAATGGTGCTGAAAGCGCGGCTCAATCGCCGTTTCCACCTTCTCGATGCGCCTTACCAGGTTTTCGATGACGCCCCGTGAAGTCGCGTCCAGCAGGGCGATTCGTGCGCCCGTGCCGGCGGCGTTTCCGGCCGAGCGCACCTGTGCAAGATCGCAGTCCGGAACCATGCCGAGAATCGTCGCGTACTTCACGTCGATGTGGCTGCCGAATGCCCCGGCGAGGCGGATTCGATCGACGTGATCGATGCCGAGGCGCTCCATGAGCAGCGCGACGCCGGCGTACAGCGCGGCCTTCGCCAGCTGAATCGCGCGCACATCGTTCTGCGTGATTTTCATCTCGACCTCGCCCGCAGAGAGCAGGTAGGCGAAGGTTCGGCCGTTCGGGACTATCCGCGGCGAGCGCTGCGCCAGTCTGCCGTCCAGAACGCCGTCCTGGTTGAGGATGCCGGCGAGATACATTTCCGCAATGACCTCGATGATCCCCGAACCGCAGACGCCGGTGACGGCGGTGCCCGCCGTGGCTTTGCCGAAGGCGGGATCGTCGGACCAAAGGTCGCAGCCGATGATCTTGAAGCGGGGTTCGAGGGTTTCCCGGTCGATGCGCACGCGCTCGATGGCGCCCGGAGCCGCGCGTTGGCCGCAACTGATCTGCGCGCCCTCGAAGGCGGGACCTGTGGGGCTGGAACAGGCGACCAGGCGCCGGCTGTTTCCCAGGACGATCTCGGCGTTGGTGCCCACGTCCACGAGCAGCGTCATCTGGTCGTCGAGATCCGGGCGTTCCGCGAGCACCATGCCGGCGGCATCGGCGCCGACGTGCCCGGCTATGCACGGGAGCACGTAGATGCGCGCGTTGCGGTTCAGCTTCAGGTCGATGACATTGGCGCGAAGCGTCAACGAATGATCGATGGCGAGCGCAAACGGCGCACCGCCCAATTCCACCGGGTCGATGCCGAGCAGCAGATGGTGCATGATGGGATTGCCGACCAACGTCGCTTCGAGGATGTCCTCGGGCGATATGCCCGCCTGTTTCGCGACGTCCGCGGCGAGGCCGCACAGCGCGTCGCGGACGGCCGTGGTCATGGCCAGGGCGCCGCCCGGGTTCATCATCGAATAGGAGACGCGGCTCATCAGATCCTCGCCGAAGCGGATCTGTGGATTCATGACGCCGGCCGACGCGGCCACCTCGCCGCTCAGGAGATCGCACAGGTGCGCGGCGATCGTGGTCGACCCGATGTCGACCGCGAGGCCATAGGCCCGATCATGAAGACCCGGCCACACGCCGATGATCTGTTTTTCCCCATGCACTGCGACGGTGACCCGCCAGCCGCCTGCGCGCAGGGTCGGCTGCAGCGTCTGCAGCACGGATAAGTCGCAGGTCAGATCCTTGAGCTTCCATTCTGCCTCGAGCGCCTCGAACAGCCGGCGCAAATCCCCGGAAGGGTCGTGCATGTCGGGCTGCGCCACCTGCACGTAGTGCAGGCGCACGACGGGATTGAGCTCGATGGCGTGCGCGTCGGCTTCCTTGCGCACCACCTGCCGATGGACCTGGCTGCTCGCCGGTACATCGATGACCACGTCCGCCTCGACGCGCGCCGAACAGGACAGGCGCCTGCCTTCGGCCAGGGGAACGCGCCGTGCGAAACGCATTTCCGGCTCACTGAACGGCGACAGGCTGGCGCTCGACGAGGATATGCCGAGTTTGGCGAACTCGCCGTCCGCGACCAGTATCTGACAGCGCCCGCACAATCCGCGGCCGCCGCAGACGGAGTCGATGTCCACGCCGAGGCTGCGTGCCGCCTGCAGCAGCGGCGTCCCCACCGGAAAATTGCCCCTTTTTCCGGAGGGCATGAAGACGACGAGCGGCAGCCTGGAGCCCATCTTAGCCGCCGGCCCTCATGCCAGTCGCCGGCGGTGGCCGCCTTCGCGCCGGCCGCGCGGTGCATCCGCTCCGGGCGCGCCCTGCGGAGGAACCTCGCGGAAGCGGCGAATCCATCGCGCGCAGTCCGGGTCGTGTCCGAGCATGACATCGGCGCCCATGACGGCCTTGATGACCTCCTCGTGCAGCGGATTGGTGATTGCCGAGGTCATGCCCGCGGCCATCGCCATCGTCAGGAAGGCGCTGTTGATCCCGTGGCGGTTCGGCAAGCCGAAGCTGATGTTCGAGGCGCCGCAGGAGGTATTGACCTTCAATTCGGTGCGCAGCCGATGCACCAGGCGCATGACCTGCACACCGGCCTGGTTGATCGCGCCTATGGGCATGACGAGCGGATCGACGACGACGTCGGATGGGGAAATCCCGTGATCCATGGCGCGTTCGACGATTTTCTTGGCAACGGTGAAGCGCACGTCCGGGTCCTCGGAGATGCCGGTCTCATCATTGGAGATGGCGATCACCGCAGCGCCATATTTCTTCACCAGGGGCAGCACGGATTCCAATCGCTCATCCTCGCCGGTCACCGAATTGACCAGCGCCTTGCCCTTGTACACTGCGAGCCCCGCCTCCAGCGCCGCGACGATCGACGAGTCGATGGATAAAGGCACGTCCGTGATCGATTGCACGAGTTGCACGGCACGCGCGAGTATCGCCGGCTCGTCGGCGAGCGGAATGCCGGCATTCACGTCGAGCATGTGGGCGCCGGCCTCGACCTGGGCGCGCGCATCCGCCTCGACGCGGCTAAAATCGCCGGCCGCCATTTCCGCGGCGAGGATCTTGCGGCCGGTCGGATTGATGCGCTCGCCGATGATGACGAAGGGCCGGTTGAAGCCGATGACGACTTCCTTGGTGGCCGAACTGACGATGGTGTCTGTCATGATGCAGTCCTTTGGGAGGGTGGGAAGGCGTCGCGCCCGGGAAACCACGGAGCGCGGCCTTGAAGAATGCCGGATCGATCGACGATTTCGGGCACCGATTCCTCCTGACGATAAGCCATGATGTGCACGCCGCTGACGCCGCGAATGTCGCGCACGGCTTGGATCAATTCGATGCAAATGTTGCGCCCCTCCCGCGCCTGGTCGGAGGCGCCCTTGAGACGGGCGATGGTGCCGTCGGGAACGTGCATGCCCGGCACGTTGTTGCGCATCCACTCCGCCGTCTTTGCCGATCGCAACGGACCCACACCGACCAGGATGAAGATCTTGCCGATCAGGCCGAGTTCCTCGATGTGATCCATGAAAGAGCGCAGCAACTCGAGGTCGTAGCAATACTGGGTCTGGATGAACTGCGCACCGGCGGCGATCTTCTTGGCCAGGCGCTTGGCGCGCCAGGCGTGCGGCAGGCCCGAGGGATTCTCCGCGGCGCCCAGGAACACGCGCGGCGCATAGCTGATCTTGCGTCCGCTTTGAAAGCGGTGCTCATCGCGCAGATTGCGCGCGATATCGAGGAGCGAGACGCAGTCCAGATCGAACACCGGCTTTGCCTGAGGATGATCGCCGGCCTGCACGCCGTCGCCCGTCAAACACAGTATGTTGCAGACTCCCATGGCCGCGCCGCCGAGAATGTCGCCTTGAATTGCGATGCGGTTCTTGTCGCGGCAGGAAATCTGCATGATCGGCGCGTAACCGACGCGCGTGAGCAATGCGCAGACGGCGAGGCTCGACATGTGGCAATTGGCGCCGCTGCCGTCGGTCGCATTGATGGCGTCCACGCAGCCGTCGAACACCCGCGCGCGCTTGAAGACATCCTCCGGGTCGGCCGAATCAGGCGGGGCAAGCTCCGTGGTGACGGCGAAGCCGCCCGCCCGCAGCACCCGCTCGAAACGCCCGGGCGAGGTGTGCCCCGGCAGAATCGGCAGTGGATAGCCGGGGACGATGGGCTCGTCGTCGAACTTCATGGCGCCGCCGGGGGCGCGGCGGTTTTTTCCCGCATCACCCGCAGCCACGATGACCGGCCCTGGGAGCGCTGATCCACCGCGAATTGCACCTTGCCCATCGCCTCCACGCCGCCGGGGATGCGCTGGCTGCCGAGGTAGGCGTCGACCCACACGCAGCGCATGTCGGGCTTCACCTCGCAATTGCCGTTGGCGCGCACGCCGCCGCACGGACCATTGCGCAGAGTCTTTGGGCAATTCATCGGACAGGACATGCCGGTCGAGCTCAATATGCATTGGCCGCACATGCGGCAGTCGAATAGGAGACCCTTGACGGCGCTCTCGATCGCCGCCACGGGCCGCTCCGCGCGTTCGTAGCCGATCGCGCGGAACATGGGGCTCAGGCGCACCAGAAACGCCTCGAAGCCGCGATAGAACGCGTTCATGCCGCGTGCGCGGCGCACCGACCACAATCTGACCGAGTACATCAGGCGGGTCCCGGCGGCGCCGTGCCCGGCAGGGGAGGGATCCCCTCGTCAACGCCCTTGGCGCGGATCAGCCGCTCCAAGTCCTGGTCGGTGAATTTGGCCTCGAGCCGCGCCGCCTCGGTGGCGGCCTCGGCCTCGAGGTCCTCGCCGCAAGGGCGCGGCGCGCTGCGCTGCCAGTCGGCAAGATAGGCATCGGAACTTCCCTTGCCGGCACGCATCGCGGCCCGGTCGACCGCTTCCTGGAAGCGGTGCGACAACTGTACCTTTGCAGCTTCGCGGCCCCGCTTGACGATGACCTGCGCCGGGATATCCCGCCACGAGATGACGATCAGCGAGGCCATGGTCAGGCTTCCACACGGCGCAGCTCGTGCGCAGTCCGCACCGCCGCGTGCAGAGCGGTCTCGAGCGTCCCATAACCGGTGGCCCGATATTCGAAATCGAGGCCCATGCGAACCGCGATCGCATGCGCCTGGCGTTGCGATTCGGCCGACGGCGCCTGCGCCAAATAGACGAGCTTGCGGTAGTTGCCGAAGTAGCTCGGAAAGAGTTCCGGATGGCGGTCCAGCCCGAGTCCGCGAATCACCAGGCGCTCGAAATGCCGCAGAAGGAAATCCGTGAGATAGAACGTGCCGGGCTCGGCCTCCGACAATTCGGCGAACACGGAGCCCGTGGCAAAGAATTCGTAGCAATGCGCCCCGGGGATGCGCTCGACCGCCTCCTCGCGCAGCACCGCGTCGAGCAATCCGCCGGTGCCGCAGTCGCCGTAGGCCACGAATATGGATCGATAGCGGCCGCGCGATGCTTGTATGAGGGCGCGCACGGCGCCGGGAATCTGCGCCGGCCGGTTGTGAAATTCGGCCGGCAGGCAGCTCACGCTGATCTGCTCCCAGCGGTTGGCGCGCTTCAAGGCGGTGATCTCGTGCGCAAGGGCGCCGCAGGCGATGATCAACATCCCCTGGCCGTCCACCGATTCCTTCCCGGGCATCGCGCGCTCAGTGAGCCGCCGCGCCGGCCCGCCGCGCTGCGATCAGCCCTTTGGCGGTTTCGACGGCGACCGCAGCATCACGGCAATAGGCATCGGCGCCGACGGCCTTGCCGAATTCTTCGTTGAGCGGTGCGCCGCCCACGAGAACGATGAAATCCTTGCGGATGCCGCGTTCCTTCAGCGTATCGATGACGACCTTCATGTACGGCATCGTCGTCGTCAGCAGCGCGGACATTCCCAGGATGTCGGGCTTGTGCTTCTCGAGCGCAGCGAGGTATTTCTCGACCGGGTTGTTGATGCCGAGATCGATCACCTCGAAGCCGGCGCCCTCGAGCATCATGGACACCAGATTTTTCCCGATGTCGTGAATGTCGCCCTTGACGGTGCCGATGACGATTTTGCCGATGGGCTCGACGCCCGTTTCCGCCAGCAGCGGCCGGAGGATTTCCATGCCGCCCTTCATGGAGTTCGCCGCCAGCAGCACTTCGGGCACGAACAGGATACCGTCGCGAAAATCGATGCCGACGATGCGCATGCCTTCCACCAGCGCGTCATTCAGCACGCGCTCGGCAGACCAGCCCCGCTTCAGGAATATGTGCGTGGCTTCCTCGACCTCGGCTTTGAGGCCGTTGTATAGGTCATCGTGGACCTGTTCGGCGAGTTCCTCGTCATTGAGTGAGGCCAGGTCGAAATCACCAGTCATCGGCTCTGACATCTACTTCTCCAACGGTTATTTTCGAGCCGCCACCGTACGTTACGCGGCCAGCCTACACTGCATGGTAAGTCGCAACTCTGTTGCGAAGTTGTGGAATTGCGACGACAGCATGCTCAGACGCGACATGATCAACTCACCGGCGGCGAGCCACCGGCGGCTGTTCGCCGCGCCACATAGCCGTCCAGGGCCTCGACGACCGCCGGATCGCGCTTTGGCGC
>Ga0182015_10005991_pt1 | contig 12387 bp, 12 predicted proteins | sample 712P3MmetaG_FD_120478 | JGI IMG/M metagenome (GOLD analysis project Ga0182015, IMG submission 120478) | Permafrost microbial communities from Stordalen Mire, Sweden - 712P3M metaG | ecosystem: Environmental > Terrestrial > Soil > Wetlands > Permafrost | place: Sweden: Stordalen | collected...
AGCCGCCTTCGCTGGCGGGCAGCGGGCTCGTCTTGCCTTCCTCGTCGAGCTTGCGAAAGCAGCCGTTGCTCGCCGTGCACGCCGGCAGGCCGTACTGCTTGTCGTACACGCCCAGGTCCGCTTCCGCGGTCGGGTCGTTGAAGGCGTCGACGATCGCGACGGTCTGCGTGGAGGAGGGGAACGTGGACGTTGGCAGCAAATAGGCGGCGTGCAGTTCTTCGGGTCCGTAGCCACCGGCGATCGGCGACTTGTTCGTAACCGCCGGTTGCGCGCCGTGCGCGACTTCGCTCGCCTGCTTGACGGCGTTGCTTTTCAGCTCGGCGCCCGTGAGCGAGCTCGAGACGAGCCTGATGCCGAGGCAGCCGGCGCTCCCGGGAGGCGGTACGGTGCACGCGTTTTCGGCGCGATACGCAGAGTGTGACAGCGTGGCCGAGGCCGACGGGCTCACCGCCAGCGCGAGCGCGGTCGCGCTCAACAGGGCTGCTGCGGCGCGCACGCCGCGGGTCCGTGAGCGGGTACGTGCGTAGGTGGCTCGCTTCCTTGACATTCGTTGGCTCCCTGCCGTTTGCCCATCGCCGATCTGCTGGCAGCAGCGTCGGCTCGCGGCGAGATGCTCGTGAGCGAGCTGGGGAGCCGGTGGACGTGTGGGCTAACGGCGAATTCCCTAAAGAACGCCTCGCCCCGGTCGATCAAGGGGATGGCCCCTCGATGGCCACGTGGTCCGCGACCCTCATGGAGAGCGTCGGTTTCAGCCCAGGGAGGGCGGAAAGGACACATTCCTCAAATGGCTCTCGTCGATTCGACCCAGCAGCTGCTGGAGGCTGCGATGCGCGGCGCGTGGCAACGCCAGACGGCGCTGACGAACAACATCGCGAACGCCGACACGCCCGGCTACCAGCCCCAGGAAGTCAACTTCGAGTCGGCGCTGCAGGGCGCGCTGAACGGCGGCGAATCGCCCGAAGCGCTTCAATTCGCGACGATCGCGAAACCCGAGGAAGCAGGTCCGAACGGCACCGGTGTGAGCGTCGATCAGGAATCGGCGAAGCTCGCCGAAAACGGCCTCGACTACCAGGCGCTGACACAGGTCGTGGGCGCTCGCGACAGCATCGTGCGCTCGGCGATGGGGATCGTCGCCTGATGGGCATGTTCGACGCGATCGGGATCGCGGGCAGCGGCCTCACGGCCGAGCGCGTCCGCATGGACGTCACCGCCGAGAATCTCGCCAACGCGGATACCACGAAAGCGACGAACGGCAAGCCCTACCAGCGCCAGGAGGTCGAGCTCGCGCAGGTCGGCCAGAGCGACTTCGGCGGCGAGCTCACGGGCGCGCTCGCGCAGAGCGACTCCGCACAGACCCCGGGCGGCGTGCAGGTGACGGGGATCGTCGCCGACGAAACCCCCGACCAGCAGGTGTATGACCCCGGCAGTCCCGAAGCCGACAAGCAGGGCTACGTGAAGCTGCCGAACGTCAGCACGGTCACGGAAATGACCGACCTGATCTCCGAGTCGCAGTCCTACCAGTCGGACGTGACCGCGATGCAGACCTCGAAGTCGATGTTCACCGCGACGCTCGGGCTGCTCAAATGATCGTCCCCCCGGTCGGAGGACTGGGCGTCCAATTGTCGGTGGGGGCCCCCGAAGGCCTGACCCAGGCCGCGAAGTCGGCATCGGGCGCCGGCGCCGTCACGGGCGCCGAAGCGACGGGCTTCGGCGGCGAGCTGACCGAAGCGATCTCGGCGCTCGATAAGACGCAGGCCAGCGCCTCGAGTGCCTCGCAGGCGCTTGCGACGGGCAGCGTCAGCGACCCGGAGAGCGCGATCGTGACCGTGCAGGACGCGCAGCTGGCGATGGAACTGGCCTCCCAGATCCGCAACAAGGTCGTGGAAGCGACCCAGAGCATCTTCCAGACACAGGTCTAAGCGATGCCGCCCGCAGCCCAACTCGCCTCGAGGATGACGCCCCGCGGATGGCTGATCGCCGGTGGCGGCGCCGTCGCGGCGATCCTGTTCGTCTACCTGTTCATCCACACCGTCTCGCAGCCGAGCTACACGACGCTCGTCAGCGGCGTCGAAGCGTCGAAGACGGCCAAGATGACGAGCACGCTCAGCGCCGAGGGCATCAGCTACGAGCTGCAGAGCAACGGCACCGCGATCGGCGTGCCCGCGAACGAGGCGTCGAAGGCGCGCGTCGCGCTCGCCGGCGCGAACCTCCTGGGTGGCTCGCAGGAAGGCTTCGCGCTGTTCAACAAACAGAACATCGGCGAAAGCAATTTCCAGCAGCAGGTCACCTACCAGCGCGCGCTGCAGGGGCAGCTTGCCGAAACGATCGACAGCGTCCAGGGCGTCTCCGGCGCGCAGGTCGAGCTCGTGCTGCCGAGCTCTCAAAACCAGATCTTCGGCGAAAGCCAGAGCGTGTCGTCGGCCGCCGTGCTGCTGTCGGGTACGAGCGTGCTCAGCCAGGGCTCCGTGCGCGGGATCGCGCAACTGGTCACCTCGAGCGTTCCCGGCCTGCAGCTGAACAAGGTCACGATCACCGGCGCCTCGGGCGAACTGCTGTGGCCGGCGGCGAACGGCGGCGCGGGCGGCGCCGGCACCGACCTCCAGGAAGCCCAGCAGCGCTACGACCAGAGCATGGCGGCGAACCTCGACGCGATGCTCGCGCAGACGCTCGGGCCGGGCAAGGCGCAGGTGCTCGTGTACGCCAACATGAACGTCAACCAGGCGACCAAGGAATCGCTGGAATACGGCAAAACGGGCACGCCCACACAGCAGAGCAAGAACATCGAAACGCTCACCGGCAGCGGCACCGGCACCGGCGCCGGCGGCGTGACGGGCACCGCCAACCTCACGACCGCGGCGACGGGCTCGGGAGGCAAGTCCAACTACAAGCACGAAACGACGACGTCCGCGCTCGGCGTCGACAAGACCGTCACCCACACGACGATCGCGCCCGGGACCGTGGAAAGCCAGCACGTGTCTGTGCTGCTCGACAAATCCGTGCCCGCGTCCGCGCTGCCTGCGATCCGCGAAGCGATCACGAACGCCGCCGGCATCCAGCCGAAGCGCGGCGACACGATCTCGATCGGACAGGTCGCGTTCGCCAAGGCCACGACCGCCTCGCCGGCCTCGAGCCCGCTCGCGTATGCCAAGTATGCGCTGCTCGGGATCGCCGCGATGATCTTCCTGTTCTTCACGACGCGCTCGATTCGCAAGCGCGAGGCGGGGCCGATCGAGGAGCCCGTGTGGCTGCGCGAGCTCGATGCGCCGATGCGCCTGTCAGAGCTCGAACGCGAAACCGCGCCGCGGCCGGCGCCCGCGCCGGCGATGGCGGTGGCAGCCGGCAACGGCGCGGGTAACGGCGCCGATGGCGGCGACAGCATCCGCCGCCAGGTGGAGCGGCTCGTCGACACCGATCCGGATCGCGTCGCGCAGCAGCTGCGCACCTGGATGCAGGAGAGCTGATCCGGGATGGCCACCGAATCGCCCGGGGACACCCTTCCCGCGCTGGCGGCCCCTTCCGGCGAGCTACTGCCCGCGACCACCACGAAAGACCCACGTCTCTCGGGAGCGCGTAAGGCGGCGGTGCTGATGGCGGCGCTGGGCTCCGCGCGTGCCGCCAACGTGATGCAGCGGCTCGGCGAGAGCGAGATCGAGAACCTCTCGATGGAGATGGCAGGCCTCGACGCCGTCGGGCCGGAGACGACCGACTCGGTCTTCAGCGAGCTCGCGGCGCTCAGGGACGAGGAGATGGGCGCCTCGGGCGGCATGGAGTTCGCGCGCAGCGTGATCGAACTGGCGCTCGGGCCAGAGCGCGCGGCCGAGCTGTTGGGTCGCATGGCGGCCCGCACGGGATCGGCGCCGTTCGAGTTCCTGCAGCGAGTCCCGCCCGAGCGCATCGCCACGCTGCTGCGCAACGAGTCGCCGCAGACGATCGCGCTGATCCTCGCGAGCGTGCAGACGGGGCTCGCGGCGCAGGTGCTGGCGCGGCTGCCCGAGCCACAGCAGCCCGACATCGCGCTGCGCATCGCGCGCATGGGCGAGACCAGTGCGCAGGTCGTGGAGCAGGTGGAGGACGTGATCCGTCACAAGCTGACCGCGGTCGTCGAGCGCGAGTACTCGGCGGCCGGCGGTACCAAGACGCTCGCGGAGATCCTCAACCACTCCGACCGCACCACCGAGCGCGCCGTGCTCGAGACGCTCGCCACCGCCGACGAGGAGCTTGCCGAGGAGGTGCGCAGCATGCTGTTCGTGTTCGAGGACATCGCCAAGCTCGAAGAGCGCGCGATCCAGCAGGTCCTGCGCGAGGCCGACCAGAAGGATCTCGTGCTGGCGCTGCGCGGCGCGCCGGACAACGTCAAGGAGATCGTGCTCACGAACATGTCCGAGCGCGGCGCCGAGATGATCAAGGAAGAGATGGAGATCCAGCCGCCGCAGCGCAAGCGCGACATCGACGCCGCCCAGAGCCGCATCGTCGCGGTCGTGCGCCAGCTGGAGGAGTCGGGCGCGATCGTGATCGCGAGCGAGAGCGAAGACGAGAGCGACGCGGTTGTCTGACGCGGTCGTCAGCTACGACTTCGAGCAGCTCGAGCCCTCCGAGGCGCCGCCGCGGGACGCGGCCGCGCGCCTGCTCGCGCAGGCAGGCGCCGAGGCCGAGCGCATCCGCGAGCTCGCCCGCGCCGAGGGCTACGAGCAGGGCCGCGCCGCCGGGATCCGGCAGAGCTCGGCCGAGATCGCGGCTGCGGCCGCGGCGCTCGGCGAGGCCGTCGGCGGCGTCGAGGCGCTGCGCGCGGAGGTGGCGGAGGCGGCGGAGATGGACGCGATCGAGCTCGCGCTGATGCTCGCCGGCAAGGTCCTCGCGGGCGCCTTCCAGGCGCGCCCGGAGCTGGTCGTCGAGGTCGTGCAGGGGGCGCTCAGGCGCCTCAGCGATCGTCGCCGCGTGACCGTGCTCGTCAACCCGGCGGATCTCGACGTCGTGCGCGCGGCGATCGGCGAGATGACGGCACAGGGCAGCGGCATCGAGCTGTGCGACCTGCAGTCGGACGAGCGCGTCGGCGCCGGCTCAGCGATCGTGCGCACCGCCGAGGGCGAGGTGGATGCGAGCGTGCACACGCAGCTGGAGCGCGCGCGCGAGGCGATCGCGGCGGCGCTCGAGAAGGACGAGCTGGCGGCGTGAGCGAGGCTCGCCCGCTGGCGCTGCTCGAGCACGCCACGCACGCGGTGCGCGACGCCGACCTCGCGAGACGCCACGGCTTCGTCACGAACCTGATCGGGCTGATCATCGAGGTCACCGGGCTGCAGGCCGAGGTCGGCGAGGTGTGCCTCGTCGGCACCGACCGCAATCGCGCGGGTCGTCCCGGCTCTTCGCGCGCGGGCGCGCAGGGCAGTCGCGATCCGGTTCCTGCCGAGGTGGTCGGCTTCAGGGATGGGCGCACGCTGTTGATGCCGCTCGGCGAGCTGCACGGCATCGGCCCCGGCACGCGCGTGCTCGCGAGCGGCGCGCCGTTCCGCGTCGCCGTCGGCGAGAGCCTGCTCGGGCGTGTGCTCGACGGCCTCGGCAACCCGGAGGACGGCCTGCTGGAGCCGGACACGTCCGATCCGGCGCGGGCGGGCGGGACGCCGCTGTTCGCGCGCTCGACGATCGCCGCGCCCCCGAGCGCGCTGTCGCGGCCGCGGATTCGCGAGCGCGTCGGCCTCGGCGTGCGCGCGCTCGACGGGCTCGTGCCGTGTGGGCTCGGGCAGCGCCTGGGCATCTTCGCGGGCTCGGGCGTCGGCAAGTCCTCGCTGCTGGGCATGATCGCGCGCTCCACGAGCGCCTCGATCAACGTGATCGCGCTCGTCGGCGAGCGCGGTCGCGAGGTCCGCGAGTTCATCGAGCGCGACCTCGGCGACGCGCTCGAGCGCTCGGTCGTCGTCGTCGCGACCTCGGACCAGCCCGCGCTGGTGCGCATCAAGGCGGCGTTCACCGCGACGACGATCGCCGAGTACTTCCGCGATCAGGGCCACGACGTGATGCTGATGATGGACTCGGTGACGCGCTTCGCGATGGCCCAGCGCGAGGTCGGCCTCGCGATCGGCGAGCCGCCCGCCACACGCGGCTACACGCCGAGCGTGTTCGCGCTCCTGCCGCGCCTGTTGGAGCGCGCCGGCACGAGCTCCAGCGGCTCTATCACCGGCCTGTACACGGTCCTGGTGGACGGCGACGACATGAACGAGCCGATCGCGGACGCGGTGCGCTCGATCCTCGACGGGCACGTCGTGCTCACGCGCTCGCTCGCGCAGGCGGGCCATTACCCCGCGATCGACGTCCTCGGCAGCGTCTCGCGTCTGATCGGCGAGATCGTCTCGCCGCAGGTGGAGCAGGCCGGCCAGCGCCTGCGCGCGGCGCTCGCGGTGCTGCACGAGAAGGAAGATCTGGTGTCGATCGGCGCTTACCAGCCGGGCAGCGACCCCGCGCTGGACGTCGCGCTCGCGCATCGCCCGCAGATCGAGCGCTTCCTGCGCCAGCCGGTGCGCGAGCGCAGCGACCCGCGACAGACCGACGCGCGCCTGCTCGAGCTGGGCTCCTCGCTCGCGAGCGAGCTCGAGCGCCTCGGCGGCGAGATCCCGGACGCGGAGGTGCTCACGCCCGACGTCGACGACGTCGCGACGGCACATGAGGCGCCGCTTGCGGGATCGGCGGAGCCGGCGATCCCGGCGCTCGGGCTGAGCCTCTGAGGGGCGCTAGGTCATCCTCTCCTCGAGATGCCGGTCGATGATCGCGATCAGCGAGCTCAGCGCGTCGACGTCGCCGACTACGGCCTCCTCCCCGCCGCGGCCAAGCAGACAGAACTGCTCGCTGAGCTGCGCGAGCTCGACAATGCTCAGATCCATCTCGGATCGAAGCGCCACCTGCAGCGACAGGCAACTGGGATTGCCCTTGGTCAGTAGCTCCTCGCGGCCGACCCAATCGAAGAACTCGCTTTGGGAGACGCGGATCTTGCTATTGAGCGCGATCAGCGGATACACCACGTCACCGGGATCGATCTTGCTGAGGGCCTTCCTTGGCCATTCGTCGGGAGGCGCCACGCGAACGTCAGCTTTGAAGCGGGAGCCAACCGCGACATCGATTCGTTGACGTGGCGAGCGCGTAACCACTTCCCCTTTGGACCACACTGGGTAGGACCCGTAGGGAATCATGACCTCCGTGAAGATCTCGAGATGCGGATAAGGCTCGAGCCGCCCAACGCAGACGTGGATCAGGAAGTCCTGCATCAGCGCACCTGGCAGGTTCCGCGCCAGGTTCTGGGCGATGCCGTATTTTTTCTTGTTCTTGGGCTGGCCAAGCCAGTTGTAGCGCTCTACCAAGCCCGTAAACGCTTCCACGGGGTCCTTCCCCGCCGTCGCGTCCCACGACGCTTGATCTTTGCGCAGGATGGTCGCCAGCCTGCGTTTCGCGCTAGCGGGATCGGCAGCGAACTTCTGGATGTAATCGTCTAGGACGCGCACTCGGCGACCTTGCGACGAGCGTCCCGCGCACCGCGATCCGACTTGCCGTCGGCCGATGCGAGAGCCGCCAGCAGACGATCGCCGATCGCTCGGGCGAGCAAAGGCGGAATCGCATTCCCGACCTGCGAGTACTGGGGGACCTGAACGGTCCTGAGCTTGTTGCCGCGCCCGCCGCCTCCAGTTGACCGGGGGCCAAGGAACTGAAGGGTATCGTCGAAGGACTGCAGTCGAGCGAGCTCGCGCACCGTGAGGATGCGTGGCTGCGTGGGGTGCACGAGATCGTCCGGGAGTGTCACGACCGTATTCGACGGCCTGTCGGTCCTCAAGCGGACGCACCACTTCTTCTTTGTCTGCAGGTGCGTATCCCACAGCGCGCGTGGGATGGACTCGAGTCCCGCGCCAGGCGCCATGACGCTGAATCGGGCTAGAACGTCAGGTGAGTGTCGCGCTGCCTGGTGATTCCAGAGCGCGCCGTCCGGTGCGTCCGCTGAGAGCTCGGCAAACAGCCGCCCCCGGCGCGATTGCGCCTGGTAGTCCGATGTGGCGGGCAGCGAAGAGTCATACGCCTCGGCTTGTTCCCACGGCTGGAGGAAGGCAAGGTCGCCGATCGCCTCGCCCACTGTCACATAGTCGTCAGGCTGGCGTTGGGCGGGAAGCGAATCGACTATCGGCACGTCCGAGCGCGAGCCGATGAAAAGCACCCGCTCCCTCACCTGAGGTACCCCGTAATCGGCGGCGTTCACGAAGATCGGTCCCGTAAGCCGGTAGCCGGGATCCTCCATCGCCTCGACGGCATCGTGGATCCGTGGAACCGTGGCGCCTTTGTACATGTGGACCAGGCCGGGGACGTTCTCCATTACGAAGTAGGAAGGCCGGAGCGCTTCGATCACATCGAGGTAGGAGAGAAACAGGTCGTTGCGAGGATCGGACTGTCGCCGGGCGCCAAACAGAGCGAACCCCTGGCACGGAGGGCCACCGCACACGACGTCGGCACGTTGGCCCGACGCGTCCACCGCTCGAGTTATGCGCTTCCTCACACTCGGATGGCGGATGTCGCCCCGTATGAACTTGACCGCGAGACCGAGCTGGGTACGGAACCGGTTCTCGTATGTCATCCGCACCGTATCGTTGATGTCGCTCGCGGCGATGGGTCGAAGCGCCCCGTGGGGATTCGATGCGAGCATGAAGCCCTCGCTGAACCCTCCTGCGCCGCAGAAGAGGTCGACGAACGAGAAGGCACGGCGCGAGCGATTGCGAAAGTCGTTCAGCGAAGTCGTCGTCATGACGGGATCCTCAATCGGGGTCGGGCGAGATGCCAGCTGGGTGGGTCAAGCTTCGACGCTCGACCGGACGGACTTGCGCTCCTCAAGAACCGGGCTTGGCCTCCGATAACCAGGCCGTGACCGGGACCTCTTTCCGCTTCCGCCTGGAGCGCGTGCGCGTGGTGCGCGAGCGCAAGGAGAAGCTGGCCCAGCGCGAGCTGGCGGATGCGCTGTCGCGCCGCTCGAGCACCGTCGCCGAGCTGCGCACCGCGGACGCGGACGTCGAGCACGCGCGCGCCGAACAGCGCACGGCCACGGCGGGCTCGCGCGCCGTCAGCGCCGCCGACTTGATGGCGCGTCAGGCGTTCCTGGAGCGCGTGGAGGCCCAGCGCCGCGTGCGCGCGTATGAGCTCGAGCAGCGCGAGGCGGAGGTCGCCGAGCGCGACGCCGAGCTCTCGACGGCGGCCAGCGAGCACGAGATGCTCAACCGCTTGCGGGAGCGCTACCGCGGCGAGCACGACCGCGAGGCCGAGCGCCGCGAGCGCAACACGCTCGACGAGATCGCCACGATGCGCTTCCGCAGGACCAGCGCGTGAGCGCTCAGGCCGTAAGCGGCGCGAGCGACGGCGAGCTCGCCGTCGCGCAGCGCGTGCAGCAGCTGCAGGCGCTGATCGAAACGGCGCGACAGGTTGCCGCCGGGGGAGTCGTCGCGACGGCGTCGTCGTCCACGGCCACCTCCGGCTCCACGAGCGCCTCCGGCTATTCCGGCGCCTCCGGCTACACGAGCGCCTCCGGCTACTCCGGCGCGGGCGCCGACTTCGCCTCCGCGCTGCAGAGCGCGACCGCCGCCGGCACCGCGAGCGCGCTGGGCGGTGCTGAGACCTCGAGTGCTTTGGGCGTTGCCGGCACGCCCGCGCTGAGCTCCTACAGCGCCTACTCGCCGCTCACGCAGAGTGCGAGTGGCGAAGCCGGCGGGGAATACGAATCGCTGATCGACGAGGCGGCCGCGCGCAACGGCCTGGACCCGGCGGTGCTGCACGGTCTGATCCAGCAGGAGTCGGGCTTTGACCCGAGCGCGACGAGCAGTGCGGGCGCGTCGGGCCTGACGCAGTTGATGCCCGGCACGGCATCCTCGCTCGGCGTCGCCGACCCGCTGAACCCCGCGGAATCGATCGAAGGCGGCGCCCGCTATCTGGGTCAGCTGATGGACCAGTTCGGCGGCAACACCGAAGACGCGCTCGCGGCATACAACGCCGGGCCGGGGGCCGTGGAGCAGTACGGAGGCACGCCGCCGTACGCCGAAACCCAGAGCTATGTAGGAAAAGTGCTCGGCTACGCCGAAAGCTACCGCCAGTCTCATCCCTCGACCGTCACGGGAGCACTCGCATGAACCTCGCCATCGCGCTCGCGCCACCGCCATCGCCCCCCGATACCTCCGGACCGAGCTCCGGCGCCCCGCCCGGGGCGTCCGCTCCACCGGGTGCGCCGCCCTTCCACAGCGCGCTCGCCGAACACTGGGCCCGGACCGCACCCGCGGAAGGCCAAAGCCACACAGGCTCCGAAGCGAGCCACCGCGAACGTCCGACGGTGCGCCACCGCGAACGGGCCGGCGCGCCCGGCGATCAAGGCTCAGGCGAAGGCGCCGCCACGGCCGCCACGCCCGTGACCGCCAAACGCTCCGCTACGGGAGCGCCGACGACGCATGTGCGTGTCGCCGCGAACGGCACCGACACGACGGGCTCCGGTGGGTCCGCGGCGGCTGACGGCACGGCAGCGAGCGCCACCGGCACCGGCACCGCGGGCAGCGCCACGGCTGGCACCCCTGCGGGCACCGCCCAGGCGGACGCAGCGACGACGGCGGTCGAAGCGGGCGCCGCGACGAGCCAGCCGGCCGGTGTCCCAAGCTCCGGTACGCCGCTTGCGGCGGGGTCCGCGGCCGCAGCGCCCGGGACGGCCGCGACAGGCACCCAGTCGTCTGCGACAGGTGCGCAGACGTCGACGTCGAGCAGTTCGGCCCCCGCGGGCGCCACCAACGCCGACGCGGCGCTCGAGGCTGCCGCCGTCAGCGAGTCGGCCGCACCGGCGGGCTCGTCCGCGGCGACGCGGCCGGGCGCTGGCGCGTCCTCGTCCGCCGCCGGCTCCGGCGCGGGCTCGTCCTCCGGTGTGGCCGCATCGGCGGCGGCCGGCGGCGGCGCCGGTGCCAGCGCTGATGTCGCGAGCGGCGCTGCGGCGGTCGTCTCGGCGGCGGCCGACGCGTCGGCATCGCCTGGCGACACATCGAGCGCAGGCGGCTCCTCGGGTCCGAGCGGCCCGACGGGCGCGAACGGCGCCAGCGGCGACGGTGTCCCGACGGGCGCCACGGCCGCGGGCTCGGCCGCCGGCGGCTCGGCCGCCAGCGGCGCGTCCGCGAGCGGCGCGGCGGCGGCTGGCGCGTCCGCGGCGGGCTCGCCGGCGGCCGCCGGCCAGATCGGAGCCTCGCAGGGACAGCCGGGCGGTACAGCGGGGCTCTCCGTCGAAACCACCGGGGCGCCAGGCGAAACCGCTGGGGCTCAGGGCGAAGCCGCGCAAGCGCGGGGCGGCGAACAGGGCGCGGTGACGGCCTCGGCCGCCGCAGGCGCAGCCGCCGCGCAGGCGGCGGGTCGCACCGGGAGCGCATCGCAGGCGCTCGGCGCGACCGCAGGCGCCGGTGCAAACGCGGGCGCCGGCGCCGCCGCGCAAGCGCTTGCCGACGGCGGCGCTGCGGGGGGTGACGGGGCGGGTGGCGATGGCTCGGCCGGCGCGGGTGCCAGGGGTGCGAACCCGGGCGGGCCGCGGCTGACCGGGCGCGGCGCAAGCTCGGAGGGCGCCGCGCAGGCAGCGGCCGCCCAGCCCGGCGCGCTGCCGGGCGTGTTCGCGTCGTCGGCGGCGACGGGGACGGCGGGCGCGGAAGCGGACACGCTGAGCGGCGCTGTTGCGGCGGCGACGCAGGCGGCGTGGGCGGGCGCGAGCGCTGCCACGGGCGCGGGCTCGGCCGCGAGCGCGCTGCCGGCGGGCGTCGGCATGCAGGACATGATCGAGTCGATCCGCGCGACGATCGAGCTGGCGGCGCGCCAGGGCGCGACGCAGGCGCGGATCGCGCTTCGCCCGGAAGAGCTCGGCCACATCAGCATCCACCTGAGCCAGACGAGCGAAGGCCTGCTGGCGCGCGTGAACGCGGAGACGCCGGCGGCGGCGCAGGCGCTGATGAGCGGCCGCGCGGAGCTGCACCAGTCGCTGAGCTCGCTGGGCGTGTCGCTGCTGCGGCTCGACATCAACTCGTTCGGCCAGTCTGAAGCGGGCGAACGCGAAGGCCGCTTCGCGGGCGACGCGGGCGGCTCGAGCGCGTCCGCGGCGACGCGCGCGGGCGCCGGCGGCGAAGGCGAGGGCCCGGAGGCGCTCGCGGAGCTCGAAGGCGCCGTCCCCGCGCCCACCACCTCGATCGCCGGCGGCGCGCTCGTCGACGTGCTCGCCTGAACGACACGAAAGGACCGATCGCCATGACCATCGCCCCAGCCGCCACCCCCGCCGCCTCGCCGGCCGCCACTCCCGCCGCCGAACCGGCGTCGGGCGCTACGACGAACGCGTCGAGCCCGGCCAGCATGCTCGGCCAGAACGAATTCCTG
>Ga0182015_10005992_pt1 | contig 12386 bp, 7 predicted proteins | sample 712P3MmetaG_FD_120478 | JGI IMG/M metagenome (GOLD analysis project Ga0182015, IMG submission 120478) | Permafrost microbial communities from Stordalen Mire, Sweden - 712P3M metaG | ecosystem: Environmental > Terrestrial > Soil > Wetlands > Permafrost | place: Sweden: Stordalen | collected...
CGGTGGCGCCTCGCACATGAACGCCGCCTATCCCAAATCCCGGTTCGACCGGATGGGGCTGGTTTCGTTGCTGGAAACTCGGCAACGCTTCTCGTCTACTTCATGAACCGCCGGATGCCGAACCGCACGTCCGGTGGTGTGGGAGGACGGCGGGAGTGATCCCGCCTCCTACCCGATCCTTCCGATGATTCGTTATTCAAGCAGAAAGGCTGTTCCGGGCAATGTAACCGATCCCATCCTGCCTGAGTTTTCATCCACAACCAGCACCCGCAGTGAGCCCGTTCCCGGCTTCAATGTGACCGCATGTTCAAACGGAACCCCCTCGGTCAAAAGCTTGTCGTAGGTTGCCTGGGTAAGCCTTAGCCCAAGGGTCTGCCCTTCCAATTCGGCATGCATACCGGCATCGTCGCGCTGCACAAAAAAGATATCGAGCTTGTCCATCCACCGTCCGCTACGCAGTTCAGGAGCCAGGTCGGTCTCAGCCATGTTGATTTTGATCATGTGGACTCCTTGTCCCTCGTCCACCGTCGCAGTCACCTCGATCTCTGCCGCATCCGCAGGTTGCCAGATTGCCTGCCGGAACCGCTCTTTCAGGGTCGTCGGCTCCTTTGAGTACAGATAGCCGGAACGTCCGCGTACAGTCAGGGCTTTCTTGTCCACCAGCTTTAGCGTCACGGTGTGATATTGGCCATCCGCAGGCGTATCGGGATAGAACCCCACCTGGTAGGTGGCGTGTCCATCTTCCACGATGCTCCCCAACTCCGCAGCCAGGTCACCCGAGCGCCGGATGATCCGCCCGCCTGTGGCATCCGCAACTTGGCGGATAGGCCCCTGAATGGGCCGCAGATCCTGCAGCATGGACGCCTTGGTTCGGCCCGCATCCATTTCACGCAGTAAACCGCCGGGCAGGCTCTGCGGACTTAGTTCCACATTCCGGTTCTCTGTATCAGCGCTGATGACACCCGCTTCCAACTGCGACACATCCATCGGATAAACGGCAACATGCGCCTGGTTCATCGCCTCCTGGGCGTGCAATGCATAGCTGTCAACGGAGGTAGTGTTCTTGTCCACTGCTACGGCCTGATCACTCCAGTCCACCAGCACGTTGTCGCTGGCTACCCACACCAGGTTCTTGTGTCCCGGCACCGACGCAAGGTGCCGCGCCACACCTAGCAAAATGATCAGCGACGCACGCCCTGGGTTGCTTCCCATTGTCATCAGTTGCGGATCGATCGGCGTTTGCGTATCAGGCACGTCAGTCTGGTTGCCGTTCACTGAGTTCAGGTCGGTGGCATTGTGCACCGTCTCGAACTGCTGACGGTTGCGGGTCTCGTCTTCCTGCGCATTTGAGGCAGACTGCGCCGTTGACATCCACTTTTTGAGACGCGCCATTACTGCCGTCGGATCGGCGGTGATCTCAGTCAGCACGCGAAACCCGCGACCGGAAATCGCGTACAGGCCCACTCGTTCCCCCGGCGCCAGGCCCTGGAGGAATTTGAGAATCTGTCCCTTGGCATTGGAAAGGTCGGCCCATGAAATGTGCCCCTCGTCGATGAGCAAGACGGTGGTGTTGCCCGGCGCAACGTTTGAGGTGGAGGCCCCTATAGTGCTGTCGGGCTGGGTGCCCGTCTCGATGCTCTTCGGCTGGTTGGAGTAGGCGCGAGCCTGCGTGTCCGCGCTTCCATCCCCCCCGGCCGAAGCTGAGGGAAGAGTTGCCGCAGAGGCGCCACTCGCGGCATACGCATTGAAGAACTTAACTTCCTGCCGCCGCCCGTTGTCGTAGACGGCAAAGTCCTCGGCCTTTAGCCCTCTTACCGGTTGCCCCTTTTTGTCGACGACCACGACCCCCACATCCACAAGTCGCGATGTCACTTTCAGCACAAAAGAACCGGGCTGCGGCGCAGGAGCACGAATCGGTGTATCGGGAAGACTCGCAGCGGCTCCCACACTCATCTCAGACTCCGCAGGCAGGGCGCTTGGCGCTGCGACTCTGACGTCTGTTCCTGTTGCCGGGACGGTCTCGTCCACCTTTGCGGCTGGAGCCGGGGAGCTGGCTTCGGCTGCCGCTGATGGGGCGGTCTCCGCGGGTTTGGCTGCCTCGGCACTCAGTGCAGCGAGAGGCTGCAGCCCGCCAAAAGTTCCGGAATCCTCGGGCGGCGTCCCAGCCTCTCCATCGGCCAAAATCCGCACCTCCGAGCGCAACTGGTGATACTGGCCAAACTCCACATCATTGAGAAGCGTCTTGAGCGGATCATGGTCAAGCACCGAATGCGCTCCCTCCGATATGTGGCCAAAGCGCATCACAGAGAGAGCGACGCTCCGGGTGGGGCATGTCACCGCCTTGCCGCCGATCTGCACTGTGCCATACTCCACCATGATGGCGGCCTTGGTGAGAGGGTCACCCAGTTCAAGCAAAGCGTCCACCGTAATCCTCAGAATGGAACCTGTTGCCGGATCGATCTTCATTTCGCCGTGGTAACCCGGTCGCTCATGAAACTGGCTCGCCGAATCCGCAGTCACATCGGCGCTCCCGTATTGCATCTGAACCAGATAGTGCGACTTTTGACTCGGAACCTCATAGCTGAACACTGCAAAGGGTCCGTTCGCGCCCTGTTCCCAGTGGCTCCAAGCCAGCTTGCTCTGCGCGGCATCCAGCAGAACAGTGCTCAGAATCGGGCCAAACTCACCCCAGGAAACAAGCCCCTGCTCATTACTTCCCTCCTTGGGGGGCTTGCCCTGCGCTGTTTCCAAAATCTCCTGGCCTTCCCGATAGACGACCGAGCGCGCCGAACTCCCAACGTAGTGCAAAGGAAGGTAAGAGTAGGTGACTTGCGGCCTGTCCTCAAAGCGGGTGGTCTCCCGGGTCGCGAAGAAGTTTGGCAACTGGTGAACGCTTCTGGTCACATACGTGACCACCAGGGACATCATCTGGCGCTGCTCGCTCGAAGTCGGTGGAGGGATTGCGGGAATCTCAGTTGGCGGGGGATTAAGAAATTCTGCCCGGTCTGCGACAGCCGTGAGTGCTTGCTGCGCCTTCTCGCCCGGCATCTTTGCCCGAAGCTGCGCCAGGTTGATGTGGCTCAGCCTCTCGGTGAGCTCCAATTCAGACAACTGCTCCGCTACATCTGCATCTGGTTTGCTCAGCGCCGCCGCCAGCGCCTCTTGCAACTGCTCAACCGTAATTCGTTTGCTGGCTACCGCGGGCAACGCAGGTGCCACCAGAAGCAATAGAACGCCCAGCTTTCCAATGAGAGCCTGCCTCCGCCGTTTGTCTTTCAACTTCGATTGAGCGGTTTTGGTCTCAGATCCCACTTCATCCTTCTACATGCCAACCAGGTTCGCGATTAGCCTTGCTTCGCTTGAATCGGCTGAGAGCCGGACGCTGTCCCTCAGCTTTTCTTTCCGCGGCCTTTTGCTTTCGGCGGACAGGTCGACTCGCGAATCACCAATTCCGGCAGAATGGGCACTGTGTCAGGAAATGTAGCCTGGCCGCGAATTCTTTGCAGCAGTATCCGCGCCGCAACTTTGCCCATGTGCTGCAGCGGCTGCCGAATGGTCGTCAGGCTCGGGTTGTGGTAAGCCGCGCCCTGGATGTCGTCGAACCCTACGACAGACACATCCTCCGGAACCGTCAGCCCGTGGTCCTTCAGAGCCCGGATTGCTCCAAACGCCGACATGTCGTTGAAGCAGACCAATGCCGTGAACTCGACGCCCCGGTCCACGAGTTCTGTCGCCGGCCCGACCCCCATGGCCGGAGAGGACTCGCGTGTTTCAATCGCTGCGGTCATCGACGGCGGAACCTCCAGCTTCAGTTCTCTGGCAACCGCCATCATGCATGCCCACCGCTCGTCGGCATCCGAGCTGTGACTCCCGCCACGCATGAACGCAATCTTCCTGTGCCCCAACTGATACAGGTGGCGAAGCGACAGCTCCGCGGCGCGACGCTGATCCAGCACCACGTTGGTCACTCCTTCAAAATGCCTGTGTCCTGCCACGGCCACCACAGGAACATTCATGCTGTGCTCCAGCACCGTGTCCACCAAGATGAATCCCTCCACCGCACGGTCAAGCAGCAGGCGCGGGTACTCCTCAATCAGGTCCGGCTTGCGCCGATGGCTTGCCGTTAAGTAAAAATACCCCTCTTCGATCAGCAACTCTTCGACGCCGCTCAACACTTGCGTCGCATACTGATCATTCAAATCCGGCACCAGTACGCCAACCGAAAAGCTTTGTCGCTTCCGTAGCGATCGCGCATAAAAACTTGGCCTGTAGTCGAACTTCGCCGCCGCGTCCTTCACCCGGTCCCGCGTCTCCTGCGGAATCGACCGGACTCCGGGCGCGTTGTTCAGCACCAGCGAGATCGTCGCAGGAGACAGGTTCAGATACTCTCCCAGGGTTCGCAGACTGATCGGCTGCCCGGGCAGCGGTTCGGCGCCATGTTTTCCTCGCTTTACCATTGTTCAATGTTGTAACACTCTTACGTGGGAGTTGACCTGATTTCGATCGCTCCCCGGTTACCCCCGATGCCCCTAAAAGCCCAAATCACATGTACGGATTTGTCCGGATTCTGATATTGTCATCTTGTTGATCCTGAACGGCTCTCATACACGTAAGTCGGGGTGTTTACTGCCCGCTGAATCCCTTCAACCGCCGCTCGATTTCGACTCTGCAAGCACTGGATTTCACTTCAGCCTGCTCCCGGAGGCGGAGGTTTCGTCTAACTTGCCGATTTTGTGCCCCTGAATTGAAAGACCGGTCTGACGGAAGAGTCCAAATGCAATCAAACGAGGTCATGCAAAGCTGCATCACCGTCATTGGCTTGGGTCGCATTGGGTGTGTGACGGCCGGTTGCCTTGCTGAGTCGGGCCATCGTGTTTGGGGTGTCGATTCCAATGCCGCCAGGGTTGCATCCGTCGCCGCCGGCCTTCCCCCATTCCACGAGAACCTGCTTCAGCCCATCATTGAGCGCGCCGTCAACGCAGGCAAGCTAACCGCCACCGACGATCTGCGCCTCGCGCTATCCCACTCCTCTGTCGTAATGGTCTGCATCAATACAGAGGCCTCTTCAATCACCGATCCCGGCCTCCAGGGTCTCATCGGGCTCGTAAACGACATCCTGCAGGCCCATCGCGACGGCATCTTTAGCGGCACCATCGTGATTCGGAGCACGGTTCCTCCCGGCACCTGTGATCAGCTGATCCTGCCCATGCTCCGCTCGTCCGGGCTTGGGCTTGCCTCCAATCCTGAGTTCCTGCGCGAAGGTTCCTCTGTGAAGGACTTCATGGAGCCTTCGATCATCGTCGTTGGGGGCGAAGTTCCCGAGCATGTTCAACCCGTCACCGACCTGTACTCATCGGTGGCCTGCCGCGTCACCATTGTCGGCCTGCGGGAAGCCGAGATCATCAAGTACGCCTGCAACGTCTTTCACGCGCTCAAGATCTCCTTCGCCAACGAATTGGGCGACCTCTGCGGCGCACTCCAGATCGATGGCCAGCGAGTAATGGAGGTACTGCGCAGCGACTCCAAGCTCAACGCTTCCCCGGCCTATCTGCGCCCAGGCTTCGCGTTCGGTGGCTACTGCCTGCCCAAGGACACGCGCGCCCTCAACGTCTGCGCCGGGAACCTCGGTCTGGACCTTCCTCTGCTCGCCTCCATCCTGCCCAGCAACGATCTACACCTTCGCCGCGCCATCGATGCGGTCAGCGACCTCGGCCTCAAGTGCATCGGCGTCTACGGCATCTCGTTCAAGGGCGGCACTGACGACTTTCGTCAGAGTCCCGCTCTCACACTCGTCAACGAACTCAACCATCGCGGCATCGAGGTTCGCCTATTCGATCCCACGATCATCGCCGTTCAGCAGAACTCCCCCACAGTCGCGATAGCCGAGAACGTTCTTAGTCGTCTTTCGCCCAGCCTCGAAGCGTGGCTCAGTACCATCGATGGCATTGCCCTCACCCAGACAGCGCCTCTTGAGACCATGAACCAGATTCGCGCCAGCGGCCTTCCCATTCTCGATCTGGCCGGCTCTTCGGCCTTTGCGCCGAAATTCACGGGAGCCCATGCGTGAGCGAGGCCCAGATCACCGTTGCGCCTGACGGCCCGCTTATCATTCCTCCTTGCGACGACGCGCTCAAGCTATCCGTGGTTGTACCCACGTTTAAAGAGTCGGAGAACATCGGCCTCTTTCTCGAAGCACTTTGCGATTCTCTCGATCCTGTTCTCCCTGGCGCCTATGAGATCGTCGTCATGGATGACGACAGCCCCGACGGCACGCTCGATGTCGCCGCTGCAGTCGCCGGCTCCCATCCTCAGGTACGCCTGGTCAAACGCATTAACAAGCGCGAGCTTTCCACAGCCGTCATCCGCGGCTGGCAGCTTGCACGTGGGCAGGCTCTTTCCACAATCAATGCCGACTTCCAGCACCCGCCTGCGCTGATCGCCGGGCTTTGGCAGCTTCTCCAGACTAGCGACCTCGTCGTTGCCAGCCGATATTGCCAAGGCGGCGGCGTGGGCAACTGGTCGATCTCAAGGAGAATCCTCTCTCGCGGCGCCACCATGATGGGCCAATTAATTCTTCCTCAGGTCTATAATCGAGTCACCGACCCGCTCAGCGGCTGTTACATGTTCCGCCGCCAGGCAGTCGTTAACGTAGAGCTCAATCCTCTCGGCTACAAGAGCCTGATCGAAATACTGGTCCGGGGCAGAATTCGCACAATTGCCGAGTTCCCCTACCAGATGCGCGAGCGCGAACGCGGCCAAAGCAAAGCTACCGGTGCACGGTCACTCGACTACATTAAGCAGCTAATCCGCTTGAGAAAGGCCTGGATCAAAGCTAGACGATGATCATTTTCTTTGGCGCTCTCCTCTCCCTGGCTGCGCTGGCCGGTCTTCTCCTCGTTTTCAGATACCGCAGTTTCGAACCGATCGACCGCCTCATCATCGCCTCCCTGCCCTTGCTCGATGCGCTCATTGGCATCGCACTCTTTGGCATCCTCAAGGCTCAACCTCTCGATCTTTGGAGCGATATCCGCCTCGCCCGGACCTTTGGCCTCTATCACGGATTCAAGCTCTATCCAAGTGCAGACTCGACCGGCCCCATTATCGGAACTCTCCACACCCCTGTGAGTCATTTGCTCTTCGGTCCGGCAGTCCTCGCACCATCTCCGACCTCCGCCATCTACGTCGGCTGCCTCATTGCAGTTGCGCTCGTGCTGCTTCCGCTCGTCTGGCTCTTCTGTTTCCCCCGTTTTGTTCTTCCTCGCAAATTCCACACTGCACTTTTTGCCCTCACTGCGTGCGGATTCCTCATCATCACCGGCGGCAGCGGCAGAGCCCCCAGATTCATGATGATTCACACAGACGCAGCCGCCGTTTGCTTTGCCGCCATCGCCGCCGGGCTTCTCTGTTCCACGCGCGCTCCCCTCTCTTGGCGCCGTCTGCTCCTTTCTGCCTTCTGTGGAGCTCTTTCGCTAGGGGCAAAGCAGACAATGGCGCCCCTTCTTGTCGCCCTCTGCCTCTTTCTACTCGCAGCCGACGGCCTGCGCGCTGCGCTTCGCTACCTTCTCTACATCATCGGCAGCGGTCTCGCGTTCACCGCATTCTGCTTCGTGCTCTTCCACCCCTTACGCGATTTCCTCTTCAACACCGTCATCCTCGCTACACATCGTCCTGCAAGAGGATTTGGCTTCTCCACCTTCGAGACGGCCTTCGAGGATTCGCTCTATGCAGTTTTGCCCTGCGCACTCGGCATCACCGCCTTTGCGCTCCTCTGGCTCTTCCGCAATGGCTCGGCCAGGGGAGTCCGTCCGCTCTTCGCCGAACACCGTTGGCTTGTCTTCCCCATCGTCGGCATGCTGCTCGCGCCCGCTACAATCAAGGCGCGGATGACCATTGGGGGCGCAGAGAATCACACCGCCATATTCTCTTTCTTCTTCTTTGTCGGCGCCTGCCTTGCCCTGCATCGCTTCATGAACGAGGACGCAGAGCCCTCGCACTCACTTACGGCAAAAATGCTTGCCGGCCTCATCATTGCCTACAGTATCCCCGGCACCTTCGAGAAGATTCAATCTACCGACGCATTGCTCCACAATCAGCCAAACTACGACGCAACCGTGGAACGCTACATGCGACACTCCCCTGAAACCACATACTTCCCAGACGCCCCCCTTGCCACCTTCTACAGCGAGAAGCGCTTTTACGACGTGGACTTGATGTTGCTGGACCGCGAAGACGCAGGCAGGCCGATCAGCGCCGCCCAGTTTGCCTCTGCCATTCCGGCGAACCCACAGCGTGTCGTCGTGCCCGAGGGCCTGCGGAGATCTCTCGTCTTGCAGGACTATCTGACTGGCTGGACCGAGGGAACCGACCCCAATCTGCCCGGAATGATCGTTTACGAACGTCCCAAGGCCCCCACCACTCCGTCCCCGGCGCAGTAATCACCCACCACGCATTGCCTCAGCCCGAAATGAATCAGGGTGCGTCGAGAGTCCTTTCACCAAACCGTGGTGATCGAAAAGCAGGCCCTACTTTTCCGGTACCTTCAGGCCAAGCGCCTCAATGTACCCCGGATTGATTTGGCAGTGCTCCAGGCGCACATTCTCCAGAAGATCGTGCATCGCCTCCTTGATATGCTCTTGCAAAGGCCGAGCCGCAATCTGCTTCTCCGCCTCGCCGCTCCGCCCCGACGTCTTGGCGAAGGCCACAATCTCATCCCAGTTCGCAGGCTTCTTCCAACTGACAAATGCGGAAGTGGCCGCCATCCTTTTATAGGTCCAGAATGTCCAGTTGATCTCGTCCTTCTCAACCACTGTGCGGAAATCCCGCACCCAGACATCGTTATTTTCTCCGGACTCACCCAACCAAATGGGAACCTTGTAGCGATCACGGAAATTCAGGTACGGCTGAATTGCCTCACGATTCGGCGGCATCCAGTACTTGTGAAAGGAGTACATCAGGTTCGAGTCAAACGGAGCCCCAAAAACATCGAAGTTCGTGTCCCACTGTGCTCCACCAAGTATGATTACGTGGTTCGGGTCCACCTCCCGGACCGCCGCAGTGACGCGCTTGTACAGCGGTTCGAGCGCTGCGTTGTATTTCTTGAGCTCGGGAAAATGGGGGATCGGCTCATTCAGAAGATCGTAACCAAGCACCGTCGGATTCTTGCGATAGTGCTCAGCGATCCTCTTCCAGATGCTGATCAGCTGATTCTGCGCTTCCGCTGATTCAAATAGCCATGGATAGTTCCAACTGTCGTCGATGTTAGTTCCCGTTTGTCCGCCGGGAGCGCAGTGCATGTCCAGAATCACGTAAAGGTGATACTTCGCTGCCCACCCAACCACACGGTCGAGCAGCGCAAATCCCTCGTTATTCCCGGGCGAAAAGAATTTGTAATGCAGAGGCACACGGATCGTATTCGCTCCCGTGTCGCGCAGAAAACGAATGTCCTCCTCTGTAACGTATGCGTCGCGGTAGGCGTGCCAGAACTCCGCAGACGCCTCGGGTCCAGCCAGTTCATTGAAAAACGTTTCGATCTCCCGCGGAGATTGAGGTCCTCCCTTGAAGCCAAACATGTAGCCTTCCGGCTCCAGCCAGTTGCCGAGGCTAGTCCCCCGCAAGAGCAGCAGACGGCCATCCGGCGTGACCAGGTTCTTCCCATCAGCGTGGACATAACGTGTCTGAGCTGGCAGCATTGTTGAAACAGCCAACAAGAGGCAGGCAATTCCCTTCATCATCGTCGCTTCTTTCCGATTCAGCACTTCACTCCGCAGATTGAATGCAACGGCTTCTTTCCGGAATCCATCATAGTCCCAGCCAGGCCGACATTGTTCCTGCCAAATCAGGTCCGACATGCTTGCCAGTCGGGCCCCGGCCCCGATCATCGGTCCGCAAACACTTGCCCCCGTCGACGAGACTCGATCGCCCCTGTCTTCGTGCATGCGCCGCGAATCGCCCACGACCGCACTTACGGTAAACTGATCTCAGTCATCGGCATCCCCGCAGCGGAGAGCTGGCCGAGTGGTTGATGGCATCGGTCTTGAAAACCGACGTACCCGAAAGGGTATCGGGGGTTCGAATCCCTCGCTCTCCGCCATAAAGTCTATATAATCAACAACTTAGATAGAGAATTCGAACTTCCCGTCGTTTTCCCGGCGATTTCGCAGATATTCAGCTCCGAAAGGGACCAGAGAACATTCTCCGCTTGAATACTAAGGCCGAGAACTCGACCTTTTCTCTGTCCCGGAATTCGCTAGTCCCTTTCCGGATCCCGAAAGTGACCAGAGAAAAAGAGTACCGAATGTTCGAATCTTTCTCGCTCCGCCATAAAGTATCTATAATCAACAATTTAGAGAGAGAATTCGAACTTCCCGTACTTTTCCGGGCAATTTCGTAGGCTTCCGGCCCCGAAAGGGACCAGAGAGCATTCTCTGCCTGGGAACTGAGCTCGAAGATTCGCCGTTTTCTCTGTCCGGGAATTCCCCAGTCCCTTTCGCAATTCCCGAAAGTGACCAGAGAAAAAGAGTACCGAATGTTCGAATCCTTCTCGCTCCGCCATAAAGTCTCTGTAATCAACATCTTATATAGAGAATTTGAACTTTCCGCACGTTTCCGGGCAAATTCGCATGCTTTCCGTTTGGAAAGAGACCAGAGAGCATTCTCTGCTTTGGAATTCAGCTCGAAATTTACCCGATTTCTCTGTCTGGGAATTCGCTAGTCCCTTTTCGATTTGCGCTAGGTCGCGCTGACGAAAATGTGATCTCGTCTCGATTCCCGGAATATTGAGAAAAGAAAGGGGTCTCATTACTGGACCCTACGGCGTTTGAACTAAGCCGTTGGCGCAGGACAGTTTCGAAACGTGCATTGGCCTGAAGTCGAAAATTGACAGCCGAACCGGCAGAATTGGGGCTTTAGCCAAGCCATAGAATAGTGGGATGCGCAAAGCACCTGCGGACCAGTCGGCACAGAGCGTCAAGAAGCGCGCCTCCAAAGCCTCGAAAGCGTCACCGAGCGTCAAAAAAAGTGCTTCTAAAGCACCCAAGTCGGGGACCGTCTCAGAGACGGGGAGTGCAGGCGACTCGGTGACATTAACGGAATTGTTGTCCAGCGACACCGCCCGTCTTCCGAAGCGCTACGACGAAGATATAGAGAGGCGCCTAGCACAACTATTCAATGACTATGCAGAGGGTGTCGCACGGCTTTCGACGAAAGGCCCCGGTGCAAGGGCCGTCCGGAACGAAATCGGAACGATACGGGCACTATCTCAGGGAATTCTCTTAACTCTTGACCAATATTTATCTGGTCACACATTCGACGCGTTTCAGACGTTTAGTGATGCGATAGGTCATGTACGCCATCGGCTTCAAAACCTGGTGGTTCCGCTTGTAGACCTGTTAGGAGTGCATCAATCTAAACGAGGGTTTGAGCACTACGGTGATTTGTACCGGCTTCGAACCGGTCCTCTTACTCAGTTGAATAAGCGGGACCTCTTTCACATTCCATTCGAAAAACGACAGCTAGTTGCGTCTCAGCGGTATAGCATTCCTGGACTGCCAAGTCTCTATCTTGCCAGTTCGCTTTGGATCGCATGGGAAGAGCTCGGCCGACCTGATTTGGCTTTGATTCACGCTTCGCGTTTCGAAGGAGGGGGAAACCTCAGAGTTCTGGACTTTGGATGGAGCCCTTCTCTTGCCGGGGGCCTTTCAACGTTCGGCCATTCAGATGGCGCGGAGTCGTTTGGAGAATTTGCAAAGGGGCAAGCGATTATTTGGCCTCTCATCGCTGCGTGTTCCCTTGTCCGAAGATACCCTGGAACACCTTTCGTACCCGAGTACATCATTCCTCAGTTCCTGCTTCAGTGGGTTCAGAGGGAGAAGGATCTCGACGGAATCCGCTACTTCTCTACTAAACTGGCTGCGATGGATAGAGCACAAAATCGAGCATTCAACTATGTCTTCCCAGCTCGACATAAGGCACCGAGAGGCATCTGCGGCGGACTTCAGAACTCCTTTGCTTTAACACCTCCGGTCTCCTGGCCGATGCTTCAATCGTGGCAGCCGAAGATTATGGGGGCCCAGCTTCCTGCTCCTGGTGCCTTCGATCTCGCAGAGGGCTTTCCTGTCGCCTATTCGGACACCGAGTTCTTCGCTCTGGAGCACAAGCTCAAAGAAGGCCTCAAAGCTACCAAGATTATTGAATGATAGCGTTATGGACATCGGCGGCCACGCTGCAATGGCCCTATCGCCGAACGAATGGATCTTCCAGTCGGGCTGACCTGCCCCCGAAAAACTCAACCAGTTGAAGCTGGAGTTCTCTCGTAATCTAAGCGAGGGAGCGGAGATGAAGAAGAGGCGGTACACGGAAGAGCAGGTCATTGGGATTTTGAAGCAGCA
>Ga0182015_10005993_pt1 | contig 12385 bp, 11 predicted proteins | sample 712P3MmetaG_FD_120478 | JGI IMG/M metagenome (GOLD analysis project Ga0182015, IMG submission 120478) | Permafrost microbial communities from Stordalen Mire, Sweden - 712P3M metaG | ecosystem: Environmental > Terrestrial > Soil > Wetlands > Permafrost | place: Sweden: Stordalen | collected...
AGCACATCGCCGGTGATGATCAGCGCGTCAAGTTCGTAGGGGTACGTTCTCGACGGCGGTGGCAGCGGATGCGCCAGCCGGCCCTCGTCGCCGGGAATCGGACGCTCCGCACCGAACGGAGCCAGCGCGGCGATGGCGATGTCCGGCCGCCGCCGGGCCAGTTCGGCTTCGAGTACGCGGCGCAGCGCAACTTCGCCGAGCTCTCCCGTATCGAATGCCCCGAAGAGCCCGACAGCCGGCCGCGCAGCGACACCGTCCACGAGATGCCTCCGTGTTGCGCTCGGATCAGGGGCGACCGTCACGTCTCAGCAGTGGCTCAGGGAATGCGCGCCAGCGCCGGAGAGAATGAGGACACCGCCCACCATAAAACAAGTCGAAAGGCATAGGAGCTAGGGATGTTCGGAAATTTCTTCACCAAGCGGGTCGCGATCAGCGCGGCCGCATTTGTGGTCGTCGCGGTCGCCGGGATCGCCACGGTCTCGATCATCCCTGCGCTGGCGGCCGGGATCGGCGGCGGCAACGCTTCGACGCTTGCCGCGACGCCTGCACCCAGCACCGCCAAGACTGGCAATGCGGGCGCCAAAGCTGTCGCGGCGAGGCGCATCGCGCTGGCGCTCTTCCGCGAGTCAGTCAAGGAGACGGGCCTCAGCCGCACCACCGTCCTCAAGGACCTGCTCAACGGCGAGACCCTCGCCCAGATCGACGGCTCGAAAGCGCAGGCCGTGGAGAGCGCCGTGATGGCCAAGATCACCACGCGCCTGAACAAAGCCGTGACTAACGGCAAGATCACCAAAACCCAGGAGACAACGCTGAGCACGACCGCGACAGCGGGCATCAGCAAGCTGATGAACCTCAACCTCAGCTCGTACATCAGGGTTCGCTTCGGCGGATTCACGACAAAGCCCTCCACGTCGACGCCCCCCTCGTCGACCGCCTCCCCCGCCGCCGTCACCGGGTCGAGCTCCGCGCTCTGACCGGGCCGGCGGTCCGGCAGTCTATCCGGCCACCCCGGGTAGACTGCCCCGATGCCCAAGAAGAATTACACCGCCGCTGAGCAGGTCACCGATCCTGCGAAGCGCTACACCGCAACCATCACGACCGACCGCGGCGACATCGTCATCGCCCTCGACCCGGCACGCGCACCGAAGTCGGTCAACAACTTCGTCTTTCTCGCCCGCGACGGCTTCTACGACGGTCTCACCTTCCATCGCATCGTCGACGACTTCGTCATCCAGGGTGGCTGCCCGGAGGGCACAGGTCGAGGAGGCCCGGGATACCGCTTCGAGGACGAGCCCGTGCAGGGTGAGTACGAGGCGGGAGCGGTCGCGATGGCCAACTCCGGCCCGAACACCAACGGCTCGCAGTTCTTCATCTGCACGGTCGACGACCGTCACAAGCTCACCAAGTCCTACAACCTATTCGGCCAGGTGGTCAAAGGCATGGACGTGGTGGGCTCCATCCGCAAGGACGACGTGATGAAGTCGGTGACCATCGCCGAGGAGTGATGGCGGACTCTCAACTGCGTCTGATGGCGGTCCATGCCCACGAGGACGACGAGACCATCACGATGGGCGGGACGCTTGCCACGTACGCCGATCGCGGGGTGCGCACCTGCGTCGTGTGCTGCACCGACGGCAAGCTGGCGACCATCGTGGCCCCGGACATGCCCGAGGAGACAACGCGTCCCCGCCTCGCCGAGATTCGCGAGGCTGAGTTGCGTGAGGCGCTCCGAATCCTCAAGGTCGATGAGGTGGAATTTCTCCGCTACGGCGACTCGGGGATGGCCGGAACGCCGACCAACTTTCTTCCCGACGCCTTCTGGATGGTGCCAATCGACGAAGCGACGGGCAGGATCGTCGCGCAGATCCGCCGTTTCCGTCCCCATGTTGTCGTCACCTATGACGGAAACGGCGGCTACGGTCATCCCGATCACATCCAGACGCACCGGGCCACGCTGCTCGCGGTTGAGGCTGCTCGTCTCAAGCCGCTGTACAAGGACGCCGGCGAGCCATGGCGTGTCCAGAAGCTGTACTACACCGCGTTTCCACGCGCGGAGTTCGAGCGCATGGTCGAGACTGCCAAGGCGGCCGGCATGGAACCCCCTTTCGGGGAGGCGAGCGCTGATGAGATGGAATTCCTCACGGCCGACGAGGACGTGACCACCACCATCGACACCGTCAACGTCATCGGACGCAAGCGCGACGCACTCCGTGCGCACCACAGTCAGATCTCCGAAGACTGGCCGCAGCTCACCATGCCCGACGAGGTCCTCAAGCAATTCGCTGACGAACACTTCCAGCTCGCCATGTCACGCAAGCCGGCGGTGCTCCCGGAGAACGACCTCTTCAGCGGCGTCGAAGCAAGCTAACCCTCAACCACGGATGACGCCGCGTGGTGCTATCGCTTCCCGGGGGTGATGCACTCGCGAGTTGGTGCGAGCAGTGGCTCGGCGCCAGACCGGTTGACGTCATCTTTAAAAGCGGCCACCTCTCCACGGTCCTTGGCCTGCGCCTAGCCGATGCCCGGGAGGTGGTGGTCAAGGTACGGCCAGACTCGCCACGAATCAGCGGATGCGTCGAGGTGCAGCGTCGTCTCTGGGAGTCCGGTTTTCCGTGCCCCAGGCCGCTCGCCGGTCCCGCGCCGCTTGTTGCCGGCATCGCGACCGCCGAGGAATACGTACGCGGTGGGACGCAGCTGGAGCGTGGTGGCGACTCGCCGATCCGGTTCGCAACGTTGTTGTGGCAGCTCATGGATCGATGCGCGCTCCTCCACGTCGAGCATCGCCTGGATCCACCGCCGCCATGGGTTTCCTGGGATCACACCGGACCGGGCGTGTGGGCTGCGGCCAGCGACAGCGACGCTGATCTCAATGCAGACCCGGAGCCCCGCTGGTTGAACGAGATCGGTGCCAGGACCCGCGAGATCCTTCTCGCCTTTCGCGCGCCTCTCGTCGTCGGGCACGTCGACTGGGAGTCTCAGAACATTCGGTGGCAGGACGGTCAACCCCTGGCCGTGCACGATTGGGACAGCGCCGCGACGCGGCCCGAGGTAACGATCGTGGGCGCCGCGGCGGCGGTATTCGCAAGAACCGGCGAGCCCGGTGGTGCAGCCACCGTTGAAGAAAGCGAGCTCTTCTTCGATGCGTATCAGCGCGAGCGCCGAGGCTCTTTTACAAAGGGCGAGCTGGGTGCCGCGTGGGCTGCAGGCCTGTGGGTTCTGGCCTTTGATACAAAGGAGAACACCGTCAACCAACGTGGCGATCCCGAGGAGTTTGCGGATGAGGCATGGGAGCGACTCCGACGGGCCTCCAGCTAACTTCGCACGCTGGGAATCACGGTTCGTCAGCCCAACTGTTTCCAGCCTGCGCCGGTCCATGCCCAGATGTGGTACGGCGTGGAGTTGCCCTCGACTGTTGAATCGGCCCCGATGAGTCGCAGCCCATCATCCGTCTCGATGAAGCTGGCGCCCGAGACGACCGGAGCCCCCGCGGCGCGCAGCGCAACCCACTCGCGACTCACAAGTCGGTACGTGAGCACTGGCGTCAGTGGCGTCTGAGGGCTGAGTTCCTGCCCGCACAAGAGCAAGGAGTGGCTGCTCGCATCCCAACCCAGACCGAACACCGCTCCAATAATTGGCGGGAGCCTCGTGTCGGCGATGAAGTGCCACGCGGCGCCGTCCCAGCGCCACATCTGCGCGTCCCCCGCTACGGTCAAGTCACTTGAAAACAAGCAACAACTCATCGCCACCAGTTCGTCTGATGACGGGTCGAAGGCAAGCTGGAGTGCATTGGCCGGAAACGGTGCAGGTCCGCCCCTGGGCATCCAACGATTGCCGGCCCACAGCCAGGTCTGACTACTCGAATTGTCTCCCGCTGATGCAGGTGTGACCAGCACCATCTGCTGAAGCGCGGGATCCCATCCCAGCGTTCCACCAGCGACCGGCGGTCGGGTGATGTCGGCATCCAACTCGTGCCATGTCTCACCATCCCAGCTCCACGTCCCGTCGTTGCCAGCCGCCTCAAACGATCCTCCCCCCGCGAGCATGACCGCCCGACTCACGGGATCGTAGACAGCGCTGGCGCCGTAGAGCGCTGGGGGCTGCGTCGCAGGCGCGGCAAGCGTCCAGCCAGGTCCAGTCCAAAGCCAGGTATCGCCACCGGTTCCAGCACTTCCACCGTAGACAACGATCTGACCAGTGGCGGCGTCATCAGCAACACTGAATCCGTCGGCACTTGGTTGTGCCGTCGGTGTCGGCGGTGCAACCAATTGCTGCGGCGTGTGCGGCACGTGAGGCACGGGACCCGGACGAGATATCAGGTAACCGACCAGCCCGGTGCCGGCGACGGCGACAACCAGGGCAAGAACGGTGGTCTGGGTACGGCGCGGATGGTCTCCCATCAGCCTCGATCATGCGCTCCGCCACCCGAAACGGCGGACCGCCGGCGTCACCACTCTTTGAGCCGTAGGGAATGGCAGAGGTGAACTGCGGGACTGGTGATCAGACCTCCGGTAGGGCGAGCACCCGGCCATCGGCTATGGCGTCGACGAGAGTGCCGTAATCCTGTTCGTTCTGGTCGGCGTAGAGGCAGGCGAATCGACCGAGGGCAACGTCGAAGACGGATGAGCGACCCAGGTACCCGGCAATCGCCGACGCGTTCCCCGAGCGCGCGTGTGATCGAGCAAGGGTCCAGGCGCAGAGCGCGCCGTAAGCAGCAAGCTCGTCGGCGTTCATGTCCACGACGTTGAATGATCCCTTCATGTCCTGAAGTTGACGCACGTAGTACTCGCGTCCCGAGTCGGAGGCCATCGTCCAGCCGAGAAAGACGTCAGGAAATGCCTGCATGAGGCGTTGGCCCTCGACGACCCGCCGTCCTTGATGACGATGGGGACGTCCACCGAGTGGTGCTTCGAGCACCGAAACGCGCGCCTCTTTCACCTGCAGGAACAGGGCGTCCCCGCCTTGCCCTTGCAGGAGTCCAATCCAGCAGTGCGTTCCCACGCTGCCAACTCCTACGACTTTCATAGCGATGTCGGCAAGGCGGTAGCGATCGAGGAGGACGCGCCGCTCAGGTGGGAGCGAGATCCGGTAACGGGAGAGCAGGTTACCGACCTGCGCCAGAACCGCAGGCTGATCGTCGACGCGTCTCAGGAGTGGAGGGTCATGACGGATCCGGCTTGTGTCGCCGGTGGGTTCGGTCAGCTTGTTGAGCGCTCTCAGGTGGTCGCGGTGCCGAGCTCGCGCCGACGTGCGCCGTGCATGGGTGCGAATCGATCGAATGAGCTGGAGAACGCTATCGACATCGACAGTGGCATACCAGACGTCCAGCGATCCCTTCGTCGCGTAGGTGGCGATGTGCTCACGGTACGATCGTGCGGCTGCTCTGGCAGCGAGTTCCCCTTGCCGGGCGGTCATACCGACGTCGCGCGCGGCGACAACGAGGCTCGCCGCGAGGCGTTTGACGTCCCACTCCCACGGGCCACGTAGGGTTTCGTCGAAGTCGTTGACGCCAAAGACCAACCGACGTTCGGGCGTGGCGTAGACGCCGAAGTTGCTGAGATGCGCATCTCCACACAGCTGCACGAAAATACCGCTGACCGGAGTTCCGGCAAGGTCGTGTGCCATGAGCGCCGCCGAACCGCGAAAAAAGGCGAACGGCGAAGCGGACATGCGTCCGAACCGAATCGGGATGAGGTCCGATACCCGTCCGGCATTCCCGGCCTCGAGCAGAGCAACCGGCTCTGCTCGATTAGCAGAGAGTCCCAAAACCGCATGCTCGCCGCGGGGCACTACACGACGGAGGCTTTGCCCCCGGGTTCGCTCAGAACCTTTGGTCAACTACGCTCCAGCACCATCGCGATGCCTTGACCGCCCCCGATGCAGAGCGCTGCTACACCGAGATTGACGTCGCGCTTCTGCATCTCGTACAGCAGCGTCACGAGGATGCGCGCGCCGCTGGCGCCGATCGGGTGACCGATTGCGATCGCACCGCCGTTGACGTTGAGCCGGTCCTCGGGAACGGCGAGCTCGCGGCCGACAGCGACAGCTTGCGCGGCGAACGCTTCGTTGAGTTCGAACAGATCGATGTCTCGCAACTCGACCCCGGCCTTCTGCAGAGCGGATCGCACTGCGGGGACTGGTCCCATCCCCATGATCCGCGGTGCGACCCCGGCACTCGAGTAGCCGCGAATGCGGGCTAACGGAGTTCGGTTCTCCGCCTTGGCGCGCGACGCGCTCATGACGATGACAGCGGCGGCGCCGTCGTTGATACCGCTGGCGTTTCCGGCCGTGACGGTGCCGTCCTTGGCGAAGGCGGCGCGCAACGCGGCAAGCGTCTCGGGGGTCGTCCCCGGACGCGGGTGTTCGTCGATGTCGACCAGCACGGTTTCCTTCTTGCGGTGCACCGGGACGGGAACGATCTCGTCCTTGAATCGTCCGGACTTGATGGCTGCTTCGGCCTTCTGCTGCGAGGTGGCCGCGAACGAGTCCTGGTCCTCGCGACTGACCTCGTACTCGCGCGCGATGTTCTCGGCGGTGCTACCCATATGACAGTCGTCGAACGCGCACCAGAGGCCGTCGCGAATCATCTCGTCGACCAGCTGACCGTGGCCGAGGCGGTAGCCGTAGCGCGCGTTGTCCATCAGATACGGCGCGCGGGACATGTTCTCCATGCCCCCTGCCACAAGGCATTGCGCGTCACCGGCACGGATCGCCTGCGCGGCGAGCGCCACTGTTTTGAGCCCGCTGCCACAGACCTTGTTGATGGTGGTGGAAGGAACGCTCTCTGCGAGCCCGGCGCCAATCGCCGACTGGCGCGCGGTGTTCTGCCCGAGGCCGGCCTGGAGAACGTTTCCCATCAGCACCTCGTCGACAGAATCGATGCCTGCACGACGGAGCGCCTCCTCGACCGCGATCGATCCAAGTCTGGTCGCCGGAACTTCCGTGAAGACGCCCCCAAAGGTGCCGACCGGCGTTCGCACAGCACTGACGATGACCGCTTCTTCCATGCCAACCACTCTACGCCGGGGTTTTGGACGGCAGGTTCAGGCTGGTGCCGAATGCCGCGGCGTACCGATCGCGGAACCCCGGCACGTCGAAGCGGTGCCGTTGCGGTCCGTGCTGCTCGACGACATAGGCCGCCGCGAGCGACCCCATGCGCCCGGCCACGTCGGGCGACGCGCCGGCCCGGAAACCGGTGATCAGACCGGCGACATAGGCGTCGCCCGCGCCGGTCGGATCGACCACCTCGCTCACGGGTGCCGCAGGAATCACCGCGACGCCGTCGGGGCTGTGGAGTTCGCTGCCGGCAGCGCCGCGGGTGACCGCGACCATGCGCGCGGCGCTGAGGGAGTCGACCGACAGACCGGTTCGCTCGCGGATCATCTCGAACTCGTAGTCGTTGCCGCCAACAAGCCATGCCTGTTCGAGGCCCCGGCGCAGGTCGTCATCGCGCATCGCCGGGATCTGCTGCGCGGGCACGAAGATCAGCCGGGCGCCGAGCGCTCCCGCCTGCTCGACGTGCAGGGCCATCGCCCTGGAGTCGTCAGCGCCGACGATCACCTCCGAGATGTCGGTGAGGACGCTCAGGTCGACACCGGCCGCTCTCGCCATCGCACCCGGGTAGAACGCAGTGATCTGGTTGCCGTCCCGGTCGGTCGTGATGAACCCGGTCGCCGTGCCGACCTCGTCGCAGGTGAGCACGGCAGACATGTCGACACCCTCGAACTCCAGCGCTGCAGCGTATTCGACGAAATCGCCGCCGCCAACGGCCGCGCAGAGCAGCGGTTGCTCGCCGAACAGCGCCATCGAGAAGCAGATATTCGTGGCGGTTCCGCCGCGGCGCTTCTCGAGCCGGTCCACGAGAAACGCGACATTGAGCTCGTTGGTCTTGTCGGGAAGGATGTGGTCGCCGAACCGCCCGTCGAACTCCATGATGGTGTCGAAGGCGACTGAACCGGTAACGGCAACTCGTCCCACAGCCGTGGCAGGATAGCCAGCCCGATGTCTCCGCTGTGCGGAGAGCGGCGACAATGGGTCTCATGGTGCTGCACGAATTGGGACACGGACCGGTCCCCGAGGCTCCCCTCTCAGGACTGTCGCCGACCGAGCCCCCGGCTGAGGAGACCGCCCTGGTCGACGCGGTCGAGGTCTATCACCGCACCTACACGACCATCCTGCGCAGCAGTGGCGAAACCCAGCTCCGCGTGTTCGAGCATTCGCACAAGGCGATGGGTTCGAGCCTGCATCCACTTGCGGGGTCGATGGAGCTCGACCTTGGTGCCCTCCTGTACGCCGTCCGGCGGCTGCCGGACGCGATCTTCCGGGCCCGCCTGGTGGTCATGGGTCAGTCAGCCGAGGTCTTTGCACAGCGCGGATTCCGCGCCTTCAACGAGTGGACCGAGGTCAGCGCTCCGGGCCGCCGGCGTCGCTGGTACGACGACGGCGATGGAACCCTGGCAGTCCTGATCGCGAGCGCCTCAGACGTCGACGACCTCATCCCCACGATGGTCGCGCTCCAGATCGAGCTGAACAAGCTCAGGGTCGCGCTCAACGGCTCGGGGATCGAACGCATCGACGGCGTGACCCCAGGGGAGATCGCCACTGCGTGTGGCGGCCGCGAGGACGACTGGCTGCAGCTGTACGAGATCTGGGGCGTGGCATTCGGTGGCCGCCTTGCGGAGATCGCGGAGCACGGCATGGCGCTGCGAGTGCGCATGCTCGGCGGCACCCAGGTCGGCTACGCGCGTGTGACCCGCCGCTGGTGGCAGCAGGTGACCGGGTTGATGCGCTCCGAATCGCTGCTCGACCGGCCCGTGTACTTCGTGAGCAGCAACTCGCATGCGATTGCCAACCTGCTCACCGGGGTCGCGCCACGCCACGCCGACGAGCTGGCCGCGGCGGTCGACCGCGACGGTGGGGGCGAGCTGCGGGATGAGCTCCAGCGCTTCCGAGACGGCAGCGCGCAGGGAAGCTGGAACAACTTCCTGTACTACGCGGCGCGCGAGCGGCTCCGCCTCCTGCCCGACTCGGAACGAGCCGCGCTCCGTCGCGAGGAGCGCGAGGCGGGCTCGTTGAACGTCACCAGCCGCACCGCGCTCGACGTCGCCGCGCAGGTGATCCCGCTCGACCGCGTCAACCCCGAGCGTTGCGATGAGCGCGTGCTCCCGATCGACCCGGTCGCGCTCGCGGCGAGCCGCGCGGTCATCGTCAACATCGACTACCCGCTCGGCCTCGCCGCATACAACATCCTCCGTGAGGTCGCCGAGACCGTTGATCTTCGCGGCGTGTACATCCTCGGCAAGGCCGCGACACTGAACGCCGACGTCGGCGACGTGATGATCAGCGGCGTCGTCCACGACGAGCACAGCCGCTCGACCTACTGGCTCGACAATGCCTTCTCGGTGTCCGACATCGCCCCGTACCTGCGCTTCGGCAGCGGCCTCGACAACCAGCGTGCGGTCAGTGTGAAAGGGACGTTTCTGCAGAACCGCGGCTACCTCGACTTCTACTACCGCGAGGCGTTCACCGTGGTCGAGATGGAGGCTGGTCCATACTGCAATGCCGTGTACGAGATGACCCAGCCCGCCCGCTATCCCACCGGTGAGCCGGTCAACTTCTCCAAGCTGCCCATCGATTTCGGGGTCATCCACTACGCTTCGGACACGCCGTACACACAGGCCCGCACGCTCGGCGCGCGTGGGCTGTCGTACTTCGGCATGGACTCGACGTACGCATCGTCAGTCGCCATCGTGCGGCGCATCGTCGCCCGCGAGGGTGCGACAGGGCAGTAACCGCTTGTCCCTGGTTTCTCTCCGCGACGTGGGTGTCGCCTTCGGTGCCGAGAGCATCCTGGAAGGTGTCACGTTCCGCATCGAGACACGCCAGCGCATTGCCGTCGTCGGCGCGAACGGCGCGGGGAAGACGACCCTGTTGACCCTGATCAACCACATGCTCGAACCCACCCAGGGCGAGGTGGAATGGCAGCGCGGACTCCGGATCGGCTATCTCCCCCAGGATGCCCCCGAGCCGGTCGCCGAGACCATCCTCGATGAGGTGATGGCATCGCGCGAGGACCTCGCCGCGATGCACCACGAGATGACCACGCTCGAGCCGCTGCTCGCCGACAGCACGCGCCCCGACGCCCAAAGGTTATTGCTGCGATACGGCGATGTCCAGCACCGCTACATCGACCAGGGCGGCTACGAGCTCGAGGCCACCGCACGTGAAGCGCTCGGCGGGCTCGGTCTCGATACTGAGACGCAGCAACGCCATCCGTCACAGCTGAGCGGTGGACAGAAGCGTCGACTCGAGCTCGCCAAGCTGCTCGTGCAGGACGCCGACCTCCTGCTCATCGACGAGCCCACGAACCACCTCGACCTCGCCGCAATCGAGTGGCTCGAAGACTTCATGCGCGGTGTCTCCACCGCATTCGTGCTCGTCTCCCACGACCGGCGTTTCCTCGACAACGTGTGCACGCAGGTGATCGAGGTCGCGGGCGGGACCATCGAGGAGTACCCGGGCAACTACACGCAGTACACCAAGCTACGGGTCGAGCGGCGCGAACGGCGGCGCCGTGAGTTTGCGGCGCAGAAGGCGTACATCGATCACCAGGAAGAGTTCATCCGCAAGTACAAGGCGGGCCAGCGTGCGCGCGAGGCACGGGGCCGCCAGACACGGCTCAACCGTCTCGAGCGCGTTACGCCCCCGACGGTCGACAGGAAGCCCCGGCTGCGCTTCGCGAGCGCGCCGGCCTCGCGGGTGACCCTCAAGGGGGTCGGGCTCATCATCGGGCGCGACGAACCCCTGCTCATGGTGCCGCCGCTGACGATCGTGCCCGGCGAGCGTATCGCGGTGATCGGGCCGAACGGCAGCGGCAAATCGACCCTGCTCCACACCCTCGCAGGGGACCTTCCGCCGCTGGACGGCACCCTCACCCTCGGTCCCCGCAGCGTCCGCAGGCTGTACCGCCAGGATCTCGGGCAATCCATCGAGCACGGCGCCGCCGACGTCCCGGCGGGCGAGGACGACCGCACCGTGCTGGCGGATCTCCTGGCAACCCACCCGGTCGGCGAGGAGCGCGCGCGCACCCTCCTCGGCTCCTTGCTGTTCAGCGGCGACGACACGCTCAAGCTGGTCGGTGCGCTCAGCGGGGGCGAGCGGGCACGTCTGATGATGGGCAAGCTCGCGATCGAGGAAACCAACCTCCTGCTCCTCGACGAGCCCACCAATCACCTCGACATCCCTGCCCAGGAGGTGCTCGAAGCGGCGCTCGTCAAGTACCCAGGCGCGATGGTCCTGGTGACCCACGACCGCGCGCTCATCGATGCGGTGGCCACCCGGACCTGGGCGATCGAGGATGGCGGTATCCGTGAGGTGCTCGGCGGATACTCGGCGCTGCAGAAGGCACGGGATCGCGAGCGTCACAAGTGAGCGCCGCGGGCGCGCGCTCGCGCACTCCCTCGCCAGGGTGGGCGCTCGTCGCAGCCACCGTTGCGGTTTCCTTCTCGGCCATCCTCATCAAGGCGGCGGATGACGACGCCGCGACCATTGTGTGGTTGCGCATGGGCATGGCCACCGTCCTCCTGGCCCCATGGGTGATACGCGACGCGCGGCGTGGTGTGCTGCCCAAGGGGGCAGCGCAGATCGGCCTGGTGGTGGTGAGCGGCGTGTTCCTGGCAGGACACTTCCTGCTCTGGACGGCCTCACTCAAGTACACGTCGGTCGCGGCCAGCGTCCTGCTTGTATCGCTGCATCCCATCATCGTGACGCCTCTCGGCAAACGCCTTCTGGGAGAACGGGTTTCTCGTCAGATGCTGGCGGGGGTCGGGCTCGCGATCGTCGGCATGATCGTCACCTGCGCGGGCGACTTTCGCGTTGACAGCACCGCGTTCGGTGGCGACCTTCTGGCCATCGCAGGAGGCTTGTGCCTCGCCGGATACCTGCTCATCGGCCGCAGCGTGCGGTCGAACCTCGGCGTTGCCGGGTACTCGGCGATCGTCTATGCGGTGGTGTGCGTCATCGCGGCAGTGACCGCCGTTGCGGCGGGCGTCGCACACTTCCCCTCGCCACGGGTCGCGCTCGCATGTCTCGGACTCGCGGTCATCTGCACGATCGGCGGCCACACCGTGTACAACTGGGCGCTTCGCCACGTGCCCGTGTTGCTCGTTTCCGTTTCATTCCTTGGCGAGCCGCCACTCGCCGCCGTGCTTGCCTTGCTCATCCTTGCGGCCGTCCCGTCCGTCGCCACCGTGATCGGCGGAGTGCTCATCCTCGCGGGTCTCGCCCTCGCACTGGTCGAGCCCGGCGCGCGCTCCGGGCGGACCGCCGATATTGCGATCGCGCAGTGATCAGCGCGAGTAGCGGCGCGAGCGGAGCCCCATGCGATGCA
>Ga0182015_10005994_pt1 | contig 12382 bp, 8 predicted proteins | sample 712P3MmetaG_FD_120478 | JGI IMG/M metagenome (GOLD analysis project Ga0182015, IMG submission 120478) | Permafrost microbial communities from Stordalen Mire, Sweden - 712P3M metaG | ecosystem: Environmental > Terrestrial > Soil > Wetlands > Permafrost | place: Sweden: Stordalen | collected...
GCGGTTATCAGTCTACGGCACGGCGTTGCGAGGATTGTTAAGGGTACGAGGATTCCTTATTGCGGCATTTATCGGCCCCCGATTTGCAAAGATTGCCGTGGAATTCTTTACGGAGGCGGCGGTACTTGTTGCCGTTTTCCCGATTCTAGATACGATAATTGAAGCCAGGGGAACGGCTAGGATCACGAGACCTTTGGTGGCTTGGAGTGAGGGACTAGCCGCGTTCTTTCTGGTCTTGGCGGGTATAAAAGCATTGGCGACAGGGGAATAGGGCTTATGCTGCAAGTCACCATCGGAGTTCTTGCTCTATCAGCAATAGTCTTTGTCTTTGGGTTTATCTCTGCTCGAAATGGAGCACGATTGCGTATCGAAGCGAAAAGGAAAGCGGAGGAGCAACAAAGGCGCACCGCCGCTCAGTCGCAGAAACGCTCTGTGGATGATGCTACACGTCCCAATCAAGCTAACGACAAGAGTCCCATTTTTGATGCCCTCCGTGGTGGCGAGCAAAAAACCGTGTCTCGTTAGGTTAGAAGTTCCTGAATGCTCCACACATGATTGGTGACTCCGCTTTCCATTGCCGGAGTGCATCGGATCGTCTTGTGCGTCCGGCAGAAATTGTAGAAGGCAAAATGCAACGCGACAGCCGCTTTCAACGGGCCAGCGCTTTCCATTCCGGGACGGCGCTGGCCCTTTGCTTTCATAAGCATATAAATATATAGCATATTTGCTATGTTCCTGAAAAAATAAAGTGTTAGCCTAGATAGCATATTTGCGATATGGCTATGTCATGGCATTTGTACGATTTAACGAACGAGCGCGGCGACAGCCTGCTCCAAGAGTGGATTCAGCAGGAGAGGCTGTCCAAGCGAGACTTGGGCCAGCTCGCGCTAAAGCTAGACATGCTAACCCTAGTCGGCCCTGGACTTCCTCCGAAACTGCTTGCCGGGCCGATTCACAAACACATTTACAAACTGATCGTATGTTGAGACCGTTTCTTTGCAAGGGACCATTCGACATGGCCCGTGAATTTACTCTCTTGCTCGGAGCGATTGAGGCGAACGGGAAGTTAGATCACGAACCAGAAGAAGCAGAGAGCCTTCGTAAAATGCTGCTGGCAAACCCAACACGGAGACGCAAACATGAGCGCTATTAGTAATGCCCTTAGGACGGAGCTTCGTGACCAAGAGTATTCGGAAGGCTACGCAGAATCATTCCTCAACTCTTACGTTGCAACCCAAATCAAAGTCATTCGCGAACAGCGAGGGATGAAGCAAGCGGATTTGGCGCATGAGATGGGCACTACCCAGACAGCAATTTCGCGGATCGAGAACGTCAATTATTCTTCATGGAACATCAGAACTTTGAAGAAACTCGCACGGGCGTTTGGCGTTAGACTCAAAGTATCATTTGAAACTTACGGGACGTTGCCGGAGGAAGTTGAAGGGTTCGGCAGCGACACTTTGCAACGGGCCGCACGAGAGGAAGACCCTGGACTGCTTGAACGCATCGGCCCACAACGAGAAGCGGCAGGAGACGCGATGGCTGCTGCTGTAGGCATGGGAGCCGGTGCACCCAATCCTTGGTCGAACAATTTATTGAGAATGCCGCAGTCTTGGGATCAAGCTCCGATAATCCCACCGCCGGGAGGATTGAATGCAGGTCAAAGCAGTCTTAATCGCTAGACTTCTAGGCTTTGTTGAACTGGCAACACTGAACCCGGAAGGGAAAATCTTCTTCCCTAATATCATTTCCGGGATTGTCGAACGATTTGGTTTTCAGAAATATCCAACTGCGCCCGAACACTTTGACGAATCGAAAGGTATCGAATTCCATGACGGGCAGTGGGATGGCGTCAATGTTGCTAAGCTCATTATCTACAACAACGGGTTTTTAGTTGAGACTCAATCAGACACCGATGATTCCGAACGTATCTTGATAGCAAGCCTTCAATGGGCTAAGAAAGAATTTGGGATCACGTTTACCCCCGAAATGATCTATCGCAGGCGCTATCTTAACGATCTAGTATTCAGCACTGACGCGCCCATCCTTGATGGATTTGGACCGGTCAACAACTTGAGAACGGCTCTCTCAGACATGATGGAGGGTGTTATAGAAGAACGACTCAACTATGCTGGCATTCGTTTAGATGTAGATTTTGAGCGGTTTCAACGGCAGGTCGCAATGGCTCCTCTTACGATTCAAAGACGCAACGACTATGCGTTCTCTGACAATACGTACTTCTCAGAAGCGCCCCTCCCCACGGCACTCCACGTGATCCTCCTGGAACAATACGAGAAAGACATTATCGCCGCATTGGAAGCCGTGCCCAAACCTAAATAATCCAGCACTCTGTTAGGACACTACCCAACCCGTCGCATTCGTTGACGCGCCGATGCCGCGTCCGTAAGATGAAACGGACCCGCGACGGCTCTCTTTTTCCCAATGATCTCCAAACCATGATCGGCGAAACCATCTCGCACTACCTCATCCTCGAGAAACTTGGTGGCGGCGGCATGGGTGTCGTGTACAAAGCGGAAGACACGCGGCTGCATCGCTTTGTCGCTCTCAAATTCTTGCCCACAGAAGTTGCCCGTGATCCTCAGGCTCTGACCCGCTTTCAACGGGAAGCTCAGGCCGCGTCCGCTTTGAATCATCCCAATATTTGCACCATTTACGACATCGGGAACGAAGCTAGCCAGGCTTTCATCGCCATGGAGTTTCTCGATGGCGTGACGCTCAAGCATCGCATTGCAGGGCGTCCGCTCGAGAACGAAACGCTCGTGGCGTTGGCCATCGAGATCGCAGACGCTCTCGACGCGGCTCACGGCAAAGGCATCGTCCATCGCGATATCAAACCCGCGAATCTTTTCATCACCGAGCGCGGCCACGCCAAGATACTGGATTTCGGTCTTGCCAAACTCACGCCCGGCGCCAGTTCTTCGAGTCTGCTCGCGGTCGCGGCAACCCAGGCCGCCAGCATTGACGAGCAGCACCTCACCAGCCCCGGCGCGACGCTGGGCACGGTCGCCTACATGTCGCCGGAACAGGCGATGGGAAAAGAACTGGATGCCCGCACCGGCTTGTTTTCCTTCGGGGCTGTGCTCTATGAAATGGCAACCGGAACCATGCCATTTCGCGGCGACACCTCAGCCGCTGTCTTCAACGCCATTCTGGAGCGTCCACCCATCCCACCGGTTCGCCTCAACCCCGATATTTCGCCAAAGCTGGAAGACATCATCAACAAGGCCCTGGAGAAAGATCGCAACCTGCGCTACCAGCACGCCGCCGATATGCGCGCCGACCTGCAGCGGCTAAAACGCGATACCGAGTCGGGACGCAGCCCAGCCATAGCCGGCGCGATAACTTCTCCCTCCGGCTCAAACTCCATACCGGACGTATCCGCGCTTGGCCAATCTCCGCCCAGCCAATCTTCGTCGGGTCCGTCTTCGGCAAATGTCCCCGCTTCTCATAGCAGTGCTGCATCTTTGATCCAGGGCTCGTCGTCTGAGTCGGCGGCAAAGGTTCGAACCAGACCGATTGGCTTGGTTTTTCTGGCGGTGGCGCTGCTGGTCGCAATCTTAGTGGGCTTCTTCTTCCTGCACGGTCGAAATGCAGGCTCTACGGTGGGCAAACAGCACAAATCCGTGGCCGTGCTTTATTTCAACAATCTCTCTCAGGATCAGTCGCTCGATTGGCTGAACAACGGCCTCACCGACATGCTCACCACCAACCTGGCCCAGGTAAAAGGTCTAGACGTGCTCTCCACCGAGCGCGTGCTGAGCGCCGTGCAGCGCGCCAGCAAAGACGGCAAGTCTATGGATCCCGCTCAGGCGCAAAGTGCCGCGCGCGATGCCGGCGCCGACGCCTACATCACTGGCGCACTGCTGAAAATTGGTCCCACACAATTGCGCCTCGACGTGCGCGCGCAAGACACCGGCACCGGACAGATCTTGTTTTCCGACAAATTGGAAGGGCAGGACATCCAGAGCATCTTCGGTATGGTCGACCGCCTGACTGCGAGCCTCGCCGGCAGCTTCCTGCCGGCATCCGAGCAGCCGCAAAAAGCGCCCGAGATCGAACAGGCTTCCACTTCCAACGTGGAAGCTTATCGCCATTACCAGCTGGGCATCGACTATGGCCGTCGCTTTCTCACCGCTGACTCCGTTCGCGAATTGGAAGAGGCGGTTCGTTTGGATCCGCAGTTCGCGCTCGCCTATATGCGTCTTGCCAACCAGTACTTTCTTCTGGGCGACCAGCGGCGCCAGGCCGAAGTTTCGGCCAAGGTGGAGCAGTTGCAATCGCACCTGCCGCGTTATGAGCAAATGTCTTTGCAGATACTCCACGCCCAGCGGGCAAGAGATTACGAAGCTGCATTGGCCGCCCGCCAGGCGTTGATGTCGGAATTTCCCCGGTCTACCATGGACCGAGGCAACTTGGCGGACGAACTGGGTTCGTTCGGAAAAGGGCAACAGGCCCTCGATCTGCTCCAGCAGGGTCTCGCCTTGGATCCAAAAAACGAAGACTTGCTCAACTTCCAGGTCTACCAGTGGGTCAAAAGCGGCGATATCAATGCTGCACTGGCGGCCGACGATGCCTACATTTCGGTTCGGTCCGGCGATCCCAATCCATTCGACACCCGTGGCGACGCACTTTTTATTTCGGGACGGGATGACGACGCGATCGCCGCCTACCGCAAGACCATCGAACTCAAGCCGGATTTCGGCGAATACACAGAACATCTCAAGCTGGCCATCGTCTACACCGATCAGAAAAAGCCCGATATGGCCGGTGCTGCCTTTCAGCAATTTGTCCAGCGCGCGACTCCTCTTCAGCGCCTCTATGTCCCTGCCTATCAGGCGCAGTTCAAGCAGACGGCTGGCGACTTCGAAGGCGCCCTCGCCGCCTATCGCGAAGCCGTGGCTCAGTTTGGCCGCGCCGGGCAGAATGAGGCTGCTGGAAATTACCTGCAGCCCATGATCCTGCTCTCTCTTCTGTTAAATGACACCTCTTCTGTCGATTCCTTCGTTCGCCAACAGAAGCTCGGCGGCGAGGAGTTGCCGGCTGTCGCATTCCTTGAAACGTTGAAGGGAAATTCGTCCGCCTCGCAGCAAGCTTTGCAACGCTACGGATCGAGCCATCCCTGGATCGCGCCTCGCGCCTTGGAACTTCGCCAGATTTACTCTGACACGGTTGCGGCCGTGCAAAAAGGCGACGGGCAAACCGCGGTGACCCGTTTAGCTGGCGCACCCGATCTCCAGGCTTCCCAGTGGCTTTTCTTCCGCGCGCGTACACACCAGCTCGCCAACGACGATTCATCCGCGGAAGCCGAGTTTCGCGGTGTGCTCCTAACTGAGCGCAGTCTGGAAAACGGCAGGGCCATGGCCGATCGCTTTCCCGCACTCGGAATCCTCTCTCACTACTATCTCGGCCAACTCTACGAACACACCGGCAAGCGCGATCAGGCCCTCAACGAATATCAGGAATTTCTCTCTCACTTCACTACTTCACAATCCCGCCTGCCGCAGATCGCCGATGCCCGTGCCGCCCTCAAACGCCTGATGCAATAGCCGACGCGATAACAGAACCGCGCCGTCGATTCGCGCGCTTCACCCCGGTGGCTGTCTTCCCACCTCCGGTGTAAAATCCCCTCGCAACCGCAACCCCGTCTCCATCATCCAAGCCTCGACGACGCTTCGTCTGAATCCGTACCCTTGCTCTCATCATCAGTACAATAAGAACTCGGAGGAAAAATCATGGCTCACGAACTACCGCCCCTGCCGTATGACTACGCGGCGCTCGAACCTGTCATCGACAAGCAGACGATGACCATCCACCACGACCTTCATCACGGCGCCTACGTTAAAAACCTCAACGCCGCTCTCGAAAAACATCCCGAACTCGCCAGCAAGTCCGCCGAAGAACTCATCCGCGACCTCAACTCTATCCCCGAGGACATTCGCGGCGCCGTCCGCAACAACGGCGGCGGCCACGTCAACCACACCATGTTCTGGAAAATCATGAAGCCCAAAGGCGGCGGCGATCCCACCGGCCCCATCGCGCAAGCCATCACCAAGACTTTCGGCAACTTCAAAGATTTCCAAACCAAGTTCAACGACGCCGGCGTCAAGCAATTCGGCTCCGGATGGGTCTGGCTCGCCGGCAAACAAGGCGGCGAGGTCCAAATCATCTCCACCCCCAACCAGGACAACCCCATCACGCAAGGCCTCCATCCCATCTTCGGCAACGACGTCTGGGAGCATGCCTACTATTTGAAATACAACAACCGCCGGCCGGTATATCTTGCCGCCTGGTGGAACGTAATCAACTGGGACGAAATCAACGCCCGTTACGAAGCCTTCAAGTCCGGCAAATCAGTCCACGAACCAGCCCTGGCTCATCGCTAAAACCTCAGCAGGAAATGTTCCCGCTGAAACGCTCACGTAGGGACAGCCGCTTCGGCTGTCCCGCGAAGCGCAGCGAGCAGAAGTCGCATCTGATTCACGAACCACCGGTACTGCCTTTCTGCATTTCCTGTGCACCCCCTGTGAACAATCCGCCTCCCTACTCTCGCAAATCTTTCCCGCAACTCCCTCCCGCAAACAGAACTCACGCCCTCCGTGTGGCTTAGCGCGATTTTTTCGAGAAGCTTCGCAATCCGTGTTGACCCGCGAATTCATGGCCAACATTTTTCCCAATTGCACCAAAAATACTGAATTGACCGCGCGCCATTTCGCTCGTACATTCACTCTCGCCCTCTCTCAAGAACGAAACCGATCTCGGCGCAGGACAGTAACTGCCCGGGACGCAACTTGGCCATCGGCAACTGTCGATTCGGCAATCAACCATCATCATCCACCATTGACAACGAGAACCGGCTGGCACCGATGAAAGCAACCAACCCATGGACCACCTATCGCACCCGCTTCCTCGTCAAAGCCAAGCAACTCCCCTCCAGCCTCACCTTCACCGACTCTCTCGGTCGCCAGCACTCCGGCCGCAAGGGCGACTATCTCGTCGAATCCGCCGACGGCGTTCTCCGCATCGCGCCCCGTCAGATCTTCGAAGACATCTACGTACCATTGCAGGCCACCCACGACGAGATGCCGGCGCCGAACCAGGCTCCCGCCATCCTCTCGCTCCCGCCTCATTTAACCCGCAAATCTCCCCAACCCTACCGCGAGCGCCACAACTCCAGCCCCGGCCTTCGCTCTTTCTAGTCAGCTATCGAAAAATGCCGAAACCCTGTAACGATCGGCCAGCACGACTTCAGTTCTGCGCCAACCCTGCGCACGCAAAGAACTCCGAAGCATGTCATAAGTCAGACTCCGGAACACGTGCAGAACCGTGGAAGAGCGGCGCTTCAGCGCCGCGTAACCTCTCCCGAATTGATGTGGGCTTTAGCCCCCGCGGCCACAAAGGCTCGTATCAGGGCATCGCGTCAGCGATGTCCCAAAAGCCGTCAAATCAACCTCGCTTTCAGCCGCCGAGAAGAACCTGCCTTTGCTGGCTACTGGTCACTGGCAACTGGCAACTGTTTTATGAACGCACCATGAATTTCTCTTGTGGAAAACGAATCCTTCACCCCCGCACCAAGCCCGTCATTGTTGAGGATACAACCTATGGTGTTTCTCTCTTGACAGGCACAATAAGCGGGAGTAACTTTGCAATCCCATAGGCCTTTGAAACTTGGCTCGCGGGAACGGGCGGGTTTCACGCAGGTGGAGTGGAAACATTAAGGACTTGCGGGATAGCGCCAGGCCAGAGGTGACCGGGCGCTGCTCCCGCAAACATAAGAAAACAATGGCATAAGGCTATATCGGGAAAGCCTTCCCAGTCCGGAAGCCAGTAGCCGAAAGCCGGTTTTTTGAGTGCGGTGGCCGTCCCCCGGACCCCTCCCCCCGGTGGGCGACTAAACAAGAAGATGGTCGGTCGGCCTTCATGAGAACCGACCACAATCCGGCTCGGGAAGGGCACGACTTTACTCGTGCCCTCCAGAGTGAAACAAGCCGCGGGCTTCAGCCCCGAAGGGGAAGCTCTAACAGATTGTAAGACTCGGTCCATGGCAAGCATCGAGCCGTGCCGCCAATGCATCGTGGAAAAGCGGCGCTTCAGCGGACCTGCCCACAGCGAAGTCGAATGGGCCGCGACGGCAGAAATGACCGGGGGCCTTAGCCCCTGACGTACTTGAATTGGAGGAGCCCGAGATGGAAGCTTTAACCCGCCTGGTCACCGACTCACTGGCTCGCCACGGCTTTGACCGTCCCGTCGACCCCCGCCGCCTGCAATGGTCGCGCTGGTCCCGCTGCGATTCCCCCCACAGCCTCCTCGTGGTCCCCAGCAAGCCCGGCATCTTCGCCCTAGCCGAAGAGATCATGGACCTCGGCCCCGGAAGCCCTCACGTGGGGACAATGGACCGGGAAGGGCACGACTTCAGTCGTGCCGCAAATACCGGCAAGGCGTCCGCGGCTTTAGCCGCTGGGGCGATTTCTGCCAACCTTGGGCCTTTGGGTGGCGCAGCGCTTCAGCGCTGCGATTCGGCACCACTCCCAGATGCGGCTTCAGCCGCCGAGGCAAAGCCCCTCCGCCGCATGCTGGCCGTCCTCCAGTTCTCCGAAGACGACGACATGGCTTTCACCCTCGACCGCATGTTCACCCGCATCAATCCCATGCGCGACCGTCTCGCTTCCGGACGCTGCTTCCTGCGCTTCGTCGTCATCGAAGACCAGACCCAGCGCCGCGGTATCTGCGCCGCCCTCAACCAGTGGATGCTCTCCTCCGCCGAAAAAGCCTCCGGCCTGCCCGCCGATTTCCAGTCGTCGCTGGAGTTCGCCGCAGACGATCCGGCAGGCACTCGTGTGAGCACAGCTCGTGTGGGTCGGACACTCTTGTCCGACAATGCCGACGGCATCCCAACTCCAGCCCAGGCAGCTCAGCCCGCACCAGAAACAGATTTTGTGCCCTCAGCCGCACATCTCGATTCCGGATCCAACAAGAACCTTCACTGTCCTCACCCCCTTCCCTCCGGCTTCTAGTCGGGAGGGTTTTTGGGGGGCGGAGGGATTCTGGCAGCAACGCCTTTGGGTGGCGCAGCGCTTCAGCGCTGCGGTTAGATAGTTTGTATTGAGCTGGGCTTTAGCCCCCGAGGTTTAAACGTATCGAGCACCACCGAAACAGGCAGCACCGTGGAAGAGCGGCGCTTCAGCGCCGCGATAGAAGCAGAGATTATCCGGGGCTTTAGCCCCTGTTGCACCAGCCCCGAAGGGGCGAAAGAAAGCTCTTTACAACCAACGTTCCACCCCGAACAAATTCCCGTTCGGGCCAGCCCCATTCCCTCCGCCCACCCCCATGGACGCCGAATCGGGCCACGCTAGATAGAATCTAATTACTAAATGGAGAGATCAATGCCAGAGGTTAAAACCACTACCGTCGATTCCACTGCGACTGGCCCCATCGCAGCCCCTGTCACCCCTGTTAAGAAGGCTCCCGGCCTGTCCTTCCACCGCTTCTTCACCAAGCCCGGCGTCTCCCCCTACGACGAACTCGAGTGGGATCTCCGCCTTGCCCAGATCACCGACTCTCACGGCGGTGTCATCTTCGAACAGAAAGACGTCGAAGTCCCCAAAGACTGGTCCATGACCGCGACCAACATCGTCGCGAGCAAATATCTGCACGGTAAGGTCGGCACGCCCGAGCGCGAGACCGGAGTCCGCCAGCTCGTCACCCGCGTCGCCGAAACCATCCGCAATTGGGGATTGGCCCAGGGCTACTTCAAAACTCCCGAAGACGGTGCAACCTTCCACGACGAACTCGTCCACATCCTTGTCCGCCAGTACGCCGCCTTCAACTCGCCCGTCTGGTTCAACGTCGGCTGCGATCGCATCGAACCCAATTCCGACGCTCGCAACTGGCACTGGAATCCTCGCACCCAGCAGGTCGAGTTCGGCATCACCGGCTACAGCAAGCCGCAATGCTCCGCCTGCTTTATCAACTCGGTAAAGGATTCCCTCGACTCCATCCTCACTCTCGCGAAGACCGAAGGCATGCTCTTCAAATGGGGCAGCGGCACCGGCACCAATCTCTCCCCGCTGCGCTCCTCCACCGAAGGTCTCAGCGGCGGAGGTACCGCCAGCGGCCCGCTCAGCTTCATGAAAGGCTTCGACGCCTTCGCCGGCGTCATCAAGTCCGGCGGCAAAACCCGCCGCGCCGCCAAGATGGTCATCCTCAACGTCGACCATCCCGATATCGTCGAGTTCATCGAGTGCAAACAGAAAGAGGAAGCCAAGGCCCACGCTCTGGTCTCCCTGGGATACGACGGCTCCCATCCCGATTCCGACGCCTACTCCTCCATCTTTTTCCAGAACGCGAATAACTCCGTCCGCGTCACCGACGACTTTATGTACGCCGTAGTCCGCGACACCGACTTCTCCACCAAAAAAGTGCAGGACGGCAGTGTCATGAAGACCTACAAAGCTAAATATCTTCTCCAGAAACTTTCCGAAGCCACCTGGCACTGCGGCGACCCCGGCATGCAATACGACACCACCGTCAACCGCTGGCACACCTCGAAGAACACAGCAAGAATCAACGCCAGCAATCCTTGCAGCGAATACATGTTCCTCGACGATTCCGCCTGCAACCTTGCCAGCCTGAATCTGCTGAAGTTCGCGCCCAACGGCACCTTCGACGTCGAAGCTTACCGCCACGCCGTCGATGTCCTGATCACCGCGCAAGAAATTCTGGTCGACAACGCCGGCTATCCCACCGAATCCATCATGCGCAACTCGCACGACTACCGCCCGCTCGGCCTCGGCTATGCGAATCTCGGCGCGCTATTAATGGCCGCCGGCCTGCCCTACGACTCCGACGCCGGCCGCGACTACGCCGCCTGCGTCACCGCCATTATGTGCGGCGAAGCCTACCTGCAATCCTCCAAGATTGCCGAACAGTGCGAACCCTTAACGCCCGCCACCGAAGCCACAAAAAAGAATCTCGCCGAAACAAACCTGGGGAGCGGCGTAACTCATGTGGGGACGGCCGCCCTCGGCCGTCCAACCGAGCAAAGCTCGGCAGCCCCTGCACAGACCATGCCCGGTGGCGCCTGCCCCGGCTGGTACATCAACCGCGAACCCTTCCTCGACGTAATCCGCATGCACCGCGCGTCGGTGAATAACATAAATAAAACTAACGTCCCCACCGCGCTCTACGAATCCAGCAAACAATGCTGGGACGAAGCCCTGGCCCACGGCGAAAAACACGGCTACAGAAATTCCCAAGTAACAGTCCTGGCCCCCACCGGCACAATAGGCTTCATGATGGACTGTGACACAACCGGCGTGGAGCCGGATTTGGCGCTGGTTAAGTACAAGAAACTTGTTGGTGGAGGGATGATTAAGATCGTCAACAACACGGTGCCAACGGCGTTGTTTAAGCTGGGGTACGATCACGATCAGGCGAATGCGATTGTTAGTTATATCGATGCGACCGGGACCATTGAAGGCGCGCCGGCCATTAAGGACGACCATCTTGCTGTGTTCGATTGCTCGTTCAAGCCGGCTAAGGGGACGCGGTCGATTGCTTACATGGGGCATCTGCGGATGATGGCGGCGGCGCAGCCTTTTATCTCCGGGGCTATATCGAAGACCGTCAATCTTCCGGAGAATGCTTCTGTAGAAGACATTATGGAGGCTTATCTGCAGGCCTGGAAGCTGGGGCTGAAGGCTGTTGCGGTTTATCGCGATGGCTGCAAGAAGTCTCAGCCGCTCTCGGCGGCGGGGACTAAGACGGCGAACTCTTCGAAGGAAGATTCGCGGACAGGAGTGTCCGCGCCACACGAAGAAGAGAACCTCAACGCACCTCCGCGCGCGGTCCGGCACAAGCTGCAGGAAGAGCGGGCATCGATCACGCACAAGTTCAAGGTTGGTGACCACGAGGGCTACATCACCGTCGGGCTCTATCCTGACGGCGAGCCCGGCGAACTGTTCATCACCATGGCCAAGGAAGGATCGACGGTCAGCGGGTTGATGGATAGCTTTGCACTGGCCACATCCATCGCGCTGCAGCACGGCGTGCCGCTGAAGCTGTTCTGCGAAAAGTTCGCGCACACGCGCTTTGAGCCCAGCGGCTGGAGCGGCAATCCCGACATCGGCTATGCCAAGTCGATCATGGACTACATTTTCCGCTGGCTGCAGTTGCGCTTCCTCACCGGCCAGCAGCAGATGCTGTTCGAGAATCTCAGGCTCAGGCCGTCAACTCTCAGCTCTCAGCCGTCAGAGGGCGAGATGAATGGGGTTGAGCCGAAGCTCGAAAGCAGAAACCCGAAACCCGGTTCTCTTCATGCCGCCGACGCGCTGGCCGGCATCATCGACCTGGGCGACGCTCCCAC
>Ga0182015_10005995_pt1 | contig 12378 bp, 10 predicted proteins | sample 712P3MmetaG_FD_120478 | JGI IMG/M metagenome (GOLD analysis project Ga0182015, IMG submission 120478) | Permafrost microbial communities from Stordalen Mire, Sweden - 712P3M metaG | ecosystem: Environmental > Terrestrial > Soil > Wetlands > Permafrost | place: Sweden: Stordalen | collected...
TGCAGGGCTGGTTGAGTTTGTGGAGGTGGCAGCTTGCTTGGGGCCGGACGCGCCAGCGGCGCCTTGCTGGTCGGCATTGTCGAGGGATCTTGCGGTGCGCGGTAGCCGGCTTGCGCGCGCGTTTGCACCGGCCAGGGCTTGGACGCTTCTTCGAATTCGACGATCGCGAAATCGGCGGGCTGCTGATTGAGTTGTTTGATTTCGTCGGCGTCGAGTGCGTGGCGGAGTAGCGTGAGCGAAGCGATCTTGCCGCCGAAGTGCTGACCGTTGGGCCACGGCGAGTTTGGCGGTGCAACTTCCAGGATTGGGCTTACGGATCCGAGATCCAGTTTTCCGCTACCCACTAGCACGCCGTCACTGTATAGGCGGAATTCGGCACCGTCGAAAGTCGCGGCGAGGAAATGCCATTTTGCGGAGCTAAGCACCGCTGGTGCGACGACGGAATTGTCTTTGCCCATCCACAGAATTAATTTGTTGGCATCGAGCGCGAGGTAGCGCGGGAATTCTTCGTTGGGAGTGCCGATGCCAGCGACGAGGGTGGGCGAGCGCAGAGCAGTCTCGGTGCGCATCCAGCAATACAGCGACCACGGAGAGTCGGCGCGGAGAACCGAGTCGTGCTCGACGAGGGGTTTGTGAAGTCCTTCGCCGTCGGCGAGGAAGTCGGCATTGAACGGGCCGTAGGAAGGCGGATCGTTGGTGACGATCTGCGCGCGGGTCGCGGGTGTTGCGACGAAAGCTGCGACGAAAGCCGCGATTGCAAAGAGTGTGGAGAGAAGTGTGCTGAGATACCGCGAGGCGGAATGCGGAACGTTCATTAAGGTCTCTCCGACAATATCGATTCCCCATGGCGGCCGGTTTGAAAGACCGGCCCCCTACAAGGGCAACTAGTTCGAGAATAAGGTTATTCTTCTATCACAGAACGGACCTCAGCGAGCGTTCTCGGCGCTCACTCACTTGCAAACGAAACTGACAATCGATTCTAGCGAGGCCAAACGCCGGCGGTGAAAGTACGAATCGTCGTAAAGCCGATGCTCTCGTAAAGTTGGACGGCGGAGCGATTTTCGGTAGTGACCGTCAACGTGAGTTCGCGAAATTTCATCCCGCGCAGCGATTCCGCGGAAGTTTGCATCAGCATGCGGCCGATGCCATGGCCCTGGTATCCGGGCTGCACGCAGATTTGCGTGGTGTGACCGACACCAGGAGAAACTTCGCTGGTCAGTATGGCGGCGATCAAATCGTCGCTGCCGGGTTGGCGCAAAACGTAGGATGCAGTAGGAACAAACTGACCGCAGCCGGGCAGCAGAATAATGTTCTTCAGAAACTTCAGCGCGCCGGAACGGCTGCGGTATTGATCGTTGATTTCGCCGTCGACGTGATTTGCGTAGCAGAGATAGATGAGCTTCGCGCAGGGATCGAAGAAGCGGTCGCTCCAGCGATCGAGACGCATGCCGTTCGCGGAACCGGCGCGCGCTTCCACAGGTTTGTGCAGGTCGAACTGCATGAATTGACGCGTGTAGAGGTGGAAGCCCTGTTCCAGCAGCGGCGTATCGACGGGCCCCCCGAAGGGCATAAGTTGCGCTTCGATGCGCGATAGTTGCGGAACCGCGCGCATGGAAAAGAGCATTTCCTCGAGCAAGCGGCGGCCGATAGCCGCTTGCGGATAGCGCGAAGACACATACAGACCGCCGATCAATCCTTTTTGCTCTTCTAAAACGTAAAAAGAATATCCGGCTGCTGAGCCATTTTCAAACGCTACGGAGCCGCAGAGCGCGTGGGCTTCCAGAAAACGTTTGATCAGGTCGAGTGCGCCGCGGTAATCCCAATGCAGTTCGTCGCGCCAGTGAGAAGCCTCTTCTTCGAGGAGCGGCTCCAGTTGACGCACGGTGGTTTGGCGCATATCAACAATGTTCATGGAAGGGTGGAGAGCGGCGCGGCCCCCGCTGCGCGAGACCATCATAGCTGGCAAAACCATGGAAATGAAAGGGAGGGGAGCGCCGGGCTTCGAAGGGCGAAAGCTTCGGAGAACGGGTGTATTGCAGCAGCCGGAGACCTTTGTTGGCGCACCCAAGGGGCTGCGAGATGTTAGTCATACGATACGCATGAGGCACAAGCCGAAGGAGTTGCGAATTTGCGATTTACCAGGTGTGCTAGCATGCAAATTGTCGCGTTGATATTCGCGTTGACGGGCCGAAAGCCCGATCAAGCACACCCTAATGGCGAACTTTTCCGAACTCCGCTCTCCGATGCGTTGGTATATCAAGCTGCTTACGGCTGTGCTGGCATTGGTATTTTTTGCCGTGCTGGCGACGCTGGCCATCGCGGGTTTCCTGGTTTACCGGATCGTGAAGCCGCAACGCACCAGCACCGAAATCAACATGCAGAGTTTCCCCGGCAGGCCGGATGCAGTGCAATTTCAGGTTCCGGGCCCGATGGGCGCGCGCGAAGGATGGTTCTTTCCGGGATTTCGCGGGGCGGCGACGATTATTCTTTGTCATGGATATGGATCGAGCAAAGGCGAGTTGCTGACGCTGGTTTCCGCGTTGCAGGATCACCAGTACAACGTGTTTGTCTTCGATTTCGCGGCGCACGGAGCCAATGACGGAATCACTTCGTTTGGCTATCGCGAGGCGGATGAGGTCCGCGCGGCGATCGATGTGGTCGCCACGAGGAACGATATCGATCCCAACAGTTTCGGCTTGTGGGGCTATAACCTGGGAGCCTATGCGGCGCTGCGCGAGGCAGAGAACGATAAGCGCGTGCGAGCTCTGGTGCTGGATTCGGTTTATGATTTGCCCGAACAAATGGTTAAGGTGGGCGTCGAGCGCCAGGGCCTCGGCGGCTTTCCGCTGATGACCAAGTCGGCGGAGTTCAGTTTTCGATGGCTGAATCACCAGTACCGCGAGGAGTTGCCGCTTTCGAATTCAAGACAGATGGCATCGCTTGCAGGCGTGCAGAAATTGTTTATCGAAGCGGCCGATGAACCGATGCTCGGTGATATTACGCGACAGATGTACTTGAAGGCGCCAGAGCCGAAAGACCAGGCAAGTATCGCGCACGGAAATTTCGCGAACATGGGCGATGACGACAAACGCGCGTACGAGAATCGCGTGGTGAGTTTTTATCTGTTGCGGTTGCCGCCTACGGGTGGCTCCGCGGCCCACTAGCGTTCGGAATGAGATGTAACAGTTCAAAATTATCGACGTCGCCCGTTTGTCCCCACCGCACCGAACAATCCATCTCCTTCGGAACTTTCGAGCAGGGCAACCGTCCGGTCGCTAGCACATAGGTCTCACGCAAGGGATCGCGATCCCATTCCAGCAGATTCGCCCGCAAATAGAAATTCACTCCATACAATGTTCCGCGTTTAATCCCAGCAACCCGCAGATCGCCTATCGGCACTCGGTTGGCTTGGAGTTGGTCGGCAAGGTAACGCGCAGAAATGATCGAGACGGGGGTGAACTGAAGGATGTCGTCGAGCAGCGCGAAAGCCAGAAGTATCGTCAAAACAGCGGCGAAAAGGCCGGCAGTTTTGCGCGAGAACAGAAAAAAAGCCCCCAGTAGGAAGTTTGCCAGCGCGAGCGTGAGGAGAACGACTACGAATAGCGGCGCGAATGCCACCAGATTCTTCAGCGTCGACTCTTCGTGGCGATACATCACCGCGAAAGCACAGCCGAATAGCGCCGCTCCGGCCAGTGACGCAATCGCGAAGGACCTGCGTTTCGCCGCTCCCGGCAGCACTGCGCAGCGAGAGAGCATAAGCCCGATCGCCGGAATGGCAGGCAGAATGTAGCCCGGTAACTTGGACCGCGAAATGGAAAAGAACAACAGGCAGAATCCCGACCAGCACAGAAGAAAATAGTCAGATGAGCGCAATTTCCTCGTCTGGAAAAGGCGTCTCGATCCAACGAATAGACTCCAAATCAGCGCGGCAGTCCATGGCAGGAATGCGACGAGGAGGATCGCTGCGTAAAACCAAAACGGCTGAATGTGCTGGAATTCGGGCGTGAGGAATCGCTTGAAGTTGTGTTCGATGATGAAGATTCGGAAGAAGTCGGGGTTGCGGCGTGCGCAAAGGATGTACCAGGGAAGGGCCGTCAGGCAGAAGACTGCGATTCCCGCTGGATGAAACACACGAAGGCAATCGCGCCATCGCTTTGTGATCGCGGCCCAGAAGAACACAGCGCCGCCACACAGGATGAGGCCCGCTGGGCCTTTCGCTAATACTGCTAAGCCGAGGAAAAAGCCGAACACGATTGCGGTGAAAAGGGTGGACTGAGTCAGAGTTGATAAAGACACCGCCGGCTGTGCTGATGTGTTCTGGGTAGCGACGGATGACACCAAGTCCGGCCGAGAATCCAGCCGCAGAAGCACCGCTGCCGCGACCATGGCAATCGTGAGCATGGCGCTGAAGGGCGTATCCGTCGCGGCGGCGTGAGAGAATCCGATCATGCCGGCCGTCGTGGGGAGAAGCAGAAGTAACCAGCGCGCGGTTTCTTCGCCGTATAACCGCAGCGCGAGCCAAGCCATCGCCAGGGTGGCGAGCAGCGCGGAGAGTGCGCTCGGTAGTCGCGCCGCGGCTTCGCCAACTCCAAAGAGTTTGAAACTTAACGCCGCTTCCCAATAATAAAGAGGCGGCTTCTCGAACCAGGGTTTGCCGTATAAACGCGGCGTGACCCAATCGCCGCTTTCCGCCATGTCACGAGCGATCCATGCATAGCGCGGCTCATCGGGGCCGACCAATCCAATGGCGCCGAGATTACTGAAGTAGCAGACGTAAAGTGTGGCGAGAATAAGGACCAGCCAGCCGATCCGCGCAGCTAAACTTTGCGAGGCTTCGGGGAGCGGCGGCGGATTCGTCTGCATCCGGGCGAGTCTAGCACGGGGATGCATTCGAACTTAGGTCACGATTTCTTTTCCGGCGGTCAACATGGATGCGGCGACGCCACGCTCGCCCTCCCGTATCGTTTTCAGCCGAGCAGAGAAAGGACATCAACCGCATGATGCGCCTCACCGGCTCCGCGAAATCTTCACCGCACACCGAACCACCCACGAGTGGATGGCAACCGCGCGGAACTTGGAAGTAGCGACGCCTCCGGGAGAGAATGCATACTGTCGCGCGTTGGCAGATTCGGGGCTGTCCCTGGGAGACGATGGGCGAGTGGCTCGAATACGCAGCAGTCTGGCTGCTACTAAACAGTCTGGGCGTCTTGCCACGCCCGATGGCGCGAGCCCTGGCGGTGGCAACCGCCCGAATTATCTATGCGCTGCTGCCAAAATTGAGAAAAACCGCGGAATTCAATCTGCGGCTGGCGTTTCCGGATTGGAGTGACGCGCAGCGACGCACCACGATTCGCGGCATGGTTCGAAACCTCGGATGGATGGCTGCGGAATTCGCTCGTCTACCCCGCTATTCAAAAGAGAATATCGAACAGGTTGTGATTCTTGACGGCCACGAAAATTTCCTCGCAGGCCAACAGCGCGGGAAGGGCGTTCTGTACCTGACCGGACACCTGGGCGCATGGGAGCTATCGTCTTACGCGCACGCCTTGTACGGCTACCCTCTACACTACATGGCGCGCCCTCTGGACAACCCGCGTATCGATGCCCTGATCAACGGATATCGATGTTTGTCCGGCAATCGTCCGGTGTTCAAAAACGAATCGGCGCGTGCATTGCTAAAGATTCTGCGCGACGCCGGAACCGTGGGCATCCTCGCGGATCAGAACACCATGCCGCAAGAAGGCGCATTCGTGGATTTTTTCGGTACGCCGGCTTGCACCACGACGGGGCTTGCGCGCGTAGCGCTGCACACTGGCGCGGCCGTAGTGCCTGGATATGCGTATTGGGATGGCGCGATTCGAAAATACCGTCTGCGCTTTGAACCGCCGGTGGAGCTTGTTCGCACCGGCGATACCGAGCGCGATGTCTTCGCAAATACGCAGAAGTTTACGAAGGTGCTGCAGGATATTATTCGAAAGCATCCAGAGCAGTGGGTCTGGGTGCACGCGCGATGGAAGACCCGGCCCAAAGGCGAAGCGCCGCTATACGAATTTTTGAGTTGAGTAACGAGAATCTCGAAGACCTCTATCCGACGCGGGTGAACATCCATGAGCAAGACGGCAAACGATTTGGCCAAGTCCATCGGCGCGAGCGTTGAAGGCGACGGCTCCGTCGAAGTGCGCGGCGTCGCCGCCCCGGAACGCGCCGGCCCGCACGATCTGGTTTACATCGCGGCGGCGAAAAATGCGGAGCGTGCCTCTGCTTCGGCGGCGCTCTGCGTGATCGCGGCCGAAGGCGTCGCGGTCGCCGGAAAAACGCTGCTGCGTCACGCGCACCCCAAGGTTGCGTTCGCCAAAGCCGCGGCGTTGTTGCTGGAGCGCACTCCGATTGCCTCGGGCATCCATCCGACGGCGATTGTCGCGCCGCTTGCACGTATCGCGCCGGGCGCGAGTATCGGGCCCTACACCGTAATCGGCGAAGACGTACACGTGGGCGAAGGCACCCAGATCGGCCCGCACTGTGTAATCGCGGCAGGGTGTTGGATTGGCGCCAATTGCCGTCTCCATCCGCGCGTCACGTTTTACGGCGGCGTGCGCGTGGGAGACCGCGTCGAAATCCACGCCGGCGCGGTGCTCGGTGCCGATGGCTTCGGCTTTGCGTTCGCCGAAGGACGCTACTGGAAATTTCCGCAAGCAGGCATCGTGGAAATCGGCGACGACGTGGAAATCGGCGCGAATACCACCATCGACCGCGGCTCGCTGGACGATACGCGCATCGCTGAGGGCGTGAAGCTCGACAATCTGGTGCATGTTGGCCACAACGTGCAGATTGGCGCGCACACCGTGATCGCGGCGCAAACCGGAATCTCCGGGTCGAGCGTGCTGGGACATCACGTGGTCGTCGGCGGACAAGTAGGCATCGCCGATCACTGCACTCTGGAAGACGGCTCCATAGCGGGCGCGCAGGCGGGCATCCCGACCGGCAAAACAATTCGGAGCGGACAAACGGTATGGGGCACTCCCGCGCGGGAGATCAAGAAGTTCAAAGACATCTACGTGTGCTACGCGCGTCTCCCAGAGCTTGCCGCGCGCATCAAAGCATTAGAAGCCAAAGTTCAAGAGAAATAGCAAACCGATTCACCACAGAGTTCGCAGAGAGCGCAGAGCAGGGAAGGCACCCGGCACTCATGCCCACGATCGAAGCCAACAATCGAGTCATCATCGTCGGCGGGCACACCCGCAGCATTGGCAAGACGCAACTTGCCTGCGACATCATTGCTGCATTTCCTGAAGCCAAGTGGATCGCCGGTAAAATCACGCAATACGGTCACGGAGTCTGCGCGCAAAACGGCGAGAACTGCGACTGCGCTCCCGACGAGCACATCTACGCGATCAGTTGGGAGCAACGTGCTGACACAGGAACCGACAGCTCCCGATTCCTGGCCGCCGGCGCGCGAAAATCTTTTTGGCTAAGGACCAAGCAGGGCTTTCTCGCCGAAGGCATGCCGTTGTTGCGCGATGCCATGCGTCATGTAGAAACCGAGTCGAACGGTGAGCCCGCCAATTTTATTTTGGAGAGCAACACGCTCCTTCAGTTCCTCAAACCATCGCTGTACCTGATTGTGTTGCATCCGGCGAAGGCAGACTTCAAAGAATCTGCCCAATTACAAATGGATCGCGCGTCGGCTTTCGTCTTGCGCGGACCCCTACCCAAGAGCGACGGCAACAACGAAGCCCCGGCTTGGAAGGGAATCCCGCTCCAACTATTAGCTACCAAGCCGCAATTCCTGCAGTACGAGAGCGAGCAACTGCCGGACGCCTTGAAGAATATGGTTCGCGGCGTTCTGGGTCTAAGCGGCGTTTCTCAACCCTATTAAAGGTTGAAACAACTCTGAACTTCCCGGCATCTTACCGGTTGACCGCCGGTCGGCAGATTAGCGATAATTCAGTAGTACTTGTGTAACCCGGGGTTGCGAGCCTGCTAGAGGCGGTCGCAAGTAATTGAAGACAGGCCTCTTAGGGAACGCAAGCGAAGATCCATCTTCATTATTGGAGAGCTCGTTGTCAGCTGGTACCCGCATAGGTCTCGATTCCGCTGCTCCCGCTACCGCGCCGTTCAGCGTTCAGCAGGACTGGGCCCTGCGTCTTGAGCAATCCATCGAGCGTGGCGCCGACCACTTGCTCTCTCTCCAGATTGAGCCGGGATACTGGATGGGTGAGTTGGAAGCCGACAGCACTCTCGAATCCGACTACATCTATTATCTCCATGTTCTCGGCAAGGCCGACCCCGTGCGCGTCGCCAAGCTCGCCAATTACGTGCGGCAAAAGCAACTGGCCGACGGCGGCTGGAGCATCTATGCGGGCGGTCCTTCGGAACTCAATGCCACCTGCAAAGCGTATTTCGCGCTGAAGCTTGCCGGTGACAATCCCAAAGCTGCGCACATGATTCAGGCTCGCGAAATGGCGCTTAGCCTGGGCGGACTCGAAAAATCCAACTCCTACGTGCGATTTTATCTGGCAGTGGCCGGCGCATTGGGATGGGACATGGTCCCCTCCATCCTGCCGGAAATGATGCTGCTGCCGAACTGGTTCTATCTCAATATTTATGACATGTCGTCGTGGACGCGCGGCATCGTAATTCCCATGGCCATTCTTTCCGCCCTGCGTCCCGATTGGCGTTTGCCCGAACGCGCGCACGTCGACGAGCTGTTCTGCGATCCTTCGCGCAAGACTGCCGCGTTTGACTGGAGCGATCAGGTCATCTCCTGGAGAAATTTTTTCCTCGCCGCTGACCGCGCGATGAAGCTCTATGAAAAAATGCCCTGGAAGCCGCTGCGCCAGCGCGCTCTTCGCGAAGCGAAATCCTGGCTGCTGGAGCACTTGGAGCGTACCGAAGGGCTCGCCGCGATTTATCCCGCGATGATGAACTCGATTTTCGCGCTGATCGCCCTCGGGCATGGCCCGGACGATCCGCTGACCTCGCGCGAAATTCGCGAATTCGCCCGCTTCGAGATTGAAGAAGAAAACACCATTCGTCTGCAGCCTTGCGTCTCGCCTGTGTGGGACACCTGCATCGCTATGGTCGCCCTGGAAGAAGCTGGCGTGCCCGCCGATCATCCTGCGCTCGTGAAATCGGCGGAGTGGATTCTGTCCAAGCAAGTGCTCGGCCCCGGCGACTGGCAAGTCAAAAACAAAGACGCTGCTCCCGGTGGCTGGGTTTTCGAGTTTCGCAACGATTTCTACCCCGACGTCGACGACACCGCATTCGTCCTCATGGCCTTGCAGCGTGTGAAATTTCCCGATCCACCCCGCATGGAAGCCGCCGTGCGTCGTGGCGTGCAGTGGCTGTTGAGCATGCAGAATAGCGATGGCGGCTGGGCGGCATTCGATCGCGACAACAACAAAAGCTTCCTTTGTAACATCCCGTTCGCCGATCACAACGCGATGCTCGACCCATCCACCGCCGACGTCACCGCGCGAGTTCTCGAATGCCTCGGCCGCTTCGGTTGGAGCGCCAGCCATCCCGCCATCCAGCGCGCCGTAAAATTTCTACTGAAAGACCAGTGCGAAGACGGTTCGTGGTTCGGCCGCTGGGGCGTCAACTACGTCTACGGCACCAGCGGCGTTTTGCGTTCGTTGGAAACTGTGTCGCTGACCGCCAAAGAATATTGCCAGCGCGCCGTACGGTGGCTGCGCTCCGTGCAAAAGCCTGACGGCAGCTTCGGCGAATCCCTGCGCAGCTACGACGAGCCGCACACAAAAGGCGAGGGTGCCAGCACCGCTTCGCAAACCGCCTGGGGCTTGATCGGCTTGCTCGCAGCATCAGACACGAATGACCCCGCGATCCACAACGCGGTCTCCTATCTAGTTGACCAGCAGAATCCCGATGGCTCCTGGAGCGAAAGCGAATTCACCGGCACGGGTTTCCCGTGCGTCTTCTACCTGAAATATCACCTCTACCGCAATTCGTTCCCGTTGTACGCGCTGGCCCGGTTCCGCAACCAGTCGCAAGGCACCCAACAATTTTGCGCCATGACGTTTCAGCCAGCCGAATTCCGGCTGCGCAGCGGGTTCTAGAGCCCGGAATGCGGTTCCCCTTACCGCTGACTGCGGACCTCACTCTAGGTCTCGCCGTTCGCTCCCTTCGACTCAAGCGCGGTAAGCCTTTGATCGTGAATCTCGCGGCAAACAGTGACGCCAGCGATGCAAATCGCGTGGGATCTCCGATCGTCTGGATCGGCGGCCCCGAACCGCTCGAACTCCCGGAAACTCCTCGTTTCGTAAACTCTCTAGCGTCCGCAGGACGCCACGTCTTCCTGCCGGCCGCCGGAATTCTGCTGCGACGCCGCATTCACGAATTTCAATCCTCGCCACGCTTGCATCTGACCATGCGTTTCGACGGCGCCGAAGCCGCACACGACGCCCGCGCCGGTCGCGAAGGAGCCTTTCGCGACGCCCTCGAAAGCGTTCGCACCGCGCGGCTCTCCGGTTTTCTGCTTTGCGCGCAATTAATATTGCATGCGCCTGGCGACGCCTCCGAACTTGCGCGCCTCCATGCCGAACTTCGCAAGTTAGACTTCGACGGCTTTCTGATCTCGTCTGCGGTTCCAACTCAAGTTCCGATCAGCGAAGACTTGCGACGCACCGTTGTACGCCTGCGCCAGCAACTGCTTATCCGTCGTTGGGCGCTGTTATCCCGCATGCTGGACGTAGTTTTGTCGCCGGCGCCGGCCACGATCACTTCATCGCGAATCGCGCCGCAACGCGCTCGTCACGAAGTCGCCGCACAAATGCCGCCGCCGCAAAGCTGCGAAGAAAGCGTTCAAGCGCCATGACCACGCTGGTCACCGGCGCAGCCGGCTTTCTCGGCAGCCACGTAGCCCGCCAATTGGTCGCTCGCGGCGAGTCCGTCCGCGTCCTCCTCCGCCCCTCCAGCCAGAATCGCGCCATCGCCGACCTTCCGCTCGAATACGTAACCGGGGACCTGCGCGACACCCCCTCACTCGATCGCGCCCTCAAAGACGTCAACCGCGTCTTTCACGTAGCCGCCGACTACCGCCTCTGGGCCAAAAACTCAAAAGACATTTACGACTCCAACGTAGGCGGCACAAAAAATATTCTCGCCGCCGCCAAGCGCGCTCGCGTCGAGCAATTCATCTACACCAGCACCGTCGCCACCATCGCCGTAGACCGCCCCGTGCGCCCCAACGAATCCACCGACGCCAAGCTCGAAGAAATGATCGGCCACTACAAGCGTTCCAAGTGGATGGCCGAGCGCGAAGCCCTGAACGCCGCAAGAGAAGGCCTCCCGGTCATCGTGGCCATGCCGACCACGCCAGTAGGCCCATGGGACTGGAAGCCCACGCCCACCGGAAAACTGATCGTCGATTTCCTAAACGGGAAAATGCCCGGCTATGTGGACACTGGCCTGAACTTCGTAGGCGTCGAAGAATGCGCCGCCGGTCATTTGCTAGTAGCCGAAAAAGGCAAAGTGGGCGAACGCTACCTGCTAGGCGGCGAAAACCTGACGCTCAAGCAGATGCTCGACGCGCTATCGAAAATCACCGGCCTCCCCGCACCATCGTTAAAAATTCCGCACGGTCTGGCCCTGAGCGCCGCCTACGCCAGCACCATCTTCTCGCGACTCATCGGCAAGGAACCCGGCATCCCGGTAGAAGGCGTAAAAATCGCACAACACGTAATGTTCGTAGACTGCGGCCGCGCCGAACGCGAACTAGGATTCAAAGCCGGCCCAGTTGCCGCCGCTCTGCAACGCGCTGTCCGCTGGTACGAAGCCAACGGCTACGTAAGCCCGCGCCGCGCCAAGCGCATAGCCCGCGCCGCCGCAGCAGCGTAGCAATCGCGCGCGCACAATTTTGTAGGGGCGCAGCACCGCTGCGCCCCATCTAGGCAAGATGTAAACTGTCAAAGGTAAAGCGGGAGGCCGACCTCACCTCATAGCGATGCGGTCCGCAACTCCCATCAACTCGAAGCAAACTCGAAATGAAGATTCTCGTCACATTTGCGGTAGACGCAGAGTTCGCACCATGGCGCAAGCTTCGGCGATTCGAGAAACTCGCTACCGTAGGCATGGATTGCCATTTCGCCAGGATTGGCGACGCAGAAATCAAAGTGCTGCTGACAGGGATTGCCGGCAAGAGGCCCTGGCTCGAAGCTGCCAGGGTTCTTTGGGATGCGGACATCGATACATGCATTTCCAGCGGCCTCGCCGGATCATTGAAGAGCGAACACCGGCCCGGTGATATTCTGGCAGCGGAGTCAGTTTTCGTGACCCAACGGAAGACGACTATTTTCTGCGACCCCACACTCGTCAGCGCGGCATCTGTCTGCGGAGCTAAGGTAGTGAAATCTTTCTACA
>Ga0182015_10005996_pt1 | contig 12375 bp, 14 predicted proteins | sample 712P3MmetaG_FD_120478 | JGI IMG/M metagenome (GOLD analysis project Ga0182015, IMG submission 120478) | Permafrost microbial communities from Stordalen Mire, Sweden - 712P3M metaG | ecosystem: Environmental > Terrestrial > Soil > Wetlands > Permafrost | place: Sweden: Stordalen | collected...
CAAATCGCCCGCGTTGTCGGTGCGCATCACGTCCCAGTGCTTCTGCATGAACAGCACATCCGGCCGCGAGCGATGCATCGCAATATGGTGAACGCAGTGGCCGACCTCGGCCGTCGGGTCGGGAATGTACTGCGAGCGAAGTCCTTGATTGATGGGTCGCCACGTCTTCCCGCCATCGTCGGTTCGAAAAGCGCCCGCCGCCGAAATCGCGATATACATCCGCCGCGTGTTACTCGAATCCTGAATGATTGTGTGCAGACACATTCCGCCCGCGCCTGGCTGCCAATACGGTCCCGAACCGTGGCGGCGCAATCCGGAGAGTTCCTGCCAGTTCTGGCCGCCATCCTTCGAGACGAACAAAGCCGCGTCTTCAACCCCGGCGTAGACCATATCCGGATTCGTCAACGATGGTTCGAGATGCCACACTCGCTTGAATTCCCACGGATGCGGCGTTCCGTCGTACCACTGATGCGTGCCGGGGACGCCATCGTAGGCGAACTTGTTGCCCACCGTCTCCCACGTATTCCCGCCGTCATTCGAGCGCTGCATAATTTGTCCCGACCATCCGCTCGACTGCGAAAGGTATAAACGATTCGGATCAGCGGGTGATCCCTTTAAGTGGTAAATCTCCCAGCCCGCAAAGTGCGGGCCGCTGACATCCCAGTTTTCGCGCTTGCCATCCGACGTCAAAATAAATGCGCCCTTGCGTGTGCCCACCAGAACTCTTACCTTGCTCATCTCTCCCTCCCGCTTGCGTATTCGCAGATGCTCGCCAGCAACCATCGAGCCGGGTCAACATTATTTTCCCATACATGCCACACGCAGCGGAATTCAGAAGGGCGTTGGCTCTAGAGTTCACTTGAGGGCTAGCCCTTGATTGCGATGCTTCGCGGCAACTGTCAACGATGCGCTTCGAGAGTCCTTCGCCAGCTTCGTTCTCGGGGGCCAGCTGAAAGCACTCATGACCAACCGTGGCGCGACGCGACTCTGGAGTTCAAGTGGCGAGTTCTCTCCTAACGATGGGCGCGACGCGGGTGCCCAGAATTTCTATGGCTCGCAGCATCTTCTGATGCGGAAGCGTCGAGACACCCATTTGGAACGTGATGCGAGAGATGCCGCCGAGAACTTCATTCACATACAGTATCTTTTTCGCAACGGTTTCGGCGTCGCCGATAAGTAGCGCGCCAGTAGGCCCGCGCACGGCGTCGAATTGCGCCCTGGTGGTCGGGGGCCAGCCTCGTTCCTTGCCAATCTCAGTGAACGTGTGCGCGTACCCCGGGAAAAAGTCGTCCGCCGCTTGCTGTGTCGTGTCTCCCAGAAAACCGATGGAGTGAAGGCCTACGATGAGTTTCTCGGCCGGGTGACCGGCGCGGCGTCCCGACTCACGGTAGAGATCGATTAGAGGGCGAAATCGTTTGGGTTCGCCGCCAATGATAGCGACCATGAGCGGAAGTCCGAGCATGCCCGCGCGGGCGAAAGATTCAGGAGTGCCGCCCACACCGACCCATATAGGCAGCGGATTTTGCAGCGGACGAGGGTAGACCGCTTGGCCGGTGAGCGGCGCGCGGTGCTTGCCAGACCAGTGAACGTGCGTGTTGTCACGGATCTTCAGGAGCAGATCAAGTTTTTCTACGAAAAGTGAGTCGTAGTCCTCGAGACGGAGACCAAACAGAGGGTAGGATTCGACAAACGAGCCGCGACCGGCCACGATCTCCGCACGACCCTGTGAAATAAGGTCCAGAGTGGCAAATTCCTGAAAAACGCGAACCGGGTCAGCTGCGCTGAGGACGGTAACGGCGCTGGTAAGACGTATAGCTCTTGTGCGCGTGGCAGCCGCGGCCAAAATCACGACTGGGGCAGAATCAAGAAACTCAGCGCGGTGATGTTCGCCGATACCGAAAACGTCAAGTCCAACCCGATCGGCAAGCTCGATCTCTTCCAGCAGGTGGTGCATGCGCTCAACGGGCGTGAGGTTAAGACCCGTGGCTGGGTCCGAGATGGCTGCGGCGAAACTGTCAATGCCGATCTGCATCTTTGCCACCGCAACCTTGCGGGGGAAGACAACCGAACTGCGCAAACGCCGTGCTGAGGCCAAGTCCCTGCGCTCCACTTCGCTTGCGGCAGGACCGCTACGCGGACTTGGTCAAAAATCGCAGCTTGCGGCTGAGGAATTCCTTCGCCAGCGCCGGCAGTTGGTCGTGCGTCAGCTTGCCTTGCTCGTAGAGCTTCACTTTGGCTTTGGCTGATTTGCGGTGGCGATGCTGCCGCTTCCACGTCATGAAATTCTTCTCGTTTGCCATTCCATTCCTCCCCAATTGTTGTCATACGAATTGTAGCGAACGGGCACACATACGCAAGCCTGCTGTAATTTTTCGTGCGAGTTCGAGTAGGATGAATCGTCGTGACAACAAAAGCCATCCACGCGAGCCGCATATTCACGCCGCAGGAAGAGCTCGTTGACTGCGTCATCGTCATCGAAGATGGAAGGATCATTGCAGTCGGCCGCCGCGAAGAAGTCCGCGTTCCCGCCGGCGCCAAAGAGATCCTTGCGCCAGATACAATCGTCGCGCCAGGATTCGTAGACATCCACATTCACGGCGCGGGCGGCCACGACGTGATGGAAGCCACCGCCGATGCGCTGCTTGCGATTACGGCAGAAGTCGTTCGTCACGGCACCACTTCAATTCTGGCAACCACCGTCTCCGCATCGCGCGATGAAACTTGCCGCAGTCTCGAAGGAATCGCCAATTTCATTGCGGGCCCGAATGACTTGGCCCCCACGCGGCCTCTGCGAGCCGAAACTCTTGGCGTGCACCTCGAAGGCCCGTTCATCAGTCACGCGCGCCGCGGCGTCCATCTCGAGAATGCGCTCGCCAAACCGTCCGTTGCTCTTCTCGAGCAATTTCTCGCCGCCTCCGGAGGACACGCGCGGATTCTGAGCGTCGCGCCCGAGCTTCCCGGCGCCATGGAATTGATCGACCGCGCACAACGCGACGGCCTCGTCGTCGGCATCGGCCACACGGATGCGACGTACGATCAAGCAGTCACCGCTTTCCAGCACGGAGCGCGGCACGCTGTTCACGTTTTCAACGCCATGCGGCCATTCTCCCATCGCGACACGGGAGTTCTCGGCGCGGTGCTCACCCATCGCGAAGTCACCGCCGAATTGATTGCCGATGGCGTGCACGTAGACTCTCCCGCGATTCAAATCCTGCTCGCATCGAAAGGCACCGATCGCGTGATTCTTGTCAGCGATGGAATCGCCGCGACGGGAATGCCGGATGGAAATTATCGCCTTGGAACATTCGATGTCACGGTGAGCGACGGCGTCGCGCGCAATGCCGACGGAAAACTCGCCGGCAGCACACTGACGCTCGATCGCGCTGTGCGCCACGTCGTAGGCCTCGGCGTGCCCCCGATTGAAGCCATCCGCATGGCGACGATCGGCCCCGCGCATCGCCTCGGCATTGCGGGCAAGAAAGGCGTGATCGCGCCCGGCGCCGACGCTGACCTCGTCTTCCTGAGTCCCGATCTAAATGTAAAAGGCGTGATGATTCGTGGAGTCGGTCCGGAGTAAAGAAATCAGGCTGTGCTGACGCTCGAATCTACTCTTTCGGCGGGAGTTTCAATTCTTCGGCGAGTAGGCTGGAGTTAAACGGGCTGCAAGCGAAGTAACGGCCATCCACTTCAAATGTGGGAACTTTGCGGCGGCCGTCATTCACGCGTAACACCACTTCTTCGGCGTCGGGCGATTCGTCAATATCAACGCCTTCGTATTCGACACCATGTTCTTTGAGGAATTTCTTCGCTCTGCGGCAATCCCAGCACCACGAAGTGAAGAAAAACTTAATCCGCGACATCGTCCGTTTATCAACCTTGGAAACAAGAACTACGACACAACACAATAGTAGATGCTTCGCCGCGTAGCCGCGATGCGGAATTGGGAGCGGTGTGCTGGGAAGAAACTACTGTAGAACCGCCGGTGCCCGCCACTAGGAACACTAGGCGGCGGAGAAACTACTGCGAGCCCGCCGGTCCGGCCTTGCGCGCGACTGTCTCCCGGATCAGCGCTCGATTGAGCGCTAGAGATGCCCGCTGCCAATCAACCTCAAGCGAGCCCGCCTTGCCGAGGCGCTGGCGCGCGCGTTCCGCTGCCGTAACGGCGCGCTGGAGATCGATTTCCTCGGCGCGCTCGGAAAATTCCGCGAGAACAATCACGCGCTCGGGCAGAACTTCCGCGAACCCGTCAATCACTGTGAGATGCCGCATCTCGGCGCCTTTGCGGTAGGTCAATTCGCCGATGCCGAGCTCGGTGAGAAGCGGCGCGTGGCCCGGCAAAATGCCGAGATAGCCTTCCTTGCCCGGCAGCTCGACGGACTCCACCGTCTCGCGCAGCACCTGCCGCGCCGGCGTCACAATCTCGAGATTAATATGTTCAGGCAACATTGATATTTTCAGTCAACATTACTAAGCGCCATTCTGCTCGCAAAGTGCGACACCCCGATCAAGCCTTCGCGGCCATTTTCTCCGCGTTTTCCAGCACATCCTCGATCGTCCCCTGCATATAGAACGCCTGCTCGGGGACATCATCATGCTTCCCTTCGACGATTTCCTTAAATCCGCGCACCGTATCTTCGATTTTCACGTACTTGCCTTCGAGGCCGGTGAACTGCTCCGCGACGAACATCGGCTGCGATAGGAAGCGTTCGATTTTTCGTGCGCGCGCCACGGTTTGTTTGTCTTCGTCAGACAACTCTTCGATTCCGAGAATCGCGATGATGTCCTGCAATTCCTTGTAGCGCTGCAACACAGATTTCACGGAACGTGCGACGTTGTAGTGTTCCTGGCCCACGATGCTCGGCGTCAGAATGCGCGAGTAACTTGCCAGCGGATCAACAGCGGGATAAATGCCGCGCTCTACAATTTGCCGGCTCAGGTTCGTCGTCGCGTCAAGGTGCGTAAATGTCGCGGCTGGCGCGGGATCCGTGTAGTCGTCGGCGGGCACGTAGATCGCTTGCACCGACGTGATCGAGCCCTTCTTCGTCGAAGTGATGCGCTCCTGCAATTCGCCGATTTCGGTGTTCAGGTTCGGTTGGTATCCCACCGCCGACGGCATGCGGCCGAGCAGCGCCGATACTTCAGAACCCGCCTGCACGAATCGGAAAATGTTGTCGATGAAGAGCAATACGTCGAGCCCTTCTTCATCGCGGAAATATTCCGCAACGGTCAAGCCCGTCAGGCCGACGCGCAATCGCGCGCCGGGCGGCTCCGTCATCTGGCCGTACACCAGCGCCGCGCGCGACTTCTCGGAATTGCCCGGCGTGATGACGCCCGATTCCGTCATTTCGAGCCAAAGGTCGTTCCCTTCGCGCGTTCGCTCGCCAACTCCCGCGAACACGGAAACGCCGCCGTGCTGCATCGCGACGTTATGAATCAACTCCATGATGATGACGGTCTTGCCCACGCCCGCGCCGCCAAACAATCCGATCTTTCCGCCCTTCAGATAGGGCTCGATCAGGTCCACGACTTTCACGCCTGTCTCAAACATTTCGAGATTCGTGGACTGTTCGTCGAGAGCCGGCGCCGGACGATGAATTGGATAGTGCAGTTTGGCTTCCACCGGCCCGAGCCCGTCTACCGGCTCGCCGAGCACGTTCAGCACGCGCCCAAGCGTCGTGCGTCCAACGGGAACCTCAATCGCGTGGCCCTGATCGATGGCCTTCATGCCGCGCACGACGCCTTCCGTCGGCTTCAGCGCCACGGCGCGCACGCGGCCCTCGCCGAGATGCTGCTCGACCTCGACGATAATATCGATCGGCGAAGTCGTCTGAAATCCTTCGCTCGTCACGCGCACGGCGTTGTAAATCGCCGGCAGCTTGTGCTCTTCGAATTGAATGTCGAGCACCGGCCCGATCACTTGCACCACGTGACCGGTTGCCCCAATCGTTCCTTCTGCTTGTGCCATCCGTGGTCTCCTCGACCTGTCCGATTCGATTACTGAACGAGCGATGCCGCTACGTCACTCCGCGGAGGACGAAGCGCCGCTCACGATTTCAATCAATTCTCTGGTGATGCCCGCCTGGCGAATCTTGTTCATCTCGAGCGTGAGCTCGGTGATCAATTCGCCGGCGTTCAACGTCGCAGAATCCATTGCCGCCATGCGTGCGCCGTGCTCGGCCGCGGCGGACTCGAGCAAAATCCGAAAGACTTCCGTGTCAACATATCGTAATACGAGGCTTTTAAAGATCTCAGCCGGCGGTTCTTCGTAGATGTAATCCACAAGAGTCGCTTGGCCCGCCGCATCGCCACTCTTCGCGGCTTCGGGTGTCTTCAGCACCTCGGGCTCGATGGGAAGCAACTTCTGCGCGCACAGGCGCTGCACGATCACGCTCTTGAATTCATTGTAGATAACGTAAACCGCGTCCACTTCGCGCGAGGAATAGAGCTCGACGACTTTAGCGGCAATTTCTTTCGCGTGGCGGAATTCCACGTTCAGCGACACATTCAAATATTCGCCGGCGAATTCATAGTTCCGCTTGCGCAGAACATCGCGGCCTTTTTTCCCGACCGCGATAACTCGAATTTTCTTTGACGCATGTTCTCTGAGAAAAGTCGTGGAGTAGCGCAGAACGTTCGCGTTAAAAGGACCAGCGAGTCCGCGATCGCCTGTCATCACGATTACCAGAATCGATTCCTCGGGCCGCCGCTCGAGCAGCGGATGCATCGGCTCTTCGATGCGCGCCACTGCCGAGCGAAGAATCCGCAGAATCTCGCGCGCGTAAGGGCGCGCTGCCATCACGCCCTCTTGCGCTTTTCGCAAACGCGCCGCGGCGATGAATTTCATCGCGCGGGTGATCTGCTGCGTGTTCTTCACCGAGCGAATGCGGCGCCGAAAATCGAGTAGGGTCGGCATCGAAATTAATCCGCGGCGACGGCTCCCGAGCTCACGGTAAATCGCTCCTTGAACGCCTCAAGCGCCTTGACGATCTCCGCGCGCAAATTGTCGTCAATCGCTTTCTTTTCCCGGATGGTCGTCAGGATCGAGCTGTAATTCGTCTCCACGAACCCGAGCAGTTCTCGCTCGTACCTGCGGCATTCGGATACGTCGATCGCATCGAGGTAACCGTTCGTGCCCGCGAACAGCACGAGCACCTGCTTTTCCACGGAGAGCGGCTGGAACTGGTCTTGCTTCAAGAGTTCCGTCAAGCGCGCGCCGCGCAGCAACTGCGCCTGCGTGGCCTTGTCGAGCTGCTCGGTGCCGAACTGCGCGAACGCCGCAAGATCGCGGTATTGCGCCAGATCCAGTCGCAGCCTTCCCGCCACCTGCCTCATCGCCTTGATCTGTGCGTTGCCGCCGACGCGGCTGACAGACAATCCGACGTTTACCGCAGGCCGTATGCCGCTGTTGAACAAGTCCGCTTCGAGATAAATCTGCCCGTCCGTAATCGAAATGACGTTTGTCGGAATGTACGCGGAGACGTCGCCCGCCTGCGTTTCAATCACAGGCAACGATGTCAGCGAGCCGGCGCCGAGTTTGTCATTCAATTTCGCGGCGCGCTCGAGCAAGCGCGAATGCAGGAAGAAAACGTCGCCGGGAAATGCTTCGCGTCCCGGCGGCCGGCGCAAAAGCAGCGAAATTTCGCGGTACGCCTGCGCGTGTTTCGAAAGGTCGTCGTAAAAAGTCACTGCGTGGCGCTTCGAATCGCGGAAAAACTCTCCCATGGCGCAAGCAGCGAATGGCGCGATGTACTGCATGGAGGCAGGTTCAGACGCCGAAGCCACGACGACGATCGTGTAATCCATCGCGCCGGCATCCGTCAGCACTTTCACCACCTGCGCGACCGTCGAGCGCTTCTGCCCGATCGCGCAATAGATGCAAATCATATCGCCGCCGCGCTGATTGATGATCGTGTCCAAAATAATGGCGGTCTTGCCCGTCTGCCGGTCGCCGATGATCAATTCGCGCTGGCCGCGGCCGATGGGAATCATCGCGTCAATGGCCTTGATGCCGGTCTGCAGCGGCTCGCGCACCGGCTGCCGGTCCACCACACCCGGCGCCAGACGTTCGATCGCACTGCGATGTTCTGTCAGCACGGGCCCTTTGTCGTCGAGCGGCTGGCCGAGCGGATTCACAACGCGTCCGACCATCGCGTCGCCGACGGGCACCGACATAATTTCTCCCGTCCGCTTGACCGTATCGCCCTCTTTAATTTCCGAACTCTCGCCGAGAAGCACGACGCCGACCTGGCTCTCTTCAAGGTTCAACGCGATGCCGGTAACGTCGTGCGGGAACGTCAACATTTCTCCCGCCATGGCTTTATCGAGCCCATGAACGCGCGCGATGCCGTCGCCCACCGAGATGACCGAGCCAACTTCCTCGACCGCGACTTCTTGCTGGTAATTCGCGATCTGCTCGCGTATGAGCTTTGTGATTTCGTCCGCTTTAATCGTCGCCATTCCCGCTCCTGTCAGCTTTTCACGAAACCCTGGTCCGCACCGCGGGCGCGGACAAATCCACTACTCTTCCTACGAATCCGCTTCGAGTTCCTGGCGCAGCCTCGCTAATTGCTCGCGCACGGAACCATCGTAAATCGTCGAGCCAATCTGCACGACGGCGCCGCCGACCAGCGCCGCATCAAATCCGAATTTTGCCTGCACACGCTGCTGCGTCAAACGCTCGATCGCACCAATCAATTCTTCCTGCTCCGCTTCTGAAAGTTCTCGCGCCGACGTGACTTGCGCCTCGACGATTCCTTCGCGTTCGTTCAATTCCGTATCGAGCGCTTGCCGGATTTCGCCGAGCTTGTCGATCCGGCGGTGATCCACCAGGACGTAAATAAAATTCCTGACGGTATCGCTCAATTCCAGGCGCTCAGCAATCTTTTCAAGCACAGTTTGCTTCGCTTCGCGCTCGATCGCCGGGCTCGTCAGAAAACTGCGAAGCTCGGACGACTCGGCGTACGTATCCACAAATGACGCGAACTGCGCGCGGGCTGCCGCGACGTTTTCGCGCACCATGGCCACGTCAGCGAATGCGGTCGCGTAACGCTTGGCGACGTCGCTCAATTTCGGCTCCCGGCGAGATCACCAACAAAATTTCGGACGAGTTGCGCATCAGCGGGCGGCGTGAGTTGCTCGCGCAATTGCGCTTCCGCGCGTTCGATGGCCAGGCGCGCCGCAGTGGCTTTCAATTCGAATCTCGCCGCGCGCTCCGCTGCTGCGATTTCCGCTTCCGCCGCACGATCGACTTTTACCGCTTCTTCCCGCGCCAGACTTCGAATTCGGTCCGCTTCTATTTCCGCGTCGCGCTTCGCCTGCAGGCGCATCGCCGTAATCTCCTGCTCGATGCCTGCGAGCTTCCGCTCCGCTTCCAGCCGGCGCTGTTCCGCTTCCTCGCGCGCCCGCGTTCCTTCGGCGATCGCGGCTTGAATCGCGCCTGCGTGCGCTCGAAATGCCGGCCCGGCCTTCGTCACAAGCACCCAGACTATGGCGACGAACACTACCGCGAAGTTAAGCCAGCGGAAGATCCAGCCCGCTGTCGTATTTTCCGCCGGCGTGGCTTCTTCCTGCGCGAACGCCGGCGCCGCGGTCAGCAGCGCTACGCAGAAAATCCCGGCGCAGATACCGGCGATCGTCTTGAAGCGCGCCAACCAACTCATCGGCGGTCTCCGGTAGATGGACCGCTGCGTTCAAGTATCATTCTTGTGATCTGATTTGCGAAAGCTGGAGTCTGCCTTTCGATTTCCGTCCGCGCTGCCGCCACTTCGGCGGCAATCCGCTCTTTCGCCGCCTGGATAGTTTCCTGATTCCGACTGCGCAGCGCCTTCAGTAACTTCGCACGTTCGTCGAGAGCCGCCTGGCGCGCCGCTTCCTGCTCGACGTAAATCTCTGCGCGGGCTTTCTTCATTGCTTCGTTATACCGCTCGATTTCATTCTTCGCGGTGGCCTGAGCGGCCGCAGCTTCGGCCTTGGCGCCATCTATGCGCTTAGCGCGTTCGGCCATGGCGCGTTCAAGTGGGCGAAAGAAGTTTGCCCGAAGGAACAAATAGAATAGGAAAACGATAATGACGGTGGGGACAGCCTGAAGACACAAATCAGCGAGTTGGCGGAGAATCTCCATCTTCACCAGGTTCGAACGCCGTTAACCCCCAGGAATCAACGTCCAAGCGAGCGCCGGGAGCGCCCAAGACACACAATTAGCACACTCAAAGCTCGCGATTATCGCATTTCGCCGGACAGAAAAGCAACTCAAGCAGATTCGTACGTCGAAAAGAAGACAAGTGCGCCAAAACAGAACGGCCAGGAGCTAACTGGCATTGCCGAGAAGCGCTTTGCACCACCTTCCGCCGAAAATGGACATCCGCCAGAGCCCGGAGGCCCCTGCCTCCGGGAACACAACGCCGACTCGGAAGAACTGAACCGCTTACTTGGCAGTTGCCGCCTTTTCCAACCGAATTTGCCGTTGTTCCCCTCGCCCGGTTAATGAACCCGATCGAGGGGAACGAGCCGCACGGCAAGTCTGTCCGGATTGCAGAGCTGGGTCCGGACCGAACCCTTATTTGTGGCCGGAATCGAGGATCCGCAGCAGATGATCGCGATGCTCGGAACCCTCGGTCGCAGATGAGAACGCAATGCCGAAGAGAGGGTTCTTATCCTGCATCGTCACGATCTGCCCGTAAAACTTATCCATCGCCTCGGCATTTGGGAACTCCACGGCAAGTGAAACCGTCCCGGGTGTGTCCGTGTGGATCAAGTCCGTGCCCCAGCTGTAGCTCGTAATCGTGCCGTCGGCCACCAATGCATCGAGGTCGGGTTTGCGATGCTTGTTGAAAAGTTCCGTCATTTCATCGCCGTGCCCCGGCTTTGGTTTCCATTCCTGAACCAGCAAATATTTCCCAGGAGCTCCGGGCTTTCCGCTGTAGTTCGTGGACATTTGGATTTCATCCGCGTGCATTGTGTAATTAATTTCGCCCGATGGTGGGGCGCCGGCGCGAACGGCGGCGAGCGCCTTCATAAGGCCAGCAACGCTCATCGACGAAAACCAGGAGACATGCGTCGGAGCATTTAGCCCTTCGTGAACTTCGAGCGCGCCGTTGCCCCAGCTAATCAGCGTTCCGTCGGCCACGAGGCCCGCCATGAGCTTCGCCGAATTCTTGTCGGCCGCTTCGTATTGCGTCCAATTGGCGCGTGGAACTCCGAATAGTGACACGTACGTATAAATCACCGGCTGCTTCATAGACTGCGATTCTTGCGGCGCCGGCGCAGGGCGTGCCAGCGCGCCGATCGCCAATGCTAGGCCAAGAACTAGAGTGAGAGCGGACTGCTGCAACGTGCGGTTGTTCATAGGTAGTGCTCCTTGGCGGCTCAGAGCCGCAACTGGAATTCCCAACGGGGAAACAGCAATTGCGTGCGCGAAATATACCACGATTACCGGCCTACTGCGTTAAGCTACGAAGTCATTTCAATGAAGAAAACGCCGCGAATTACGTACGACACCGTACGGCAAGTGGCGCTCGCGCTTCCAAACGTCGAAGAGGGCGCGTCAAACGGCACGCCGGCCTTAAAGGTGAAGGGACAACTCATCGTCCGGCTTCGCGAGGATCTCGATTCGATCGTCCTCAAAATGCCGTTCGACCGCCGCGACGAGCTGATGGCCGCCGATCCTGAAACCTACTACATCACCGATCACTACCGCGAATACGAATGGGTTCTCGTAAGGCTTGCGAAAGTGCATGAGGACGCGCTTCGCGATTTGTTGCAAATCGCCTATCGCGCTGCGACCGCATCGAAACCCAGGCGCCATCGTTGACTTTCCCTCTTCGCGGTCACTAATATCTGCGGCACATCGTCCGGCGTTCACGGCGCGGCAACCCCAAGGGGGCAAACTCATGAACTGGAAAATTATTTTCTTACTCTCGCTCTTCGGCCTGGCCATGGGCATCGCGACCGTCTTTGTAATTCCGTCAAACATAGAGCCGCTGTTCTGGCTGGTAATCTTTGTAATTTCCGCGTTCGTCATTGCGCGGGCAACGGCGAGCCGCCATTTTCTTCACGGCTTGCTGGTCGGCATCGTCAATAGCGTCTGGATCACGGGCGCGCATATTCTCTTCGTCAATCAGTACCTCGCCAATCACGCCAAGGAAGCGGCCATGATGCAAAACATGCCCCGGCCGGATTCGCCGCGCCTGATGATGGCGTTGGGCGGCGCAATCGCGGGCTTGGTCTCGGGCGCGGTGATTGGAATCCTCGCGTTCATCGCCGGCAAGCTCCTGAAGCCACGCCTCAGCGCCACCGCCTGATTTCCTGACGCTACGAAAGCGAATGACTCATGTCAGCGCGCAAGCGCCGTCCTGCAAGACGGGAGGAACGTGATGG